>Ga0307489_10001063_pt1 | contig 17759 bp, 33 predicted proteins | sample SB12metaG_FD_202247 | JGI IMG/M metagenome (GOLD analysis project Ga0307489, IMG submission 202247) | Sea-ice brine microbial communities from Beaufort Sea near Barrow, Alaska, United States - SB 1.2 | ecosystem: Environmental > Aquatic > Marine > Coastal | place: USA: Alaska | collected...
GCCGGCGCCGAGCTGAGATCTCGCGGATTTTGAGTGTCCGCGCGGCCAGCATCGTCTTGGCGTCTTTGGACACGTCATCAGCTGCTTCCTTCAGACGTTCCTCCGCCTCCTCCAGTTTATCCCCCACGGTGTCAATCGCGTTGTTGACGTGGTACTTGACGTTACCCCGGAAGGAATCCACCATGGTCAACACGTTGTTCACCGCTCCGTGGGCGCCCGCTGCGGCCGCTACCTTACCCGCCTTACCCGTCTTACCCGCCTTACCAGCCTTACCCGCCTTACCTGGCTTCCCTGGCGACATGTCCGATTTCTGCTTTGGAACAAAAGCGTAGTGGAATGACGGCTTTTTCCACAGGGATCCGAGCTGGACTGGGCTGGACTGGACTGTCGGGTTGGATTTGGAAGGACTGGTGAGGACGGCGGGGGCGGTGGACACGGCGACTGCGGCGGCTGGTGGCGCGGATCCAGTGGCCACGGGCGGTAGCAGCATGTTGGCGCGGTGCGGCGGGGCCGGGGGGCCCTTGGTGTAGCGGCGCAAGTTGAATTTGAAACCAGATTTTGAAAGCGGCTCATCAAGTTTGAGTTTCAAGCGCTAAGTTCCGGGCGGTTTCAACGTGGGTTCGTTAGGGGCAACCTGCACCACCCTACCTTGGCGCGGCGCAGCGCACGCATCGCGTCGCGCCCCAGCGCACCCTCCAGGTAGGACCTGCCAGATACTGCCCGCCTCGTCATCAACACGCACGTCGATCCCTCGTTTCTTCGCATGCTGCCGAAGTTGTGGTATCGAAGCCCGTTCAACCAATCAGAACCATCCAAAGCGGACATCCCGCCGACCGATTTTCCCGAAAATCAGACCGGGTCGTGATTCCTTAGTGAATAGACCCTCGAGGATTTCAGCATGACTAGTCACGCCGACACAGAGTTTGAATGAATCGGCATCCTATGACGTGGCGAGCAATGTCTGGCAGGCCACCCGCCAGGCGCCTCTCGAGCTCCACAAAACGCGGCAGCCCACCCTGAACTAGACATGGGCGGCGCCCCGGGTCTAAGAGCGCGTCGGCCGGAGCTGAGACTGGCTTTAGACGGCAGGGACAAGTACAAAGCGCTCGCTAATTCATCCCTCATGGCAGACCCTCAGTTATCAGTGGTGGGCAACATGTGCCAGGAGGCCTCACCTCGATGATGGCGGTAGCGTCGTGGCCGCGGGTACCGAGCGGCAGATGGCTCATCGCGGGGACACACCCCGCCGCCTCCAGCGTTGCCGCCGCCGCCGCGCGGCTGTGGGGCGCGCTGCCTAGCACCAGGGGCTTACACTCGTTCACTTTTCAGCTCAACTTAAGCGCTTTCTGAGGGGACAGGGGGTGCATGCAGGGGTTGTGTCGGGGGAAGTAGGGGGTGAAACGGGGTGTTAGGGGGTGTGTTTGAGTTAGAAAGGGCTGAAGTTGAGCTGAAAAGTGGACGAGTGTAAGGCCCTGCCCAGCACTGCGGCGAACGCGGCGGCGGCAGCGGGCACGTGCGGCGCGTTGGGCTCGCACGCCGGCGGCAGGAACCGCACGATGTCATCGTATGCCGACTCTGCCAGCGCCGCCGCCGCCGCCGCGCCCGTGAAATGCTTTGGCTGGACAACACCCGCCGCCGCCGCCGACAACGCACGAAAAGAATCAACATGCAACGATACACGATCGCCCGCTGCCGCTGCCGCCGCCGCCGCCGCCGCCGTGGTCCGGTCCCGCTCGCGCTCCCTCGACTTGAGCTCGGCGTAGGCCGCGAGCACGGCGCCGACGTAGTCGTCGCCGCCGTCGATATCCGCGCCGCCCGCATGCATCATCGGCAGCACCCCGCCGCCATAGGCATCACACGGCATGGCTGCGACGTGTTCACGCAGGATGCCGATCAGCCCCGCGCCGATGGCCTTGCGGCAGGGACTTACACTCGTCCACTTTTTGGCTCAACGTAAGCGCTTCTGCTAGCTTGGGGGTACATTGAAGGTTGTTCAGGGGGGTCTTAGGAGGTTCTTACGGGGTGTTTGTGGATTATTAGGGTGTGTGAAAGATGTGTTCTGTGTCAGAAATGTCTCAGGTTGAGCTCAAAAGCGGATGGGTGTGAGCCCCTGCCTTGCGGGCCGCCAGCGCGGACTCCCCAACGCCGGCGACGATGAGCGCGGCGGCGTCGCCCACGGCGCGCGCGCTGGGCATGGGGTCGTTGGAGCGGCGGAGCATCGCGGCGACGGCCACGTAGCCGCCGTCAATGCGGAGCTCCGTCTGCGCCGCCTGGTTCTCCACACAGAGCCGCGCCAAAAGGCAGGGCCATACACACTCGTAAGATATTTTTGAGCTTGACTGGAGTATCTTTGAGCTAATCTGTGCGATAGCTAGAGTGATGCCAGTATCAGGGGCAAACGGCTCAAAGTGCAAGGTGAGAGAAGGGTGTTTATGAATCCGCCTGCCAGAAGCGCCACGGCGGCGGTGGCGGCAGCGGCGGCGGCGGCGGCGGCCACGGCGGCGGCAGCGGCGACGGGTGCGGCAGCGGCGGCACCGATTGCCGAGAACATACTGTCGCCTTGCGACCATCGTCCCTTGCTCCCTTCCTCTCGTGTTTGTGCTTGCGCTTCGCGCGCCGCCGCCTCGGGCGCGCGCATCATCCGCACGGCGGCGGAGAGCCCGCCGGTGGACAGAATGGCGGAACGGACCAGAGTGAGCGCGTGCGCCGCCTCCTGCGGCGTCCCCCCGCACCCCGCGGGCAGGGGCTTACACTCGCTCACTTTAGAGCTCAACTTTAGCAACGCCAGGACACATTGATGAGTTCATTTGGTTATTCGGTGGACAGCGGAGCTCAAGTTGAGCTGAAATGGGAACGAGTGTAAGCCCCTGCCCACGGGCCCGCCCTGCTCCGCCGCCTGGTCCAACAACTCGATCATTCGCTTGGCCAGCTGTGTGGCCGCGGGCAGGCTGGACGGACCCCCCGCCGCGGCGAGGCTCATGTCGCCCGCGTGTTTGGTGGCAGAGGACACGGCTGTGAGCAGCCATTTCTCGCGGTTCACCGTGGGCATCGCGCGCACAATGGCTGATGAACTTGGGCCCGCCCCCGCCCTCACCACCGCCGCTACCACCGCCGCCGACGCCGCTGTCGCCGCCGCCGACGACGCGATGGCCCTCCCCGCCACCTCCTCCGCGTCGGCATCGCTCATTACCTGCTCGAGTAACTCTGACGAGTCCGGCGCAGCGTCGGAGACGTTCCTTCCAGCCACACCACCAGTGACCACACCACCAGTGGCCACACCACCAGTGGCCACAACACTAGTGGTGTCAAAGGCGGAGTCTTCGCGAGAAACAACACCGTCGTTTTCGCGGGAGTGGTTGTGGTAGACCGCCGGCGCAGCACTGAGGCGGGCCTGCACCACTGGGACTGCACCAAGGGGCGGCACTGCACCCCCGAGGGGCAGCACTTTGCCAGCGTGGAACGCCCGCCGGTGGAACCACGTTGTGTTGCGGAACACTTCAACATCGTCGCCGCCGCCGCCGCCGCCGCCGCTGCCGCCGCCGGGGACGATGGAGTGGACCTCGTCGTCGTGAAGCTGCGCGGCGGCGCCGCTCCAGTGCCCCTTCGTGAACATCTTCCTGGCGGCGACGCCCATGGAACTAATCTTGGCATCCTTGATCGTCTCGCCCTCACCCTCGGCATCTACCCCCCACGCCCCCTTGACTGCCCCTTGACTACCCCCTGGCTCCCCCTGGCAGGAGGGTCATTAAGAAACAAGCACTCGACCGAGATCGGAGCATGACATGACACCTTCAGGAGCAATACTCATACAGAAGCACACACTCGCTTCGTGGTGGACAACCAACCCAGAGGCCAACGTATGAGCGCATTTAATCTCCCTCACAAACGTACCGATTTCAGTTTTTCGTCGATTCAACGTCAGTTGAGTGCCTGTTCTAATGAAAGCCCCGCCTTGAGTCCAGCGACCAGCAGCGCCACCGCGCCGTCCACCGCCACGGGGCCGGCGGCGCCGCGGATCTTGTCGCGGATCACGTGCACGGCCTCCAACCAGGGGCTTACACTGGTTCACATCTAAGCTCAGCTTGAGCGCTTTTTATGGGATAGGGAGTTCGCGTAGGGGTTGTGCAGTCCGTGTCAAGGGGGTGTTTGGTGTGTAGGGTGTTATTATGTGTCAGACACGGCTCAAGTTGAGCTGAAAAGTGAACGAGTGTAAGCCCCTGCCTCGAACCGCACCTGCCTCGCCTTTCGTGCACGGTAGATGCCCAGCCGGTCCAGTGCGTAAGACACGCCGCCCAGAACGATCATGAAATTAGTCATCAGCGCCACGTTGAGCGACCTGGAGATGGCGTTCTTGCTCGCCTTGAGAATGGCACCTATCTCGGGCCGCTGCATCGCTCCCGCCGGGTCCGTCAACAGCTGGAAGAGAACCTCCGCCCAGGGGCTTACACTCGTCCACTTTTCGGCTCAACGTAAGCGCTGTCTTTGGGATAGGGGGTGCATGTAGCAGTTTTTTAGGGGTGTTTAGGGGGTGTGTAGGAGGTGTAGGGGGTATTAGGCGGTGTTTGGGGCGTATTTTGTGTCAGAAACGGCTCAGGTTGAGCTGAAAAGTGGACAAGTGTAACCCCCTGCCTCAGCCCACGCCACCCAAACCTCCATCATATTCATGCCGGCGGCCACAACCGCCTGTTGCCAGTGCGGCTCCAGAATAGTGCCTCCGCCCGCGGTGAACATCCTGGTAGGACGGTCATTGAGAACAAGCACTCGAATTGAGATCCAAGCATCAGCTTACACCGGGTAAGTTCAGGGCGAAAGATCATACAGATGCGCGGAGGAGGAGGAGGAGGAGGAGGCGATTCAACCTTTCAACGTCGTTCGAGTGCTTGTTCTCAAAGACCCCCCATGCCTGGTCAGCGTCATCTTGACCGGGAACATGATGCTGATCTGGATAGCGATAACGGTCAAGAAGTGATAGCCGTTATCCTGATCCGGAAACGCGTGGCACATCCACCCCTCCGGCTTGAGGCTGGTCTGCGACATGAGAACCGCGCACCCGACGCCGGCGGGTACGGATTTGCACTCCTCCAGCACGTTGGCGCTGCAGCCGATGTCCTGCCGCAGTATGATGCAGCACTGCGAGGCCTTGTTGTAGGGGCTTACACTCGTCCACTTTTCAGCTCAATCTGAGCCATTTCTCCCACAAAATACACCCTACACACCCCCTAATACCCCCAAACACCCCGTAGATAACCCCTCAATGCACCCCCTATCCCACAGAAAGTGCTTAAGTTGAGCCGAAAAGTGGACGAGTGTAAGCCCCTGCCTTGTTGTAGTAGAACCACACGGTGACCAGCAGCCCCACGAGGTACAGCGTGGCTTGCATCACGATGCGCTCGGCGCCGGACAGGAGGGTCGTTGAGAACAAGCACTCAAACCGACATCGGACCATGACTTACCTTCAGGGTGAATGCTCATGCAGACCAGTGGCGGAGGAGGAGGAGGAGGAGATTCTACGGTGGTGGAGTGCATTGTTCTCAACACCACCCCTGCTAGAGAAGGAGCTGAAAGGGTCGGCGAGGAAAGCACGGAAAAACATGTGCGCCGCCATGTACAGCTTCACCGCCCATGTCACGAACTTGTAAAACTTCACCACGCTCCACGTGACGAGCCCGACACCGGCGCCGAGCGTCTTGGGCGTCCGCATCCACACGCGGGTCGCCAGCGGCGGCCGCTGGGCATCCTCCGCTAGTTTCTTGTCTTTGGCCTCGCGTTTGCGCAGCACGTGGAGCGCCTCCACGGTGTAGCGGCGCAAGTTGAATTTGAAACCAATTTTTGAAAGCGGGTCATCACATATTAGTTTCAAGCGCCTGGTTCCGGACGCTTTCAATGTGGGTTTGATAGGGTCAACCTGCACCGCCCTACCACGGTGCCCACGAAGTCTTCGCGCCATTTGGTGACGTGCATCTCCGCGTGCGCCTCGGCCTCCACCCAGGGTCCAGCAGATATTGCTCGCCACGTCATCCAACGCACATTGAACCCTCGCGTCCTGCATTAAATGGCATCCTATGACGTGGCAGGCAATATCCGGTAGACCCTACCTGCACCACGGCGGCGGCGAGCGCCGCGTTGCCGTCGACCAGGGGCTTACACTCGTCCACTTTTCAGCTCAACGTAAGTGCTTTCTGTAGAATAGGGGGTGTTTACGGGGTGTTAGGGGATACTAAGGGGTGTTCATGGTGTATTTTGTGTCAGAAACGGCTCAGATTGAGCTGAAATGTGAACGAGTGTAAGCCCCTGCCGTCGACCTTCTGCTCGATGAACGTCCACCCGCACTGCGTGATGTGGAACTCGTGGAAGATGTCGTCCCACGGGTTCAGCACCCAGTCCAGGCAGTAGGGTCATTGGTAACAAACACTCCACCGACATTGAATATCCTGCTCCTCCTCTGCGCGTCTGTGTTAACATCCAACCTGAAGGTAACTCATGCTCCTAAAGGTGAGACATGCCCCGATTTTGGTTCGAGTGCTTGTTCTCAATAACCCCTATGATGGGCACCTGTCCCCCCTACAATGGGCACCTGCCCCCCCTGTAATGGGCACCTGACCCCCCACAAGGGGAACCTGATCCTCCCATAATAGGAACCTGTCTGCCCCCCCCTGCCAGGCCGTTCTGCTTGCACCCCTCCATGGCCAGCAGTGTGCTCCAGATCATGTCGACGGTGACCCAGCCGACGCGCCCCGCCGCCGCCGCCAGCGCGGGCGGGCACCGCCGCAGCAGCTCGTCCGCGTTGTAGTACGCCTTCACAATCGGGCGCGGGCCAAACTTTGCGATGGGCGGCGCCAGCTGCGGCGGCCCCGTCGCCTTCAACGCGCCGGCCAACGAATCCGTGGCGGCCCAAAATCTAGGGGCGCAACTTAAATTTGAGAGCAAAGGTTGAAAACAGTTCATCATAATTTAGCTTCAATTGCTTAAACCAAGCGCGGTCAACCTTGGGGTCAACCTGGGGTCAACTTGCACCACCCTGCCAAGAGCCGTCTTGGTTCTGAAGCGCGACGATGTTCCACAGGTTGGTGCGCTTCATCCAGCCTTGGCTGGTTGTAGCGGCGCAAGTTGAATTCGAAAGTAGAACTTGAAAGTGGTTCATCATGTTTGAGTTTCAAGCGCTTAGTTCCAGGCGCTTTTAACGCGGGTTTGATAGGGTCAACCTGCACCGGCCTGCCTGGTGAGGTTGCCCGACAGCATGGCCTTGAACTCGGCGACCAGCAGCGGGAAGGTGACACCCATGGGTAGGGGCTTACATCCCTCCACTTTTCGGCTCGACATGGGCGCTTTCTGTGGGATAGGGGGTGCATTTAGGGGTTGTAAAGGGGGTGTTTAGGAGGTGTCAGGGGGTATTAGGAGGTATTTGGGGTGCATTGTGTGTCAGAGACGGCTCAGGGTGAGCTGAGAAGTGGAGGAGTGTGCGCCCCCGCCCATGGGCATCTGCCACGGCAGCTGCGCGCCGTCGAAGATGCGCGACGCCATCTCCACGTGCCCCACCATCAGGGGCCAACATTCGTCCACTGTTCAGCTCAACGTAAGCATTTTTTGTGGAATGCGTTGGGTGGGTACAGTCCTCAGTGACGCAAACGGCTCACTCAAGGGCGAAACTTCGTCCACTGTTCAGCTCAACGTAAGCACCTTTTGTGGAATGCGTTGGGTGGGTACAGTGTTGAGTGATGCAAACGGCTCACAGGTTGAGCCGAAAGTGGAGGAGTGTTAGCCCCTGCCCACGATGTTCTTCATGTCCAGGAAGGCGTACACGAGGGCGGTGCCCACAGGCAGGGGCTTACACTCGTTCACTTTTCAGCTCAACCTGAGTCGTTTCTGACGCAAATCACACCCTAAGCACCCCCTAATACCCCCTGACACCTGCCAAACACCCAATAGACAACACCTACATGCACCCCCTATCCCACAGAAAGCGCTTACGTTGAGCCGAATATTGGACGAGTGTAAGCCCCTGCCCACGGCGCGGTCGAAGGGCAGCAACACCCCCTCGGCCTCGGCCTGGGCGAGTGTCTGGGAGTTGACCAGGTTGCGCCGCAGCGACTCCAGCGGGAAGGCGAGGATGAAGCGCACGTAGTTGATGCCGCACGCCAGGGGCTTACACTCGTGAACGTTAGAGCTCAACTTGCGCATCTCCAGGACACATTCACGAGGCAAGGTTGGTTACACGGTGGACAGAAGAGCTCAAGTTGAGCTGATATGGGAACGAGTATAAGCCCCTGCCGCACGCGCGGCAGAACGCCGGCCCGTTGCGGGGCACCGCGCTGTACGGCCGCAAGTTGAAACTGAAAGCAAAGCTGGAAGGCAGTTCATCATGTTTAAATTCGCACGGGGGCCAGGGCGAAAGCCTGGTGCCTCCTTATACACGCGGAAGCGTTTCTCTCCTCTCAAGCGCTGAAACGAGGTGCTTTCGACAAGGGTTTCAACTTGTACCACCCCACCTTGGGCAGGCCTTGCACCATCGAGCGCGTCAGGGTGGGCAGGAATGCCGCGTCCTCATTGGTCGAGCGCTTCAGAGAAGGCAGGAACGAAGCGTCCCTATTGGTCCGCGTCCGCCGCGACGCGACTCGTGCTGCCAGGCCCGCAATCCGCATGCTGGGAATAGCCATCAGCTTTGGTTGAGGATCTGGAAGTGGATGCCCCTTCACCTCCTCCTCCTCCTCATCCTCCTCCTCCGCCTGCTGCTGCTGCTGCTTGGACCCGAGCATGTTCGGTTTCAGGCTAAAGGATGCACGACTCAGTTTCGTGAAGTCCGAGTGGTAGGTTGTTTTGCCCGTGTCAGGGTCCTTGTAAACTGTGATGCCGACGTCTGATTGGTTGATGCTGGCTTCGATTTCGGCCTCGATGCGCGCGATGACCTCCGGCGCCACGCCCTCCTTGCCGTTGGCTACCTGCGGCAGCCCCTCGCCAGGGGCGTACACTTGTTCACTTTTCGGCTTATCGTGAGCACTTTTGAGGGATAAGCTGGGTAATTTCATGAAGTTTCGGTGACCAAAACGGCTCAGGTTGAGCTGAGAAGCGGGCGAGTGTAAGTCCCTGCCCCTCGCGGGCCCGCGCTGCGCGGCGCATCGCGTCCCGGCGGCGCTGCACCGCCAGCGCGATATCACCCGCCGCCACGTCCTCCTGCTGCCCCACCAGCGCCTCCAGGCGCCGGTTGATTTCCCCCTCGTCATCCGTCCCAATCTGCTGCTGCATGACCTGCTGCCAGGGGCTTACACTCGTCCACTTCCCAGCTCAACCTGAGCCGTTTCTGACACTCAAAACATCCCCTAAACGCCCAAACACCCTTTCCAGCCCGTAATAAATACCCCCTCAACAGCACCTAAACACCCCTTGTCCCACAAAGATCGCTTACGTTGAGCAAAAAGGTGGACGAGTGTGAGCCCCTGCCCGCTCCACGTCCGCCGCCGAGTTGGGCAGGTGCAGGTTGTTGTACATGAACTGCATCTCCTGCACGTCGATGTTCCACGTCCACACGTCCGCCACCACCGCGAACCCCCACTTCGCCGGCGCCGTGTCTGGATCCACCAACCCCCGCAGCACCTTGCGCCGCGCGCGCCCGTCGCGCATCTCGAAGATTGCCGCCAGGTAGGGCCCGGCAGATACTGCTCGCCACGTCATAGGTTGCCGTGTAACTCAAGACACGAGGGTTTAAACCGCGTTGGATGACGAGGCAGGCAGTATCCAGCAGGCCCTACGGCGAGGAAAAAGGTACCCCCAAACATGCCGCCCACGACGGCGAACACCATCCAGGCGTTGAGCAAGTCGTCCAGGGTCACCGAGGTGAGCTCCTCGATCGAGATGGGCTTGATCTTGGGCGGGGCGGTGGAGGCGCTGAAGTCCGTGGCGTGGTTGCACAGGCAGTGCACGGCCGGGGCCACCTCGCACCCGCACCCCTCGAACGCCTGCGTGGACCGCCGCCAGTAGCACCGCGTCGGGTTCATCGGGTCCGACAAACAGGGCCTCACAAATGTTGCTCGCCACGTCGTAGGATATCGTTTGAATACAGAAACGCGGGGGGGAATGCATTGGATGACATGGTGGACAACGAGTGTGAGGCCACACCTCCAGCGAGCAAGTGGCGGCGCCGGCGCCGGCGGCCAGGGGCTTACACTCATCCAGGTTTCGGATTGGCGTGAGCACTTTGTGTGGAACATGTTGGGTGATTTCAGTGGACAAAAACGGCTCAGGTTGAGCTGAGTGAGCATGTTTTTAGATACACGTTGGATGGTTTCAGGGACCAAAGACGGCTCAAGTTGAGGCGAGAAGTGGAGACCCTGCCATGATACAGGTAGACGCGCAGCCGCGTCACGTTGCCCGCGGCGTACGTCCAGTTCTGTGAGCAGTTCCTCAGCAGCGTCGGGTGACTAAATGCCCATAGGAACGCCTCCTCACCCGCCGCCAGCTGCACCGCGCCAGTCTTCACCCCCAGGAGTAGGGCCTGGCTGATGTTTCCCGACACGTCATGGAAACGCATGTCAAACCCTCGTTTCTAAAACTAAATGGCTTCCTATGACATAGCGAAGGATATCTGGGAGGGCCTACCTGGGATCCACGTGAGCTCGCCCCCCGGCGGATAGGGGTTGGGCAGCGTCGCGCATCCTTCCGAGCTGTACTGCTCGGTTTCCTCATCGAAGAAACTGCACACGACGCGTTCCCGTGGCGCGGAGGCGTTGACGCCGGACAGGATGGTCGGACCGCGAGTGACGTCGTCGAGGTAGCAGGGCGGAGTCTTGAGAACTTCGCCGCCGTTGAGGAGGTTGAGGGAGAACCCGATTGGCACCGTGCAGGAGGGTCGATGAGAACAAGCACTCGACCGAGATCGGAGCATGACTTACCTTCAGTGTTAATGCTCACATACATATGCGCGACGGAGGAGGAGGAGATTCAACGTCGGGCGAGTGCGTGTTCTCAATAACCCCCATGCCGTGAGGGAGCTCACATTGAGCTCGCCGCCGCCCGTGCCGCGGAGGACCAGGGACGTGGTGCCCGCCGCGCGCGGGGCCGACGCGATGTCATCACCCGCACCTGAGCCATTGACAGCTGAGCCGTTGACAGCCGATCCGTTGTTTGCAGCGCCGGCGACTCCGGCGGCTCCGGCGGCTCCGGCGTGTGCGTCGTAAGCCAAGGCAAGCAGCAACTGGTCCACGGGCTGACCCCCGCCGAGCGCCAGGGCTTCGGCCGGCACGGCGAACGCCGCGCCGCCCGCCGACGTCGACCCGTTGGCGGCGGCGGCGGCGGCAGCGGTTGCGGAAGTTGGGGAGTAAACGCGCGCGGCGACGTAGCTCATCATGTTGGTGGTGACCGCTGCGGCCGTCTCGCCCGGCAGCGCGGGGCCCAACTGCGTCGCCATCATCGCGCGCGCCGCCCCCGTCGCCACCTCCCGCCAGTGCCTCACTACCACACTCGTACCCTTCGAGTACCTTTTGAGGTATTCACTTGAGGGCATCATTGGAAAGGTTTCAAGGTTCCAGAGACGAAATGGCTCAGGGATGGAACGGCTCGGGGACAAAAGAGCTCAGGCTAGGCTGACAAAAGAATTATACCAATGTGCTGTAAGGCCCTGCCTTGGCCGCATCCGCCGCGTTGACGTCCCCCTCCTCCGCCGGAGTGACCGCCGCCGACAACGCCCCCAACATGCTGAGGCTGCCCTCCGTGGATAACACCACGTCGTTATCCGCACTCCCCGCGGTCGCCACCAGCCCCGCGATGAGGCTGATGCCCCCCAACCGCCAGAGCCGCACGCAATAATGTTTTGAAAGCTCAACTTAGAACCCTTCTGTCCCGGACACCGATTGAGGTATCCTACTTGACACCTCGACGATGCTGAAACTCAGTCTCCGGTATGACTAGCCCCTGACACCCCCCCAGAACAATGTTTGACCAATCGGAAACCGCAAGATGATGGCAGGCCTCAGTTGGCCAATCAGGACCATAAATGCTTAAGAAGAGAAATGGCACGACGCTGTTGACCAATTACTCTGGCCGTCAGGTATTGAAGTCAGTACCTGAGGCTGGGTTTAAGTTGAATCGCAGCTGTGTCTCGTAAATGTAAAACAGTTCACGCCCTGCCAAACGCGCGGAGGCGGTGGCCTCGCACGGGTCCGATAACACCTGCGCGGCCGTGCCGGCGACGCCGGCGACCAGGGTGGTGGAGACCGGCACGGAGGTGGCGGCGGAGGCGGTAACGTTGAGCATGGACTCGCGCTGCGCGGCGCGCTCAGCCGCGGCGCCGGTGGCGGCCGCGCCGCCGCCGCCCACGCAACCATTCGCCGACAGCAGCCTGCGTCTCTGTTGCTTATCCTTGAAGTTGGTCAGCTGCTGACACGCGCCAGAGACGATGCTCATAGCCGCCTCGGGCCCGCCAGCTTTGAGCGCCGCCTCGGCGTTACCCAGCAGAGCGCCAGTCGCCGCCGTGGCCGCCGCCTCGCTCTCCAGTTTGGGCCACTGCGAGATGACTTGGATGGTTTTGGGTTTGGACACGGCACCGAAGGAGTCCCTGACTGCCACGGCGACAATGACCGCCCCGCCCTGCCCCTCCAGCCCGCCCGGCAGCGTGCCCTTGTACCAGAGGCTTACACTCGTCCACTTTTCAGCAAAACCTGAGCCATTTTTGACACTAAATACGCCTTAGACACCCCAAGCACCCCCCCAAGCACCCCCTTCGGACAGCTTTTACACCCCCTAAACAGCCCCAAAATGCACCCCTTGGCCCACAGAAGGCGCTTACATTCAGCCAAAAAGCGGACCAGTGTCAGACCCTGCCTTGTACTCGGGTAGAGGGCTGAAGTCTTGAAGCTGCACTGGCTGTCCCTCTTGCCCCTTCACTTGCACGGTGAACCGGTAACTCAGTGGCGGGTCAGCGTCCGCCCAGGATTCGGCGACGAAACCGAATTCGGTATCCATCGCCATGCCGGACTGCGGAAACGCGAGCACGGTGCCGCCCGCGGGAGCTTTATTGTCCTGCACGCTCAGGAAAGCCGCTGCGACCCCGTTCGCGTCTTCCACGTCGAATCGAAGCGTGTACTCCCATCCCGGCTCGAGCGCGTTGGCTGATAGGACCAGGCAGGAGGGTCATTGAGAACAGGCACTCGACCGAGATCGGAGCACGACTTACCTTGAGTGTAAATACTCATCAGAGCGCGAACTCTGTTCATCGATTCAAGGTCGGCGGAGTGCTTGTTCTCAACAACCTCCTTGCCAGGTTCTGCTCAGTAATGGAAGAGGACGCGATGAATCCATTGGCGAGGAGGTCAACGGTCTGGTCACCGCCGCCGCCGAGTGCGGCTCTCGTCGCAGACCACTTCATGGTGAGCGTGTCCGAGGGCGCGACCGTGACGACGGTAGCGGCGATGCGCGCCACGTCGCCGGCGCTCACTTTGCCGCCAGGGACCAGGGCCTGGCAGATATTGCTCGCCACGTCACAGGATGACATTAAATCAAAAGACGGGGGCTCAAAGTGCATCGGACGACGTGGCGAGCAATATCCGCCAGGCCTTACCAGGGATGGGGGGAATGGTGGCGGAGGGCGGTGGGCCGGCGGCGGCGGCGGCGGCGGCGACCACAGCGACGGAGCTATATACCGTGGCGGAGCGCCCGCCCTTGCGTGCCGACAACGTGAAGTTATAGCTCTGCCCATCGGGCCCCGGGGCACTCGCCAGCAGCAGCCCCGCCAATGTAGGCGTGGAGGTCCGGGGCAGCTCCAACTCATCCCCGGCTGCGGTTTGACATTCCCCGGCGGTGGGGGACACAGCCTCGCACCGCCACGTGAACTCCCACGCGTACTGCGTCTCGTCGTCCGGGTCGATGGAGGAGGTGGCGTCCAGCGTGTAAGGCCCAATATCATCCACGTGATTCGGTCATTCTCCCCATATTCACGTACCACTATATGGTCACTGCCACCAAATGACGTGGATGTCACCGGGCTTTACCAGCGTGACGCCAACGCCCTCGCTGAGCAGCACGGCGCCGCCGGTGATGACCGCCTCCAGCGCCGCGCTCTGCACGTAGAAGTCGAACTCGACGGAGGAGGACACGCTCGGGTTGGCAGCCTGGCGCCCGTCGAAGCGCAGGGTGTAGGAGGTGCCCGGCGGGAGGCTCTTCTTGGGGAGGAACAGCTGCAGCGTGTCTGACTTGGTGGTGGCGGGGTCCAGATTTTAGGGTCGGGGGATGTTGCTCGCCACCTCACAGGGTGCCGTTTAATTTAATAAACGAGGGTACGAAGTGAGCTGCATGACGTGGCGAGCAAACCCCAGGCCCCACCAGATTGACGGCGCTGCCGTCGGAGGCCGCCGCGGACCAGCTGAAATTATAGCCGGCGTCATTGGAGCAACTGGGTGCCATGAGCTGCACGGCGGCCATGATGCGGGTGGCGCGGCCGCGGGGCACCGCGCCGCCCACCGCCGAGGACCAGGGGCTTACACTCGTCCACGTCTCGTCTCAACCCGAGCCGTGTCTGACGCCAAACACACCCTGCACACCCCCTATTACCCCTTAACACCCCCCAAACACCTCTTAAACAACCCCTAAACGCACCCCCTATTCCACAGAAAGCGCTTACGTTGAGCTGCAAAGTGAACGAGTGTAAGCCCCTGCCGAGGACGCCGCGATGGACACCCCCATGAAGCAGATATCGCAGTGCGTGCCGTTGCCCTTGTACCCCTGCGGGCACCGGTCGCACGTGAACCCGAGTCCAGGCGCCTTGCAGGAGGGTCGTCGAGAGCAAGCACTCGACCGAGATCGGAGAATGACTCACCTTGGGTGTGAATGCACATACAGACGCGCGGAGGAGGAGGAGGACATCCATCTTCGGTCGAGTGCTTGTTCTCAACAACCACCCTGCCTGGATGTCAGTGCATTCGACACCCGAGAAGCACGGACTGCCGTACTCCACACACCCGTCAATGTCAACACACCCGGTGGCGCCCGTGCCGCTGAAGCCGGCGGGACACGGCCCACACGAGGAGCCCGCCCCCGTGTCCCGACACACGGACTGCGTGTCGCAGCCCCCGTTGTTCTCGGCGCACGTGGTCTTGGGCTTACACCCCGTCTTGCCGCTGCCCCGGTGTAGCGCCGCATATCGAGATTCAAAGCAAAACATAAAAGCAGGTCATCACATATTAGTCAAGGCGCTAACACCAGGCGCTTTCAGCATGGGTGTCAATATTTGAACACGTTTCAACTTGCGCCACCCTACCGAGGGCCCAGTCCGGGCACGGCCCGCACTGGACGGCGCCGGGCACGTTGACGCACACGGTGGCGGCGTCGCACCCGCCGTTGGCGCCGTCCGCGCACTCGTCGATGTCGGCGCACGTCGTGCCGTCGCCCTCGTACCCGGACGGACAGTTGCCGCATGTCCGGCCGACTGCCGGCGGGGCCATGTCCGTGCAAAGCACCAGGGTGTAGGGGCGCAAAATAAGATTGAAAGCAAACTTTGAAAGCGGTTTGTCATGTATCGTAGCTTCAAGCGCCGGGACCAAGCGCGGTCAAAAGGGGGTCAACCGGGGGTCAACTTGGGGTCAACCTGGGGTCAACCTGCACCGCCCTACCAGGGCATAGCACGGGTCCTTGGCACATCCGTCGATGTTCTGACACGCCGTGAGCTGCCCCCCGGACCGCTCGTAGCCGGCGGGGCACGCGCCGCAGACGGCGTCGCCGGTGGCGGCGTCAGCGGCGCACGTGGTGAGCGCGTCGCACCCGCCGTTCTTGAGGAAGCAAGGGTTCACCTTGCAGGTCACGCCGTCGCCCAGCTGGCCGGTCGGACAGGGGCCGCCCGCCAGGGCCTCGCCACTCTTCACCTTGTCATGGTCAAACACACAAAACAGCGACGGGACAGACCGTCAAGAACCAATCATGGCCGGTCCAGGATCAGCCAGGACCGAACCACTAGTGGACGAATGTAAGCCCCAAATGGAGACGGCCCTGCCGCACGTGCGGGTCATGAGCGGCGCCTTGGCGTCCTCGCAGTGGACGCCCGCCGCGCACGGGGTGTAGCGGCGCAAGTTGAATTTGAAAGCAGTCCATCAAATTCCAGTTTCAAGCGCTGAGGTCCAGGCGCTTTCAACGTGGGTTTGATAGGCTCAACTTGCACTGCCCTACCGGGGTGGCGGCAGCGGCGCACGCGTCGTAGTCCACGCACCCCGAGGTGCCGTCGCCTGTGAAGCCGGCGGGGCACGGCCCGCACGTGGACCCCGCGCCGTTACCGCTGTCCACACACGCCGTCAACCAGGGGCTTACACTCGTTCACTTTTCAGCTCAACGTAAGCGCTTTCTTTGGGATAGGGGGTGTGTTTAGATGTTGTTTAGGGGATGGTTAGAGGGGTGTCAGGGGGTATTCGGGGGTGTTTAGGGTGTGTTTTTGCGTCACAAACGGCTCAGGTTGAGCTGAGAAGTGCCCCTGCCGTGAGCGCGTCGCACCCGCCGTTGTTGCTGGCGCACGCGCTCTCCTTCTTGCACCCCGTATCGCCGCTGCCCTTGTACCCCGCGGGGCACCCACCGCACGTGCGCGCCCCCACGGTGTTGGTACACGCAGTGAGCGGGTCGCACCCGCCGTTGGCCGCCGCGCACTCGTTCACGTCCCCGCAGGTCACCCCGTTCCCGGCATACCCGGCCGGACAGCCCCCGCACGTTCGACCGCCCACGGTGTTGGAACACACCACCAGCGGCGAGCACCCGCCGTTGACGAGCGTCGCGTCTTTGCATTCGTCGACGTCCAGGCAGCCCGTGCCGGCCACCGCCGCGTCGCCGGCGTACCCATCGGGGCACTGCCCGCATAGGACGCCCGTGGCGGCGTTGCTCGGGTCGGCGGTGCAGGTCACCAGGCCGTGGCAGCCGCCGTGCAGGGGCTTACATTCGTCCACTTTTCAGCTCAACCTGAGCCGTTTCTGACACAAAATGCACCATAAATAACCCCTGATGTCCCTGAAAACCCCCTAAACACTCCCTAGACACCCCTTAAACAACCCCCAATTGCACCCCCTATCTAACAGAAAGCGTTCACGTTGAGCCGAAAAGTGGACGAGTGTAAGCTCCTGCCACCATTGTCGCTAGTGCACGGGTCCTGGTCCGCGGCGACCAGCTGGTTGCTGATGCGCCCCGATGCCACCGCGCCCTGCGCCACCCCGCTCGAGTCGCGCCACGCCTGCCTGGTAGGAGGGTCATTGAGAACGAGCACTATAACCAAGATTGGACATGCCCGCACGACTTACCGGATACCTTCAGGGTGACTGCTCATATACAAACGATACCAGCGCGGAGGAGGGAGGAGGTGGTTTAATGTCGGTCGAGTGCTTGTTCTCAACAACCCCCCTACCGGGACGCCGTTGAGCGGAAGGTGGACTCGGAGTACTGCGAGCCCAAAGCGGCCCGCACCGCCGCCAGCAGGTCGCCCGTGCCGTACGCCGCGCCCAGATTCAGCGACGCATCCGCCAAGCTCCCGGCCGGCACGGTGAGCCGCGTGACAATGGTCAGGCCGTCGAGCAGAGCCTGACCACCAGCTCCCCAATCAGCTCAACTCGAGCACCTCAGCACCTCCGATGAGTCAAGATGTGAAACAGTTACTCCCGTTTTCAGGTCAACTTGATCATCGCCGAGGTGCTCAGCCGCGATAAAGTAAAAACTTAAGTGGCTCACGGCTTTTGAAGTTGGGCTCAAAATTAAATGAATGTAGGGCCCTGCCGTGGGTGGCGGTGGACTGCAGCAAGCGGCGGCGCGAC
>Ga0307489_10001064_pt1 | contig 17757 bp, 28 predicted proteins | sample SB12metaG_FD_202247 | JGI IMG/M metagenome (GOLD analysis project Ga0307489, IMG submission 202247) | Sea-ice brine microbial communities from Beaufort Sea near Barrow, Alaska, United States - SB 1.2 | ecosystem: Environmental > Aquatic > Marine > Coastal | place: USA: Alaska | collected...
TTCATTCAACATCGGTGGAGTGCTTGTTCTCAACGACCCCCTTGCCTCGCACGCATCGCCGAGGTACCCGCGCAGGCAGAAGCACAGCGCGGCGCCGCCACGCTCCGCCACACGCTAAGGCCTGGAAGATGCAACGCGCCTGGTCATCGTCACGCATGTTGAACCCTTGTTTCTTGAGTCAGACAACAACCTATGACGTGACGAGCAATATATGGCAGGCCCCGCCACGCGCGGGTCGGGGGTCGTAGCGGCGCGCATGTCGTGGCTCAGCCCACACGCTCCGCGCCGCCCACACTCCGCGGGACACTCGCTCAGCGACGTGTTATCCATCCTTGCAAGGTCGTAATCCTCGCGCGTGACCGTCACCCGCGCGCGAGTAACGTTTACGTCCGGAACAACGCTTACGCCCGATGTCGCGTCGTCCCCTTCCTCCTCTCCGCCGACGCGGAAGTCCAAGGCGCGCGCTCCGTCTCTGACGTCTTCGCTGGCGAAGCGGAAGAGCCTCGTACGGTGCCGCCGCGGCTGCTGCCACACCTGCAGCAACGACGCTGGCCGCGCAAGCCGGGTGCCGTCGGCGAGGAGGCTCGCCACGTAGCACTCTCGCCACCGCGTCTCGCTCATCTCGGCTGGCGGCTCCAGTGCCCCCCATCCCCCGCCCCCGCCCCCGCCCCCGCCCCCGTCCCCGTCCCCGCCTTCGAGGTTCGCCTGCGCGCCCAGCCGAAGCCACGCCGCACGCAACAACGTCGCCCACTGCTCCAGGCACTCGCACGACAGCCGCGGGTAGTTGAACGGCGCGATGAAGCCGGGGCTGACCTCGCACGCGGGCAACATCAGCCGCGCGCAGTCGTCGCCGCCGTAGCCGGGCGCGCAGACGCACTCGCGGGTGTCCTCGTCGCAGTGTGAGGTCCCCGCGCACTCCGCCGTGCAGTAGCGCCGCAAGTTGAAATTGAAACCAAAACTTGAAAGCGGCTCATCGTATATTAGTTTCAAGCGCGTGAATCCAGGCGCTTTCAGCACGGGTTTTATCGGTTCAACCTGCACCGCCGTACCGTGCACGGAGAGGCGCTCGCCGTGCCCGTCGCCACAGGAGCGGGAGCGGCGGGCGCCCGACCCCGCCCCGCACCCGCACCAGCCCCAGCATCAGCAGCCACCACCCCTTCGTTCAATACATTAATACTCGTACTCGTACTCGTCGCGAGCTCTCCTCCTCCCGGCCGCTGCACTGACACTGCCAACGCATGCTTCGGAGCGGAATCGGACACAGGCTCGACACCCGCCGCCGTGTGCGCATCAGTCCCATCTCCCGGCCGAAGCGGCGGCGGCGGCGGCGGTGGCGGCGGCGGCGCGGAACGCGGGTCCTCGGAGCCCCGGGAACGGTGCGACCGAGCCTCCACTGGACCGCGCCCCCCGACCCACACCCGCGACACTCCGTCCTTCCAGGAGGGTCATTGAGAACAAGCACTCGAGCCGAGATCGGAGCGTGCCTCACTTCAAGGTGAACGCTCATCTCATCCAGACGCACAACGTCGGTTGAGTGCTCAGACAAGTGCTTGCTCTTATTAACTTTCAACACAGGGAGGGGGCTCTAACTTGCAAGGCAGTAGAGAAACCGGGTTCTCTGCTGGTGGAGCGTGGACGCCACCAAGCGTTCCTCGATTGGACGTTCGGGACCGCGTTCCTCACTTTGTTCCGACCCTCGGCGGGCACTCAGCGTAGCAGAGCAGAAGAGAAGCCCCCGCCTTGACTTGACGCTTGAGCGAGTATCGCAATTCCACGAGCTCCTCCGCGAATACCACTGCCAGCAGCAGACCCGCGAGCACCGCCGCGCGCTGTAGCAGGGTGACTCGCGCGCGGCCCCGCGGGGTGGCCCTTGTGTGTCTCGTCGTCGTCGGAGCCGAGAGTAGTTGCGCGCTCAGGGTCGAGCGAGATGAGCGCGTGGTCGACCCTGCGCGATCGCCCAGCCGCGATCGGCAACGTCGGCGACGCCTGCCGCGTCATGTTGGCGAAACGTCAGCACCTCGTACTGTAGTATTAGTAGTACGTCTTGCCTTTGTTGGACTGCGGCGGGGAGGGAGGGGGGGGGAGGGGGGAGGGGAGGGGGAGGGGAGGGGAGGGAGGCGGGGGAGGGGAGGGGAGCAGGGGAGGCGGGGGAGGGGGGGAGGCGGGGGAGGGGAGGGGAGTGGGGGGGAGGGAGGCACAGTATTGCAGTTCCAGTTTCAGTCGACTCGCCCGTCCAGTGTCTTGAGAGTTGGATGCCAGCGGCTGGGTACGTTGCGACGGGACTGGCTGGTAGAGACACCTGCTTTTAAAAGACGGCAACCCGTGGATGGGTGTCATGTCAGCTTGAATGCCGGACCAGGAGCGACACCCTTATACAACGACTACCGGGGATGGCTGCTCACGTCTGATGCTGAAACATCACCCAAGAGATACCTCCGAGACGCAGGGATGCCAGGACACAACTCTGTGACGCGGCCGGGGAATGACGGGCGCGGGGCGGCACAGACAAACAGGGAGGCGGTGCCTCACGTAGGCGGAGAATTTCGCTAAAGATGACGCCGAGTGCCATCGCTGGGTGCGTGTCTGCGTGACTTTGCAAGTGGCTAAAAAACTCGGATGGAAAACGTTGTTTGCCCACGGGCTGATGCGCACCGGATATTGAGTGAGCGGCCGACGAGGGCGACGGCGGAAGGCGGCGCGGCGGCGCTCGTCACAAAGCATGTAACGAGGCGGGAAAACGCGCGTTCGGATCAGTGGCGGCCGTGGGGACCGTCAGCAACTCAGCATTTCCCGGAGATTATCTTTTGCCACTCACTAAAAAAACGTGCGCGCAAGAAAAAAACGGCAAATCGCCTCGTCCAGTTTTGAGAGCAGATGAGTTCAGAGTTCAGATGATACGCTCGCGCCAAAACATATGATACTTGACGCTGCCAGCGTGGCCGAGTCGATCACACGTGGCGCGCGCCGGGGCTGACATGTGTATATCTGAGCGAGCCACGTCGACGCTTAAAGGGGGTATATTGAGAAAATGACTCGAATGGCGATAGACGTCAATGTATAATATATTGTGCGTGAATGCTGATCTACAGGGGGCACCTCGCGGGTGGTCGAGTCGTGGTTCTCAAGATACCTCCTGCGAGGGAAAAACGGCTTCTTTTCCTTCTGAGCGCTCGGTTCGAGATGTTCACTTCTTCACGCGCCCCCCACACACTCCACGCCGTCTCCACCTCAACATGTTCGCTCTCTCCGCCTCCCAGCTCGCCTCCGCCGCCGGGTGGGCGTGCGCCTGCCGTACCACCAGCTCACCATAGGCCCTTACGCGCTGATCACAACGCAGCCGGGGATGTGTGTGTGTCAGTGGGATGAGTGTCAATGTTATTTCAAAGGCGGCCGGCCTGGGCCAGTGGCGGGTGTGAATGTTTGTCTGATGTGTGTGCTTAGCGTAACGACAACGATGTATAACTAGGTCAGACAATATAGGTCAGACAGTGTTCATTCGGTTCGACCAACGCGTTCGGACTCTCGCCGAACTGAACAGTTTCCCGAGCTTGCAGCGGTAGGGCTCCACGCTCCAGTGATTCCGAACAGTGTGTCATACTGCGCCCAGAATGGGTCCTTTTGTCCTCCGGCGCGGCAATACGCCAAACAACCAACAGCACCGCTGACGCACAACTTCACGACCTGTGCGAGCCGTACTCCATTAGCTTCGACTCGGCAAGAATGCCAGTCGCCTAGGATTCGGCACACTGACGCTGAGCAACTTCACGCAACCCCGACAGTTTATCTGCGCGATCTTGGATCTCGAGCACTGAAAAACTGCTCTTGAGGCGGCACACCATGAATATTGAGAAGAGATCGCATATGAGGTCCGCGCGTGCCTTCTGGAAAGCAACCGTGGAAACGGACGTGTCTGCCAGAGCGATGTTTTGCGCCTCCATGTATTTGGTGTACCCAACAATAATTTGCGTTTTGATTATAGACGCAGCTAACAACGCGATTTTACGCTGTATGGGGCTGGCGTGTACATGTTCCACACGTATGACCGCTTCGGCGAGGCCCGGCACGCTTGGGGCGTACACCAGAAATGTTAAACCAGATGCGATTTGGCGCTGGGATAGGTTCCAGTAAACACACATCTGTGTGTGTGTTTTGTGATGATGCAAAATACAAAACAGCTCTTTATATTACAATTCTGCTACGTGGCGACAAACGCCTTTGTGGGCATACCAGTGCGCGGTCTGACAGCGCACATCGCAGAACTTCGTCGTCAGGCATCGGCTACACGCAGATCTGGGAAGGAAGGCATCGCAGTCAGCGCACAACATTTCGCCGTAAATGGGCTTTACGAGCTTCTCGTTCATAGTGACCTTAGTAAGAATGTTATAAAAGGATAAGCGTTTGATGCTGCCGAGCGAGAAGTCCTCCAATCGCCCTCGGTGCTTCAAGTGACTGAGAACCTTTCTTATGTGAGCGATGAAAGCCAGCTTTTCTCCACCAACTCCGTTAATCAAGGATGGCGCTTGAACGGTCTGCACTAGTCTACCAGTACCCGTAACCAAGGTGCCCCACGCGTCTTAAGCGTACTCATGTTCTTCGAGGTACTTCAGGATTTTGCGCTTGGTTCGGCCGCACGCGCGCAGCCTTGCCCAGCTTATGGCGTCTATTCCAGTATTCGCCGCGAGGCTTCCCGGCACAATGTCTGCATCCCTCCTCCTCCTGTCGCCCGGCGTGCTCGCGCTCGGCCAGTCGGCGGAGGAGGAGGAGAGGCAATAGTCGCCCAAATCGATGTGGTGGTATCGAAGGGGAACCCTACAACAAACCCTAAACTTGGCTTGCGCCGGGAACGGCTTGCCCGCATGCCCGCACAGTTCAAGATGCCTATCGTCCGTCGTCATGACTCTGCTGGCGCCCACGGCCCGGTCGTGCTTCGCCGCCGCACGTCTAGTGCTATCGACACGATGCCACCCGATGACCCCTGGGCGCTATTCGGGTCGGACGACGAGGGCGGCCCTGGCGGCGGCGGCGGCGGCGACGACGCGGCGGCTGCCTCCCAAGGCGCGGCGGGCGAAGACGAAGATGCCCACCGCTATGGGGTGGGGGCCAAGCGCCAGCGCGCCGAGGGCGCGGCGGCGGCGGCGGCGGGAGGAGGCGGAGGGAACGGGGATATGATCGTGGGGTCGCGGGTTCGAGCCACGGCGGCGACGGCGGCGGAGCACGCGTACTTCGCCGCCAGCCACCGGCTGTGGCCCGTAGATTCGCGCGGCGATGTGTCGGCGGTGGCGGTGACCATCGACGGCCTCTTCAATACGCTCTCCGCCGACGCCGCGGCGCGGCTCGCGGGCGTCGCAAAGCGCCTGAGGGGATTCAAGCCCGAGGGGTGCGCGGCGGCTACAGCGCTCTCGGCGGCGGGCGCCGCGTGTGCCAGTCGGGACTGGGCGGTAGGCGAAGTTACTGGGGGATGCCAAGTATCTGAATGAACGAGGCTTCAAAAGGCGTTGGATGATGACATGTGACATGACGTGGTGAGCAATATCTGCCAGGCTCTACTGGGCGGGGACGGTGCGTTCAGCGTCGGAGTGCCTGGCCGCTGGGGCGCGGCAACTGGACGTGGGCAACTGGCCGGACGAGTGCTGGCAGGAGGCGCACACCTTCTCCCTGGGGTACCACATCGCCGCGGAGCTGCATACCATGGCGGCGGCGGCGGAGTCGGCGGCGGCGGCGGCGGCGGCGGTGGCGGCGGCGGCGGAGGTGGCGGCGGCGGCGGCGGCGGCAGTGGGGGCGGCGGCGACACGAAATGACATTACAGCGGGATGCTCGAGCAGCTCGGACAGGGGGGGGGTAGGTGACGCGCACCTGACGGATGAAGCGGCGGCGGCGGCGGAACTCCACTCCTCCGTCGAACGATGGTCCCCCGAGGTGAAGCTCGGACGCGTGGCGCTGGAGGCGCTTAGCATGGCGTCGCTCGCCACATACCCGGCCGCGATACCGCCGTGGCTCGGCGCCGCGATACTGCTGGCGGAGCGCGCGTGCGTCGCCACGCTCCCTCCATCCACCGCCAGGACCCCTGCGACCGGGGACGGGGACCGGGGCGTGGCCGAGGCTGGGGCCGGGGCAGGGTCCGAGGCCAGGGTTGGGGCTGTGGCCGGGGCCGGGGTTATTCAACCTGCCGGCATTGGCGAATGCGGCGGCCAGGGCCGTGGCGAGGGCGGAGACGACAAAGACGCCACGATACCGCCCTCGGATGATGACTTCATGATACCAGACACGGTCCCGCGCGGCGCGCCTGTGGTGTCACCCGCGCGTGCGGTGGCGCGCGTGGCCGCCGCCGACCTCACCGTCGCGCACTTCTACAGCCGCTTCGTCGCCACGGTAGGGCGGTGCAGGTTGACCCTATGAAAGCCATGCTGAAACCGCCTGGACCCAAGCACTTGAAACTTAAATGTGATTTACTGCTTTCAACTTTTGCTTTCAATCTCAACTCGCGCCGCTACACCACGGACACCCCCGTGGTCATCACCGGCCACGTCGATTCGGCGGCGGCGGGGTGGGCGGGGACCGAGGAGTGGCGTGACCTACGGGTGCTGGCCGCGGTTGGGCCTGGCAGATGTTTCCCGCCACGTCATCCCACGAATTGTGAAATCTCGTCTCTTGAATTAAATGGCATCGTATGACGTGGTGAGCGACAAAACCTGCCAGGCCCTGGGCGACGGCAGCGGGGGACCGGCTGGTGCCTGTTGAGTTCGGTGGGGCCTGCCAGATGTCAATCGCCACGTCATTCAACGTATTTTGAACGCTCGTCTCTCGAATCAAACGGTATCCTACGACGTGGCGAGCGATATCCACCAGGCCCTAGGGTTTGGTGGGTTTGGGGACCGCCGCGGCACTGGCGTCATCACCCTGGGTGATTTGGTGCTCGAGTACCTCCTTCCGTCCAACGCCAGCCACCGCACCGCCCAAGCCAGTGAAAGCTCAACGCCGGGCGGCCCAAACACAGGAGGCCCAAAAGCAGCCCCCGAGCCACCTCCCGTGCCTGTGGCGTATATGTCCCAGCATGCGCTATTCCACCAGGCAGGGCTTGTTGACACGGCATCCTGACTGTCTGTTCATAGTGTACCAGTACACACTCACCACATCATCCTCCCTAGCCGGACGTGTCGTCCTGCATGTTCAATAGACCGATTTCGGTATATCGCCTGAGTGAAATGCCCATACAGAGTTGCGGGCAAAGCGTCAGCGCTCCGCTGGTTAAAGCGGGCGTCAGGTTGAATGCCCATACAGAGTTGCGGGCAAAGCGTCAGCGCTCGACGCGGGGAGCGATGCACCGAAACCGGCCTATTGTAGTGTACCCGGACACGCGCGGCGCACCCCCCTCCCTGACCTGAAGCTGGAAAGGGAAGTTGTGTGAGGCTGTTGCGGCGGGTGCCGGAGCTGCAGCGCATGTTGGCGGTGCCGCCGTATACCCTGGGGCGCCTGCACGCGGACACCGGCGCGGTCGGCGCGTGGGTCGGCACCCGCGACACCACCACCGCAGGGGCTTACACTCGTCCACTTCTCAGCTCAACTTGAGCCGTGTCACAAGAAAGCATCCTACACACCCTAAACACCCCCTAAATACCCCCTCAACACGGGCTACACAACCCCTACGCGCACCCCCTGTCCCATACAAAACGCTCAAGTTGAGCTGAAAAGTGGACGAGTGTAAGCCCCTGCACCACGGCGCTGCACCGCGACCCCTACCTCAACCTCCTCGCCCAGGCGGGCCCGTCACTCAATCCCTACTCATCTGATTGTTTGCTCATAGTTTATCAGTGTACGCGTAGACTCCCGCTGCCTCCTGCCTATTCCCTGACCGTATACTAGATTCCTATGCAGCTCAACCTGAATCTTTGCTCACAGTGTACCAGTGCAGTGCGCAGCCCTGCAAACCTAAGCCCTAAACCCTAAATATTATATCCTACCTAAAAGTGCGCGGCCCTGCAGGCAGGCGGCGGGGTTTAAGTACGTGCGGCTATACGCGGCGGACCAAACCCACCTCCTGTATGCCGAGGTAGGGCTGCCAGAACTTGCCCGCCATCTCATCGACTCGCATTTCGAGCCATCGTTCATTGATGTAAATGGCATGTTACGTGACGTGACGAGCGATATCTGCCACGGCCTGTTGGAGATTGCCCGCCAGGACATCGGTACGCTTCCGAACCCTCGATTATTGGATTCAATGTCGTTCTATGACGTGTTGCGCGATATTCGAAGGCACTAGGGCACGGCGGCGGTGCGGGGCAGCAACGCGAACACCTTCACGCGCAGCGCAGTGCACGCCGAGGCGCCAGATCTGGCCAGGTGGGTCTCGGCAGAATATGCTCTCCACGTCATTCACACCATTCGCATCACTTTATACCCTCGTTTATCGAGTGCAGCTGCATCATGCGAGTGTCATTCTAGCGTGCGACGCGGCGAGCGTTGTTCTAGTGCCCGGTCTGTTGGCTAAGTGAGTTGAGTAAGTAAGTTAGTGATCTGACGAGTCAATAACTCGTCCGAGTACTCACTAGCCAAGTAATTACTTACGGCTCACAGACCAGGCACTAGCGTGACCCTACCGCGCGGTTTCCCAAGTTCGCTGACGCCGCTTTCACCGAAACATTGCTGGGCCCCGGGGACCTATTGTTCATGCCTAAGGTGGGGCCGGCCGAATATTGCCCGCCACGCCATAGAATGCCGTTTGCCTTGAAAAGCGAGGGTTGTGAACGCTTTAGATGACGCGGCGAGCAATGTGTGGCAGGCCCTAGGCCACAGGGGGTGTGGCACTACATACGCAGCCTGACCACCAGTGTCAGTGTCAACTTCTGGTGGACCTGAGGCTCGCGGGACGGGGTTGAATAAAGGCCACAACTCATAACAAGAGAAGCGGAGTGTGGGTATGGGCAAATGGGATGAACGGCCCTGGGTATATATATGGATTAGAGAACAACGTAGGGTTCGATTAGTTAAGGGAGTAGCTATCATAGTGGAGCTGAGGGCGGGGGTCGGTAGCGGGGGGGCCTGCATAGGGGGCAACGTGATGTTGGGGTAGCTACCAATAGTTGGACTGGCGGCGAGCGGCGTTTACATTACAAACCTTCGTTACGTGTACCATTTAGAGTCTTCCTTATCCCACGGGCAGTGCAGTGGTGCTCCTGCGCCCAATGCAACGACACCCTTGCACCTTACATTTTTGTAAGTGCATGTCCATGGTAGCGAGCCTCGCGCCTGCTCGCATCTCGCCCCTAAGTCTGCCAGCTGCGTGCTAGGCGTTCATGCCAAAAGGTGCACATATCGCTCGCCGCCCGGGCACCCGTTCTCGATTGCCCACCTCAACACGTCCGCTTTCCCGCTATCAAGGGCGCGCTCGCAACGGTTCATCTCATCCCACGGGTAGTCGTGCTCCCGCGCCCACTTCAACAACTCCAGGTGACCGCCCGCAGCGGCCCACACACATGTAAACATGTCCCACGGACAGCCTTGCTCCCGCGCCCACCTCAGGACCTCCAGGTGGCCTTCCGCAGCGGCGCGTGCACATAACTCCTCATCCCACGGGCAGTCATGCTCCCGCGCCCACTTCAACACCTCCAGTTGTCCGTGCTGAGCGGCGGAACTCACACGTGAACTTATCCCACTCGCAGCCGTGCTCCCGCGCCCACTGCAACACCGCCAGGCGCCCGCTGGCAGCTGTGTTAGTACACGTATCACTGTCCCACGGGCACCCGTGCATCCGCGCCCATTTCAGCACCTCCAGGTGTCCGCCCCGGGCTAGAACTCGGCAAGTTTGCGGAAGTTGCCACGGGCAGCCGTTCGCCACAGCCCAGACGAACGTCGAGAGGGACCTGCAAAACCGCCTGATGCCGATCCGGGGCTCCTTCGCGCTGCCGCCGACGCGCGACAGGCCCGAGCGCTTCACCGCGGTGCGGACAGCGCTCCCCGTGCGCCCGAGAAGCGCTCGATCGACGCGATCCAGGCGCTCGAGCACCTCCTTCTGGAAGAGGTCAGGGAAGGCCTCGACCAGTGCGAGCAGCGGCGGGCGCACGGGTTGGGGCGCGCTCGCGCCGGCGCCAGCCGCCACCGGCACTGGCGGCGGTGGAGGCGACGGCGGCGGCGCGCGGCCCGGCGACGCGGCTATAACCCCGGCGATGAACCCGGCGTCGTACCCCGCGCCGTACCCGGGCGACAGGCCAAAATGCCCGGCTCCCCCGCTCCCGCCACCCAACGAGTTCGCGGCAGCGTTTCCCGCCCCCCCCGCTCCTGCGCCCCCGCCTCCGCCCGCGTCACCGCCCCTTTGCCGCTTTCTGGCTCGCGTGTCCATGGTGCCGCCGTCGAGCCACGGTAAGAATGACCGCGCGCCGTGTTCAGCAGCCTGTGGAAAACTAGGTTAGGCTGTTGACTGGCAGACCTACTGTAACTGGTGAACTGGTGTCGAAGCCATTTCTTTTCGCGCGCAAACGGTCGGGTGCCGGCGAACAGAACGGTTGGACGGGCTCACACACACTCGCGCACCTCGGAAGGTGCCCCAGCCCTTGCATGCTTCTCCGAGCCATCGCAGCCCGCCATCCCCTCCGTTGCGCCGCGCCGCGCTTCCCGCCGCCCGCGCGCTCGCCGACCCCGCCGGTCGCCGCCGCCCGCGCCAAGCCCTTCCAAGGAGCGGTGCCAACACCAAAACCGGTCTCCAGCAGCCTCATCAGCACGCGCCTCCGCCTCCCCCACCGCAGCTCCCGCGCCCCCGCGGCACACGCCACCAACCCCACCTCCAGCCCTGGCCCCTTCGCCACCATGGCGTCATCCGTGTCCACCTCCGTGGTGTTCTTCGACTGCGACGACTGCCTTTACAAAAACGATTGGAAGGTCGCAAACTTGCTGACGGCGAAGATCGAGGAGTTCTGCAAGACGCGCGTTGGGATGGAGGAAGGGCACGCGTATGAGCTGTACAAGAAGTACGGGACCTGCCTGCGCGGCAGGGGCTTACACTCGCTCACATTTCAGCTCAACTTGAGCTGTCTTTGTGCCCCACACAACCCAACTTGACCCATGAACGTGTCCCGGATGTGCTCAAATTGAGCTCTAACGTGAACGAGTGTAAGCCCCTGCTGCGCGGCATGCAGGAGGAGGGGCTGCTGGACGAGGCGCTTCTGGAGGAGTACCTCGTGTTCTGCCATGACATTCCGTTGCACGACCACATCGGGCCCGACCCGCAGCTGCGAAGGATGCTGGAGGGAATCACGCTGCCCAAGTGGGTGTTTACCGCGTCCACGGTGCCGCACGCCACGCGATGCCTGGAGCGTCTTGGCATCTTTGATATGTTCGAGGCAGGGGCTTCTCGTTCACTTCTCCTCTCAACTTGAGCGCTTTAGATGGGATGGGGGGTGCGCGTTGGGGTTGTGTAGCCCGTGTTTTAAAGGGGATGTTAGGGGGTGTGTAGGGTGTTTTTGTGTGTCAGACACGGCTGAAGTTGAGCTGAAAAGTGAACAAGTAAAAGCCCCTGGTTCGAGGGCATCATCGACGTGCGCGCGGTGGACTGGCTGACGAAGCACAACCCGGACGCGTACCGCAAGGTTGGGCATTGCAGGTTGCCCCTATCAAACCCACGTTGAAAGCGCCAGGGAACTCAGCGCTTGAAACTGTAATATGATAAACTGCTTTCAATTTTGCTTGAATTTCGCTTTCAAATTCAACTTGCGCTGCTACCGCAAGGCGATGAGCGTGGCGGGCATGAGCTGCGACGTGGGCGAGTGCCTGTTCCTGGACGACAGCACCAGCAACATGCGCGCGGCGAAGGCGGTGGGCAGGGGCTTACACTCGTTCACTTTTCAGCTCAACTTGAGCCATGTCTGACACAACAAAACACCCTACACAAACACCCCAAACACCATGAACACCCCCTTAACACGGGCTACACAACCCCTACCCGCACCCCCTATCCCATGCAAAGCGCTGAATTTGAGCTGAAACGTGGACGAGTGTTAGCCCCTGGCGGTGGGGTGGCGCACCGTGCTGGTCGGACAACACGCGCGGGACACGGGCGACTTCATCGAGTGCGAGCACGCGGACCACGCCATCGACACCATCCACGGCCTCCAGCACCTCATGCCGGAGCTTTTCGCCGAGCACAACGCGGCACCCGCGGGGGCCGAGTAGGGCGTTATTTATCTTTTAGTTATACAGCATTAAGACTTAGAACAGTGCCCCTTGATACGGTCTGAAACTTGACAGAGCTTTATAGAGTCTGTGTGGTTCGACTGGCGGATGGGTGTTGTTAATGCTCGCCGTGTGGTGAGCGCCTTGGGGCTCGATGAACGGTAGTCAAATTTATAAAAACCTAAGAGCAAAGTGCCCGTGAGGGATTCAACGCCGCCGCTTTCTCGCTCAGCCGGTGGTGCGGTACCCCCGGTTACCCAGCCCGCCCGCGCTGCCCCCATACATCGAACCACCGCCGTACGCCCCGCCCATCGCGCCGCCCGCGCCGTCGTCATAACCCCCGCCCCCGCCCCCGCCGCCCCCGCCGTACCCATCACCGTACCGCGGAGGGCCGCTGCCTCCCCCAGGAGCCTGGCAGATGTTGCTTGCCACGTCATAAGATGCCATTTGCCATTCCAACTCAGTGTCGGATGCGGTATCGAATCCCGTTCGACCAATCAGAGTAATCCATCCGGAAATCCCACCGACTGACTTGCCGACTGTCCGACCTGGTCGCGATCCTTGAGTAAACAGACCCTCGGTTTCGAGGAGATACGCGTTCCAAGGAACGCCGACTCTGAGTTTCACTCGGTAAACGAGGGTTAGAAATACGTGTCGATGAAGTTGCGGGCAACAGCTTCCCGGCCCTACCCCCCATACCTCCCCCCATGCCCCCCATGAACCCGCCGCCGCCGCCGCCGCCGCCGCGCATGAGGCCGCCCAAGGTGTAGTGGCGCAAGTTGAATCTGAAAGCAAAAGTGAAGCAAAATTGTAAGCGGTTAATTATATTACAGTTTCAAGTGCTCAGCTCCAGGCGCTTTCAGCGTGGGTTTGATAGGGTCAACCTGCACCGCCCTACCAAGGTGGTGTCGATGGCACCGCCCATGGTGTTGGCACCCGGGCCGCTCATGCGCCGCGGCATGGAGCTGGCATCCTTGTCGTAGCGGCGCAAGTTGAATTTGAAAGCAGAAGTTGAAAGCAGTACATCACACTTTAGTTGCAAGCGCTTAGTTCCAGGCGGTTTCAACTTGGGTTTCATAGGGTCAACCTGCACCAGCCTACCTTGTTGAAGAAGTGGCGCACGGTGAGCACCTGCACGGCCGCCACGGCGCACAGCACGCCCACCTCGATGAGCGTCCAGTACATGGTGCGGCTCGAGTTGCTCTGCGCCGTCTTCTTGTGCCGCGTCGCGCGCGCCTTCAGATACGCCAGCTCCTCCCGCATGCGGTGCACGTCGTCTTGGAGGTTCAGCGCCAGGCTCTTGATGCCTGCGGCGCTGTCCTTGTTGTAGCGGCGCAAGTTGAAATTGAAACCAGCATTTGAAAGCAGTTCATTATGTTTCAGGTTCAAGCGCTTAGTTCCAGGCGCTTTCAACATGGGTTTGATAGGGTCAACTTGCACCGCCCTACCTTGTGCAGCATGGTGCCGCGCTTGCCGCTGGATTTGTCACCCTTGAGCCAGGGCCTGCCAGATACTGCCCTCCACGTCATCCAACGCAAAACCTCGTCTCGTGATCAGAATAGGCCGATTCCGAGTTGAAATGCCCATACAGAGTTCCGGGCAAAGCGGGCGCCAGGTTGAATGCCCATACAGTGTTGCAGGCAAAGCATCAGCGCTCGGCGCGGGAAGCGATATGCCGAACTCGGCCTATTGCACACGACGACGTCGCGAGCAATATCGGGTAGGCCGTACCCTGGGAGAAGCGACGTCGCGCGCCTCGGCGCCCGGCCCGTGCCGCTCGACCAGTTTCTCCGCTTGCTCGCGGTCGTCATGGTGCACGGGTTGGAAGTAGATGACGCGCACAAACGCCTTCACCCAGGGACGCAGCCGCGAATGTATGTATGGTTTAATCAGCTGGCCATTGTCACCACGTGTGTCCATCTGTGTGTGGTCAGCTGACCATTGTCGCCACAGTTCTCTTTGGTCAGCTGACCGTTGTCGCTACAGCTCGGTTCATGAGTCACAAACCTTTCTGTGCACGGTGTGCGGTGAGAGAGTTAAGGCAAGCAGGTTTGTATTTTTCATTCTTGGCTGACTGATCCACAAGCGCAGTGGCGACCCTGCCTCGATCTCGTCGTGCTCAGTGTGCTCAGGAGAGCTCCACAGCCACCGTCCCTTCTTGCCCACGCGTAGGGACAACCAGAAATCGCCCGCCACGTCATCCACCGCATTTCCAACCCTACCCTGTAGTGTTTTGAGTTAAACGGCATGTCTATGAGTGGCGAGCAAGAGCAATATCTGCAACAGGGGCTTTTACACTCGTCCACTTTTCAGCTTAACCTGAGCCGTTGCTGAAAAGATATACACCCTGCACACCCCTTAATGCCCCCTTACACCTACTTACACCCCCTAAACATCCCCTGCATGCACCTCCTATCCCACAGGAAGCGCTTACGTTGAGCTGGTAAGTGGACGAGTGCAAGCCCCTGATCTGCAAGGCCCCACCCACGTTGGTGAAGCAGATGGAGTAGTGACCCACGCCCACGCCCTGCATAAAGGGCCTGGCAGATACTGCCCGCCACGTCACAAACGCATTCTGAACCCTCGCTGCTTGAGTTAAAAGGCAACCTGTATGTCTATGACGTGGCGATGGCGAGCAACAGCTGGCAGGCGCTACCTGCACGTGCACGTCGCCGCGCGTCTTGTCGAAGCTGGTGCGGAAGATCACTTTGCCGTCCGGCTGCGTCACCCACACCTCCACCTTCGGCAGCCGCCAGTCGTTCGCGTCCGTCGCCGCGTCCTCCTTGCCCGCGCGACAGGGTCCAGCCTATATCGCGAGGAACAACACGTCAACGGGATGCCATGCCACGTCAGACGACTCGGGGAGCGGCGGCCTCAGCGTCTCCAGGTGCGCGGCGCCCCACCCCTCCCTCCAGGACAACCCCGCTACCCTCCGCGTTGCCGTGTGGCCGGAGAGTCCCGAGCTCCTCTTGCCCCGCTAGGGATGTATTTTTCCGTTGCAAGATTTTAGATGTAACTCGAGAAACGAGGGTTCGATATGCGTGCCGAGGACGTGGAGGTCATTATCTGCGTGTCCCTACCTTGCTGACGACGTACGATGCGACGACGGTGAACCCCAGGGAGGCGCCGCCGTCGTCGGTGCCCGCCGCGCGCTCGTGAGCTATTTCCTTGTGAAAGCACTCCGTGTGGTTGAAGCGCAGCCCCACGGCGAAGGCATCGGTGCGCGGCAGCGGCGCGAGCGCGATCGCCACCAGCGCCAGGAGAATCAGGGAGGCAGCGCCAGAGGAATCGCGTGCCATCGGGTTGGGCAAGTTTACGGCGTGGCGCCGCGGCTTCCGCGTCGCGCGAATGAGAAGTCAGCGCTCGATTTCGTAGCAAACGACCGAATTTTCGAGACATGAGGACCGAAATTTTTACACCCACTTCTGGTGCTCACTTTGGGTCTTTGCATCTCAGCAACAGTAAACAGGTGCCACGTCGCGCGCACACGCCCCCTGGATTCGACGGTGACCGCTGAGTCGCGCGGCGGGATATCCGCCTGGCGCCATCCTCACGTGACCCCCGCACCGGCACTCCTTCCAATGGTACGTTCGACGACAAAAGTACAACCCAAGCACCCCACCAAGCACCCCCTCGGCACGCCCCCCCGCACGGCACCCTGCCAGCTGCTCATTGCGCGACGCGTTTATCTCTCTCGTACTCCGTTCGCTAAACCAGCGTCGCGGCAGACACCCGTCGCGGTCGCACTGGCACCCGCGGCCTTCAAGCACGCGACGTACCCCTCACGAGCCCGCGCTCTGCACGATACAAAACAAGTTGAATCTTTGAGCTGACATCCTGTCGCCACCCACCTACACGCGGCAGAGCTCGGCGGGCGAGGAGCTGGAGCTCGCGGTGGACCGGCTGGCGCAGTGCGAGCGCGGCGCGGACGAGGCTTACCAGGAGGTGGGGCGAAGCGCGCTCAAGGTGCAGTTCGCTGAGGAAATCCTGGAGCAGTGCGTCTCGGCAGGGCCTTGCTAGCTTACATTCGTCCCCTCTCAACTTTGAAGCCTCACCTCGGCTGATTTGGCCGAAGCGACTCACGTCACCACAGCTGATGCTGAAATACCTCAAGATGCTCAAGCTGAGCTGATACTTGCAGTAGCGTAAGACCCTGCGTCTCGGATCATTCGCTGAAGCGCAGCCAGTACGAGACGGCGGGGCCCGGGCCCACCACGTCAAAAGTACCCGCCACGTCAAACAGTGCCCGCAGTGTCACGTGCTTCGCCCCGCCTTGACGTCACGTTCCTGACTGCACGCCATGTCACGTCGTCCACCGCGTTTACTACCCTCGTTCACTGATTTACACGACACCCTATGACGTGGCGAGCGTTACTCGCTAGGCCGTATGAGCCGCAGGGCCAAGCTCGTAAATATTGAGATTGCTGGCCACGTCACGTCATACAACGTGTTTTAGACCCTCTTCTCTTGAGTTACACGACACCCTATGAGGTGGCGAGGGTTGCTTATTCGGCCCTACACGGAGGCAAGCGCGGTACTGGGGGAGGCTCGGGGGTTGGCGCAGCAGGCGGAGGCCAGCTTCCGCGAGCGCGAGGAGGAGCGGGAGCGCCGCCACTCGCCTGCCACCACGCCCGCCAACTCGTCCCCCGCGCTCGCTGGTGGCGCCGCCGCCGCCGCCGCCGCCGACGAGCCGCCGCTGGACCTGCGGGGGCCGCTGCCGGCTGGGTTCCTGCAAACGCAGAGCTCCGCGGCAGCGGCGGCGTCCCACGAGGTGGAGCCCACCGGGGCCTGACCCTCGTTCCCATTTCATGACCCACAGGATGTATGGAAGAACCTCCCTCAGGCGGTATGGCCGGGGTGCTATTGCTCTTGCTATTGTTATTGCAGCCGCCGCGTTTTGAATCCCCGTGTGTTGTGTGGATTGTATCTCTATGACGTGTGATAGGGTAATCATAACCCTGCGTGATATATTTATGACATGGCGGGGTTTATGCATGGACCCTGCGTGAAGGAGCTTCGGCGGTGGGCGGCGGACCATGGGGTGAGTGCGGCGGCGGCGGACCTGTTGGCGGCGGCGGGGCCGGGGGGGGCGGGGCCGTGGGGGGCGGAGCCGGGGGCGGAGGCGGGGGCGGGGCCGGGGGCGGGGGCGAGGGGGGGGGCGGATGGAACGGCGAGCGCGGGTTCCACGGGTGGCGGCGGTACCACTGGGGGCAGCGGCACCGGAGGCGGCGGCACCAGAGGCGGCGGCGGCGGCGGCGGCAGCGGCGGTGGATGGAGCTGGATGGGGTTCGGGCGCTCGAGCGCGCAGCAGCAACCGCAACAGCAACAACAGCATAGTGCACCTGTGCAACAGCAGCAACAGCAGCCGCGGCAGCAGACTGAGGAGGGCTCCCCGGCCGCCCCTCCCCTGATCCAATTCTCGGTCGCCGCACCGTCGCAGCACCGGGCCCAGGCTCAAACCCAGGCTCAAACCCAGGCTCAAGCCCAGGCTCAAGCCCAGGCTCAACCCCGCCGTAGTTCGCCACTGCCGGAGTATGACGTCAGCGCGAGCCTGTTGGAGTCGGAACTCAACGGAATGCGAATGGGCCGAGGGAGGAC
>Ga0307489_10001065_pt1 | contig 17755 bp, 23 predicted proteins | sample SB12metaG_FD_202247 | JGI IMG/M metagenome (GOLD analysis project Ga0307489, IMG submission 202247) | Sea-ice brine microbial communities from Beaufort Sea near Barrow, Alaska, United States - SB 1.2 | ecosystem: Environmental > Aquatic > Marine > Coastal | place: USA: Alaska | collected...
CCGCGAGCGCGTGGTTCTGCTCCACGCCCTCGCCTCTGGCGTAACAACCGGCAAGCTCGAGTTCGGCGCCTGCGTGCTTTTGCGCGGCGGCCTTGCGGTACCACTTCACCGCCGCCGCCAGGTCTTGCTTCAGCCCCTCCTCCCCGTCGTAGTAGAGGCGGGCGAGTTGGTACTGGTCCTCCGCCTTGCCCTTCCCCTCAGCGGCCCGGCGCAGCCTCTGCGCGTCCTTGGTCGTCGCCATCGTGACCCTCCCCTTCAGATTCACCGCCGGCGGTGCGACACCCGGCGCTACCGACCTACAGCGTGCGCGGCGCGGGCACAGTGTCCCTGGCGCGCTGTTGTGTTTTCCCGCGTTGAGAAACTCCGACGAAGTTTCAAATTGGGTCAACGTCCGACCACCAGTAGAGCTAGACCAGACACTAGCCAGCCAGCAGTGCGGACATTATTAGGTCGAGGAGTGGAGGAGGGAAAAGCGCGCCACACGTATCCGCGCCCGACGACTGCCGCCCAGGGCTGCCGCCCCCGCGCGCGTCGACCAATCTTTGTTCACTCGTCGCCCCCAGATCCCGTTTTCACGACGATGACGCCCACGGCGGAGGACGCCGAACCCGCGGAGCCCTCGGTTGCCGCGCTCTCGCTTTCTGGCGGGAACGACGACATAGACGGTGCCCCCCCTGTAGTCCCGGAGCTGCCGCTGCCGGCGGAGGGCGCGCGTGTGCGGTGCGAGGGCCTGACGAGCGCGGCGGAACTGAACGGCTGCCTGGGCCGCGTGGTGGACCACGAGGGGGCACGGGTGCGGGTCCGGCTGGATGGGCCCGGCGGCCGTGTCGTGGGCGTGAAGCCGCAGAACCTGGCCGTCGTCGTCGGATTCCTCGACCTCCTCAAGGAGAAGGTGCTGTTCAAAGAGGAGGTGTTGCGGCGGCTGGACCCCACAGACCGCGCCATGCTGCGTCGGGTGAACCGCGCCTTCAGGGCGGCGGTGGGGTCCTCCTCGGACCTCTCGCGCGCGGGTATCACCCAGGAAGTGCCGCTCAAGCTCAACCAGTTTGTCGGGTCCATCGAGCGGCTGGCTTGGTGGGGTGGTGCGAGTTGACACTGTGATACCCGTGTTGAAGCGCCTGGTTTCAGCTAGTCAGCGTCTGAAACTACTGTAACATAAGATAAACGTCTTCCAAGTTTTGATTACATTTTCAACTTGCGGCCTCTACAGCTTGTGCAAGGGCTAACGGGTGCCCGTGGGTCAGGTTGACGTGCGCCTGCATCGCTGAGCACGGGCGCCTGGACGTCCTGGACGTGCTGCGGTGGGCGCGGGAGCACGGGTGCCCGTGGGACGAGAGGACCTGCGGAGGCGCCCTTTTGGGCGGAGGCATGGAAATAGTTCGGTGGGCGCAGGAGCACGGCAGCTGCAACACCATTCTCCACAAGCACCCTGCTGCGGTCCCGCACCTGGAGATGCTGAGGCAGGGGCTTACGCTCGCCCACGTTTCGGCTTCACATGTGCACTCTTTGTTCGCCGGCGGATACATTGTGTGGTCTCATACAGTTTCAGTGACAAAAACGGCTCAGGTTGGGATGAGAAGTCGACGAGTGTAAGCCCCGATGCTGAGGTGGGCGCGGGAGCACGGCTGCCCGTGGAATCCGACGGTGCGTGAAGCAGCTGCAGGGTTTGGATACATCGAATAATCTCACCGCCGCAGTCCGCCGCAACCCCAAACCATGACTTCCAAGTGACATACGATCTAAACACAACAGTCCGCCACGCGCCATGAAAACGAGAGACACGCACACGACAGACTACCATAGGCACACCGACACGAGAGAAGCACGCGGTCACGAGAGAAGATGTGCAACGTACGAGAGCATAGTTTGCGAATTATGCAAACGAGAGAATAGCTGTGCAACTGAATAACCCACTACATAATACGAGTACGCGTTTCTAACTTCCCCACGAGCAGCGCGCGCGCCTGCCATCATGGCCTTACACTCGCTCCCCTCCATGCATGTCAACTGAAGCTGCTGTGTTCGTGACACCACTGGCAGTCGTCACTCGAAGGAGCTCAAGTTCAGCTGATAAGGATGGGGGCCAGTGCAAAAGCCTGGTGCCTCCTAATACACGCAGAATCGTCTCCCGAGTGGCCAAGTTTTAGGTTGCGAGCCAGGGGAGGGCGCGCTACGGGCGGTGCTGATGCTCGCGCATAGGGTTTCGTCGTCATGACGGACTCGCAATTCCTCCGTTGCGCACTACGTACATGGCCGTGCGGTCTGCCGGCATCTGGCATACTTCATCGTCGTGCGCGTCATCGGGTCACCCTCAGCCGCGGGAGGCGTAGACAACTTCCGCCGCCACCCCGCCGCCAGTGCACCGCCCCGTAGTCAGGGGCGTACACTAAATTACGTTAGAGCTCGACTTGAGCAACTCCTGGACACGTTCATGAGTCAAGTCGGGTTATATGGTGGACATAAGAGCTCAAGTTGAGCTGAATGGGAACGAGTGTAATCCCCTGCCCGTAGTGCGCCGCTCACCCTCACCCGCGCCAGGCATCACATCCCCCGCAGCCGCTCCACCGCCACTTGGGGCCGCCCAGATATTGCTCGCCATGTCATCCAGCGCATTTTCAACCCTCGTTTCTTGACCCTCGTTTGTCATGACATGCCGAGCAATATCTGCCGGGTCCTACCGCCAGTCAACCGCCTCGTAGTGTACCGGGACCATCGTGGACTTGATCTCTCTGATCGTGGACTCGATCTCTCTGATCGTGGACTCGATCTCCCTGATCCCGCTGCCGCCGCCGCCGCCGCCGCCGCCGCCGCCGCTGCCGCTGCCGCCGCTCAGGGCCTGGTGCACTATGAGCAAAAAGTTAGGGAACGAGCGCGACCAAGGGATGAGCAGGACGCGGCTCGGCCAGGCAGGAGGACGCGGTGAGTGTGCACGGGTACGCCGGTTCACCATGAGGAAACATGTTTTAAGTCAGGGAGCCCCGCCCCCGCTGCCGCTGCCGCCACCGCCGCCGCCGCCCTCTTCTCCCGCCTCGCCGCTGCCGCGTCCGCAGCCACGGTCGCCGACGCCAGGCTACCACCCCTAGAAGGGCTACCCCCAGAAGGGCTACCCCCAGAAGGGCTACCCCCAGAAGGGCTGCCCCCGGAAGGGCTACCCCCAGAAGGGCTACCCTGTTGGCCTTCTATCTCCCCGAGCTCCGCGAATAGGGGCATACCCGCCCGACCCTGAGTGTTTGATCGCGGGTCCACCTCCGCACGCGCGCCGCCGCAGCAGCCGCGGAACCGTTCGCACACGTTCCCCATAGCTCACACCCCCACGTTAGTGTGAAAAGGGTGAATATTATGTGCGGCGGGAGCGAAACGCTCTTCCACAAATACTGGGCGAAGGCAGAGTGTGGAAAAGAGCGAGCGAGGCGGCGGAGGTCAGCGACGGCTCCCGGGCGAATCCAAGACGCGAAGAGACTGGATGGTACTCGCTGCAAGTGGATCTCAAATCGATCCTTTGGCAAACCTAATAGCTCTAGCTCTAACTGTGTAAACTGACTTCAGTCCGAGTAGAGCACTGACCCTGCAAGCTGCTTTGTCGGCTTCACTCCCCGGGCCCACCCCACCGCACCCAGCACCACCTGTCCGCTGCAGCCACCCCCCCAAAACATGGCCAGCATCTGCCCCGCGGAGCTGTACAACGCGTGCTCGGACGGCGACGCCGCGGCGTTGCGCCGGATACTACCCGAGGGCGGCACGCAAACCGACCTCAGCGGGGAACCCTGTCAGACAGGGGCTTACACTCGTTCACTTTTCAGCTCAACTTGAGCCGTGCCTGACACACAAAAACACCCCACACACCCTAGACACCCCCTAAGACCCCCCTGACACGGGCTACACAACCCCTACGCGCACCCCCTATCCCATAAAAAGCGCTCAAGTTGAGCTGAGAAGTGAACGAGTGTAAAGCCCCTGCTGTCAGGTCCCTGGACTGAAGAGTACGCCGCTCATGATCGCGGCCCAGAACGGGAACACGGAGATCGTGCGGACACTGCTCGGCAGGGGCTTACACTCGTTCACCGTTCAGCTCAACTTGAGCCATGTCTGACACACAAGAACACCCTACACACCCTTAACACCCCCTAATAACACCACCTTAACCCCCCATCACATACAAAAAAGCGCTCAAGTTGAGCTGAGAAGTGAACGAGTGTAAGCCCCTGCTGCTCGACCTCGCGCCAAACACCGCCGTGGACACCGTGGATCTGGCCGGCAACACGGCAGGGGCTTACACTCGTTCACTTCTCAGGTCAACTTGAGCGCTTTTTATGGGATAGGGGGTGCGCGTAGGGGCTGTGTAGCCCGTGTTACGGGGGTGCTAGGGGGTGTTTAGGGTGTGTAGGGTGTTGTTGTGTGTCATACACGGCTCAAGTTGAGCTGAACAGTGAACGAGTGTAAGCCGCTGCAACACGGCGCTGATCTCTGCGGCGGCTTACCTTCACGTCGATATCATCCAGCAGCTGATCGACCGCGGCGCGGACGTGAACGCGGAGAACATGATGGGATAGGGCCTGGCAGATATTGCTCGCTACGACATGAGAGAGAGAGAGAGAGAGAGACGCTTCCGCGTGTATGAGGAGGCACCTGGCTTTCGCCCTGGCCTGGCCCCGTCTCGCGACGACATCTATCGCACTTTGAGCCCTCATGCGAGTCACATATACATGGCACTGGACCAATGATGTGGCGAGTAATCCGCCAAACCCTAAGCTGAGGGCAACCCCGCTGAGCGCGGCCGCCGGGCAGGTCCTCCAAAGCGCACCACCCCGCGACCCCGACCCCGCCGGCGCGAGGCAGGTCACCACTGTGAGGACGCTGCTCCAGCTGGGCGCGAGTACGTCACCCTCCGTCCCCCCACCCTCCCAACCCCCAATCCCCCCGGACCACCACTCCCCAACCCCCCGGCCCCTGCGCAACCCTTGACACAATGTTTCCAAAGAAGTCCCTCAGGAGCCTATGCGAAAGCCTGGTGCCTCCGTACAGTACACACGCGGCAGCGTCTCTCTCACTTTAAAGAAACATGTGTGCCACACAAGGGCTGATCCGTCTCGTACACCCTTACACGCTCGTTCCCCCGCAGCGCCCGACCCAGTCAGCGCCATGGTAGGGTGGTGCAGGTTGACCCTATCAAACCCACGTTGAAAGCGCCTGGAATTAAGCTCTTCAAACTAAAATATGATAAACCGCTTCCAAATTTTGCTTTCAAATTCAACTTGCGCCGCTACGCCATGGGCGTGACGCCGCTCGCCACCGCCGCCACCGCCGGCAACGCCATGGTAAGGAGGTGCAGGTTGACCCTATCAAACCCAAGTTGAAACCGCCTGGAATTAAGCGCTTGTAACTAAAGTGTGATACACTGCTTTCAAGATCTGCTTTCAAATTCAGCTTGCGCCGCTACACCATGGTCGCAGGCGCCCTCCTGGATGCCGGCGCGAACATCAACCCTGTCACGCCAAACGGCATGATGGTGCAGATTGAACCTACGACCCACGTTGAAAGCGTCTGGATCTAAGCGCTTAAAACTATCTATTGATGAAACCATCGCTTTCGAATGTTGCTTTCAGTTTGAATTTGCACCTTTACTGCCTGGCCACTGGGCACCCGGCTTCACGCCGCTCATGTTCGCCGTGGTGATGAACCACGCTGGCGTTGCCGAGGTAAGGCGGTGCAGGTTGACCCTATCGAACCCACATCGAAAGCGCCTGGAACTAAACGCTTGAAACTGGAATATGATAAACTGCTTTCAAGTTTTGCTTTCAAATTCAACTTGCGCCGCTACACCGAGTTGCTCCTCACGCGAGGCGCCGACGGCACCAAAGCAGGGGCTTACACTCCTCCACTCTTCAGCTCAACTTAAGCGCCTTCTGTGTTACAGGGGGTACAGTTAGGGGTTATTTCGGGGGTGTTTAGGGGGTGGTAGGGGGTATCAAGAGTAATTTGTGTGTGCTTTTGTGTCAGAAACGGCTCAAGTTGAGCTGAATAGTGGACGAGTGTAAGCCCCTGCACCAAAGCATCGGCGGATGCTGCCCTTGAGATAGCCGCGGGGTCCACCGCGCTCGACATCGCCCGTGTTTACGCCAACTACGACGTCCTGCGCCGCGACTTTGCGGAAACGCTGGCGGTGCTCCGCCGGATGTGCTGCAGCGGGTGTGGGGTGACGTCGGCTGGCTTGTTTGCGATGACGCCGGGCCCGGGCGGGGAACGGCGCCTCTAGCGGTGCAGCGGCTGCCCCGCCCGCGGCCCCGCTGCGTGGTATTGTGAGGCGGAGTGCCAGCGCGCCGACTGGGTGACGCGGCACCGCGGGGAGTGCGCCGATGCGCGGCAGGCGCGGCAGGCTGCCGGAACCGAGATTTGAGCCTGCCAGGGGCGCGCAGGAACATGCTAAGATGATATCTGGTAGATGCTAACATACAATTAGAAACACTTACCTAGATGCGTTACCTTCATGCGCATACAACATCTGAGACATCATTCATACTACCGATGCTGTGAAATGCTCAACACAACATGTTCACATAGAACTACACAACGAGGTATGCTACTTGCCGCAACTTGCATCCTGCTATTGTCAAGTCACATCACGATTGACTCACTCACATTACGGCGCCATCCCGACGAGGCGGCGCGGCGTATGGTCGTGCGAGGCGCGCTCAGCGGTCTTCGTATGGGGGCTGACGCACCGCGCACCCACGGTGGCGGCGCTAGGCACCCGGCCTCGTACACGTGAGCGGCGGGCGGACATGCTGGAGTCCGCCCGACCATGTTGTTGAACCGGTGTACTATGCTGCTGCTACTGCCGCTGCCGCTCCTCCTCTCCTCCTCCTGCTGCTGCCAAGGTTGTTCAACCAAAGCACTATGCTACTGCGGCTGGGACGGCGGCGGCGGTGGCGGCGGCAGGCGCGGGTGTTTAGGGTTTAGGGTTTATGGTTTAGGGTTCGGCGGCGGCGGCGGCGGCAGGCGCGGGCGCTCGAACTCCTCCTCCGCGTCCCGGTGCTCCTTGATGTAGCGGCGCAAGTTGAAATTGAAAGCAAAACTTCAAAGCAGCTCATCATATTTCAGTCATGCGCTGAAATGTGGAATCGGGCGCTTGCAACATGTTCAACACGGATTTCAACTTGAAGGCAGGTTTAACATATTTGTGTTTCAAGCGCTGCACCCAGGCAGCTTCAATGTGGGTTTGAACTTGGTAGCAATTTATCATTTTGTAGTTTCAAGCGCTGCAACCTGGCGGGTGGCGCTTTCAACATCAGGTTTTAACTTGCACAAACCCACCTTGTATGCGCGGTACGTGGGCTCCGCAAGAGGCGGCTTTGACTGCTCCGCCTCAGTGTAGCGGCGCAAGTTGAATTTGGAAGCAGAAGTTGAAAGCAGCATATCACACTTTCGTTTCAAGGCTTAGTTTCAGGCGACTTCAACTTGGGCTTCATAGGGTCAACCTGCCCTGCACCACCTCGGGGCACGGCCCGTCAGATATTTCCCGCCACATCAAGGATGCCATGCAACTCGAGAAACGGGGGTTCAAAACGCGTACTTGGATGACGTGGCGAGCAGTGGGCCTGGCAGACATCGCTCGCGATGTCATAGGATGCCGCTTCACCGCAACCCTAAACCCTAAACCCTATTTGAACCCTCGTTTATTGAGTCGAATGGCATACTCAATAACAGGGTGTTTAAAATGCGCGTAGACGACGCGGCAGGCAGGGGGACTGGTGATGGTTTTCTCCCCACGTCATAGGATGCCATTCAACTCAATAAACGAGGGTTCAAATAGCGTTGGATGACGTGGTTGGCAACGGTCCTGGCAGAAATTGCTCGTCACATCATAGGATGCCATTCAACTCAAGACACGAGGGTTCTGGTTTTAAATGCGTGTCGATGGCGTCCGGGCGATATTTGCTCGGGCCTGCCTCGGGGTACTCGTTCCAGTCGCGCTGCACGCCGGGCAGGCCGCGCTGGTGCCTGTTGAGGTGAGTTGAGGTGAGTTGAGGTGAGTTGAGGTGAGTTGAGGTGAGTTGAAGTGAGTTGAGGTGAGTTGAGGTGAGTTGAGGTGAGTTGAGGTGAGTTGAGGTGGGAGTTGAGGGGTGAGATGAGGTGAGTTCAGGCGAGTTGAGGTGAGTTGAGGTGCGTTGAGGTGAGTTGAGGTGAGTTGAGGTGAGTTGAGGTGAGTTGAGGTGCCTGCGTGGTGTGCCGTGACGTGGATGAGTGCGTGCGTGCATCAGTGACTGAGTCAGTGGGTGGGTGAGTGCAAATGCGCGCGAGTGAGTGGGGGTGGTGGCGGCTAGGTTGTGATGTGTGTGCGTCTCGCGCGCCATTCCGTTCAGGCGCCGCGCAGGAGACGAGACCGGCTCGGTGGGATATCAATGTCAGTGGCTGGCTCGGGAGATCTCAAGTCGCGTCGGTCGCCTGGGAGAGCTGACTGACTGATGGAATTAGAAAATAACTTTGAGGGGCGGGGTTTGCAACGGCCACACGCACGCACCACACGCCGCGCAGGCGCTCTAGCTCCTGCGTCTCTCGCCGCATTTCCTGCAGCGCCGCCGCCATCTCCGGGTCGTCCGCTGCACCGTCCGTGCCAATCTTCGCCTCGAACGCCTCGAGAAGTTTCCTCAACTTATCCCGCCTGGCGTCGTCCACTTTCGCGCCGTAGCGCTCGGGGCGCCGCGACACCCCCGTCGCGCCGCTCATCGTCGCGGCCGCCGCCGGTAATCCGCCGAGATGAACGCCGCTGGGCCTGGGGATCGGTACGGGGGAGCACGCTGCCGAGTGTCGCTGGCGCTGCCGGGGAATGCAAGTGTAGCTCGCGCTGGCCGAAAACGCTCGCTCTCGGATCGTGCGAAAACGGCGGCCGGTCGGGTCTGTGGATACCGGCCGGCACCTATAAACCACTGCGCGCCACGCGCTAGCGGCTGGCCACGACATCCTCCGCCGCGGTCCACACCGACGGCGCCGCTCGTCTGCTTGGCACACCTGAACGCCGTTTGTACTTACACGGATCTGGCTGTCCGCCCCGCGCGCGCCCGTCTCCTCGGGTCAAACCCCAAGCGGGCGGGCCCAGGCCGCGGCCGTCTCGCGTCTACTCGCGTCGCGTCTCAGATGTCGGCAGCTTCCTCCGCAGTGCTGCGCTCCTGCCCCGGCGCCGGCGCCGCGGGCTGGCGGGTCGCCGCGCGCGGGCGGGCACCGCGCCGCGCTGCCTCCACCGCCGCCGCCGCCGTCGCCGCGACCCCGCTATCGCCGCGGTTAAGGGGCAGAGGTTGCGCGCGAACACTGCGGTTGCGGTTGCGGGTGGAAGCGGGTGGGGATGGGACAGGGTCGGGTGCGGAAGCCAAGGGCGAGGGCGAGGGCGCGGCCGGGGGCGCGGGCGGGGGCGGGAGCGGGGACGGCGGCGACGGGGGCGCCGCCAACGAGGCGATCGAGGGGGTCATCGTGCCGGGCAGCGACGGCAGCAGCGCAGACGTCAAGGCATGGCCTGGTACATATTGCACGCCACGTCATAAGATGCCATTTAACTCAACTGAAACAAGGGTTCAGAATGCGTGTCGATGACCTGGCAGACAGTACGTGATGAATTGTGTGGCGGCCTTCAACGAGAAGTCCAGCGGGAATCCGGAGATGTTGGAGCTGGAGGGGGCGGAAACACAGGACAAGGGGGACAAGGGGTTCTTCGGGCCCGTGTTGGAATGGGCGGAAACACAGGACAAGGCGTTCTTCAAAGACATGAAAAAGCGGCCCAAGGTGGGGCGGTGCAAGTTGACCCTATCAAACCCACATTCGATTGAAAGCGCCCAGATCCATGCGCTTGAAACAAACAATATGTAGTTGAACTGCTTTCAAGCTTGCTTTCAAATTCCAACTCGCGCCGCTACGCCAAGCCGGGCACGCCGGAATTCATAAGGGGGGACGACTATGCGGCGGGCGAGGACGAGCGTGTGCGTGAGTCGAGAGAGAAGGGCGGTGAGGCGGTGCAGGTTGACCCTATGAAACCCAAGATGAAACCGCCTGGAACTAAGCGCTTGAAACTAAAGTGGGAAATACTGCTTTCAATTTCTGCTTTCAAATTCAACCTGCGCCGCTACAGGGCGGTGCGGATGCTACGGTTGCGACGGGCGGGTCGGGCGGGGGGCAGGGGCTTACACTCGTCCACTTCTCAGCTCAACTTGAGCCGTTTCTGACACAAGAAAACACCCTAAACACCCCTATCACCCCTTACTACCCCCTAAAGACCCCCGAATCAACCCCTAACCGCAACCCCTGTCCCACAGAAAGCGCTTACGTTGAGCCGAAAAGTGAACGAGTGAAAGCCCCTGGCGGGGGGTGGGCGGGGGCGGTGGCGCGGCGGGTGGTGCCGCAGCCGATGCGCACCTGGTAGGGTGGTGCAGGTTGACCCTATCAAACCCAAGTTGAAACTGCCTGAAACTAAGCGCTTGAAACTGGAATATGATGTACTGCTTTCAAACTTTGCTTTCAAAATCAACTTGCGCCGCTACAACCCGGTTCGCCAACCTGCCCGAGAGCAGCAAGGCTGGGCCCCCGCCCCCCCGCCACCCGGCCTCACTGTTTGCTCATACGGTACCGCTAGACCCTTGCAAGCTCATACCGTACCGCTAGACCCTTGCAAGCTCATACCGTACCGCTAGACCCTTGCAAGCTCATACCATACCGCTAGACCCTTGCAAGCTCATACCGTACCGCTAGACCCTTGCAAGCTCATACCGTACCGCTAGACCCTTGCAAGCTCATACCGGACCGCTAGACCCTTGCAAGCTCGCCGCGTCCTCCTACCCAGCTTGGCCACTGAGTCCCACTGGATATGACAAAGTGCGTGAAACCACTTAGACACTTAGCAACGAGTAGTATTAAGTCGTCCAAATGGAGCGTTCTGATTGGTCGAGCGGGACGACTTAGCACTAAGCCCCACTAAGTGTCCAAGTGGTTTCACGCTCGTTGTCATAGTACCTGGAAGACGCTCGACTTGACAGTAGCACGGCTGGAGGTGCACGGCCCTGGTTAACCCTAAACCCTAAACCCTAAACCCTACCCCGCCCCTGCCCGGCGGCGAAGCAGGACCCCCAGAACCCTCAACCCTCAACCCTAAACCCTAAACCCTAAACCCTAAACCCTCAACCCTAACCCTGAGAGGTGCGCGGCCCTGGCCTGCGGCCAAGCAGGCGGACTTGCTGTTCGCCGCGGCGGACGCGGACCCCCAGAACTTCGTCAAGCAGGACGCCCTCCTGCGCCACCTCGTCCAGTGCGAGCGCTTCGAGGTAGGGCGGTGCAGGTTGTCAGTATCAAAAGCGGAGCTGAAAGCGCGCCAGGTTTCACCGCTTGAAACTAAAATGCGATGAACCGCTTTCGAATGTTGCATTCAGTTTCAACGTGCGCCGCTACATCGAGGATGCCGTGACGCGCTTCGAGGCGCGCGCCACGGCGTCGGGACCCGGCTCGGTCGTGGCCTACCTTCAGGCCCTGGGTAAGGCGGCGCAGGTTGGCAGTATCAAAACCCGTGTTCAAAGCGCCTATGGTTTCAGCGCTTGAATCTAAAATATGATGGACTGCTTTCAAGTTTTGCTTTCACATTCAACGCGCCACTATACCTGGGCAAGCTGGACCGCTTGAACGAGTTCGACACGGCCCTGCCGGCGCCGGCGCAGCTGTCCACGGCACGGCCTTTCAAATCGTGCCCCTCCCTTTCAAATCGTGCCCTTCCCTTTCAAATCGTGCCCTTCCAGCTCAACTACAGCTGATTAGTCCGTGATGCCGCTGACAGTCGTTTCTGGAAGGTGCTCAAGTTAACTCAGTGTCGGGGTGAATAGTCACCCTTATATACCGTGCTGTGATTGGTCGAGAGGATGACGACTCCCATAGTGTACCGGTACACTTTCTGGAGGATTTGGATTGGAAATTTTTGATTGGTCGGAAAGCTTCGATTCGATACCAGATCCGACACTGATTGTAAGCAAGAAACCACGCACGTGCAGGGCCCTGGTCCATGAAGCCGCTGGCAGTCATTTCTGGAAGGTGCTCAAGTTAAGCAAGAAAGCACCCTATCCCTAAACTCTAAACCCTAAACCCTAAATCCTAAACCCACGGCCCTGGTCCACGGCGGCGGCGGCGGCGATGGTCGACAGCAAGTTGAGCAGCGAGGAGGCGACGGCGGCGGTGCAGGAGGGGGCGGCGGCGGCGGCGGCAGGGGCTTACACTCGTCCACTTTCCAGCTCAACGTAAGCACCTTTTGTGGGATAGGGGGTGTATAGGGGGTTTTTAAGGGGGAGTCAGGGAGTGTTCAGAGCGTGTTTAAGGGGTATGCTGAGTGGCAGAAACGGCTCAGGTTGAGCTGAGAAGTGGACGAGTGTAGGGCCCTGAGCGGCGGCCGCCAAGTCCGAGCTCCCGGCGCTGCTCCGGGACCTGAGCCGCCGCGCCGAGGGGCGCGGCGGGACCGTGGCGCTGCCGGTGGGCAGGGGCTTACACTCGTCCACTTTTCAGCTCAACCTGAGCGCTTTGCATGGGATAGGGGGTACATGTAGGGGTTGCTTATGTGGTGTTGAGGGGGTTTTAGGGGGTGTATAGGGTGTATTTTGTGTTAGAAATCGCTCAGGTTGAGCTGAGAAGTGGACGAGTGTAAGCCCCTGCCGGTGGGCCGCTCCTCCGCCGCGCCCATCCACGTGGTCCTCTCCGACGGCTACGGTAGGGCGGTGCAGGTTGACCCTATCAAACCAACGTTGAAAGCGCCTGGAACTGAGCGCTCGAAACTAAAATGTGATGGACTGCATTCAACTTTTGCTTTCAAATTCAACTTGCGCCGCTACACTTCGGCCGCACAATGGGCGGCGCCGCCAATGCCAAGCGCGGCGGCGGCAGGGGCTTACACTCGTCCACCTCTCCGCTCAACTTGAGCCGTGTCTGTCACAAGAAAACACCCTACACACCCTAAACACCCCTTAACACGGGCTACACGACCCCTGCGCGCACCCCCTATCTCATACAAAGCGCTCAAGTTGTGCTGAAAAGTGAACGAGTGTAAGCCCCTGGGCGGCGGCCTCGTCAACTTCATCTTCTACTCCATCGTCGTGGTCGCCTTCGGTGGGGCTGCGTGTGTTTTAGGGATTAGGGTTTAGGGTTTAGGGTGATGCCTGGCACGTCATTAACCACGCGATAAGATTATTAGACCCTCTGGTGGTAAATGCCATTCGCCACGCGTCAGAGCGTCGTGTATTGAGTTGAGTGACATCCTACGACGCGGCGAGCATGATTGTAGCGGCCCTCGCAGTGGGTTCCGCGTCCATGGGCGTGATGCAGAAGTACGCCGCCAAGGTGAGCCGGGGCGGGCAGTCCTCCGTTACAGCGTCGTCCACCTCGTCATCGACCACCGCCGGGACCGGCAAGCCCAGCCTGCCGGCGCTGGGCGGCAGGGGCTTACACTCGTTCATTTTTCAGATCAACTTGAGCCGCCGTATCTCACACACAAAAACACCCTACACACCATAAACACCCCCTAACATCCCCTTAGCACGGGCTACACAATCCCTACGCGCAACCCCTATCCCATATGAAGCGCTCAAGTTGAGCTGAGAAGTGGATGAGCGTAAGCCCCTGCTGGGCGGCGGGCTGGGCGGCGGCGGCGGCGGCAAGGCGGCGGGGAAGGACAAGCTGGGGGATGACAAGCCAACATCCTTCGACCCGAAGGTAGGGCAGTGCAGGCTGACCCTATCAAACCTAGCTTGAAACTGCCTGGAACCAAGCGCTTGAAACTAAAATGTGATGCACCGCTCTCAAAATTTGCTTTCAATTTCAACTTGCGCCACTACAACAAGGAGTACAACAAGGAGAATATGCCGGAGGCGATGGTCAAGACCTTCGCCGATGTGAAGGCAGGTCTATTCTATCACAGCGCTTAAACTCAGTGTTGGGTCTGGTATCGAATCGAAGCTTTTCGACCGATCAAAACGTTCTCATCCAAAACCAAAAGAAAGGGTGTACCCGGTACACTTCGAGAGAGGTCATCCTCTCGACCAATCACAGCCCGGTATACAAAAAGGACTAGTCCTTCCAACACAGAGTTTAACTCAATGTAGAGTATACGTGCGCTATCCTAGCTAGATGCTAAAGATGGAATGACATGAGCACGTCAAAGCACATAGTGTGCCGGTGCTCGCCTATCATCCTCCACGCTATAGACCCTCGTTTGTTGACTGTTGACATTAAACGCCATCATATGACGTTTAGTGTCATGAATCAGCTGGCCCCATGTTTCGAGTACATAGTGTACTGGTGCTCGCCCGTCATCCTCCACGTTATGACAAAGGGAATGAAGGTGTTGACGAGCGATCGATCGATCGATCGATCGTCACGTGCTGTGATTGGTCGATAGCTCAACTGATTCTTTTGGCTCGACCTGTCGACCAATCACAGCAGCGTAAATCCGATTGAAACCGGTAAAAACGACGGACGATCGATCGATCGATCGATCGATCGTCAACACCTTCATTCCCTTTGTCATATAAACCCTCGTGTGTTGAGCTGTAATGCCATCATTTGACGGTTAGTGTCATGAGAATCAGTGAACCCTAAGCCCTAAGCCCTAAACCCTGAACCCTAAACCCTAAACCCTCGACCCGACGCGGCGGGGTGCGACGAGGCGAAGGGGGAGCTGCAGGAGATCGTGGAGTATCTGCGGCAGGGGCTTACACTCGTCCACTTCTCAGCGCAACCTAAGCCGTTTTGGTCACACCTTCGTGTGTCCCCCTGTCTAATAGACTGGGGGAAAATCATGCACCCAACGTAGTCCCACAGAATGTGCTTACGTTGAGCCGAAAAGTGGACGGGTGTAAGCCCCTGCCCTCCGGCAGCCGGAGCGCTTCACGCGGCTGGGGGGGAAGTTGCCCAAGGGGCAGGGGCTTACACTCGTCCACCTTTCAGCTCAACCTGAGCCGTTTCTGACACAACCTATACCTGAAAAGCCCCCTATTGCCCCCTAATACCTCACAAACAACCCCCAAAGAACCCCAAAGTGCAGCCCCTATCCCACAGAGAGCGATTATGTTGAGCCGAAAAGTGGACGAGTGTAAGCCCCTGCCAAGGGGGTGCTGCTGAGCGGGCCGCCCGGCACCGGCAAGACGCTGCTGGCGCGCGCCGTGGCGGGCGAGGTAAGGGCGGTGCGGGTTGCCCTTGTCAAATCCACCTTGAAAGCGCCTGGAACTAAGCGCTTGACACTATAATATGATGAGCCACCTTCAAACTTTGCTTTCAATTTATCCTGGCGCCGCTACAGCGAGGCCGGCGTGCCCTTCTTCTACCGCTCCGGCAGCGAGTTCGAGGAGATGTTCGTAGGTACGACCTGGTTCACAAAGTGTGCCAAACTATGACAAAGTGTGCCAAACTACTTAAGACACTTAGCAACAAGTAGTACTAAGTAGTCCCACTCGACCAATCAGAGCGCTCCATTTGGACGACTAAGCGCTAAGTCTCACTAAGTGTCTAAGTTCGAGGAGATGTTCGTAGGTACGGCCTGGTTGACAAAGTGTGCCAAACTATGACAAAGTGCGTGAAACCACTTAGACACTTAGTGAGACTTAGTGCTACTTAGTGCTACTTAGTGCTACTTAGTGCCCGCTCGACCAATCAGAAGGCTCCATTTGGACTACTTAGTACTACTTGTTTCTAAGTGTCTAAGTGGTTTCACTCAACTTTGTCATACTTAAGACACTTAGCAACAAGTAGTACTAAGTAGTCCCACTCGACCAATCAGAGCGCTCCATTTGGACGACTCAGCGCTAAGTCTCACTAAGTGTCTAAGTGGTGTCACGCACTGTGTCATACACATTGCTCACCACGTCAGAGCATGCCGATGTCACTCAAGAAACGAGGTTTCAAAATGCGTTGAATGACGATGACGTGGCGAGCAATATCCGGCGGGCCCTAGCGGTGGGCGTGGGGGCGAAGCGCGTGCGGCAGCTATTCGCGGCGGGGGCTTACACTCGTCCACTTTTCAAGCTCAACCTGAGCCGTTTCTCACACAGAATACACCCTCAACACCCCCTGTATCCCTTAACACCTCTCAAACACCCCCTGAACAACCTCTAAATGCACCCCCTGTCCTACAGAAAGTGCTTACGTTGAGCCGAAAAGTTGACCAGTGTAAGCCCCTGGTTCGCGGCGGCAAAGAAGAAGACGCCGTGCATTATTTTCATCGACGAGATCGACGCCGTGGGCACCAGCCGCAAGGCAGGGCGGCGCAGGTTGACAGTATCAAACCCGAGTTGAAAGCACGCCTGAATCCACAAATTGTAACTGAAATGTGATGAGCCGCTTTCAAACTTTGCTCTCAAATTCAATTTGCGCCGCTACAGCAAGGCGTCCGAGCCGCAGAGCCGCAAGACGCTGAACCAGATGCTCACCGAGATGGACGGCTTTGAGCAGAACGAGGGTAACGCCTGCCTAGACCCTAAACCCAAACTTTAAACCCTAAACCCCAACGCCCGTCAGATCTTGGGACCAACACGTCATTGGATGCCATTCAGATCAAGCATCGAGGTAAACCCTAAACGCCTGCCAGATGTTGGGACCAACACGTCATTGGGCATCATTCAACTCAAGCATCTAAGGTTCCAAGTGCATTCACTGACGGCAGGCAAAATGTGTGTGTGTCACTCAACGAAGGCGTGATCGTGATCGCGGCGACCAACATCCCGGAGCAGCTAGACAAGGCAGGGCGGTGCAGCTTGACCCTATCAAACCCATGTTGAAACCGCCTGGAACTAAGCACTTCGAACTTAAATGTGATTCACTGCTTTGAAGTTGTGCTTTCAGATTCAACTTGCGCCGCTGCAATAAGGCGCTGACCCGCCCCGGGCGGTTCGACCGCCTAATCCACGTGCCGAACCCGGACATCGGCGGCAGGGGCTTACGCTCGTCCACTTTTCAGCTCAACCTGGGCCGTTTTGTCACACCTCCCCGCATTCCCTGTCTAATAGACTGGGGAAAAATCATGCACCAAACGTATCCCGCAAAATGCGCTTACGTTGAGCCGAAAAGCGGACGAATGTAAGCCCCTGATCGGCGGCCGCCGTGATATCATCAAGCACTACATGGCGGCAGGGGCTTACACTCGTCCACTTTTCGGCTCAACATAAGCATATGTTGCGGGATACGTTGGCTGCATGATTTTCCCCCAGTCCATTAGACATGGAGACACGGGGAAGTGTGACCATAACGGCTTAGGTTGAGCTGAAAAGTGGACGAGTGTGAGGCCCTGCAGGGCGGACAAGCCGTGCGAGGCGGACGTGGACGTGGAGGCCCTGGCACGCGGCAGGGTGGTGCAGGTTGACCCTATCAAACCCACGGTGAAAGGGCCTGGAATTCAGCGCTTGAAACTAGAATGTCATAAACTGCTTTCAACCGTGCGAGGCGGACGTGGACGTGGAGGCCCTGGCGCGCGGCACTGCCGGCAGGGGCTTACACTCGTCCACCTTTCGGCTCAACTTAAGCGCTTTGTGTGGGATAGGGGGTACACTCGTCCACCTTTCGGCTCAACGTAAGCGCTTTGTGTGGGATGGGGGGTACACTCGTCCACCTTTCGGCTCAACGTAAGCGCTTTGTGTGGGATAGGGGGTACACTCGTCCACCTTTCGGCTCAACGTAAGCGCTTTGTGTGGGATAGGGGGTACAATCGTCCACCTTTCGGCTCAACGTAAGCGCTTTGTGTGGGATAGGGGGTACACTC
>Ga0307489_10001066_pt1 | contig 17754 bp, 23 predicted proteins | sample SB12metaG_FD_202247 | JGI IMG/M metagenome (GOLD analysis project Ga0307489, IMG submission 202247) | Sea-ice brine microbial communities from Beaufort Sea near Barrow, Alaska, United States - SB 1.2 | ecosystem: Environmental > Aquatic > Marine > Coastal | place: USA: Alaska | collected...
CACCGCCGACCCGCCCCCCCCTGCTACCGCCAGCTGTCGACGGCGCCTGAGGAGGCGAAAGACTTAGCTTCGGGAATCTACTCCCGCCGCCACCGCTGCCACCACCGTCGTCACCGCCGCCGCCTTCACCGAGGCTCTCGACACTGACGCCAAACTCGCTGATGTCATCCTCCTCCGCTGCCTTAGGGGCGCTCCTCCCGAAGCCGGGGCCCCTGACGAAGCCGGGACTCTTCGCGAGGAAGCCGGGCCTCGACTCGGGTGAGACCTCCTCCAGCTGCCGTTTCTCCCCTTGGCTCGTAGTACCTTGGCTTTGCCCTTCGCTTACCCCCCTGCCCCCCCCGCCACCCCCGCCCCCCCCGCCACCCCCGCCCCCCCCGCCCCCACCACCCCCGACACCGCCGCCGCCACCGCCGCCGCCGCGCTTGCTCTCATGGTCCATCGCCCGCGCGAGGACGCTCTTGCGCGCCGCGGGCTTGAGGCTCCCCGCGGTCTCTGCCACGCGCCCGCGCAAACCCTGTACCACGCGCTCGGACACTATGCCAGCTGTCAGGGCCTTACACTCCTCCACTTTTTGGCTCAACGTAAGCACCTTTTGTGGGATACGCTGGCTCATCTCCGGGGTTCAGTGAGAGTGAGAGAGACGCGACAGCATGCGTGCGGAGGCATCATGTATGAGGAGGTAACAGGCTCACGCCTTGGCCCCCGTCAGTGGTTTAGTGGTTGAAGACGTCTAAGGTTGAGCCGAAAAGCGGACGAGTGTAAGCCCCTGCCAGCTGTGTTTGTGCTCATAGGGTCCACCAGGAAACGGGGTGCGAGCGTCTCCTTGCGGGCGCGCGCGCGCTGCAAGCGTTCTGCGGCGGCGGCGGCGTGCAGCTTCGCTGAGGGGCGCTGGCGCTCGCCGCCGCCGACCAGGGGCGTACACTCGTCCACCATCATTTACAGCTGTGCTTACACCTGTGCAGCTTACCTTCTTTTGTGGTATCTTCGGGGGTGGAGAGTTGCGCGGTGCGCGGGGAAAGTTGGCGGGCACCGAGGGGCGTGCGCTGCGAGGAGCGCAAATGGGCCGAAAGCATTGTCGTTGTTGTTGTTGCTGCTGTTGTTGAGTGTGGGTCCTCCAAGGTAAGCACTTTTTGTGGGCAACGCTTGTCGCGTCAGCCTGTCAGTGTCTCAAACGACGCAGGTTGAGCTGACACGTGTACGAGTGTACGCCGCCACCTAGCGTACGCCCCGAGTGTACGCCCATACCTCCGACGAGCCCGTCGACGAACGCGCGCGCATCCTTGGGGGGCTCGGGATCGGCCGCAGGGCGCGCGCGTTGCGACGGCGTAGGAGAGTCCTCTCGACCGCCACTCTCCTGGGCACCCTGAGTTTAGGAGCACAAGTCGAACCCGAAAGCACATGGTTTGAAAGCGGTTCCCCATATTTGAGTCTCATGCGCTGAAACCAAGTGCAGGCAACCAAGGGACCACGGGTCAACCAAGGGTCACCTCTCTACCTCTCGGTGAGCAGGACTGGCGGCAGGAGAGTCCTCTCGTACTTCAAGAGTGGAAGCGGTCGCGGCGGCGGGGGCGGGAGCTGGCCACTTTCGCGCGGTGATCACCGGCGACCCCCCCTCGCGCGCGCCACCTCCCCCGCCCATGCCGCCGCTGCCCTCGCCGCCGCCGCTGCTGGGCACCGTGTCCCGCGAGGAAAGAGGTGGCCGGAGTATCGGCAACCCTCCTGTACGCGCGCCCTCGCCATCGCCACTGCCCCCGCCTCTGCCGCCGCCGCCGCTGGAGGGCGTCGTGCCCCGTGAGGAGGGAGATGGGAGGAGTACCGACGCCGCCGCACGCGCGAGTGTGATAAGCTTGTCCACCCCTATTCCTCCTCCCACTCCCACCTCCACCTCTTCGCCACCCCCCGCCGCCGCCGCCGCCGCCACCGCGCGCGGGTTGATCGCCTCCGCTCGCGCCTTGGGCATGGCCATGCTACAGCGTTGTTTCTAGCAGCCGATACACGAACGCCGCCGTCTTTCCCAACGTGCGGGCGCGGCTGGATATGACGGCGCGGCGCGGCGTTTTTTACGTCAGACACACGCCTTGTCAGCGAAAACGTGGACAGCGAAAACGAAAAATCGTGTCATATCGAGGGACTCCTGACGTGACTCGTCGACTTAGTGACACGCAGATCCGCACTTAGATCATGTCATGGAATAGACACTCCCTTATTCTGCCCGGCGATACTTCATTCCTGGCCGCGAGTTGAAGAGAGGGCAAATATTTAACAGCTGTTGACGGAACATTCATACTGGGCAACGTGGCGATGTGACCGGCAGCATGTGACCTGGCAATATCTAGCCACTCGTTGCTCGGATGCGGAATATTCCCTGTTGGAACTCATCGGATAACAAAACAATCAAAGTTGGATTGTCTATTCGCATGAGTATCCTGCAGTGACGGCGAAGACTGGGCAACCTGCCGAATATTAGAGGAGCGAAGCGTCGTTGTTGACTGAGTCACTGCTGCGTTGGGTATTCCTCCTCTCTCACAAGCCTCTCATACGCATCGGCGCCGTTACTTCACTCCTACGTATCGGGGTGACCGAAGAGGCGAGGCAAGTGATAGAAACACCACGCCGCGCGACAACCCCCCCTGACTCGAAGCTCCAGGGTTTAGGGCTTAGGGTTACTTGGTTAGTTTAGGGGTTTTGCCTTGGGAATGGAGATGCGGGTTTCCGGCCGATGGCGATGGCGATGGAGATGGCGATGAAGCTAGCTAGTGGAGCGAGGGCAAAGTGTCAAGTGGGCTACCTTCGAAGGAAGTGGAGCGTTGTTGCTGACTGAGTCGGTGCTGAGTTGCGACCAAGCGTCGTCTCTTCTCAAGCAAGTATCGGCGCGACCGCTGCCGATTACCATGGCCAACGCGGCGATGGGCTGTGAGGCGTCGCGTCGGTGCGCGGGGGCGTCCAAGCACTACGCCGCGCGGATGCAGCCGCCTTCCAACGCAGGCCACCTCGACATGGTTTAGGATTGAGGATTGAGAGAGCAATGTGGCGAATGTGGAAATGAAGAACGCGCTCGGCGTTGAGTCATTGGACGGATCGTCGAGCGAAGCGTCAGGTGGGCACCCTTCATCAGGCGGAGGAGAGGAAGCGTCGTTGTTGACAAGAGAATCATTTCGGCCGAAGTTTCTGTTTCGTCGCGCTTTACAAGTATCGCCGCCGCCGTCGAACGTCGACCCTGACCAAAGTGACGATGGGCTTCGCGGCGTCGGCCGCGTCGCGCAGGGGGCCAGGGGCGTCCAAGCATTACGAGGAGCGGATGTAGCATTCCAACGCGACGGCACCTCCAAGCTCCCCGTCCCTGCTCGTCCACTTATCAGCTCAACCTGAGCAGTTTCTGACTGTACAGCCATCCAATGAGAGCATATTCCACAAAAAGTGCTCACGTGCCGGTAAATGGGCCAGTGTAAGCTATTTCACTATTGGACGTCCGCTCTTATTCCTCGGATGAACTCTCGGGGAGCGAAGCGTCGTTGTTGACTGAGTCGAGGCGCTCTTGTCTCACAAGTATCGGCGCTGCCGCCGTCCCGACCATGACTACAGCGGCTCTGGGCTGCGCGGCGTCGCGCCGGCGCAAGTCGACGCATCACGCCGCGCGCATGAAGCCGCCTTCCGAGCTCACCGCCCCCGGCACGAAGCTCAGGAAGAAGGGCAAGTCTTCCAGCTCCAAGAAAAAGAAGAAATATCTGGCCTCTGAGGTAGGGGGGTTGATGAGAACGACTCGAACGCAGAACGGAGCACGGCTTACCCTCCGTGCGGAGCTCCTGCCGACGTAACCATTGTGACTCTGCTGGAGGTGGGGGACTCCAAACCGTCGTATGAGCGTGTTCCCTCGGCAGGTAGGGAACCCAGTGTGGTGTGTTCGTCCAGTCAATGTCTTCCAATAACAGGCTCCCCCGGGGAGAGTCGCTGGCCTCCGAGGCGGGAGGGGGATGGAAATGCCAACGACGACTCTAGCGCAAAACGAGCTTTCCCCGCACGGCTGATGACTCACGGGGTCTGGATGCTGCACTGCTCAACATCGAGATGCAGATACGGGCGCGCGGGGCGCAGATCGTGGCCAGACGAGCGGGTGTCGGGAGTCGGGTATTCCCACAACCTGAGTGTGTGTTGTTGAGTTGTTCTTCCTGTGAAGGGGTGTGTCGTTGGCGGGGCCGGGCGGCGACCTTACCCCAAACGATTTGGCATTCATACTGGATGCTCATATCGACGTACGTGACTCGGTTCTTGGTGGAGTACTCATACTCCATACCGTCGCAGGACGAGCGTGTACCTTCAGCTAGAGCCCCGAGTGTGTGGTCTCGAGCTGGGTCGTTGTTCCTGAGTGACCCTACTGCGAGGGCGACGGCGAGGAGGTGGACATGGGGTGGGCGTGCATGGTGGGGCCTCGTGGATAGTGCTCACCACGTCATCCAACGTACGTTGAGCCCCTGTCCGTTAAGTCACGGGGTCCAGGGTGAAAGCATGGTGCCTCCTTATACACGCGTAAGCGTCTCTCTTTCCTGTCTCTTGAGTCACATGGCACCCTGTGACGTGGGCCAGGCGAGCAATATCGGTCAATGGCGAGCCATCAGTCAATGGCGAGCAATATCGGTCAGGCCCTAGTGCATGGGGTGCGGGTTCAACAACCGCCCCCCGCGGTGCGTGGCGGTAGGTCCGGGTGGATGTTGCTCGCCACTCCATCGGGTGCACATTGAATGAAGAGACGAGGGGTCACGGGGTCCAGGGTGAAGCCCTGGTGCCGTCGTACGGGGGCCAAGGCGGGAGTCTGGTGCCTCCTCATACACGCATTTCTCTCTGTCTCTGGTGCCTTCTTATACACGCGGAAGCGTGTCTCTCTCACGAGATGAGGGTTCGCAGTGCGTTGGATGACGCGGCGAGCAGTATCCGCCAGGCCCTGCGCGGCGGGCGAGCACATTGAGTGCAAGCGCCTGGGCTGCTGCGTCATCCGCGGCGATGTGCTGCACAGCGAGCGCACCACCGGGGTCGACCCGCTGCTTGCTGCCCGGCCCCTGCAGACGACGCACCCCTTCAGGTGAGACAGCAAGCACACTCGGGACACTCGACCCCCACGTGTCTGTATGGCCACGCTCCTCGATCCACGCGCCGGTAACCCGTGTCCGCGTCCCTGCGTTGTAGTGGAGCACCGCATCTGCCCCCCAGGCGTGACGTATAGGTGGCAGGCAGTGCCATCAGCCGCGAGCGTAGAGGTGTCAGCGAAAGTGCTATCGGAAGACAAATCTGCTGAGGAGCGAAAACCAGAGGAGTAGGGATCGAGGGATAGTCTCGATAGATTAACCGCTGCGAACCGAGCAGTGCAGCTGGTCCAAGTGTCTGACGCGTGAGCAGCGGCCGCGGATCCCCGCAGGTGCGCCGGCGACGTGGTGGAGGTGACGGAGTACCAGGTAAGGCCTCGTGGGAATTGCTCGCCACGGTATCCACCGCACGTTGAACCCTAGTTCCTTGATTTAAATGTCACCCTATGACGTGCCGATCAATATCTGACTGGCCCTAATACCAGGTGACGGCCAACCCGCACGCCGCGCCCGGCAGCAAGCTCTACTCACGGTTGGGCCCTACCGCATATTGATCGGCAGATAGTATAAGAGATACAATTCCGCTTTATATACGTTTTCGTCTTATGTTTCAAGTCCGCGTGTATATGAAGGATGCGCTAGGCTTTGACCTTGGTGTTCGTGAGAGGGAGATGCTTCGGCGTGTATAATGAGGCGCCAGGCTTTCGCCCTGAACCCCACAGATATTGATCGCCGCGTCAGAGGATACTATTGAACCAATAGTCGAGGGTGCACAAGTGCGTTGGATGAAGTGGCAAGCAATATCTGCCAAGCCCTAACACACGGTTCATCAAGGCGTGGAGCAAGTCCGGCAACAAGCAGATCCGGGTCATGTTCCACGGCGGGGCCTGCTCACTCGTCCCCTATTCAGCTCCATGCTCGAGTAATCGTAGATGCGTGCTTCCAGTGCTGCCAGCTCAGATGTTCTAGCACCTAGCCTTACGTTCACGTGGGTCGTTCAGGCTTAGTGTGTATTCATTCATTCTAGCTCCAGGCTCACCTACCAGCCTTATTTTCCCTGAAACTACTGCCAGGTATGCTACTCGTCCCCTATTCAGCTTCAGGCTGACCTGCCAGCAATTTTGTCCCTGAACCCCCTGCCACATACGCCACCGTGGCCCTGTACTATCCCACGTCACACCTCGAATATGATGGAGTAAACTATGTTCAGCAGCGGGAGCCCCTGTAGTGCGGCACCTCTGCGGGCGCCGCCGTCAACATCTGCCGCAAGGGCATGGACCCCAAGATGCGCGTCAGCGGCGGGGATTGGTTCACGCAGGTTGGGCCTCTTTGATGATGCCAAGAAAATGGTTATAATGCAAATGCCCAATGCTCGTGGATCTAGCCCCAATGCAGGAAAACATGCCGGTCAAACGCCCGATATCGCCGGAATTCGCTGGTGATTCATCGAGAAAACGCATGAAAATGTCTCCCGGTAAATTGCCCAAGTTGCCGAAAATTGTCTAACTTGCCGGGAAGTGCTCGAATGCTCGCCCACACTGGTAATGGCGAAAGAAATGCCGGCATTATCCATCAGGCTCTACATGCAGGATCCCAATTACGCCATGTCACGCGCCATCTCCCGCGAGCAGTACTTCCCCGGCTTCGCACACGTCTCCCCCGGCGGCGTCCCCGCCCTGTTCGCCAACGGTATGGCGGTGTTGGTTGATGCATCGACACCGACGTTGACAGAGATAGACCATCCGCGTGTATGAGGAGGCACCATGCATTCGCCCTGGCCCACGTCAAACCGCGAAAGCGCCTATGGTGTCAGCGCTTGAAACTAGCATGTCAGGAACTGCTTTCAACGTTTGCTGACGGGGGCAGGGTGAAACCCTGGTGCCACCTCATACACGCAGATGCATCGGTTACAATTTCATTTCGCGCCGCTACATAACGGACTGCCGCCGTCGCTGTCGACCACCGAGGTCGAGCTCGCCGTTCCGACACCCAGCAAGAGCTGTCTCAAGGGCGGCGGCAGGTCCCGACAGATACTGCTCGCCACGTCATGCGATTCCGTTTAGCTCAAAACGCTGTGGTCTGCAATGTGTAGGATGCCGCAACAGGCATCATCTGTCGGGCTCTAGGCGGCGGCGCGGATGGCGGCGGCAGCGGCGGCGGCAGGAGCGTCAAGTCCGTGCGCATGGTCGCCGCGGCAATCCTCATGGACGGTACGAGCACTCACGACTCAAGTGAATGATGATCGCCACGTCGTCCACCTCATTACCCAACCCTCGTATATTATGTTCAATGGCAACCTGTGAGCACATCTATCCTGTTTACACGCAATGCTCAGGCAGTTCTAGTTCATTAGTAGGTCACCCCACTCTGATCAACCATAGCCTTTGTCTGCACCTGCCACGGCCGTGTCATCGGCGAGCTTTATTGTGTTAATTCGACCCTGGCTGAGGAGGCGAGCGTGATCGGCGACCACATCGTGTGCAAGAACCACCACCACGCGCTGCCGCTTTTCGTCGTCGACTTCGAGCGCAAGGTAGGCGATTATAGGCACCAGCACTCGACCGACTGGCGAACTAGCGAAAGCCTGGTGCCTCCTTAAACATGCAGAAGCGTCCGTTTCTCTCACTCGACTGACGTATTTGTCGAGCCGCGCGGATGTGCGAGCGTTCACCATGAAGGTCATTCACGCCCGATTTCGGTGTGAGTGCGTGTTCTCAATGACCCTCCTACAAGGAGACGGAACCGGCGGCGGGGTACTGGCCGCCCGTGATCACCCGCATTCTTACGCCGTCCACCCCGAAGACGAAGATGGGGAAGCGCAAGTCGTTTGCCTGACCGAGGGGAAGTGGAGTGCTGCCCGCGGCGTGAGTGTGATGGAGCGAGAGAGCGTGCAAGGTACGAGACAGAGCGAGATAGATCGAGCATATGACCAATGGGCAGTGAGCACCGACTGCGGCGTGAGCTGCGAGTGAGCGAATGAGCGCGAGAGAGTGATGTAAGAAAGATATGAGTGAGAGCGAGCGAGCGAGAGAGTAAGCGAGCTAGAAAGCAAGAAGACGAGCCGCTTTAAACCGACGCGCCCACTACTGTATGATTCCAACAACTGTGTAATAACGATGCTGCCTAATGTCCAAGCCGACCCGCTTGTAAGAATTGTTAATATTTCCGCGAGCTGCTCCCACGAACGGCCCCCGCAGTTCAGGGTCACATCCCCACTGTTACCAACCCCGCCCCTGTCGCTGCCGCCGCCGCTCCCGCCTCCGCTTCTGCCGCCGCCTTCTGAGGCCTACGCCCCTGCTTCTGCAACCGCCCCCGCCCCCGCCTTCTCACGTCTACGCAACCGCCGTCTCCGCCCCCGCCGCATTGCGAGGTTTCTCACCTGGCGTTCCTTCTCATTGCGCCGCCGCCGCCTTCTCCGCGTCCGCCAAAGCCTTGGCCACCGCCTCCGCCGCCTCCTTCTCAGCCGCCGCCGCCGCGCTCTTTTCCACCTGGAGCTAATGCCCGATAGAATTCGCTCAGTACATTGCGGGGTGGTGTTAAGGGCCTGACAGATTTTGCTCGGCAGGTCATAGGATACCATGTAACTCAAGAAACGAGTTTTTAGAATGCGATGGTTATCTGTCAGGCCCTAGGTGGCGTTTGGATCAGTGCACGGGGGGTTGGAATGTGTCATTGATGGATATCTTGAGAATCTTTTGCCTGGCCTTACCCCGAACAAGCACGTGAGGCTCCGTGTGTTCTTCTCTTCGCCCAGGAAGTGCAACAGGTCCGCCAGCTTGTGCTCGCCGTGCACCACGTTATAAAGTCTGGCAGATATCGCTCGGCACGTCAAAAGATTCCGTGTTACACAAGAAACGAGAGTTCATGGCGGGGCGGACAGCATCGACGTGGCGGACAATATGACGTGGTGAATAATATCTGCCTACCACGTTGTCGCGCGTGCGGATGTTGACGGTACCGTTGGTCTTCTCGCCGTCGCCCACCACCAGGATGTAGTTCCACTGCTCCAGCTGCGCCTCGCGCACCTTCTTCTGCATCTTGCGGTTCGTCTCGTCAACCTGCACCAGGGCCTTTCAGAATTACACTGGGAGCTTAACTTAAGCCGAAGTTGTGTTTCGAGCACTTGTTGTGTAATGGCCGCCCGTGAAGGCGCTCGGCGTGGTCCTCCGAGGGCGTGTGAGTCGGCATTTCGGGTTGCGGGGTCCCAAGCGGGGCCAGGAGTTCAGCACCTTGCCGCTGAAGTTTCAGCGCGCCGCACTCACCGCTATTGGTTTCACAGGCAATCCAGGTTATGTCGAGTTTGAAAGGGGACGACAGGAAGGGCCTGACCTGCACATGATGCCCCGCGCGGTGCAGCGCCCGCTTCACCTCGAACGCGTAATCGCTGCTCGCCTCGCTAATGGGCACGATCATCACCTGCCGCGGCGAAAGCCAGTACGGCCACTTGCCGGCGAAGTGCTCCGTGAGGATCGCAAACATGCGCTCAACGGAGCCTTTCATCAGGGCCTTACAATCGTTCCTATCTTCAGCTCAACTCCAGCCATTGTGTTGCTGAACCCAGTCTAAGATGTTTGTCAAAGGTGCAGAAGTTGAACAGCAAAGGGAACAATGACAAGGCCCTGCCAAGAATGGCACGGTGGATAATGACAGGCCTGGCGGGCTCGTTGAGCTCCGTGACGTAGCTCAGGTTGAAGCGAATGGGCAGCTGGAAGTCGAGCTGCACGGTGGCGCACTGGATGTAGCGGCGCAAGTTGAAATTGAGAACAAAGTTTGAAAGCGGTTCCATCATAACTTAGCTCCACACGCCGAAACCAAGCCAATCCGGGGTCAACCTGGGGTCAACCTGGAGTCAGCCTGGGGTCAACCATGGGTCAAACCGGGGAAAAACAGCACCGCCGTACCTGGAACTTGCGCTTCAGCGCATCGAACACCGTGATGTCGATCTTGGGCCCGTAGAAGGCGCCGTCACCCGGGTTAAGCTTCCACTCTTTGCCTGACCTCTCCAGGGCCCCCTTCAGCGCCGACTCTGCCTGGCAGGAGGGTCATTGAGAACAAACACTCGAACCGAGATCAGAGCATAACTAACCGGGTGCCTTCTGGGCGAACACTTGAAGGGTCATTGAGCTCATGCACTCGATCCGAGATCGGAGCATGACTTACCTTCAGGGTGGATGCTCAAAAATACGTGCGGAGTATGAGGAGAAGATTTAACGTCGGTCGTGTGCTTGTTCTCAATAGTTCCGCGGAGGAGTAAGATGCAATTCAACGTCGGTCGAGTGCTTGTTCACAATACCCCCCCGTACCTGGTCCCAGATCTCGATTTCTCCCAAGTACCCCTCCGGGCGCGTGGACAGCGCCATCTCGTAGGTGAGCCCGAACACCCCGTACACCTCGTCCACGAACTTCAGGAAGTTGATCAGCTCCGTCTCCATTTGGTCCGGCCATTAGGGCCTGGCAGACATCGCTCGCCACGTCATAGGATGTCGTTTGACTCAGCCCAGTCTTACGGTGCCCAGAGCGAGTGCCTGGTGCCTGCTTATACCCGAGGAAATGTCTCTCCCTCTCTCAATGAGGCCAGGGCAAAATAGCCTCAAGAAACGAGGGTTCGAAACGCGTGTCGATGACGTGGCGAACAATATCTCCCAGACCCTACTGGGCGGCAGAAGATGTGCGCGTCGTCCTGCTGGAACCGCCGCACGCGCGTCAGCCCGTGCAGCGCGCCACGCAATAGGGCCGGCGCCACTGTAAGCAACAGTCAGCGAGCGTGTGGCTAGGCCAGGGTTGAGAGGTGGCGAATGTATACAGGTTCACGACGAGCTAACAGTCAGCGAACGAGTGAGTGGCCAGGCCAACGACTGGCCGCGGCCAAGCCAGGAAGGAGGACGCAGCGAGTGTGTCCGGGCGCGAGTTGAGCAGACCGTCATCGTCAGCAGACAGCCAGGGGACGGCGCAGGTCTCAGCCCTGCCACTGAACTCGTTGCGGTGCAGCACACCAAAGTCGGCAAGGCGCATGGGCAGCTCGCGGTAGGTGCGCTTGCGGTTCCCGAACATCACGCAGTGCCCAGGGCAGTTCATGGGCTTGAGGCCGAACTCCTGCTTGTAGGGCCTGATAGATGTTGTACGCCACGTCATGGGATGCCGTTTGACGCAAGAACCGATTTTCAGGTTGCGTTGAATGCGTTGAATGGGGGCCACAGCGAAAGCCGGGTGCCTCCTCACACACGTGGAAGCATTTCTCTCTCACGGGGGGCAGGGCGAAAGCATGGTGTCTCCTAATTCACTCGGATGCGTCTCTCTCTCACGGGGACCAGGGTGGAAGCCTGGTGCCTCCTCACACACGCTGGCGCGTCTCTCTGCACAAAATCTACCGAAAGACGCAGCGGGTGACATCTGTCAGGCCCAACCTCCTTCTCCACATTGAACGCGAACATGTTCTCCTTGTAATGCGCCGCGTGACCGCTCGTCTTCCACAGGTCAAAGTTGAAGATGTTGGGAGTGATGACCTCGTCATACTCGTAGTCCTTTTGACAAGGCCGTCCAATCGTTCCCTTTCCAGCTCAACTCAGCACCTTCGAAAGATAACTGCCAGTGGTTTCACGAACAAAACAGCTAAGTTGAGCTGTAAGGGCAATGAATGGCAGACCCTGGTGCTGCTCAACACGGCACCTCTGAGGGATGACTGCCAGAGGTTTCACGGACAATATAGCTCACCTTGAGCTGGAAAGTAACGATTGTAAGGTCCTGGAGGGTCCACCGGTACACTATGAGCAACGGTCAGGCTGAGGTGGAAAGGGAAAGACTGCCAGGCCTTGCCCAGTATTTCTCGCGGATGAATGACATGAGGGTGTTGTACACCTTGGCACCGTCGGGCAGGAAGAAGCAGCTTCCAGGCGACAGGTTGTGGAAGAAGAAGAGCTCCTGGTAGAAGAGTCGTTGAGAACAAGCACTCGAAGCAGGATAGGAGCACAACGGTATTACGATTAGTACAGCCTGTGTCTAGACTAGGAGCTCAAGCTCCAGTCTGCTACTCACTCTGAGCAGAGCGTCGCCTCGATATGCCTTATCAGGTAGCTACAGGATTGTCGCTCATACACACGCGCCGAGGAGGAGAAGGAGATGCAAGGTCGGTCGAGTGCTTGATTCAATAACCCCCCTGCCTGGTTCTGGCCGATGACGCGGTGGTCGCGCTTCTTCGCCTCCGCGATGCGCAGCTGGTACTCCTTCATGTATGGCCTGGTAGACGCTGTTTGTCACGTCACAGGATGCCATTTGACTGAAGAAACGAGAGTCTACCATGCGTGTCGATGAGGGTAGGGGCAATGGGCCTGGCAGACGTATATTGAACCATCGTTTCTTGAGTTGAAGGGCATCCCATGAAATGGCGAGCAGTATCTACCAGGCCCTTTGCCCCCCACTTAATCGACACGCAGGTTTAACCCTCGTATGTGGCATCCAATGACGTTGCCGGTATCTGCGAGGCCCTACCTTCATGAGCTTGTCGTTTGGGAAAGTGACTGCGTAGACACGCACGAGGGGGTCCTTGGTGACGTCAGCACGCCAGTGCGCGCGGCTGCACAGGTTGACGCTCACGCTCTTGATCCATGCTGTGTCGGGTAGGTGCGGCCCGGGGGGAGGGCCGGTCTGATATTGCTCGAGTCGTCATAGGACGCCGGTTGCTATTCAACTCTAGAATCGAGGATTTACACTGCGTTGGATGACCCTGAGGGCAATGGGCCGGGCAGATGCTGCTCGTCACGTCACAGGATGTCCCGGAGGTCGACACTGTAGCCAAGGCGGGTGCGAAGTGAGTGGCCTAACTCGTAAAGACCATTGTCGCTGCCCTGGCAGGGCTGATCGATAGTGCAATGCTGTCGAACACAACAATGAGGGTTTAAAATGTGTATCCTGTCGATGACTCGGCACGCTCCGCAATATCTGCCAGACCTACCCGCGGCAGAGATCCACCATGGGGCCGCAGCGGTAGCAGCTGATCACCGCCTCCAGCGGCAGGTTGCTGATGAGCTCGACTTTGAACTTGTTCTCCGCGAACATCTCCAGCGCCCCAGCGTAGGGCCTGGCAGATATTGCTCGCCACGTCATATACTCTTCAGCACTCTTTAACACTCCGCACTCATCAACACTGCACACTCCTCAGCACATCTCAACACCACTCAACACTACTCATCACTCCATAACACCCCTAAACACTCCTCAAGACTCCTAAAATGCCGTTTAACTTAGAAACGAGGGTTCACAATGAGTTGGATGACACGGCGAGCAATATTCGCCAGGCCTTACCTCAGCGCGGCTTACCTCCACGCGCTGGAACGGCTGCTTCTCCTTGATGATCCCCTCCATGCGCTTCTGAAGGCCATCTCGGTCGTAGTCTGACAGCGTGCGCTCGCCCAGGAAGCAGTCGTAATAGAAGCCCTCCTCGATGGACGGGCCGATGGTCAGGTCCGCCCCATACTCTAGCTCCAGCGGTTAGGGTCTGGCAGACGTTGCTTACCGCGTCATATGATGCAACTCTACTCAAGAAACGGGGGCTCAACATGCGTCGGGTGACGTGGCGCTGCCCTAGGGCCTGGCAGTCCTTGCTCGCCGCGTCATAGGATGCCATTGGACTCACGAAACGAGGATGCAAAGTGCGTTGGGCAATGTGGGTCTGACGGGTATTGCTCGCCACGCCATAGGATGTCACTATACTCAAGTAACGTGGGTTCGGAAAGCGTTGGACGAAAGCCTGGCCACTCGTCCCCATTGCAGCTACAGCTGGACCATACTGGCTGCTGATGGTGTATGACGGGCAAGACGCCACTGTCTTCCAGGCCCCACCAGAGCCTCGCCCAGGACGTGCGCGGAGGAGTGCCAGTACAGCGCTTTGCCCTCTGGATCGTCGAATGAGAACAGCTTGAGAGCGCAGCTCCCCTCCAGCGGCCGCCGCATGTCCCAGTCTGCAGGGCCGCTGAGAACAGGCACATGAACCGCTATCGGACGTGCCCGCGTGCCTTACTCGTACGTTCAGGGCGAAAGCTCATACAGACTCCAGGCAGAAGAGGATTCTATGCACTGTCTGATTGTTGGTCGAGTACTCGAACCTATATTGGATGTGCCCCCATGAACAGCCTTCAGATTGAACGCTGATACAACGCACAGAGGAGGAGGAGGTGGAGGAGACGAAACTTGGGTGAGTGTCTGTTCTCGGTGCCAGCCCTGCCAGTCCGCCCCATCCACGTGCGCCAGGAGGCTCGCCTGGGCCAGCTTCTTATGGATGCCCATCGCGATGTCCCATGGCGAGGTCACGTGCTTAACAGCTTCCACGATTTTGCCATCGGGCATCACCACGCTGATGGGCTCCGGCGCCGCCTTGGCCGCCTCCACCTGTGCGAGTGGAACGTCAACATGTGTGCGTGCCAGTGTGCGTGCGAGTGTGCGTGTGAGTGTGAGTGTGGGTGTGGGCGTGAGTGTGAGCGTGGGGAGAGGGAGCGTGAGTGTGAGTGTTAGTGTGAGAATGAGTGTGAGCGAGTGTCTGGTGAGTATGGCGTGAGTGAGCGGAGCGTAAGTGTGAGTGTGAGTGTGCTTACCTTGTCGCCCTCGCGCGCGAAGTACACCTCGAATAGCTGGATGCGCTTAGCGTAGTACGGCGCCTTCTGCTCGAATGGCGACGGTCCCGACGGCACCTCGGGCGCGGCGGCCGGTGCCTCGGCCATCACTTCAGCCATCCTGGTAAACAGTTTTCTTTTCGTTGGTTCTCGGGTTGTAGGCACGGGCGCGGCGCAAGATCGCGGCGGATCGAGGACGCGTGTGCTGTGCCGACAGAGAGCTCGCGGGACAGGCTGCGCACGCTTGAGTGTGGTCCGCACGTATCCCGCAGTCACTGCCGTCGCGTTGATTCGGAGGCGCCGCAAAAAAATAGCCCACAGCCGAAGAGTTGTGTTGGCGCTGGGGGACGTCAATGCATGCGTTAGGGTTTCTAGTTACAGGCTTAGGGTTTCGGGACGGTTTGGTCGTGAAGACGGCACGTCCAAGAGTCCACGTCGCGTCGCCGATGGCAACAACGACAACACACACTCGTTGGCGCAGTGCCTCACTCCGTGGCGCACCTCGTCAAACCCTCCGAAAGCTCGCCCCCACGACTGCATAATCGTCTCTCGCGTATCGCCATGTCTTCGGCCGCCACCGCCGCGTGCAGCTCGGTGGTCGGCGCCAGACCCATCCACCTCGGTGGCTCCACAAACCGTCGGCACTTGCATCGCGGCTGCCGCGCGGCTGTTACTCGTACCACTCGTCGCCGCGTTGCGGTGACCACCCGCGCAGCTGATGGCGGCGGCAGGGCCTATGGCCCGGCAGATGTCACCCGCTCAGCTTTACAGGATGCCGTTCAACTCCAGACACGAGATATCAAAATGCGTTTCGTTTGTGAGTGTGCTTGTAAAAGCAACGACGTCGCGTTATGGTCGTGTTATGACGTGCAAGCAGTAGCTGCCAGGCCCTACTCATCGTGCTCGCAGCGACGGTGGTGGAGGCACCCGAGGGCATCCCCGTGGAGCCCCCAACGGCGCCCATCCCCACCAGCACCGCCGTCGCCGCGCCCCTCGCCTGCCCCGTCTCCTTCGCGCCGCTGGTGGGGCCTGACAGACATTGGCCAAATCATCGGATTCCAACATTCCAGTTTATAGACAGACGGGCGCGTTTCGATGCCAAGGCGCCCCCTCAGTGCCTGGCGGATAGTGCTCGCCCCCCCCAATGCCAGGCAGATAGGGCTCGCCACGGCGCAGGATGCCGTTGCACTCAAGAAACCAATATTCACACGCATGTTGCTGACTTGGTGAGCAATATTTCTTGATTCCTAACCGCTGGACGCCGAAGGATATTGCAAGCGGAGCGGGCTCAAGTACGCCAAGGAGGAGAGTGTGTGGCAGGGGCTGATTGAAATTTACCTCAATTCATGAGGGTGCATAATGCGTGCGACGACGTGATGCTGCCCACCACGTCATAGGATGCCATTTAATTTAAGAAACGAGGGTACATAGTGCGTTTGATGACGCAGCGAGCACTATCCATCAGTCCCTAGCGTGTGGGACCTGACGGTGGGTGCGGCGGTGAACGGGAAGGCGGACAATGTGTACCCCACCTCCCTCACCGGCCTCGCGCGCAGCCTCTTACCTAAGGAGCTCCGCGGGTTACTCCCCACCTCACCCTTCCTCGCCACGTCGACCTTCGAGACACCTCAGGTGGCGTTCGCGTACGAGAGGCAGGGACAGGGACGAGCATATAACCATCGCCACGCACCGCTCGCCCCCGCTGTTATCACCTGATTATCCCTCGTGTCCTGACTCTTGAGCTCCCTGGCGTCAGATGTCGAGGCGGGAGCACACGGGCCAAAGCGAGTTCCTCCTGATGCAAGCCGTGGAAGCATCTCTCCCTATCTTCCCCTCGACGGCCCGGAGCATCATTCGCTTGTCCCTAACGAGGAGCACCATTCACTAACGAGGACCATTATTTAAGTGTCCCTGAGGGAAGGGGGTGGCGCGAGAGTTTCGCGCGCGCAGGATTCCCAGGCCCGGACGAGGAGTTCATTTTGGCTGAGAAGAAGCTGCTGCCGTTCGCCGCCGGGAAGGTGCTACTGGTAAGGGCCGGCAGATATTACTTGCCACGTCATCATCCACTTTATCATTCACGTTCTACTAGACCCTCATTCATTGAGTTACACGGCATCCACTCTTCACAAGTTAGACTCTCGTTTATTGGGTTACATGTCATCTCATGACGTTGGCAAGCATCATGTGCCAGACCCTCGCTCGTGGACGCGTCATGCGGCAGTGGCCTCTTCACCCGCCGCTTTTTGAAGAGCGGTAACTACGGGTGCGTGGTGGCGCTGGACTTCTCGCCCGCGATGCTGACGCAGGCCCGGCAGTTCGCCAAGGACGAGGAATTGCTGTACAACGACGTGGGGGAGGAGCGCGAGGACCTGGCAGGGGGGGTGTTGAGACCAAGCATTCGACCCACGTTGAATCGACGAGGGGCGCATTGAGAAGAAGCACTCGACCGACGTTGAATCGACGAACCGAGTACGCGCGTGCGGCTGTATGAGCACGGGCGTTTATTTAGACCAACCAATCGACCGACGTTTCATCGACGGACTGAGTCCGCGCGTCTGCATGATTGTTCACCCTGAAACTCAGTTTTGCCCCAATCTTGGTTCCGTGCTTGTTCTTAATGACCCTCCTGCCTGGTGTTTGTGCGCGCGGACATCGGGCGCGTGCCGTTCCCGGAGGAGAGCGTCGGGGGTGTGCACGCAGGCGCCGCCATCCACTGCTGGCCGGATCCCCGCAGCGCGATTGCGGAAATCGCGCGGGTGTTGGAGCCTGGCGGCACCTTCTGTGGGACCACTTTCCTGACACCGAGGATTCCATTCCTTGACGACTCCCAGCAGCAAGCGGTTGACACGGTGTTGCGGGAGGCAGGGGCGGGCAGATATTGCCCGCCGCGTCATTAAACACATGTGTAACCCTCGGATCCTGGGTTAGACGGCATCCTATGACATGTCGAGCCCATTGCCCGCCAAGTCGCCGAGACGCGTTGTAAACCCTCGTTTCTTGAGACAAACGGCATCTGATGACGTGGTGAGCAACATATGCCAGGCCCTGGGCTCGCCACGTCATCCAACACATTTGAA
>Ga0307489_10001067_pt1 | contig 17739 bp, 27 predicted proteins | sample SB12metaG_FD_202247 | JGI IMG/M metagenome (GOLD analysis project Ga0307489, IMG submission 202247) | Sea-ice brine microbial communities from Beaufort Sea near Barrow, Alaska, United States - SB 1.2 | ecosystem: Environmental > Aquatic > Marine > Coastal | place: USA: Alaska | collected...
CTCCTCCTCCTCCTCCTCCTCCTCCTCCTCCTCCTCCTCCTCCTCCTCCTCCTCCTCCTCCTCCTCCTCCTCCTCCTCCTCCTCCTTCTCCTCCTCCGCCTTACGTATGAACGTTCACCCTGGCGGCGAGTCGCGCGGACGCGTCCATTCTCAGTTCGAGTGCTCGTCGGTCTCAACGACCCTTTTGCCCGGAGACACGTTGTCCCTTCCATGCAACCTCGTGAACCGCAACCTCTTGTTCGAGGTAGGGACTGGCAGATATTGCCGGCCACATCATCCACACGCATTCGAACCCTCGTTAATCGAGATACGTGAAGACATATGACGCGGCGAGCAGTGGTGCAGTGACCAGTGCGCGCCACGTCGTCGACACGCATGCGAACCCTCGTGTATTGTGTTTGATGTCATCGGACGATGTGGCGAGCAATGTCTGCCAGGCCCTAATTTGAGGCGGGACCTAGCGACTGATGAGCCGCCCCCTTCGACCTTTCCGACGCGAGTGCCAGCCGCTACAGCCGTGGCAGCCGTGGGATTATGTCTGAAACCACTCAAGTTCTCACAACGGTATACCACGATAATGCTGAAGTTGAGCTGATGAAGCAACTGCCAGCTGTCACAACCGTGGTAGCTGTGGGAATTGTCCCTGAAACCACTGGCAATCATCACAACTTCATGCCTCGAAGATGCTCAAGATGAGCCGCAAAGGAAGCGGTATACGACCCTGGTTCGAGAATGCGCCCAACACAGCTGGCGGCAGCCCCGGCGGCGGGGCTTCACATCAGTCCACTTCAGAGTGACAATATATGATCCGACATCGATATGTATGGGAGATCGATGTGGGAGATCAATATGGGAGATCGGACGTCAATGATATTTCGACAGGAATATCGATATGGAATATGATTATCGATATGGGATATGGTGTATCGATATGGTAATCTATCATATCGATATGGTCATCCTGCATATCGATATGGGATATGGGCTAATGATATGGGAGATGACAGTATCGATATGGTCTTCCTCCATATCGATATGGGATATCGTGTCACTCTGGTCCACTTGCCAGCTTATCTGCGAGCCAACCGCTTTGTACCTAGTGCCTGGTCTGTACTACGTACTAGATGTAGTAAGGTTGGAATTTGGTGATTTGGCCAACAGTTAAGTTTGTTTTGGTGCTTTGGCCAAAAGTCAGACGGTACCACAAGTACTACAAATCAAGACAGAGCAGACCAGGCACTAGAACCACGAAACGTATCCCCACATTCAATCTGGTACATTGAAGTTGTACCAGTATCCGTTTGCCCCCTTAGTACCCCGAAGAAGCTTGAATTGAGAAAAAATAAGAAGTGATGTCAGGCCCTGTATGGTGGCAGCATGAGCAACCTCGCCAACGAGCTGCAGGCAGGGGCTTAATACACTCGTCCATTTTTCAGCTCAACTTAAGCACTTTTTGTGGGACATGCTGGTTAGTGTCAGTGTGCAAGTGACAAAAACGGGTTAGGATGAGCCGAGAAGTGGACGGTTGTAAGCCCCTGGCTGCAGGGCCTCGCTGTGAAGCGCCCTCACCTGGTGCGGACTCACACATCAGAGTGACAAGATATCCCATATCGATATGGGAGATGACCATATCGATACTGTCATCTTCCATATCATTAGCCTTACCCTGATCGATATCCAGGATGACCATATCAGTATGGTAGATCACCATATCCATATACCATATCATATCCCATGTCAAATTCACATATTCCATATCGATAACCCTATCGATGTTTCATTGATGTCCGATCCCCCATATCGATCTCCCATATCGATATCGGATCATATCTTGTCACTCTGCGTCACACTTCGTCCTGACTGTCTGACTGTTAGTGAGTTATCCCCTGCGTTGTTTCAAGAACAGTCCCACAGCTGTGGTGGCTGGCGGCAGAGCTGAATGGGAATCGCGGTGTCAGCCCCCCTGTGGTTTCAAAGGACAATGGGACAGAGCCTCTGCCAGCTGTTGTTCCCTGTCGACTGACGATGACACGACGCCCCCTTTCGAGCTCAACTGACAGCTGTCACACAGCTGTGGTAGCTGTGTGCACGTTTCCTGAAACCACTGGCATTTATCGCAGCTCATCACCCCGAAGGGGCCCGAGTTGGCTGAAAACTAGATTGCCGGATTCCAATTCCTGACTTCAGAATCCGATGGAATCCAGTCCTCGGGCAAATCCGGCGATTATCCAGACTTCATTTGTTGTTTCAATTAGCTGTCTACTCCGGTTTGGCACGGCCAGAATCCAATCGAATCCTAGCGAATTCACCGCCCCTCTATCACTCCAGCGATCCAGCGAATCCGTGAAGCGCACACCCAACAATCACGGGATCGAGTACGAGTGCCAGACCCTGCCTCGCGGCGGCGATGCTCGCGGACGTTGCTGCGGTACGGGTCAGCTTGAGCATGCCCGCCACATCATATGTTGCAGTATCACTCAATAAGCGAGGGTAAATATGTCATGGAACCGATGCTATGGCAAGCTCCTGTACACATGGCGTAATTACATAGCGAGCACCAGTGCACTGTGTGGTTGATGACATGGCGCGCAGTATGCGCCCGTCCCTAAGTAGCGGGGCGCGTCAACAAAGGCGGCGGTGAGAGCAGCGGCGACGGCAGGGGCTCGGTCACCCGCGTTTCATTCATCCCTGTTGTCCCTGTTGAGCCCTGTTCTTTCTGTAAACACTCGAGTCGTCCCAGCCTGATACCTCGGACATGCTGACATTGAGCTGAAAAGGGAACGAGTGGCCAGGCTAGGGCGGTGGACGCGGCAAGCGTGTAAGGTTACTGGTACACTGTGAGCAAACAGTCGAGTCGAGCTGAGATGGGAGCGAGTGCCATGAGAAGGGATCGAGTGCCATGCCCGGCCCTGGGTGATGGTGGCATCCGCATGCCACTGCTGCAGGGGGCGCGCTGCCGCACCCGCCGCCGCTCGTGGCGAGGCCTGGCCACCTGTTACTTTTCCATCAGAACTTGATGAGCCGATTTGTCTCCCCGCGCGCTTGCGTGCGGGTCAATACACGGGGCCCACCAAAGGCGGAAGCCTGGTGCCTCCGAATGCACGCTGACGCGTCTCTCTCTCTCTCTCCCTCTGAGGCGGTTTGTCCCTGAAAACACCAACTTGGAACCTCGAAGAAGCTTGAGTTATGATACCCCGGGAACCAGTGTGAGGCCAAGGAGGAGGATGCGGCGAGTGTGTGCAGGTGCACCGGTACATCACACCGGCATGGAAGAAGTGGCATGGCCAGGGAAGAGGATGCGGCGAGTGTGTACATGTATACCGGTACACTATGAGCGTACATACAGGGACGCTGATGCGACGATTGCGCATGGGTACACCGGTACACCATGATGATCACGCCGGCAGGGAAGGAGTGGCCAGGCCCTTGCTCAAGGTTCTATATCGTCTCACGCTCGGTGCCGTGGGTCGTCATTCTCGGCAGGGCCTGGTACATAATTTCCCTACTTTCCCCTTCTCCTGTAGATCCTCCTGTAGATCCTCCTCTATCTCTGACCTCTCAGGCCTGGAATACATCGGACTGTTTGCTCACATGTATCTGTACCCTGATATCCGGTATCTTCGTGTTCATCGGCATGCTGCTCATCCGCGAAGTGGGTAGGACCAGGGTCGCAACGTGTGTGCATTTCGGATTGATCGCAATCGAGCGGCTTCATTGAAACCCACATACCTCGCAAGACTCTGGTGACCATTAACTCAGTGTCGGAGTGGCGCGTTTGCTCATAGTGTACCGGTGGACCCGTAGATGCGGCGAGTGCTGACTGTTTGCTCATAGTGTACCGGTGCACCCGTGGATGAGGCGAGTGCTGACTGTTTGCTCATAGTGTACCGGTGCACCGGTGGATGCGGCGTGTGCTGGCTGTTTGCTCATAGTGTACTGGTGCACCGGTGGATGCGGCGAGTGCTGGCTGTTTGATCATAGTGTACCGGTGCACCCGTGGACTCGGCGAGTGCTGACTGTTTGTTCATAGTGTACCGGTGCACCCTGGGCTCGGGCGGCCGCGTGTACTATTTCGACGACGACCGCGACTTCCCGGCCGAACACCCCACGTGAGGAGATATTAGTATGGTATATTAGGGGATATCACGGGTACTGTCAAGGGTGTATCAGGCGTATATCAGGGCATAGTAGGGGTATTTCAGGGGTATGCCAGGGGTACAACAGGGGTTTATCAGGGGTTTTAACAGGGATACATCAGGAACGTGTCAAGGCTCTACCAGGGGTACTGTATGACACCCATCGATGCATGCGGTGGGTTCTTCCAGCGACTCTCGCACCGATGCATGCAAGCTGCATGGCCCTTTTGTCCTGCGAGGACGTCTACAACTGACGAACACAGAGCTCAACGAGCCACATACTCTTGTAAACAATCGTTCCAAATTAGTATGAGCAACGTAACATAAAGTTGCCACATATATAGAGCTCAACGAGCTACATAGTAATCGACGCTACCTTAAACATTACAGCACAAGCATAATTTGTCTGAATGAGAGACCTTACGAATACGCATTACGAATACGCATGCTCCCATGGCTCAAATGTGCTGCCGAGCAGCACACTTCTCGTAGGTTGTTATGACATAAATACATACATGGAGCTGAAGGGGCGGATGGGCGCGAAGACGACAACCCCTCGCGCAGCTCGGTGAGATGCTGGTCACGGACGGAACCACACTAAGCATTACCTCGTCTTCTCAACACTCAGTACGGCGTTCCAGGACATGAGGGCCGGGATCATTACAGTTTGTCTAAATTCAGAACATGTATGGCTATTCACATGAGATGGTTTCATCGCGCGCGCATCCCAGCACGTGTCGGACTCAGACCGCCTAGAGTCCGGCGGCTAGCCGCGCCTGCTCAGCCATCGCTGCGGCCTGGATGTGGCGGCGCAAGTTGAATTCGAAAACAAAAGTCGAAAGCAGCTCATCGCAGTCTAGTTTCTTCGAGTGCTGAAGCCATAGGCGCTTTCAACACGGGGTTTGATAGGGTCAACCTGCACCGCCATACCTGGACAGCCAACGGAGATGTGGACGGCAACCACTCGAGCCCGTTGCCTGGCCCGGCGGGTCCGATCATGATGTAGGGCCTGATGGGCGCCGCCAGCAATATTTTGACGTTTTAAGGCGGGGGCGAGCATCCAAGCGTGTCACGGCAATGTAGGCGGTTTCTCGCAATTTGGGCATTTTCCCGGAATTGTTGCCAGTTCTCAAGGGTGCGTTGGTATTCCTCAAACATTGCCCAGCGTCTTTTCGGGCAGTTCGCCGGCATTCTTCGAGGCATTGTTTGTAAGCTGACAGGTTGACTGCCTGAGCATTCGGCGTCGGCATGGTGGGGAATTTTATGAGCATTATCCATCAGGCCCTACCAAGGTTGAACGAAAGGCGGACGTCGCGTTGTCGTACGTGACGGTGTGCACCAGCGTCCAGGGGCTTACGCTCGTCCACTTCTTGGCTCGACGTGAGCGCTTTTCGTGGGATATCGGGTGGTATTAGTGACAGTAATGGCTCAAGTTGAGCTGAGAAATGAACGAGTGGGAGCCCTTGCCAGCTCTTGCCCAAGGAAGTCCTTTCGATTGGACGAAGTGACATTGTGGGTCAGTTCCATGTTGTCCAAGTTGAGCGTGGCGTCAGCATTGAACACCAAACAGGTGGCATTGTCGCCCCCCGCTGTGTTGTTCGCCTGGATGTAGCGGCGCAAGTTGAAATTGAGAGCACAACTAGACCGCGGCTCATCACGTTACGATGATAAGCTCTTAGTTCCAGCGCTTTCACCATGGATTCCATCGCATCACGGTTATAAGCGCTTAGTTCCAGGCGGTTTCACCATGGATTTCACCGCTTCAACTTGCACCGCCTTGGCTGATACTGCTCGAACAACGTCATGTTCCCCACTGTCACCACGCTGAAGCGGCGCAAATAGAATTTGAAAGGAACGTTGAATGCAGTTTGTGATATTCTAGTTTCAAGCGCTGCAACAACAGGCGCTTTCAAGACCGGTTTTGATGGTGTAAACCTGCACCGTCCTGCCTCGCCGCTCGCCTTGACATCCACGGGTCCGTCACAAAAGTACTGCTCGGCATGCGGGATGTTTGTAAAGGCTCAGTCAACGGCTATGGTAACAACAACAACCACACATGGCGGGTGGTTTGTGGTGCAGTAGTGGCTATGTGTAGGGGGGTCAAATGCCCATCATACAGGGGTCAGGTGCCCATTACAGGGGGCTCAATGGTCCAGTTTAGGGGAGTCAAAATGCCCATTACAGAGGGGTCAGTTGCCTATTATCGGGAGGTCACAGGCCCACCCTAAGAAGATCAGGTGCCGACCGTAGGGAAGTCAGGTGTCTCATATTTAGGACCTTTTCGGAGCCGCTGATGGGGATCTGCGGGGAGCTTTCGATGAGCGATAAAGAAGACGCGCGGACGGGGCTCGGATCCTGGGCGACAAAGGTGTCGTTCAGCACCCACACAGTATGGCCTGGCCACCCGTTCCCTGTCAGTTTGTTGATGATAGTTGCCCCTCCTCCGGAACGGGGGCCGGGGCGAATCAAAGCCTGGTGCCTCCTTAAACGCCGAATCGTCTGTCGCTGCATATCTGAGTCGGCTGAAGCAGTTGAGAGGAAAGGGGACGAGTGGGAAGCGCTTTTCAAGGTTCCGTTTTCAGCTCACCTTCAGCACCTATGTGTGGTTTCTCAGGCTGGGATAACCCGGCTAAAGTCGAGCTGAACAGTGAAAAGGGAACGAGTGGAAGGCCTTGCCAGAGGGGGGTGTCACACATAGCCCTCAGCAAGGGACTGATGGATGGTGCTTGACACGTCATAGGATGCAATTTAACCCAAGAAACGAGGGGTCACAATGCGTTCGATGACGAGGCGACCACGTTTCATAAGTCCTTACCGTCAGCAACTGTTGCTTTGTCTCCTGAGTCCAGCTCGGCGGAGCGTCGGAGCCCCCAACGGGCGGGGCGGCACTCGCAGCGTCCGCCGCCGCCCAATAGGGGCATACACTCTTACGATATTCGGCTCAATGTCAGAACTTGTTGTGGGGTACGTTGGGCGCGGGGTTCAGGGCGAAGGCTGGTGCCTCGGTATGCACGTGGCTCTATGTATGCTCTATGAGCGGGGTATGTTGGGCGGCTTCGCGGAGTTTCAGCGTCAAGAACGACTTCAGGGCAAGCTGGGAAGTGGACGAGAGGAAGCCCCTGCCGCTGCGGCGGCGCCCGGAGCAGGCGCGCACAGCAGGATCACCGCCACGGCCGCGAGCAGCGCCAGAGCCCGCGGCTACAGGGAGGTGGGACGCATCCGAGGGGTCGGCGGCTCGTCGGTCGTCGCGCCGCCTGGACGTGAGGGCAGTCCTGAGTCTGTTCTTTCGCGACAAGGCTCCTCTCTTCTTATATTATTCATGCCTATGATGCGACCGACGCAGCGACAATATTCGCACACACGTCACGCTTCGTGCCGAGCCGTTGCTGATTTACGCCGTGCGCACTTCACGTGTAGACCTGCACGCTGTGTAGTGGTCTGCCCGGCATTCGACGCTGCCTAGAGCTTCTACATTAGAACGAGCCACGTGATGTATCCTGTCTCTCGGAATACATCGACCACTCAACCGAATCCGAGAACCATCTCCCACCTCACACGAATCGGAAGGACGGTGTTGTTAGCTCCCAGGTTCCTGCACAACATATGCATATGGACATGTGGCGGGTTACGGGCCGGCCACCGTGCGGCGTTCCGAACATGTGGCCGCCTCGCGTGGGGGTCATGTGGTGTATGACACCGTGGAGTTCCAGGCACGTGACGGGAGTTCTGAAAGGTGGCCGCGACGGAGTCCTTCCAAACGCTCAGTGAAAGTTCTGGACATGTCCACCATGGGAATTCGGACAAGTGGCCGGGAGAACGGAGTAATCCGACTCTATCTGTCCTCGGAAGCCGCTTGAAAGTTCCGGGAGAGAATGGGGTCAACCTGTGCCGCCCTGCGGCCTCGTCTGATTTGTATGTACTTGTAAAGTGTGTTCGCGCAGAGCGAGCGCGTTGCCTCCGTCGCATCGTTATTTTCAACACCACCTGCTCCCGAGAATTACACAGATTCCACACGCAGCAGGAGAGGGGGCGTGGACCGCACCGCGCCGCGAGTTCCGGGAAATGAATATGGAAGGTTATGTATTTCCGAGTAAACGCTAGGGTGGGCATCCTGTTTAATGGCTGGTTTGCGTCTAGAGACAGAATATTGCTCTGTATAATACCGTGAAGGTGTCAAAACACAACTAAGGCCAATGATAAAGGGCTCGATTGAAGTGGGGAGCTCTGTTCAAGTGGGAAAGCGGCATTCGTCGTCCATTGCCGGGGTGCGTGTTGCATCAGGCGACCGCGTCTCGAATCGTTTCGTCACGGCCGGCGGCCACGTGACGATTCGTATCTCGCCGCCGGCTTCCGCAACTGGTATGGGGCGGGTTTGTGAAGGTGGTTGCCAGAGGCTTACTAACATTCGTCCACAGACTGTTCGGCTCAACGTAAGCACAGTTTGTGTGAAACGCTGGTTGTTTTTAGTGTTTCAGGGACCAAGAATGCTCCAGAGAAGGCTGAACTGCTGACGAGAGGCGGAATGGATCAGCGCGGTGGAGCAGCGCGGGGCCGGAGGCCAGGGACTAACACTCGTCCACTTGCCGGCTCGACGTGAGCACTTTTTGAGGAACCCGTTGCGTGATTTTCGTTGTTTCAGTTTTCTCTCGGATTCACGGGCAGAGGAGGACGGGTAGAGTCGCGCCGGGTTTCCGAACGTCCTCCTCGCATCGCAAGGACCGTTCAGCGCCCTCACCAGGCCGCGCGCCACGCGCCACGCCATGCGTTCCTTTCGCAACCGCCCGGCGAGCGCCTTCACCGCCCCCAGCACCTCTCGCGGTCAGTCTGCGCCAGCGCGCGGGAGGACGTTGACAGCGAGACCGGGACGGATGGTCATCGGCGAAAGGATCGCGTGGCGCGGCGCGAGGCGCGCGGCCTGGTGTGAGCGCTGAGCGGTGCCTCCGACGCTAGGAGGACGTTCGTTTGACCCACGGCTACCCGGCGCGGCAGGTGGCACCGTCCTGTCCGATGAATCCGACAGAAAACTGAAACACGTGTTGAATTTGTTTATGACGAGGATTCCCGTCGTGTGTCCGTTGGGGATCTGAGGGGTCGCCCACCTCCCCCGCCGCGCTCAAACATGTGCGCGCGACTGAACGTGAGGACGACAATGGCGCCGACCCAGCCGCTCGAAGAGTATATCATGGCGGCGACGGTGGCGGTGGCGGCGGCGGCGGCGGTGGCGGCGGCGGTGGCGCTGCAAAGGAAGCAGGACGCTACCACGCGCGCGGAGGGCCTGCTCGCGGCGTCGGTGGCTGCCAACGATAAGTTCGCGGCGACTTTGTGAAGGAGGCGGAGGTGGCTACAGAGGACAACGACACGCCGCCGGCGGCGTTGGCGGCGGCGGCGGCACGGATGTACGCGGCGGGGGAGGCGATGGCTGAGGTCATGGCGGCAATGCACGCGTCGATGGCAGGGGCTTACACTCGTCCACTTCTCAGCTCAACCTCAGCCGTTTCTGACACTCAACACATCCACTAAACGACTAAGCACCCCCTCCAACCCCATCGTTAGCACTCCCTGAACAATCCCTTCATACCCCTTGTCCCACCACAAGCGCTGACGTTGAGCTGACAGGTGGACGAGTGTTAGCCCCTGGTCGATGGATGAGGTGAGGGCGGCGGGGGACGATATGAAAGCCGTGCTGGAGGAGGCAGCACAGGCTGACGAGAACATGAGAACCAGTGCAGGGCTGCACTGATATGGAGACGAAGGCGGCGACAGAGGACGACGGAGGACACGACACCGGCGGCGGTGGCGGTGACTGGCTGGTGCAAGGGAGAACGCGGCTCGGAAAGCGGCTGACGAGGCATGCGCGGCGGGGGGGAGGCGACAGGAGGGCTATGAGGAGGAGGTTGAGGAGGAGGAGGAGGAGGAGGGGGAGGAGGAGGAGGATGAGGAGGAGGGGGATGAGGAGGGGCAGCACGCGCAGGCGCCGGGCACCAGCTTCGACGCACGCATGAAGGCGGCGCGGACGCTGCGCGGGGGCGAGGTTTCCGCGGCGTAGGAGTAGCTGCACGACGTGCTGGAGGCAGCGACAGTCGGGGACTTGAAGGCAGCGCATAACGTGGCGAACAAGTGATGAACCTGTGAAGAGTAGGTAGACCGAACACACATGCCATCGCTGCAGGGTGGGGTGAAACGTTCAGACGTGTTCTCGAAATGACGGATGGGGCTTGTAAATATTTACACACACGTGCGCGCCTTGGGGTTTGATGCACTTTACTAAACAGAAGTTTAAGGCGGTGGTGCTCTGCTCCGGTGGCGCTCCGCTCCGCACGACGGGAGGATTGACGATTGACACACGAGAGTACGACACATGCCTTCTAACAGGGCGAGCTAGTAGAACGTTGATGTCCATGATTCACGCACACACTAGACTTCCACGTCCACGCGCGGGGGGTTGTCTGGAGCATTCCAGCTCGCGGTAGGCTTGAGTGGGTGTGAGGGCAGACATTCAGTCAATGATGTAGCATCCCATCTGTTTAGCGCTGAGGCTGTTATAAAAACATGAATAAATGAGTCATCATCGCTACGACCGCCAACTTGCCAGAGTGACGAGGCGACGCCACTGCGGCAGCGCCACAGCGCCGCCGCGTCGTATACCAGGATACAGTTTGCCCATGGTGTGCCCATCCACTCTCGCCGCTAAGCTATACCAGGCACGGGGGGCAGGGCGAAAGCCTGGTGCCATGCCTTGGAAGTGTCTCTCTGTTACGCGAGGCGTTGCCCCCTCCGCCGCAGCACCGCCGCACGTCGCGCCCCCTCCTCCCGCGCCGCCGCCCCCCCTGCCGCGAGCCCCGGCACCCCCACGCTCTGCGCCATGACACTGGCCGCCACACTGCCCCACACCGCGCCGTCCAGCACCCCCTCGCCGGCCAACCGCGACGCCAGGAATCCGCCGCAGAACGCGTTGCCGCACCCCGTCACGTCCGCCACCACGTCAGAGTCGCCCTCACCAAACACAGCTGGCACGGACCAGGTCTCGCCCGTGGCGTAGCGACACAATCTGAAATTGAAAGCAACGTTTGAAAGCAAATTGGCATGTTGTAGTTTCAAGCGCTTAGAATGTTAATTCCAGGCGCTTTCAACATGGGTTTCATTGGTTCAACTTGCACCGCCTTACCGTGGCGGCGTCGTGCACCACCGCGAGACAGGGTCAGATACATCATGCTCGCCACGTCACAGCATGCCGTTTTCATCAATGAACAAAAGTTTAACGGCGTGTGACGAGGCGAGCACATTGTGAATCTTGAATGGTGCTCGCCGCGTCATAGCATGTCATTCAATAAACGAGGGTTCATGTGTGGCGAGTGACGTGGCGAAGACTGGTACACTGTGCGGAATATAAAGTACATGGCGAGTAGTATGTATTCGTCCCTGCCGCCCCATCCGCGCCCCGCCGCAGACACACCACCTTCGCACCCGCCGCCGCTAACCGCTTTACCAACTCGAGCAGGGTCCCCGGCCCCACGATAGACGCCGCCTCCACCTCGTTGGGTGAGAATATATCGCCGGCCGACACCAGCGCCCTCACCCGCTCTGGCGACATCGGCCCCGGGCCCGCGGCGTGCGTGAAGGGCTCCACGCTGATGAGCGCGCCGGGGTTGGCGGCACGCAGAGCCTTGAGCAAGGCGACGTCCGGGCGGTCGGGGTGCACACCCATGTGGAAGGCCCGCGCCGCGGCGTAGTGCGGCGGCAGCGCTGCGAACGGCGGGCGCAGCATCGCATACAGCGCGGCGCACGGCGGGGTGCGCCGGAATGTAGGGCCAAGCTTCTAAGTCCCACGATGGGTAAATATGCGGTGAACAACGAATATTTTGCTCGCCATGCCATTTCAATAACACGGGTAGGGTCTGTCCGCTTGAAATGGCGGAGGGAATTGGCTAATGCTCACCACGTGAAGCACCTTGGGGCTCGATGAACGTGAGTAAAATTAACGAGGGTGAATGTCGTGGCGGGCGGCTGTTAGTTGTCCCTGCCAGACTTGCGTGCGGCGGCCGTCGTGCTCGGTCAGCTGCCACGCGCGGGGCGTCGCGCGGAACGCGCCGGTCCCGTCATTTCGGTCAGCCGCCGCCGCTGACTGTGATGCCGCGCTGTCGGCCGGGATGAAGTCGCCGCTGTCGACCCCGCCGCCCTCCCACTAGGGACTGATGGATAGTGTCCGCCACGTCATCAATCTAATTTTGCAACCTCGTTTGAGGCACTGGTAGATAGTGCTCGCCACGTCATGAAACGCATTTCAAACCGTCGTTTCATAAGTCAAGTGACATCCTGTGACGTGGCGAGCACTATCCATCAGTCCCGACCTCCCACTCGCCCCCGCCTCCGCCCCCACCCCCGCCCCCGCCGCTGCCGCCAGCTGTGTCTCTATCCCGCACGAGCGCAAGCCCGCTGGTATCGACCTCGTTGTCGAGAAGCCACTGGGAGCACGCGGCGGGCAGGTCCGCGCCCACCCCCGCCGCGAGGCCCACGGATAGGTCGGCGGGATGGCAGCGCAGCCCGAAGGCGGTCTGGGGTCCACCTCCGCCCATCACCCCCATCTTCGTCGTGCCGTCTGGGAACACAAGGTCGTCAACGATGACCGTGAACACCACCAAGTCCGGCGCCAACGCCACGGCGCCACCACCGCCGCCATCCAGGGCCGTCCACAGGTACTCTCTGTTGGCTTGCTGCGTCGCGGTGGGAAAATAGCCGGAGCGCAGTGGGTGAGTCGCCCTACTGCTCGACACAACTTGAGCATCTTAAATGTGAGGCCTTGGCCTGCGCGGCAACAAGCAGGGAATCGGCGGCGGCGGCAGCAGTGGCGTACTGGTACACTACAAGCACACGTGTAGGGGATACCGTGACAGGCCCTGCCCCCGTCGCTGTTTGCGGGGACGCCCCTGCACGCGGCGCCTCCCCCGCTTGCGTCGGCACCCGCCACACCACACGCTGCTCTGGATGGTTTGTGTGGTGGGTTCGGGCGACGGCTCCCTGCAGGGCGCAGCCGCGTGCCGGCAGCGGGGCACGTGCGCGGGGACAAAGCCGTCGCCGCCGCGCGCATGCAAACCGCGGCGGCCATGCAGCCGTCCGGTGCACCGTGGAACAGCGGAGAGAATCAACCTGCATTCTATTTGGTCAGATTTTTCGTCGTGCCGAGTTTTCGCATTTCGGGCTGGTGGTTTGTAGCACACGTGGCAGCTTGTCACATCGCCAGACGCCCACACACCGCCCCTTGCATGCGCCCCCGGCACACCCGCATGCACGGCGACCGCGCCGGTGGATCTACTTCACACGGTGTCCTCCTCGGTGGCGTCCATTCCCGCTCGTCCTACTCGCTCCTCTTCTCCTCGTCGGTGCTCCGACTCTGCGGTTGCGGTAGGGCCTGGCAGTTGTTGCTCGCCACGTCATAGGATGCCATTTTTACCTCCAGCAACGAGAGTTCAAAACGCGCAGTACCTCCTTGACCCTGGGGAGCGGTCGCCCTGCCGCCAGCCTCGTGACCTTCGCGGCGCTCGTTGCCGGTAGGGCCGGGCTGTCATCGCGTAGCCAGCGGATGCCATTCAACTTTTTATATTTTACTCAAGCACCGTCGTGAGGGACCTGAGTGTTCGCTATCGTCGATACTTGGCGGGCACTGTCTGCCAGGCCCTAGTCGCCGGCCTTATGTCCCTGGTAGGCATCGGATTGCTCGCGACACCCGTCGGACTCTCGCGCGCGTCGTCGTCATTGTTACGCGCCACCGCGACGTCGGCGTCAGTTAAACCCTCCTCCTCGTTCGTCTCGAAGGTAGCGGCTGCGCAGACTTGCTCTTGCTCGCCACGTCATAGGATGCCATCTAATCTGAGAAACGAGAGCTCGAAATGCGTGGCATGACGTGGCCAGTACCGTCTGCCAGGCACTACTCAAAGGCAACCGTTGCAACGACGGCCTCGGCGCAAAGCGACGTTGCAGCCTCCTCAGAGAGGATGGGTGAATTTGTGAAGACACGCGAGGGCGTGCAGATGCCGCGCATGATGTACGGCACGGCGTGGAAGGCCGAGCGCACGGCGGACCTGGTGGAGGCCGCCATCCGCGCGGGGTTCCGCGGCGTGGACACGGCGTGCCAGCCCAAGCACTACCGCGAGGTAAGGCGGTGCAGCTTGACCCCTGGTTGACCCCGGTTGGAAGCCGTGTTGAAAGCGCCTGGCTGCAGCTCTTGAATGTAAGATATGATAGGTTGCCTTCAAGCTTGCTTTATAATTCAGCTTGCGCCGCTACAGCAAGGCGGGCGTGGGGGATGCGCTCGCCGCGGTATCGGGCACCCACTCGCGCGACAACATCTTCTTGCAGACTAAGTACACGCCCATCCGCGGCCAGGCAGGGGGGCTGTTGAGCGTAAGCACTCGACCGATGTTGAATCTTCCCCTCCTCCTCCTCCTCCTCCTCCTCCTCCTCCTCCTCCCCCTCCTCCTCCTCCTCCTCCTCCTCCTCCTTCTCCTCCTCCTCCTTATCCTCCTCCTGCTCCTCCTCCTCCTCCTCCTCCTCCTCCTCCTCCTCCTCCTCCTCCGACTCATCCTCCTCCTCCGCCTTCTCCTCCTCCTCCGCCGCCACATCCTCATCCTCCTCATCCTGCTGCTGCTGCTCCTCCCGACTTTATGAGCATTCACCCTGGAGGTGAGTCATGCTCCGATGTCGAATCGAGTGCATGTTCTCAATGACTCTCCCAGCAGGACCCGAACAGCATACCGTTCGACCCCGGCGCGTCCATCGCCGAGCAGGTGGCGCAGTCCTTCGCCGTGTCGCAGGCCAACCTCCGCACCCCGTACGTCGACAGCCTGGTACTGCACTCGCCGTTTGATGAGCACGGTAGGGACTGATGGATAGTGCTCGCCACGTCATAGGATGCAACCTAACTCAAGAAACGAGGATTCACTACTCGTATGCTTTCGATGACGTGGGCAGCACCATGCTTCAGTCCCTAGTGCACGGGGACACCATGGTAGTGCGGTGCAGGTTGACACTATCATACCTCGTTCATGAGTTAAATGCCACCCGCCTGATTAACTTAGGGCGGTGCGGGCTGACAGTTTCAAAACCTGTCTTGAAAGCGCCTGTGGTTTCAGCGCTCGAAACTATCGTATGATAAACTGGATTCAACTGTTGCTTTCAATGTCAACTTGCGGCGCTACACCAAGGAGGCGTGGCGTGCGATGGAGGCGGTGTACGACGCGGGCGGCGCGCGGCAGCTGGGCATCAGCAACCAGTATGACGCCGCGGGCTTCAAGCGGCTGTTCGCAGAGGCGCGGTAAGGCTGCTCCTAATAACTTGCCCTTGTCGTTTAGCGATGTGATTTGGGGAGTTGGTACTCGTCAGATGGGAAAGACTATCCGGGATTTGAGACTGGTCAGAATGTCCGGCCGGCAGGAAACCCGTCGCTACAAGGGGGTGAATTGTCACCCCCCCCCGCATTTCGCCCATACGAAAATCCGACGGGGAAACAAGGCGATACTGAACGACGGAGGCTCGCACCATGTCAGCCTGTAGTGTGAGGGATAACGCTGCCAAATCAATTCCACACACCATGCCTAGCTAGGGGATGTCTGATCTCCTCATGCGGAAAACACTGCCGGATTGGTCAGATATTGGCGGGGCGGGGGGGCAGATTTTGCGAGCGCTGGGGGGCAAGAAGCCTGGCGGCACCGAGACCATCGCCGCCGCGGCGATACCGCCCCCCTACATCAGACTTTTCGGATCATATTTCTTGAGAGGCGGCAGAGCGACGGCCGCCGCTTGTAAAAGGCGGTCCTACAATACACAAGGCCCTTGGGTTTCAGGGTTTATTTTATTTTATTCAATTCGAATTCGAATTATTTATGGAGATCAATACACGTGCAAAAAAAGGATGCTGTGTCCCAGTAATAAAATCATATCGAGGCATTTTAGTACGTTGGTGTGAGTGCCGTGGGTCCCGATGAACGGTAGTTTATATAAATTCTCATAAGGGCGCACTACGTTGGTGATAGCTCACCACTTGAGCGCCTGGGGACTCGATGAACGTTAGATGAAATTCAACGTGTAAACCGTGTGTATGCCGCAGCCCCTGCGTTCGGCGTGAAGCCGGCAGTGCTTCAGAACCGGTTCTACGCCGACTCCGGGTACGACGTGGAGCTGCGTGCCTTCTGCCGCGCCAACGGCGTGGTGTACCAGGTGGGGCCAGACTGTTTGCTCATAGTGTACCGGTGCACCCGGCGTTGGGGCCTAACTGTTTGCTCATAGTGTACCGGTGCACCCGACGGTGTACCAGGCAGGGGGGGTCGTGACAACAAGCACTCGACCATGAACCGAGTCTGCGAGTCTGTATGAGCATTGCCCCTGAAGTCACGCTCCGATGTCGGTACCAGTGCTTGTTCTCAACGGCCCTGCTGGCAGTCGTTCTGGACACTGACCGCCAACCGCGACATCATCTGGGGCGGTGACGCCAAGGCACGGCGGTGCAGGTTACCACTCGTATTTGCAAGGAACAAGTCCTCCCTCGCTGCAGGTCTTTGACTCAATGCTCTGTGATCTTACCACGTGCTTCTATGTTGAAGGAGCCTGCTTGTAGCTTCGCTTACTCACGGAAGTGATCCATTTCTGTTTAGGGATTTGTCCCTTTTCTTGAGTCAACTCGTCTTGCAAGCTTAATTAGTAAACTTCAGCCGACGAGTTGACTCAAGAAAAAGGACAGATCCCTAAACGGCAATAGATCACCTTCGTGAAAATGCGCAGAGCGCTTGAGTCAAAAATATTTTGTGATGAACTGCTTCTTTGAAGTTTTGCCTAGAATTTCAACTTGCGCCGCTACGCCAAGGGGGGCGGCACCGGGCGGGCCAAGGCCAAGGCGGCGGTGACGGCGGCGGCGGCGGCGCACGGCAAAACCACGGCGCAGGTGTGGTTCCGGTGGGTGCAGAGTGTGGGCGCCGCCACGCTGTCGGGCACGACAGACCCGGAGCACATGGTGAGGCGGTGCCAGTTGAACCGCTGAAACCCATGTTGAGAGCGCCTGGATATAAGCGCTTGACTCTAAATATGACCGAGTGCGTGAAACTCCTTAGACACTTAGCAACAAGTAGTACTAAGTCGTCCAGATGCAGCGTTCTGATTGGTCGAGTGGGACGACTTAGCACTAAGTCTCTCTGAGTGTCTAAGCACGCACTTTGTCATGTGATAAACTGCTTTCAAGTTATGTTTTCAATTACCCTAGACCCTAAACCCTAAACCCTGAACCCTAAACCCTAAACCCCAAACCCTAAACCCTAAACCCTAAACCCTTCAACTTGCGCCACTACAACATGAAGCAAGATCTGGACATCTATGACTTCATGCTGACGGCGGACCAAGCCGCGGCCATCGAGGTATGGCAGTGCAGATTGACCCGATGAAACCCGTGTTGAAACCGCCTGGATCTATGCACTTGGAACCAAGATATTATGGATCGCTTTCAAACTTTGGTTTCAATTCCAACCTGCGCCGCTGCATCGAGGCGGAGGTGTTCGGTTGACAGCTTCACAGCTGAGAAGTGTGTGACATTGCGATCAAGCGAATAGCAGGGCGGCTGTGC
>Ga0307489_10001068_pt1 | contig 17738 bp, 29 predicted proteins | sample SB12metaG_FD_202247 | JGI IMG/M metagenome (GOLD analysis project Ga0307489, IMG submission 202247) | Sea-ice brine microbial communities from Beaufort Sea near Barrow, Alaska, United States - SB 1.2 | ecosystem: Environmental > Aquatic > Marine > Coastal | place: USA: Alaska | collected...
CCTCCTCCTCCGCCTCCCTCTCCTCCTCCTCCTCCTCCCCCTCCTCCTCCTCCTCCTTCTCCTCCTCCTCTTCTTCACTAGATTCACCGGACGCGCTCGATGGCGGGCCGCCTGGCGGGCAAAGCGTGGCATCTGCAGTACTGGAGGGAGAAGTGCGTGACGCAGGTTGCGCGGGCAATGCATCAGCTCCCGCGGGACGCGGCCGGTGTCGAGTTGAGGGATAAAGAACGGCAGCAGTACTTGGCAGGGGCTTACACTCGTTCACTTTTCAGCTCAACTTGAGCCGTGTCTGTCACAAGAAAACACCCTGCACACCCTCAACACCCCCTAACACCCCCTTAAGACGGGCTACACAACCCCTACGCGCACCCCCTATCCCATTAACATCGCTGAAGTTGAGCTGAGAAGCGAGCGAGTGTAATCCCCTAGGATAAAGTCTGCAGCAGTACTTGGACGGGACGACGCCGCTCACGAAGCAGATGCTATTCAGGGGTGAGGCGATGGCGCCGACTATTACCTGCGAGCGCCGGTTGGGAGGCTGGGGCCCCGATGGCGGCGGCGGCGATGGCGGTGGCGGCGATAGTAGCACCAGAAGCAGCGACAGCAGCAGCAGCAGGAGCGGCGGCGGCGGCGGCGGTGGTAACGGCGGCGGAGGCCGTGGCTTCGCCGCGGGGGCCGCGATGCCTCCCGAGGGCGAGAGCGGCAACAGCGTCAGGGACGGCGACGGCGGCGAAGGGGGCGTCGGAGGCGTCGCCGGCGAAAGCGGCGACAGCAGCGGCGGCGACGGCGGCGGCGACAGCGGCGACAGCGGCGGCGACGGCGGCGGCGACGGCGGGGACAGCGGCGGCGCCGGCGACGGCGACGGCGGCGACAGCGGCAGCGCCGGCGACGGCGACGGGGGCGTCAGCGGCGGCGCCATCGGCGGCGACTGCGACGTCAGCAACACCACCAGCACCAGCGGCAGCGACAGCACCCGCGGCGGCGACAACACCAGTGGCGGCGGCGGAGGCGGTGGTAGGGGCGACGGCGGCGGTAAAACGGCGTTTGAGTTGGGGTGGTCCAGTGGGTACTTGCGGGAGAAGTTCGTTACGCAGATTAATCCAGCGATTTTCCCGCTCCCGGGGATGACGGCGGAGGCGGAGGATAAAGTAATGCAGCGGTACATGAACCGGACGACGCCGCTCACGCAGCAGATGCTCTTCAGGGGTGAGGCGATAGCGCCGGCTATTACCTGCGTGCGCCGGTTGGGAGGCTGGGGGCCCGGTGGCGGCGGCAGCGATGGCGGTGGCGGCGATAGTAGCAACACCACAAGCAGCGACAGCAGCAGCGGCGGTGGCGGCGGCAACGGCCGCGGAGGCCGTGGCTTCGCTGCGGGGGGCGCAATGCCTCCCGAGGGCGAGAGCGGCAACAACGCCAGCGGCGGCGACGGCGGCGGCGCTGGCGACGGCGGCGTCGCCGGCGTCGGCGGCGTCAGCAGCACCGCCAGCATCAGCGGCGGCGACAGCACCAGTGGCGGCGGCGTCGGCGGTGGCGGCGGCGGCGGTGGCGGCGTCGGCGGTGGCGGCGTCGGCGGTGGCGGCAGCGGCAGCGGTGGCAGCGGTGGCGGCGGCGGCGGTGGCGGCGTCGGCGGTGTCGCCGGCGGCAGCGTCGGCGGTGGCGGCGGCGGCGGTGTCGGCGGCGGCGGCGTCGGCAGTGGCGGCGGCGGCGGTGAAACGGCGCAGCCATTGCACATCAAGCTCCTCGTACGGACGCTACACTACCCAGAGCTGGAGCGGCAGGGCCCGATGCGCAGGAAATGGGAACCCATGGACAATGATGTGGACGCCTGGACTATCTGGACGCCTAGATGGCGGTGGATAAAGGGCTGGCACACGCGGCCCGCGCATGTAGGCGACGTCGTGGCGTTCACGGACCCGAGGCTCGTCTACAGCAGGGGCGTACACTCGTCCACCTTTCAGCGCAACCTGAGCGGTTCCTGACACAAAAACACACCTGAAACACCCCCTAATACCCCCTGACACCCCCCAGACACCTCCCAAACACAAAAACACACCTGAAACACCCCCTAATAACCCCTGACACCCCCCAGACACCTCCCAAACACCCCTCACACAACCCCTACATGCACCCCCTATGCCACAGAGAGCGCTTACGTTGAGCCGAAAAGTGGACGAGTGTAAGCCCCTGGTCTACGGCGCCGCGCCCGCAGTGCTCGTGCGGCGAGTCGTGGCCCTCCAAGGTGACGTGTTGGAGGCAGGGGCTTACACTCGTTCCCATTCCCGCTCAACTTGAGCTTACTCTGCCCCTGCCGCTCAACTGAAGCTCACTCTGTCCCCCGTATAACCCAAATTAAACCGTGGATGTGTCCCGAAGGTGCTCAAGTTGAGCTCTAACGTGAGCGATGTGTGCCCGAAGGTCCTGAGGTTGAGCTCTGAAGTGGTCGAGTGTAAGCCTCTGCTTGGAGAGCGGCGACGAAGACGAGCCTGACTTCGTAATCTCTGCCGGCCACGCGTGGGTTGTCGCAGACAACGATGATATTCCCGCGCTGGTAGGGCCTGGCATATACACCCCTCATACACCCCTCGTGCGCCCCTCATACACCCCTTATAAACCCCTAAAACGCCCCTAAAACGCCCTTAATACATCCGTAGTACACGCTGATCCATCCTTGATACAGTCACCTCTGATCCATTCCTGATACACCCCTAATGCACCCCTATTACACTCCTAATACACCCCTAATACACTCCTAATACACCCCTAATACACCCCTAATACACCCCTAACACACCCCTAATACACCCCTAATACACCCCTAATACACCCCTAATACACCCCTAACACATCCCTAACACACCTCTAAATATCCGCCGGGCCCAACCCGGAGGACGCCTCGGATAGCCGCAGCTTTGGGCCCCTACCGTTAGCCAACCTCCTGGGGCGCGTGATTTATGCCGCGCGCAGTGCGTTGGATCACGGTAGGGCCAGCCGGAATATGCCGGCATTGCTTTTGCCACCATAGGCAAATCATTTGCGAGGGAATTCAGGCATTATTGGGCGTTTTGGGTACGTGTTTGCCGTTCTCTGGGTACGTGCGGAACACTTCTTTGGTATTTTCGGCATTTCATGTGCGCACCTTTGGGCAAGTAGTCGGCATAGTTGAGCATAATTGGGCACAACCCGAGTATCATAGGCTGAACTTGGGGAATTCAGCATATGGTATTTTATATTCAGTATATGGAATTTTATCTTCAGTATATGGAATTCAGCATATGGAATTAAGGGAATTCAGCAAGAAAATTAGCATATTCCGGCTGGCCCTAGACCACGGGGTGGTGCACAACAGTGCGGCGGCTGCAGCGGTGGACCAACCGGTGCTGCAGGTGGAGCTAGACGTGGCGGCGCTGACGGAAAACCTAAACCCTGAACCCTAAACCCTAAACTCTAGACGTAGAGGCACTGACGCAAGACCTGTGACGTGTATACTTGTCGCCCCTAAACTAACCCACTAGGGTAATAACGCTAAACTAGGTTAAACTAGCCTAGTTTACGCCCGCTATTCTAGGCCCCTGTCCAACCAGTAATCACTAACCACCAAGCACTAACCATAAACTAGGCTAAACTAGCCCAGTTTAATACCCCCCTAGCCAACACTAGCCTAGTTCGACAAGTATAGTGACGTATGAGGGCGCTTGACACGTGTCAGCCCTCAAGGTATACCCGCACATCGTGTGTTATTAGAGTTGTGACGTTCGTTTATCACTGAGAGGTCCCCTGGACATTTTGTTTTCGCTTAACGCGTTGTTTTCATGCTTAGCCTCGCTAGAGTGCCACAAACCATGTAGCGGGTGTGAGCCAGCTAGCTTCAATGTTTGATAACGAACAGGTGGGGAACGTAAGACACAAAAAAATAAAATGGACGGCCTCGTGCGGCGTTTTAATGACAGCGCGTCCGGTAATGATGTAGCGATCCCGCCATTGAAATGATTCGCCGCCGAACAATCTGGCGCGTCGTCACAAAAGAGGCTAGCATGGCATCGGCGTCGGCGAAGATGCTGCGAAGATTGTTGACGACGCGGAAAAGTTCGAGCCCCGCGCGTGCGTTCTGTGCCGGTCAGTATGGTCATTGGTGGGTCTGTATGTGTTCGCATCGACAGTGTCCTGCGAGTATTCACTGTCAGGCTGTACATCAGAGCAATACACAATTCCAAAACGATGCCTGACTTTATGCGTTCTGCCTTGCGAAGATGTGATGACGTGAGTAGCAATGACGTGTGTATTTGTGCACGTGATGAGGTGTGCACGCGCCTGCATGGACAAATCGAACAAACGCTTTGGGGTCAGACCACTTGAATGGAGGAGGTAATTGGTTAATGCTCTGTCACCATGTGAAGCGCCTTGGGGCTCGGTGAACGTCAATAAACATAAATCCACCGATCAACCTGATTGTTGAAAATTCATATTCATTCGCGGCTATTGTCTATCAGAGGCTATGAGCCGCCGCGTATGTATATTTATTTTTGACCCCATGATGATACAGCTTTGCTCGCGGTTGTGTACTTCTTGAAAGATTTCCAAAACCCGGACTTTGTCGGTGAGCTTCGCGCTAGCGACGGCTCCGCCCCCGCTCCGTCCCTCGCTCCCGCCCCCGCTCCCGCCCCCGCATCCGCCCCCGCTTCCACACCCGCCCCCGCTGCTGCCGCCGCCGCCTCCGCCGCCGCCGCCACCTCCACCGCCGCTAGCGTGCAACACCGCTCGCGCTGCTCGGGCGAAAACTTCCGAAACGCACGCTTCAGCTTGTCCTCGTCCTTGTCTGCGACCGATGATGAGATGTCAGCCACACTCATCAGCCCGGCGCCCGCGAACGGCATCATGGCCTTGCAGCAGGGGCGTACACTCGTCCACTTCTCAAGATGAAATATACAAACATGCCACAAACAATTCAGGCGAGCACTCACTGGTTAGTTTCTTCCCCACATAGTGTGACAGCAACTCTGCGCCATCACGTATCTCCGCAGTGTGCATGCTGCGGCGCAGATTGCCATGATGTGCTACACCGGCCCACCTTTTGTCACTTCAGTCACCCAATTCTGCAAATAGTGCGCAAGTCAAGCCGAGAAGTGGACGAGTGAAAGCCCCTGCCTTGCGGTCATGCGGCAGCCCGTTTGCCTGCATCCAGATAGCCAGCGTCTTGACGCGCGTGTACACGGATTCTCCCGCCACAATGTGGGGGCGCAAGTTGAAATTGAAAGCAAGGCTGGAGAGCAATTTAACAATTTCACGTGCTTGATTACGTGCACTTTCACCGCGGTTACATCACGGGAGTTGCGCCTCTTTACAAACGCAGAAGTGTCTCTCTCACACGGGTTGCATCGTGTCAACTTGCACCGCCTTACCACCATGCGGCCTGCCGCAGTGGTCTTGGCCCACGCGCCGCCCTTGCCCGCCGTCCCAGCCTGCGCTATGGTCTCCTGCTGATCCAGCGCATCCTGCTGCTCCAGCGCGTAACCTGGGATCCGCTCGCCTGCGTCGCGCAGCGCCTTCATGTAGCGCCGCAACTTAAATTGATAGTAAAACTTCACAGCGGTTCGTCATATTTCGGCTTCAGGCGCTGATGAGCTCAAACGAACGTTTGAAGTGTGTTGGGTATCTCTATGGATATCAAGTTGTGTGGTGGCACGCAGACTGCGGCGCAGTGGTAGCATCTCATACAACATGTCGCGTAAGAGGGCTTTTAAAATCCAAGGGCGGTTAACCCGGGTTGAACTTGCACCGCCTTACCTTGAGGGCGTACGGGCGCCAGATCATGCGCGCGTGCACGTCGGCGTCGAACGAGATAAGCATGCCGCGAATGAGCGCTACGACGCGAATCAGCATGAAGATCTCCTCCAAGTAGGGCCCAGCAGATGTTGCTCGCCGCGTTGTTGAACACTCATTTATTGAGTAAACTAGCAGCTTGTGACATGGCCAGCAATATCCGGTCGTGGATCTCGTCGCAGCTCGATTGCACGAGTCGTCGCGATGTCATGCAGGTTGTCAAGGCACTCAAGTGATGGTCGTAACTCGAAATATACACAAGGACCGCAGCTGGCATAAAGTATTCGTTGGCCGCACCTCCGGGATGGTCTTGATGTTGACCACCCGCATTTCCTCCGGCAGGTCCGCGTCCAGTGGGGAGAAGTGCGCCTCCTCCATATCCATGCGGGTGTCGAACAGCACGTAGCACACCGTGCAGCAGGATCATTGAGAACATGCACTCGACCAAAATCAGAGCACGATTTGGGGGCGAATGCACATGCGGACGCGCGGACTGGGTTCATGGACGAGTGTCTGGTCTGAATGACCCCCCTCGTTTACAGTGCAGGAGGGTCATTCATAAAAAACTCTCCAACTGAGACAGGAGCAAAATGTATGATTTACCTTCAGGGTTGATGTGCATACAGATGTGCGGAGGAGGACGAGGAGATTCAACGTCGGTCGAGTTGTTGTTCTCGACAACCCCCATGCCGTCAGAGCGAAGTCCGGTGCCGCGTTGGTGAGCTCGAGGCCCAGCTTGGCCGCCTCAGCGAGCGTGGCGTCCCGCTGGCCAGCCGCCAGCGCCAGCATCAGCCGCGCCAGCCCCAGCCGGGTCTTCTCCTGCAACACCTCGGTGTAAGGACCGAAGAACAATGCTCGCGACGTTGTCGAATGCTCAACGAATTCAAGAAACGAGGGCTCGAAATGCGTCTGGCCACGTGGCGAGCACTATGACGTGTCGCAATACAGTGGTCCACCGTCTATGGCTCGGACGTTGATGACATGGAAGAGGTGCCTGGTTTACTCGAGGCAGTGGTGCTGCTAGATCGGGGCTGGGAAAGGGGGCAAGGGAGCAGGGGGGCAGGGGCCCAGGGGGGCAGGGGGGCAGGGGGGCAGGGGGGCAGGGGCCCAGGGGGGCAGGGGCCCAGGAGGGCAGGGGATCAGTCCCTACCTTGGTCTGCCCGAAGTCAATGATGGACAGTGTCTGGCCGTCGGGCGCTACCAGCAAGTTGCCGGGGTGCGGGTCGCTATGAAACTTTCCGAGCGTGAAGATTTGCACGCCGAACGTGTCGATCAGCTTGGCCACTAGAGCGCCGCCGGCCACGGGCTCGCCTGCATTGGTGCGCATGGCCTCGGCGGACTGCTCCGAGGACCCCGATCTAGGGACGTAAGTTAACATTCAAACTAAAAGTGTGAAACCGGTCCATCATATACAGTCTCGAGACCTTTTGAGGTGTCCTGCGGCTCGATAATTAAGTGATGCAATTTAGCAAAGGCCGCTGAGCCCAAGCGAAGTCAACTCGGGGTCAGGTGCACTGCCCCACCCCGCGGCGGAGCTGACGCCCCCGGCTTCGATACCGCGCTGGATGATGTCGCCCAGGCCTAGGGACTGATGGATTGTGCTCGCCACGTCATCCAACGCATTTGAAACATATTTGCTTGACTTGAATGGCATCACATGACGTGGCGAGCGATATCCATCAGTCCCTACCCAGGCTCTCGCCCTCCACGAATGTCATCGTCAGCACCTTCTGAGTGCACAGCCCCTCGATGGCCTTTGGGACCACCACGTCCGACACCTTGCAGAAGGGTCATCGAAACCACTGACTCAAACTGCGATCAGCGCATGACTAATCTCCAGGCTGAATGGCGATAACGGTGTGCGGACTCCGCTCGTCGATTCAGCTTTGGTCGGGTGCTTGTTCTCCATTACTGGTACACCGGTCGCACATTCGGGAGGCAGACTGTGGTGACGTGTCTGATTAAGTGCATGGGTGTATCTGCACACAGGTTGTACACTCGGGAGGTAGACTCACATTACACCCCCTGCCTTGGCCGTCACCGCGCTTCCGATGGAATTGAGCATCGCCTTCTCGCGCGTAAAGTCGAACTCCAGCGGCACCTGGTTTTGGTACTCTTTCAGGATGGAGGTGTGGTCGAAAGGCAGGTGGAAATTCATCTTGTCCATCGCTTCCGCCACCCGCAGCATGTTGCTCATATCGTTCGCCATAAGCGCCGCGCTGTAGAGGCGCAAGTTGAAACTATAAGCAAAACTTTAATGCAATTTATCGGGTTTTAGATTTAGGCACTGAGAACAGGCACTTTGAACCTGGGTTCAACCTGCGCAAGTTGAAATTGAAATGAAAACTTGAAAGCAGATTATTGTAGTTATATTTCAAGCGCTGACATCAGGCGCTTTCGACCCGGGGTCAACCTGCACTGCCCCACCTCGCTGCCCGGGCACTGCACCTTCACGGCCACTTTCCCCCCGCCGTCCTTCAGGTACGCCACGTGCACCTGCGCGATCGTGGCGGAGGATGAAAAGGTGAGTGAGTGGGTGTTATGAAGGTGAGCGAGCGAGTGAGTGGGTACACTATGGGCAACGCACACCTGCGCGATGGTGGCAGTGGACAGGGGATGAGTGAGCGTGTGATTTAGTGGGTACTCTATGGCAATCATGGCAGGGACACAGCACTGTCGGCACTGTCGATTCTGACGGGCGAGTCACCTGTGCGATGGTGGCAGTGGCCAGAGCTTCGTGCGTGAAGCTCTCAAACAACTCCTCCACCGGCGCGCCCAGCTCGGCCTCGACGATCTTTCGGATCTTGTCTGGGCACACAGGCGGGCACGCATCGAACACGCTCGGGATCCAGGGCCTTGCAAATATCTCCTTTTTGCTCAGCTTCAGCACCTTTGAGGAGTGATAATTAAACGGGGTCAGGGACACGTCGAGGCGACGCTCTGGTCCAGTCTGCCAGGTGTCGATAGATGTACTACAGCGAAAAATGCGGAGCAGGCTGGAGCGTTAGGTCCTAGTCTACAGGCTGAACTAATGGAACTGTTGATGAAATGGCTCGAGTTGAGGTTAGGTCCGAGCAAGGGCCGGTAAAGTGACCTCAGAATTTTACCACTTGAGAGGGGTATATTCTGATTTTTAGGGGGGGTATGAGGGGGGGTATTAAGGGGTTGTTAAGTGGTAGATTCTGAAGTCTCTTTACCGGCCCTTGTCCGGACCTAGAGGTGGAAAGGCCCTGCCTTGAGCGCGGCCACGTACTGCGGCGGAAGCAGGTCGCTCTTCGTCGCAAACACCTGACCCACCTCGAGGTAGCGGCACAAGTTCAATCTGAAAGCAACGTTTGCAAGCGGTCCATGATATCGTAGTTCCAAAAGCATAGATCCAGGCCCTTTCCACGCGGGTGTCATCGGTTTGACCTACACCTCCCTGCCTTGAGGTAGAAGCCCCCCAGCTGCAGGATCATGCACCGGATACGCTCCGCGCCCCACGCATGCTTCGCATCCCAAAGCTCCTGTTTGTAGTGGCGCAAGTCGAATTTGAAAGCAAAACTTGAAAGGGGCTCATCACATTTTAGTTTTAAGCGCTGAAAGCAGGCGGTTTCTACACGGGGGTCAACTGATTTCAACATGGGGTTCAACTGGTCTCGACTTGCACCGCCTTACCTGTAGGGCTTCCTCGGTGAAGTGCCTGCGCTTGCTGTCGAAGAGCAGGCACTTCAGGTAACCAGCGACTACGGGCGCCAGGTGGCCGTAGAACTGGATGCTGCGCAGGATGCCAGGTGCAGCAACAGCGAGAACGCGGGGCAGAAGCTGGATGAACGCCACAGGCGCAGCCAGCAGTCGGACATAGTCGGACCGCAGCAGAGGGATGTGGGCCTCGAGGGTCGCAAGGGTGTCGGGGAGGGCGGTGAACACAGCAGGGGCGGAGGGGACAATGCGTGCGAGGACGGACTTGGCGCGTCCGGTGTTGGTGGCAAGCGTGAGGACGGTGAGCGCGCGGAAGTTCCCGCGCCCGCCAAATACGCGCACGGCCAGCACCGTGGTGCAGGGACGAGCACATCCAACCCACGATAAACGCCACCAATACACGGCACCCTGTGGTACATCTGGCGTGGCAGGACCACACGCCTTGAGTAATCCGACGCATTTTGAGCCCTCGTTTCCTGAGCTGACCGGCATCCCTCTGACGCGGCGAGCAACACCTTGCCAGCCCCCCGCCGTGCCAAGCAACGCATCGTGAACCTTCGTGTGTTGTGTTACACGGTATCCCGTGGTCCGGCGAGGGGTATCTGGCAGGTGTTGCTCGCCACGTCACACGACATCATAGGATACCGTTATTCAAGTCAACAAACGAGGCCTCAAATGCGTTGGATGACTCAAGCTGTGATAGGCGAGTACTGGCAGAAGACGCTCGCCGCGTCATAGGATGCCATATAACGCAAGGAACGAGGGTTCCAACACGCTATTTGGACTGTCAATAATGCATGTCCTGGCAGACCCACCGCGACGGGAGGCAGCAGGCGTCGCGGCCAAGACGGCGAGATGATAATCACCACGTCGTCAACACCATTGAGCCGACGACGACGTCATTGAACCCACGACGACCACTTCATATAGAACCCACGACGACAACGTTGAGCCCGCGATACACGCCAAGGATGCACGGCATCCTGTGACACGGCGTTCTATGGCGTGGCAGGCCCCACCGCGACCGGAGGCAGGACGCGTCGCAGCGAAAACTTTCCGAGCGTCAAAGCGACAGCGACGGAGAGGCCGCCCGCGGCTCCCACGCAGCGGCGGGCCGGACCGCGCGGGCGCGGCGCGGCGGGCACGGGGAGCGCCGCGCTGGGCGCTGGGGCGAGCACAACAGACCCGCCGCGCCGGAGCGACATCGCTTGCCGCCTTTCGATGTGGCGTTTTCCCATGGCAAGTTGTTTTGGTTTTGTTTGGAGGAAGTATATGGATTCATCTGAGTAGTCTTCAAGTCTGCGCAGATCCGAGTGGGAGGGGTCAAGCTCGGATTCGCTCAGATAGGTCGAGTCACGAGTGCGAGCAGACGAAACGTGGAGACGGACTGCGCCGTATCACAGCCGACACCGCACGCGAGGCCACACGCGCGACGCCGCCAGCATAGTCCCCACACCCGCGCACCTGGCATACACGTGACGCGCGCGCCCGCGGGTATCACAGCGAGCGGCGGTCGGTCTGTGTTGCGAAAGGCAAAGGGCCTCTCAAGTACTTCTTTATATTTGCCGCCCTTCCGTGAGAGTATAATATGGTTGAGTCTTCGCTCACGACGCCAGCGGCGACGCCGGCGGCAACGCGTCCCGGGCCCGGCGAAGCGAGCGGCCCCACAACTCCAGTTCCATTGGCCACGCCGGCGAGCGGCGCCGCAAAGCGTCTGCTGTTCACGCCCGCGACAACGCGTAGGGTCCCTTTACTCATTCAACACGTCTGCAACTTTCGCGCCAGTTTGTTATTTCCCTCCTCTTCCACCTTCCCGCGCAACGACGGGGCAGGACAGGCGCCACCGCGTCTTTGCGACGGTCGCGCGACGCGCAGAACCGCGCGTACGCGTCATGGCATTGCCAGTGCCGAAGCCTCAACGTCAGAGCTCCGCGTCCGGTGCGCGTCGGCGCGCGTCGCGCCGTGGGGTGTCCACGTCCCCGCACACGAAACACAGCTGTGCATCTCGATCGCGCGACGCGTGGAATCGCACATACACGTCATGATATCGCCGGTGCCGATGTGTCGACGTCCGCGCTCCGCGTGCGGTGGCGTCGGCGCGCGTCACGCCGTCTGGTGTCCTCTCCCCAGCACACACGTGGACGACACACAGCTGTGCATGTTTTTTTTCGATAGCACAACACGGTGAGATTCTCCCAGTTGGTTGGGACGGTGGGGATCAGTACCTCAGCACAGTCGAGTGTGAGCCAGGCCGCCAGCTGAGATGAGTGGATGTGAGAGGAGAGGAGGGGGTGGAGGGGCGGGAGTGGAGATGAGGGAGTGGTGTGCAGAGCAGAGGCGAGGTGTGTGGTTGATTTCTGAGTTGCTTACCAGGCTGTAGCCTGTGCCATTGTGTGACCCTGGCGGCGGCGATGGCGCTGAAGTTCGCGGGGTCGGCGCTGAAGACCCCGGGCCCCGCCAGCGGCGTCAAGGTGCACGGCTTCGGCGACATGTGCGCCATATGCTACAGCCCGGTAAGCAACATCCTCCTCTCCTCCTCTTCCTCCTCCTCCTCCTCCTTCTCCTCCTCCTCTTCCTCCTCCTCCTCCTCCTCCTCCTCCTCCTCCTCCTCCTCCTCAAATCCTCCTCCTCTTCCTCCTCCTCCTCCTCCTCCTCCTCCTCCTCCTCAACTCCTCCTCCTCTTCCTCCTCCTCCTCCTCCTCCTCCTCCTCCTCCTCCTCCTCCTCCTCCTCATCCTCCTCCACCTCCTCCACCTCCTCCTCCTCCTCCTCATCCGCCACACACACAGCTGGCGCACACTCGACTATACTGACCCACCGCCGTCCCAACCACCAACAGCTGGACCGCGAGATCCGCCGCCGCCTTGGAGAGTGGGGCGAGGATGAAGAGGTCCCGGACCCCAAGCGCGGCAGGGGGTATTGAGAACAATCACTCGACCGACGTTGATTCCCCTCCTCCTCCTTCTCCGTAAACTCCGCGCGTCTGTGTGCGCATTGAACCTGAAGATGAGTCATGCTCCGATGTTGGTCGAGTGCTTATTCTCACCCGTAAACTCCGCGCGTCTGTATGAGCATTGAACCTGAAGGTAAGTCATGCTCCGATGTTGGTCGAGTGCTTGTTCTCACCCGTAAACTCCGCGCGTCTGTATGAGCATTCACCCTGAAGGTAAGTCATGCTCCGATGTTGGTCGAGTGCTTGTTGTCAATGACCTTCCTGCGCGAGCTGTTCACCACGGAGTGCATGCACGTGTTTCACAAGTGCTGCCTGGTAGGGCGGTGCAGATTGACCTCAGCTTGACGCCGGGTTGACCGCGCTTGCTTCCAGCTCTTGAAGCCAAAATATGATGTATTCAGGCGTTGCTCTGCCCCAGTCTGAAAAGTGAGCTGCAGACAGGAGCTCTGATGTCTGTCCAGATACAGGCTGTACTAGTACTGCCGACACAACGATTTCAAACTTTGATTTCAGATTCACCTTGCGGCGCTACAGCCTGGTGCGGTGCCGTGAGGCCGACTTCAGTACCTGCCCCATGTGCCGCTCCGTGCTGCCGGTCGGCCTTACGCCGGAACACGTGCGCGAGAAACGCGCAGCGCAGGTAAGGCCCAGATCAACCCATGACATTAAGTTATCCAGCTCATTGTGAACCCTCGTGTCTCAAGTCTTGCACTAGTATTCACTTGCCCGCCAGATATTGCCCGCCAGATATTGCCCGCCAGATATTGCCCGCCAGATATTGCCCGCCAGATATTGCCCGCCAGATATTGCCCGCCAGATATTGCCCGCCAGATATTGCCCGCCAGATAATGCCTGCCAGATATTGCCCGCCAGATATTGCGCGCCAGATATTGCCCGCCAGATATTGCGCGCCAGATATTGCCCGCCAGATATTGCCCGCCAGATATTGCCCGCCTGATATTGCCCGCCACACCGTCCTCCACCGTTCATATCAACATTTATTGAGGCAAACCTCACACGGCATGTTTGTGATGTGGCGAGCGATGTCTTGCAGGCCTCTAGGCGCAGGCGGTGATCGACGCGGCGAACGCGCAGAGCAATGCCATCGTCGGCGCGGCCGCCCGTGCTCGCGAAGTAGGGCGGTGCAGGTTGAGAGCAGTTGGACCCCGTATTAACAGCGCCTGGTTCCAGCTATTGAACTGCTTTCTGACTTTGCTGGCAATTTCAACTTGCGCCGCTACAGCGAGGCGGTCCGCGCGCAGTACGTCCGGAGCATGACAAACCGGCCCACGCCGGCCGCGCCGTCCGTCCCATCGCCCATCACCGAGGGCGAGGTGCTGGGCGGAGACGGGGCTCCGGGGTCGCCTACGCGCAGCCTGGGGCCGGCCAGCGCGCCGGCGACGCCTGCGCGTGGCGTTGTGCCCGTCATGCGCGGCGGTAGAAACGGTGGTGGCGGGGGCGGCAGCGCAACGAGCACCCCCGGAGGCGGTGGCGGGAGAGGAGGAGAGGTAGAGGTAGGCGGAATCCTTCCCCGTTGGGGCGGGGGTGACTCCCAGTTTGGGCAAACAGGCGGCGGCGGCGCGGGCAGCAGCGGCGGCGAGACCAGCACCGGCGCCAGACGAACGGCGCTGCATTCCTCCGTCTCCGCCCCTTCCGTCGCCACGTCGTTCACGCCCTTCATCACTGCCGCAGATGAGTTGCGCGAGCGTGCCGAGGCAAGCGCTATAGCGGTGGCGGCGGCTTACAGCACTGCCAGCGCACCCACCACCCCGGCGCGGTCTGCAACGCAGCCCATGGCCTCGTTCAGCGCCACACCCAACTTGGTACACAGTACCGTGAGGGGGGGACGACCGAGAGTATCATACTCAGGGGAGAGTGAGGAGGGGGTTGAAGAGGAGGAGGAGGTTCGTCGAGGGGGCAGACCGGTGGTGTCATCCATGGCTTCTTTCAGTGCCACGCCCAGTGCAGTGAGTAGTGCCGTGAGGGGGGTGCGACCGAGGGTGACATGGGCAGGTGAGGCAGCCGAGGATGAGGCCGAGGCGCCGACGACGCCCGGCGCGGCGCTGGCGGCGCTGGGGGGACGGATGGAGCAGGCAGTGGGGGGTGGTGTTGAAGGGCTAGGGGAGGAGGAGGCGAGTGGTGGCGTTGAGGGGGGGCTGGAGGCGGGGTTGGGATGCGGGGTAGATTTCGGGGCAGTGGCGGCCGCGCTGGGAGGGCTCGCGGTGGTAGAGGCGGAGGCCGAGGAGGCGGAGGCCGAGGAGGCGGAGGCCGAGGAGGCGGGGCCTGACACCAGTTGCCAGCCTGACGTAGAGGAGCAGGAGCGGCAACGTAGTGCTACTGGCGTTGATGCGGCTGCCGCTGCTGCTGCGGCTGCTGCTGAGGCTTCTGCTGCTGAGGCTGCTGCTGTTGTTGCTGCACCCCCGTTCCGAGGACCATTCCGCTCCGCCGCCCAGGAGCTCAAGGCGATGAGCGAGGACTCCGCAGTCGCCGCCGCCGCGCTCGACCAGGCGGTGGCCGAGGCCGTTGTGGCCAACGGCACGGTAGGGACTGATAGATAGTGCTCGCCACGTCATTTTACACCCTGGTTTCTTGAGTTAAATGGCACCCTATGACGCGGCGGCAACATCTGCCAGGCACTTACCTGCTGCCACGTCGTCCAACGCATTTTGAGCCATCGTTTCTTCAGTTGATCGGCATCCTGTGACGTGGCGAGCACTATCCGTCAGGCCCTCCGATACGGCCAGCGCCCCGGCGACGCCGGCGCGCCTGGGGAGGGCGGTCGGTCGGCCTGCTCTCGCGGCGGCCAACGCCGCGTTAGACGCGGGGCACACGGCGACAGCGGAGCGTCTCATTCAGCGCCTCGAGTGATCAACGGTAGAAATACACACATAAACAGTGCACCTTGATAGGCTTAAACGTTGATAGACCTAGAGTCTGGCCGCTTGAAACGGCCGAGGGGCTTGGTTAAGGCTCTCCATGTGAGTGCCTGGGGGCTCGATGAACGTGAGTAATACTTATAGAACGAAACGGAAAAGTCGAACTTATTTCATTAGGCGCGTGAATGGCTCAAGCCTCATGTGGCGAGACGACTATATATTTTCTTTATCCCGAGCACAACGACGGTTTCGAATTTAATTTCGATTATTAAACAGGACTAATGATGAAGTGTCGGCCCCCTTCACTAGACGCGTTTTGAGCTGAGCGCTCTTAGTTGACTTTACAAATAAAATAAATATATACACACCACGGTGGCCCTCATGGCACTCGCATGGTGAGCATTAATGCACCCCACCCCAATCAAAGTGGACCAACACTACACAAATTCCAATGAGCCCTCCCAAAGTATGTACCTGGAACACTGGCAATTTCTTGCCCCCCCAAAATATGTACCCGGTATTGGACTGCTGACCCGTTCAATGCTTGGCGGCAAATTTCTCCTCATTTGCCTAGGGCTAGGGCCAGATACGTGTAAACCCTCATTTCTTGAGACAGCTGGCAGAGAATGACATGGCGAGCATTTGTATGCACCTGGCGCAAAATTCAAAACTCCCGCCACGTTAAGAACCGTGAGTAAACTTGGAAACCAAACCCTCGCTGACATAGGTCAAGGCGCATCGAATGACGTCGCGGGCTGTCATGGCGATCAATTTGTTGTGTGTTGAACAATGTATGTTAAAAACGGTTTGCGCGTGGAACGGTTTGTGTCCCCGCCTTCTTTCGCGCGCGGTCCTCTTGCCTCATCTTCCTCCCCACCTCCAGTCGCTCATCCTCCATCTTCTTGGCCCGCTCCTTCATAGCTTCGACCTGAACGCGCTGCTTCGCCCGCCGCTCCTCGGACTTGGGACTGCTGCATAGTGCTCGCCACGTCATAGGATGTTATATAAGTCACGAGACGAGAGTTCAACACAAGTTTGATGACGTGGCGAGCAATATCCACCAGCCACTGCCTCGGACTCGTGACTCTGCTTAATCTCCAGGGCCTCGAGGCGGTCCTTATACGCGGCGGTGGCGGCCCTCAAGTCCGCCTGCGCCTTGAGTTTCGTCTCCTTCCGGCTCTCAGTCGCCGCCCGCCGCGAGTTGTCAGCCTAGGCGTAGGAGCGTAGGTTGAAACGGGAAGCAAGGTTAGAAAGTGGTTCATCATTCTTCAGCTTCAGGCGCTGAGACCAGGCGCTCTCAATAGAGTGGCACTTTGTAACATCAGAGAGCGAGAGCATCACAAGCGGGCAACAAGCCAAACACGCCAACCATGTCTGGTTCCGTGCTTGCAAACACAGCTTTCAACCTGCACCGCCGCCCTACCTTGGCTTGAAAGTCGCGGATCTCCACGCACATGTCGGATGTTCGCTCGCCGTCGGCGGTCTCCAGCGCCTCCCGGTTCTTCGCCACGCGCTCACGCTCCTTCGTGCGCTGCTCAGCAATCATCGGGTAGGGGCACATGTTGAATTTGTGGCAGAGTTTGACGGCGTCTCTTCATATCTTAGCTTCAAGCGCTGAGGGGCCTGGAGCGAAACCCTGGTGCCTCCTGACACGCGGAAGCGTCTGTCTCTGTGTCTCTATCAGTGTCAAGCGCTGAAACCAAGCGCGGTCAACCCAGGACCAACCCGGGCTGAACATGCAACGCCGTACCATGGCGTCACGCGCAGTGTTGCGGCGCACTTCCTCCTGGCGCCGTTTCGTATCCGAGGTCCTCTGCGCGTCCAGCCGCGTCGCCGACTCCGCCTCGTGTCGCGCCGCGATCTTCTCCTGCTCCTCCGTGTACGCTCTATGTTGCTCCCTTTTTATAGCGGCGTATGTTGAAACTGTGAGCAACCGTTTAGCTGTAATCTATCATACTATTACTCTATTTCAGAGCCTGGTTGATTCCCACCATGTGAAGCGCCTTGGGGCTCGAAAGACGGTAGAGCTTATAAAAACATAAAGAAATGAAGTTTTAAGAGCTGAAACCAGGCGTTTTTCCAGCACGGCTTTCAACCGGTTTCAGATTGCGTTGCCCCACTTTGACGCGGCGCGGTCCTTGGCCGTACGATCCGCGCGATCCGCCTCGAGCCAGGGGCTTACACTCGTTCACTCTCCAACTCAATACAAGCGCTTTTTGTGGGACAGGGGGTGCGTTTAGGCGGTATTCAGGGGGTGTTTACGAGGTGTGAGGGGGTGTTAGGGGGTGTGTAGGGTGTGTTTTTGTGTCAGAAACGGCTCAGGTTGAGCCGAGAAGTGGGGGGGTGGTATGCCCGGGGCAACGGGCGGCGGGGGGGCCGCCGCCCCCCCCAGACCCACAAAAAAATAACCAA
>Ga0307489_10001069_pt1 | contig 17736 bp, 38 predicted proteins | sample SB12metaG_FD_202247 | JGI IMG/M metagenome (GOLD analysis project Ga0307489, IMG submission 202247) | Sea-ice brine microbial communities from Beaufort Sea near Barrow, Alaska, United States - SB 1.2 | ecosystem: Environmental > Aquatic > Marine > Coastal | place: USA: Alaska | collected...
CTTATAATCAGGGCCTATAGAAATTTTTCTTATATCCATTATTCTACCAAATAAATCGTTATTTCAGAGGGCACAGGATCACTTAAAACAGCACTTCCTGTTGGAGATTGTCCAACTGTATCAAATTGCATTGGAGTAGGACCTAAAGCTCCTCCAACAAAATCACTTCCTATTTGATAACAACCTAACTTATAGCTATCACCTGCTGCAGTTGTTGTAATAGAAAAATTATGAGTATAAAGATTTGGAGGAAGTGTATTTAGACCATTTGTATTATTAACTTGAGGAAAAACAATTAATTGTCTCGTTATACCTTGTTGAACTCCATTTACAATATTTCCAAAAAACATTCTTCCTGCTGAAGTTGAGTTTTCGGATTGAAATCTTATATCACTAGCGTATTGAGCAGAATCAACAGGTGGATAAGTTACTATATTAAGTGCAGTCGCAAAACCATCGGCTAAATCACCGGGTATACAAACAGCAACTGCTAACTCAATCCAATAAGTTCCCGGATTAGCAAAAGTTATTACAGTACCTCCTGTATCATCAGTAGTAGTTTGCACAACACCATAAGATGTTGCACCAATGTTTGATGTTGTGTTTTGAGGACCAAATCGAACTATATTGTCACTATCTACGGGTGGTCTAATTCTAGATGATGCTGTGGGATTTAATCTTCCTATCTCCGTAAATTTTGTTCTCATATCACCGGTAGAGGTAATACTAGCAAGTCCTTGTCTTGTGTAAGTTACTAATCCTGTAGCGTCACTATAAGATGCTCCTGTTAAATAATTGTTTGTACCGCTTCCGCCACCACTAAATGTAAATGTATTTCCACTTTGAGAAACACCTGCTCCTGTAAATGTTACACCTCCTGTAACTCCTCCTGTAGGACCTGTAATACTTGTAATACCACCACCTGATCCGCCATTTGGGGCCCAAGATAACTGACCTGAATTATTACTAAGTACTAAAACATCATCTTTTGCTCCCTGATTACTAGGAAAATGAATATAATAATCTTCTGTATTTGCAGCTAGAGTTGAACCTGCTAAATGAACACTTAAAACTCCTGTATCAGCAGTAACATTATGCTCTAAACTTACATTACCGTAATTATTTGTTTCATTTGCAATGAGATTTAATAAAGTTAATTGCCCTGCTTTAGGCTGAGCTTCTCCGACTGCTTTAACACCTAAAGTGTGTTCTGAAAAATTAGTTCCATAAAAATAAGTATTAGAACTATTACCTGAGAATACATTGTTCGCACCGTAATATTGAACATCGTTTTGTTGGCCTCCCGGACTTCCGCTTCCACCACTAAATGTAAATGTATTTCCACTTTGAGAAATGCCACCTCCTGTAAATGTTACACCTCCCGTAACACTACCTCCCGGCCCTGTGATACCTGTAATTCCACCTGAACTAGGTGTATATTGTGGAACATTAATTGTAGTTCCTGAAATAGTTGCAGGCCCCGAAGTACCTGTTGTAGTTATTTGATTAATAAAATTAGAAGGGTTAGTTGAATTATAAGGAGTAAATCCTAATCCCGTTGTTATTTGTGAACTTGTTAAACTTAATGTTCCGCCTAATGTTACTATAGGATCTGTAGCAGTTCCTCCTAAACTTAAAGATAATCCACTTACAGTACCGGTTGCTTGAACACTATTAACTGATCCACCTCCGCTTCCACCACTAAATGTAAACGTGTTTGTTCCTGAATTGTAACTAACTCCACTTCCTGCAAAAGTAATTCCGCCTGTAGCTGTGTTACTTCCATTTATAATGCCTGAAACTCCACTACCTGTTCCACTAAATGTAAATTTATTAGTAGTTGAATTATAATTAACTCCACCACCATCAAATTCTACTGTTCCTGTAGCTGTGTCACTTCCACTTTTAATACCCGAAACTCCACTACCTCCTGAAGTTATAGTTCTCCATTCGGTTAAATAAGGACTTGATATTGATCCTTTTACTACTGAAATAACTTGATCATCTGTAGGGTGAGTTGGTGGTAATGCAATATCATAACTAGAAGCTTCATCTGATATAGCATTTGGAGGAATAATACCTACATATTTTGTGTTAGTAGAAATATCATACCAACGTACAGTACCTGCAGAAGGATTTTCGCCCTCACTAGAACTAAATAAATTTATTTTTCCGCTAATTGAAGCTTTATTTCCTAACTCTACACAGTAATAAGTTGGATCAATAGTAACCCAATTATACCCATCGAAACCACCACCTTTATTTACTTGAACTGAATTTTCAGGACCTCCCGAACTTCCACTTCCGCCACTAAATGTAAATGTGTTTCCACTCTGAGAAATGCCGGGGCCCGTAAGAGTAATAGCACCTGTTACTGAACCTCCCGGCCCTGTAATGCTTGTAATACCCCCGCCTGATCCACCGCTAAATGTAAACGTGTTTGTGTCTTTACTATACGAAACACCACTTCCTTCAAAAATAATTCCACCTGTAGCCGTGTCACTTCCGCTTGTAATACCTGAAACTCCACTACCTCCTGAACCACCACCGTCAATAGTAATGGTTCCGTTGGTAGCATCTTCAGTTATTGTAATTCCACCTGTACCCGTTAAAGTTAAGGCTCCTGTCAAGGAATTTAATGACTGTACACTTAAGCCTCCTCCCGGAACTAACGCTATGATGTCTCCTATAGTATAGTTTTTAGTAATTAAGTGATTATCCACTTCTGTACCAATTACTTTATCAGCTAAGGTAGGTTGTGCATCAATTGCGTATGTACTTATTTTTGCCATTTTGTTTGTTTTATACTTTTTCTAATTTCTCTTCTTTAATTTTGTCCGTAACAGCTCCTGTTTTTATGTCAATTTGAGAATTCTCACCATACTTTTCAGCTAATTCTTTTTCAACTATTACGTAATCTTTTTTTAAAATACTGACACTATCCATAACTTCGTTTTTAGATAATTCAATATCGCCTAGTTTCATTTTTAATTGATTAAATGCGTTCAACATTGATTGAACTTTTTTTAATTCATTTTCTGTTAGTTGTTTTTTTTTGCTCATTATATTTTATTTAAGTTATTATTAGACTTCAAAGATACAAATATTTTTTTTAAAAGGTTGCTATATCATAAACCCTATACCTCATTTTGATACTCATTGTAGTAATAGCTGTATTTAAAGCACTTGTATTTAATCTTCTTATTGTCGTTGCTTTATTTGGATTATAAGTTCTGTTTAAAGTAGAATATCCGGTGTCGTGCTCGTATATTCCGGAAACAGGCCCTGTCGCTCCACCAGAAAATGCAATATCGTTTATTCTGTTACCGTTTATTACAGCAATTTCATCAGCTGCATTACCATCTTGCAATATCTGATACTGTTGAGTTGCTGACATTTTATTACCATTATAAGCAAACAGTATTAAAAAAGTTACTTTTTCTATTATTATAAATAAATTTGCAGATCCGGGGGCACTTATTAACGTAGTACCACCTGCTGAAGTTGTTAAAGCATCCACTTGAGCTCTAGTTAGTTTCCAAGTTGCTTCTTGAGTTGTTCTCACTACGTTACCTTTTTGATCAACCGCTAAATCAGTTGTAGTATCAGAACCTGTGCCAGAAGGATAGAAGTTTTGATTTGGGTTTATTGCCGTAGCTCCAACTGCAGTTGCTGTAGCTGTATAAGCAGCTGCATCTAGTTGGTCTAAAAATTTTATTGCCATAATTTATTTATTTGCTATGCTCCTATTTTTGAAATTAAGCAAACTAAAGCGTTGGCTCCTGATGCAACTGCAGTTACAATATTTACAGTATTTGTATTTTTTCTACCTACAGAAACTTCTACATTTTGATAAGCTCCTGAATTTTCATAAACTTGAACCATTACATTAAGAGTTCCTAAATTATGTGTTACATCTATAGAGGTAGCACCGCCAATAATTTCAGTATACTCTCTTGCGGCTACACAAGATTCAACCTCTGTACAAAAAGTTGTTATTTGACTTGCCGATATTGAAATATCTTGATCTGTCAATGCAGTAACAATACCTTTAGCATCAACTGTTACTGTAGCTGATTTACTTGCACTTCCTTTAGCACCTGCAGTTACTCCTGAACTTGCTAAACTTACTGCTCCTGCTGATACGCTTAATCCACCTGCAGTTGGGAAGTTAGCAATACCTTGAACGACATCGGTAGCAACATCAATGTTCTTATTAATCTCTGTCCAATTTGCTGCACTTGTAGGGTTATCTTGTTCGGCAATAATTAAATCACCAACTTCTAAAGTAGGATTCCAAAATCCTGCAGGACTTCCTGTTCCTGCAACAGTTACTGCGTAAGTAAATCCTTTTTTAATTGCCGCACCTGTTGGTGCTGCAGTTGTTGCGTTATATCCACCTTGAAATATTAAAGCTCCTGACCCTGCAAATGTTGTATCTACATAATTTTTTGAAGCTGCATCACTTGCTGCTACCGGTGTTTGATTAATATTAGAGACCTGAAAACCTCCCATATCAATGTCTGATGTAGGAGCACCAAATAAGCTTAAAGACATAGCTTTTATAGCTACCTTAGCTGTTGTTCCTTCTCCAAAACATCCTACTAAATAATCACTATTTATTACAACATCTTCCTGAACACCTAATGAGCAAGCATCAAAATTTACTGTTATTGTGTCAGTTGCTGATACAGGGTTTGATACAGTACCAATTCCCACCCCTCCTAACACAAAGACAGTAGCTCCGTTTGAAATAGATTGTGGAGTATTGTTGTCTGCATCTATTGAAAATCCTGAAAATCCTGAAATAATAGTTGCCCAAGTATTATCACCTCTTAGATAAGTAGTTCCACTTGGAGTTCCCGTTGCACTTAGGTCCGCAGTCACAGTTACTGCTCCTGTTGCAGCAGCATTTGGGGTTAAATTAATAAAACTTCCATCTGTAGTAACTACAGACTCTACTCCGCCAAGTCCGTCTAATTCTATCCAAGCAGTACCGTTCCAATACTTTAAGGTTTTTGCAGTTGAGTCAAAAAGAAATTGTCCTTCTCCAAGTGCAGTTGCGGGAACTCCGGGATTATTTTGTGCTCTTACATTATTTAACTCTAATCCTGTTAAATCAATTGCGTCTAAAAATTTTATTGCCATAGTGTTTTTTTTTAATTTAGATATGCTTTTCCTGAAAAAGCAGCACTAAACGATACTCTTACGTTTTTATTGTCTATATATTCCGTTGTACATATAACTGATTCATTTGATGAATTAACTACAGATACTGAAGGAAATTTTAATAAGTTATGTTGTATATCCCAAACTGTAGCAGGAATTCCTTGATCAAAAATAAAAGTTCTATCTCCTCCTGTTTTGGATGGATCATACGTTAACAAAGATATAAAATAATCTTTAGTGTTCTCTAAGTCTCCACTAGAAGCGACTAATGATAAACCAATGTCCCAAAAGTTAGTTGTGTTTTCTTTTAAAGCTGCTGAGTTCCATAAGTATATTCCATAAATACTTACATCATCTGTTTTACTAATAAAAACATAAGAGTCAATTAATGGATTAGTATAAAAACTTGAAATGTCAGGAGAACTAGTTTGACTTGCATATTTTAAAGAATAGGCACTTAATACAAAATCAGTAATACTTGAAAAAGGAACTGTATTACCTATGTTTGGACTAAAAGATAAAGAGCCTTTTTTTCTTTCATCCACTCCATTATCCTGAGCATCAGCTTGATATTTAAATCTAATTGTTTGACTATCTATTGCTGCAGTTGTATTTAACCAATTTGCTACAGAGTCTAAAGAAAAGTTTTTAGTTGCATTATTACCATTAACATCTGTCCCTATCCATTTGTCAGTTTTTACTAAATTTGTATCTAATGCGTATGTTGATATTCTTGCCATTTATAAAGTGGTTTTATCTATGGCAAAGTTAAGCAAAATATTTGAAGACTTATTTTTTATTAATGGTGATATTTTTAGATATTTTTTCAGCACTACGACCTACTACATAACCACCTATTCCTATTTTTAATAACTCCCAAAACTCCATTTCTAATTCAGGTATTCTTAAGTTAAATAAAGGCCCTATAAATTTTACGTAAATTACTATAAATCCAAAAGCTAACATTAAGACGGGTCTCCAACTTCTTTGAATCCAATTTCCTTTTGCTTCTGTTACTATAATTTCTGTTTGCATTTTTTGTAATTCTAATTCTTTTTCTGCAAGAATTTTTTTAATTACATTTTCTGCTTTAATCTGTTCTTCTTTTGATGTGAACAATCCGTCAAGACCTGACAAGACATCTTTTACAACATTACCTCCAAAAAATTCAATTATCTTTTTCATATTGCATTTCGCTTATATAAGAATATTCTTCAGTTGCGTCAAAACTTGGACAAGCTTTATTTGAAAAATCTCTGTGACCGTGAACCGTACTGTCTGTATGAATTGCTTTTAATGTTAAAAGTAAAGATTCTAAACTATCTATTTGTTTAGTAGTTCTTGTGTCTTTTGGAGTTTTACCGTCTTCTTCAACTCCTCCCACATAACAAATTCCTAAACTTTTTCTATTAAAATCCTTGCAATGAGCACCCGGAATATTGTCTGCTCTTCCTTTTTTTATTGTTCCGTCAAGGTAAATAATATAATGGTATCCCACATTACTCCACCCACGACCATTAACGTGCCAATCTTTTATAGTTTCTAATGATATATGTTGCCCTTCTCTTGTTGCAGAACAATGTATTATAAGTTTGTCAATCTTCATTTTTTTTAGTAGCTTCTTTATTTAGCATCCACCATCTCTGTGCAGTATATCCTATAGAGAACACAAGCAGAACAATTTTTAATATCATATCTATATGCGACATTGAAATCGCAAGAGTACTTACGTTTAGTAAATACATTTTAATGTCTCCCATCCAACTACTTACCATTATTATACTTGTAAATAATTTCAACATTATCACCGGCAGTTGATGTTGTTGTGTAATAATCTTTCATATTCTTATTGTTATGCCTATTGTTAATGTTCTCATATTACCAAATTGCTACAATTTTAGAAGCTGTTGTACCTTCTTCATAAACCTTTGTAACTTGTATTGGGAAAAACCCTACAGGAACACTTGTAAAAAGAACTTTTCTTGTGGCAGTACTACCTGCAACTGTATCTACCATCACGTCTCCTGTTGAACCTATATATAAAACACATCCATTATTTGCGTCTTGTAAATTTAAAACTGATGAAGCAGAATAAATAATATAATTTTGACCTGCGGTTTGAAAAAGATTTGCATTTAAAGACAATTGTGATCCACTATCTACTGTAAGTACAGTACAAGATTTTCCTGTAGTTGTATTTACTATAATGTCACCTGCATAAACAATAGTGTTTGGATCAGTAAAAGGATCTCCTGCTGAAGAAATTAACTTCATAGATGATACAGTTCCCGACACTCCTGTATGTGTTATTACAGGGTAAGGAATATTTGCTGATTCTGATGGGAATATATTTAACGCTTGTTGTCCCTGTATTTTATTTGCTGCCATATTTTCTAGTTATTATAAGGAAACTTTTCATTTAAAGCGTCCTTTCTTTTGTTACATCCACAAGGTTTTTTTGTTATTTCACTTACCTTTTCTACAATTCTTTTTATACCTGTCACCGTAGTAATTTTTTCTACAGTATCACCCAATCCTCTTGATTTCATTTAGTTTACATTTTTTTAATTGCTCTACCTAATATTTTATTTGCTCTTTTATTTTTTCCTTTATCTAATTTTTTATATGCCTTATTCATTAATTTTTCAGAAGACTTATTAAATAAATTGGATTTTTTCTTTTTTGACATTTGTTTATATTTTTTTAAATTCCCGATAATTGTTTAGGGAGGGGATTCATTTTTCTAGCACCTGCTGCTTTGTTCATTTCTTTTTTCATCTTTTCCTCTTCTGCTTTTGATGCATTTTTATTTTTCAAGTCTGCTCTTGCTTTAGAAATTCCTTTTTGAATTAATGACGCAGGTCTGTTTGCTGTTTTTTTTGTGTTTTTGGTAGCTTTCTTTTTTACAACTGTTCTATTACCTTTGCTTTTTGTAACAGTTTTAGTTTTAGTAGTTGAAACACCTGTTTTCTTATTTGTTTTAGTTTTTACTTTTTTCTTAACAACTACAGGTTTTCCCGCACCATAGCCTGCCATTTTATTGCTTTTTGTTTTTGACTTTGTTTTGCTTCTAAAATTTCTTTTTAATGCCATATTTTTTATTTATTACAAGTGCACAATTTATTTGGACAAGAACTTACACTAAACATAAGTTTAGAAACTATCCAATTCCATTTGCATTGAAATTTAATCCAAATAGATTGAATTAAAACTCCTAACTTAATTAAAACTTTCCCCATTAAAAATTGTGCTTTGCAACTTTTAAATTGTTATCGTGATGAGGACCTTGTGCAGAACCTTTATTACCTGAATAAGCTTTTTTACCCATAGCTTTTTCCATACCTTTACTTTCGTCTCTACGAGACTTCATTGATTGAGATTTTTTTCCGTTTCTCATTCCCATTGATTCATCTAATCTTGCGTTATATCCTTGTGCCATAATTTTTCTATTTGTTATTTATAAAAACCTAGGGTTTTTTGATTTTGTATTAGAGCCTCCCCCGTTTCTCTTGTTAATTTTTTTTACCATTCTCTTAGCACCTATTTCATCAACTTTATTGCTAACTTTTTGACCAACTTTTTTGACTACTTTTTTTACTCCACCGGCAATACCTTTAGCTACTTTTTTTACTACACCTTTTCCTGCTCCTTTGCCTGAGCGTTTAGAGTTTAAAGCATAATAGCTACCACCAACCATATCATTTTTTTTGGGTTTTTTGCCCGCACTGTTTTTTGCTCTTTTTACAGATTTTTTATATTGCCTTTTAATTTTTGTCATAGTAGTTAATTAGTTTTACAAATATACAATTAATTTTGTTTTATTTTTTTGACTTAGCTCCTACACATTTCCATCTTTTACGAGACAAGTTATTTGGAGTATTAGGGTTGTTTCTTTTTTTAGCAGATAATCTTTTTTTAATACCTAAGCTTCTAGCACAATAACTATCACCTTTAGATGTACCCGGCTTTACTCTAGGTCCTCCTCCCTTAGCTTTACCTGCTTGACCATAGCTAATTTTTTTTCCGGACTTAGTTACTTTTACTTTTGCCTTTCCCTTTCTAGGTGTTGCCATTACTTTTTTTTATGTGTATAGCCTTGTTTTTTTAATCGGTTATGATCTGCCATTGTTTTAGCAGTTTTCACTATTCCTGTTTTACTGTACATTTTGTGTACTTTAAATTTATTTGCCATTACTTTTTCTTTTTAGGTAAAGATTTAATTTTACCATTAGTAGTTCTAGCATATCTGTGAGTTTTAGTTTCTTTACTAGGTATTAACATACCGCTATACGTTTTTCCTCCCCATTTCCAACTTACTTTCTTTGCCATTTAAATTGTTTTTTATGTCTTTATATGCTATTATCCACTCTTTATAACTTCTGTTCCTATTATATTGGTCTACAAACCAACTAGAGGTCTTCTCTTCCATTTCTTTTTTTACTATGAGCAGCACTTTTAATTATTCTTTCTTCCATTTTTGCTACTTTAATTTTTAAATCTATATTCTCTGTTATTAGATTTTCAATTTTTTTTTCTAAACTATCAATTTTATTTTTAAGCTCTTCTATTATTTTTAAAGATAAGTTGTCTAATTTATTAGACTCCCTTTCATCTTGGTCCATTTTTTTTTTAATGATTGACCAAATCTCCTTTACACCAAAGGCTGATAATAATGCTATCAGTAATCCATCTTCCAAGTATTTTTATTTATTTTGTTTTTTTACGTACAATTTTACCTGTCAATCTGTTTCTTTTAAATCTTTCCGGATTGTTTGATTTTTTGTTATCTAAATTAACTTGTTTAACATCAGCTTTAGTCTTTTTTCTAACAGATGTGCCGGCTGCTTTTGCTTCATTTTTTTTAAAAGCTCTAGACTTTAACAATTTTTGAAAATTTGATTTACTTAAATCCATACCTACCCTTTTCCCTGCATCTTCACCGTACATTGATGTTTTTTTAACAAGCTTTTTGGCTCCTTTTAATTGTGTTTTTTTTAGTTTTCTTTTGGCTTTAGCTACACCAACTTTATCTCCTATTGCGTTTTTAAAAGCTTTTTTTAGTTTTGCTTTAGCAACTTTCTTGTCAACTTTTTTCTGAACCTTTGCTTCTTTAACTTCTTTTCTAGCTTTTCTTACTTCTCCGTTTGCCATAATTAATTAATTTATGTTATTATCTTTTGCTTCTATTTCCTTTTTTTCTTTGAAGTCTAGTTCCTTTTCCTAATTTACTGCCTCCAAATCCTGTTTTTGATGCACTAGATGTTTGTGGGGTAGAGTCCGGATTTCTTTTTCTTACTTTATACTTAAATTTGTTTTTAATATTAGATAAGTCAGCAACAGATTTTTTAAAATCATCAGAGCTTTTTTTGTTTTTTTTATTAAGTGCTTCTTTGGCTGCTTCATCTTTTTTTTTATTAGCGGCTGCTCTTTGTTTTTTTAAACAATTTTTTTTAGCTAATCCTGTTAAACCTGCACAACTCATATATTAAGTTTTATGTTTATATTTGTTTACAAAGTTAATAAATTTAATTGAATGAATAATTACCTGAAGTATTGGAGGGTAGTAAGATATTTTATAAAAGCTAAATATGGTATAACTACTGCAGATTTAGATGTTTTATTGTTTTTACATTCAGAAAAGTATTTTGGAAAAGACGATTTTGCTGAATTTGATGAACTACTTAGTTGGGACAAAAATAGATTTGAAAGATTAAGAAGTCAAAAGTGGATAGAGGTATTTAGGAAAAGAAGTGGTAAAAAGAAAGCAATATATCAGCTTTCATATAAAGCCAACCGAGTTATAGTATCTATATATAAGAAACTAGAAGGAGAAGAAATTCCTGAAAGTGCATCTACTAATCCTGTTTTTTTAAGAAAAGTTTCATACACAGATAAAGTATACAGAAACTACATTAAAAAAATGAATAAGTTTATAAGACAACAACGACATCTCTCTCAGAAATAACAGTATACTGTTCTCCTTTAATAATCATTGTGTATCCTGCTCTTGTATCGTAAAAAATAATATCATCCGATGATATAACTGTAACATCAGTTCCCGGAACTATAACTGTTCCTTTCTTATATCTAATGTTACCTGCGTCTTCTGCAGAAAGCAATAACCCTGATTGTGTTTTAATCTCTTCTTTAATTTCTTGTAGTAGTATGTACTTCCCTATCGGCTTCATAAAATTCTTTTCTTATTTGTGCTCCTAATAACATATCATTTGGATATGCCTTAATTAATAATTCAATATATTCTTTACTTATCTTCATATGTTCTAGCCATTGTGATAATAGCATTGGTAGATAATATAGTGGCTGCTACTGATACTGCATTTTGTAAAGCAACTTTAGTAACTTTCAATGGATCAATAATGCCCATTTTATACATATCCCCCCATTCTTGATTTTTAACATCAAAGCCATCATCGTATTTTATTTTTGTTTTTTCATAGTTGTCACTATATTTTATCCCTGCATTCTCCCAAATTTGTAACAAAGGAGCACGAAGTGCTTCTTTTAAAATTTTCTGAGCTAATGTTTTTTCTTTTAAATTACAAGACTCTTGATAAAGTGCAGATCCTCCACCCGGCAGTATGCCTTCTTCTAAAGCAGAACGCACCGCACACACAGCATCATCAACACGGTCATACAGTTCTTTCTGCTCAAGGTCTGTTTGACCCCCTACATATATAACACCTACCCCGCCTGTCAAGGAAGCTATTCTAGAAAGAATAAATTCAGCATTTGTTTTGTTGTTTTCTCTTTTGTGAGCATCCTTTAGTTCTTCAACTCTATCTAATACTTCTTGAGACTCTTCATCATTGTCTTTAATGATGACGGTCGAATCACGACCAACTATCAACTTGGCTACGTGACCCAAATCATCTAACGTCATCAATGACAAGTCATCTCCTGTTTTTTCACTAAAGTAAGTAGCACCAACACTAATAGCAATATCTTGCATTAGTTCGTGTTGCTTATATCCAAAGTTAGGTGGGCCAATAGTACACACCTTTAATCCGTTCTTCATAACATTAGCAGCTAATGTATTAACCACATTATTATCTACAGGTGCAATAATTAATAGTTTCTTATGATCTTGTATAATTGGTTTTAGTACATTCTCAATATTAAGTATATTGTTAATTGGAGCATCACTAACTAAAATATGAACATCTTCTAAAATACACTCATCCTTCTTTTGATTATTTATAAATAAAGACGAGTCATAACCTCTGTCTATTTTTAGTCCATTTGTAGACTCATAGTGAGTGTCGGGGGTTTGAGAACGATCAACAGTAACCAATCCATTTAGTCCAACCTTTTTATATACTTCCGAAATAATGTCCCCTAAGTTCTTATCGTTGTTTGCAGATATAGTTGCTACATCTCTTAATCTTTTGTCAGAAACTTTTTTAGATTTATGTTTTAAATTATCTACAACCTTATTTGTTTCTTCTACTAAGTCTCTTAACACCTGAGTCTTGTTATCTTTTTTTGTTATTAAACTAGACCCGGCCTTAACTATAGCCTCAGTCAATACAATAGCAGTAGTTGTTCCATCACCTGCAGAAGATGCTGTCCTGTCTGCAGCTTCCTTCATCATTTGTACCGCAAGGTTTTCTGTAGGGTCTAATAAAGAAACTGCTTTAGCAACCGTAACTCCATCTTTAGTTACTGTGATTCCGTGTGTGTGATTAGGTGACTCTATTAATACTGTTTGGCCGGATGGCCCTAGTGTAGACTTAACTGCGTTTGCAATTTTGCTTATTCCTTTGAATAATTTTTCTCTGCCCTCATCATTAAATAATAAGTGCTTAGGAGTATATCCTGATTCTGACATTTGATTTAAATTTAATTTAAACAAATATACAATATTTATTTATCTTAAGAAATGTTGATTGTCGAAAATTTTTTCTATATATAGTAGTAGTAGTATAATTCTTTATTTCTTTTCTCTATCTATATACTATTTTTTTTTAACATAATCAACATAAAAAGAATAAGTAGTTAAGTATCAAGAAGTTAGAAAAATAAAATCAACGTACAAATTAACATACCTATGTTAAAATAAGCACATATATCTACTTTTGACAAATAAACTGTATTGTAATTAGTAAGGTATAGGATATATTCTTTGTAGGTGTACTAAAGTTTGGAACAAAAAAAAGAGGGTAATCACTCCCTCTTTCCATAATCAATCAAATCAAATCAACTACATTCTATAAAAACCTTTTCTTCCTTCAGCTAGTTCAATGCCGTCAGCGATCTCATCTACTCGTCTTGCTCTACACATACTCTTCTTAATCATAGCTGCTTGTGCAATACCTGTCATACCTGTTGGTCTGTCATTGATAAGTCTTCCGTCCTTAACATCTAAACCACCTAAACTTGTGAATCTCATTTCCATAATGCGTTTGTTTTATACAAATATACAAAAAAAAATTATTAGATATATATGGGTATCGGGTAATATATAGTTTACAGCAACTTACCCCAAAAAGGAAACGACTTTTTTATTTTTCGTTTGACGTTTTTTATTTCGGTTTGCCTAGATTTTTTTGGCTTTTTGTTTTGACCTACACCACACCCGACACGCTTAATTGTTTGCCTTTTGTCGCAGTTTGCCCGCCACCACCACCACGACCACCCCCAACCCCCGTTGACATTACCCCATTAACCCCCCGTGACCCCCTTAAAGAGTATTTTAAAACCTTTAAACACTTTTAAACAAAGGGTAACCCCTTACCGCCCATTTGACCGCCTAAACAAAAGGCAGTAAACAAATAAGGGATACAAAAACAAAAAAAAATACCTCTGTTAATTAAAGAAATAGACAAAAAAAACAATATTAATAGACATTTATTAAAATATTATTGTACATTAGCATAAATTAATTAAATAATACGTTATGAACCAATCAATCAAAACAGAATTAACCGAACATTTAAACGACGCTTTGGAGTATTTAGATTCAAGCGATGAAATACATTTCCACGCATTTAATGAAGATTATTACATAATCGGATATTATCAGGCGGAACAATGGCTAAAAAAACACGATTTAGACACCTTTGAAGCTATTGGAATATGTCAAGAATTCGAGCAAAATCATTTTGGAGAATTGCAAACAACTTATGACAATGCAGAAACTTTAGTCAATCATTTGGTTTATTGGTACGGCTTAGAGATTTGTAACGAACTAGAATTAAGTTAAATTATGGACAAAAATAAATATACAGATTTAGGAACTTTTGAAAATAAGCAAAAAGCAAAAATTTTTAGAAATGAAAACTTTAGATGGTGTAGTTGTTATACTGAAAAAGAAAAAGGTAAAATAAGATTGTGGATTAAAGCCCCTAACTAAAAAATAACATTATGAAAAACTTAAAACAAGAACTATTAAACGGAGAATTTTTAGAATTTACAAACTCTAACGAAGATTTAATAATAGTTTGGTTCCAAAAAATAACTAATAATTTTTGCTTAGAACTAAATTGTAAAGTTATCAAAGCCACAAAAACATTCAAACCAATTAAAGATAAATTAGAAATTTTAGAAGCTATATAATAAAAACAAAAAAATAAAATTATGAAAACAGTATTCACAAACTCAGAAATCGTACACGCATTTAATTTGCAAGACCAACCCAACGGGCGAACCTCGAACGGGTCAATGTACTTCACAGATAATAAAATTTATTCTTATGGTTCGCACTATTTGTTAGGGGAATTCATAGATAAAAACACAATTATAATTAATAACGAAGGTTATAGCGTTACAACATCAAAACATATAGGGTTATTAACCAACGCAACAAGGGACAAAAGACAATTTTTTAAAACTGACATTGAACCCGAAATTGTTATAGATGAATTAAAGAACCTTTTTAAATTACTTTCCAGGACTCGATTAAAGGCGGACTATTACACCAATACAATAAACAATTTATTTAAAAATTACTTTGAATATGTAGATTATAAAAAGCCAAAAAAGAGTAAAGAACATAGACAAATTGTAAAACTCTATAAGGAATTTACAGAGAATGCAGAAAATTTATTGGAAGTTGTAAAGGAACAAACTAGAAAAGACAAAGAAAAGAAATTAAAAGAGGTCAAAAAGAAATTAAAAAAGTGGAGAACATTTGAAACAAATTGGTTAAGCAATCAAACGGGCAAAGACTTTTTAAGAATAGACAAAACCAACAATATAATTGAAACCTCTCAAGGTGTAAAGATACCTATTGAAGAAGGCAAAAGATTATTGAAATTGATCGACCTTAAAAAAATAGTTGGTGCAAGAATCGACAATAAATACATTGTTAATGCATTTAACGGACTTTTAAAAGTCGGTTGCCATAACATCGAGTTAAAAGAAATAAACAACATTAAAAAACAGTTATGCAAATAGAAAATATAATAGCAAATATCCAAACCCTCAGCAGAAAAATGTTTAATCAAGAGGTGGCTAAAATGCACTATTCAAAAGATAGATTAAACAGATTTACAATAAATCAATTATTAGATTTAGAAAGATGGCTAAAAAGAGAGTTGTTAATTAAGAACGAAATAAAATATAATTTATGAAACCAATAACAACAATAAAAGCAGGAGAAACCATACAGACTATAACTAATTATCATATGGATAACAGAGTCTTTAATAGTTCTTTTGAGGTATTATCCGAAACTAAAAAAAGATTTAAAATAAGAATTACAAAAGAAATTACTAATTGTAACGATTGGAAAAAACCATTTATTACAGTAGTAGAAGAAATGACAATTTCTTTACAAAGAATGCTAGAAGAACAATATTCTTTTTGTGAATATGCAACTGAAATAAAATTAATAAAATAATAGAAAATGAAAAAAAATTTAATAGACAAAGTTGATGATGGGTTTATATATTTTAATAGTGGGTTTATAGATGATTTGGACACAGATAAAAAATATTATGTAGAATCTTTTATGAACTATATCGAAGAACTAGAAAAAAAATTAAGAAAGTTAAAAGTTAATAATAAAAAGAAATAGAAAAAAAATAGACATTTATTAATATATTTGTTTATATTAGCATAAATTAAATAATTATATATTATGAGTAATGAAATAAAATACGCACGAAGATGCGATATAACAAACAAAGGAATGAATAATGGATGGGTTTGGGGAGATGGTGTATTCTACACCTCTACAAAAGAACTTACACTAGAAGAGTGTAGAAAGGACAGAGAACATATCCTAGAAGTTATAAAAAATATTGGATGTGAGATAAGCGAGCTAGACAATGTTCAAAACGATAAAGACTTCAAAACTTTAGAATCTGCAATCCAACGATTAGATAATAATGAAGATAGTAATGAAGATTTACTTACTATAGGTTACTATACAGACTATTTATACTATACTGATTGGGATGTAATAGAGGATGATTGGTATTACCTAGAAGATGGAACTGAAATTCAAACAGATTAACTAACTAATTAACATTATGAAAAACTTAACAACACAAATTAAAAATTCTTCAACTGTAGCAGAATTAAAAAACATAATAAACTTAATTCCAAACCAAAAAAATGGTTTTCCTACAGAACTACAAAGAATTTTAGAGAATGCTTTTTGGTATTACGATTTAACAGAATTAAAAAACATAAAAAAATGGTTGTTAATACGAGTAGATTTTTATAAAACAAACTAACTAAAAAATAACATTATGAAAAATTATACACTATTTGAAAAAATGCAATATTTAGAAAAAAAATTTAATGCACCTATGGACGTAATAATGAAAGCAATAGCATTTTGCAATAAAAATAAATTATGTGTAACAGAAATAAAACTAACTAATTAACATTATGAGAATTATAGAAACAAAAGTTTACACGATAGAAGAACATCCCAACAAAGAAAAATGTTTTGATTGGATAAGGAATAATTGGTACGATATAAACCAACATTCTGTTGATGAGGTAATTAACAGTCTAAAATCATTACAAGAAAAAATAGGGGGAGAACTAGATTATGCAATTTCATCTGTACCCGATAGAGACGAACATATTACTTTTAAAGATTATGACCACGAAGAGTTAAGAAAACTTATTCCCGAATATTACCCGTTAACGGGACTTTGTTGGGACATTGATTTAATTGTTGGACTAAGAGAGGGAAAAGTAGAGAAAGTACTAGAGTCTTTACATTCAGATACAGAGTATCAATACTCAGATGAGGGGTTATTTGAAATATGTGTAGCAAATGAATATGAATTTAAAGAAAACGGAGATTATGAAAGAGAATAAACTAATAGCAGAATTTATGCAAAAAGGCTCTAAAAGTCTTGGTATTTATGATTTTGATGGATGTCATTACAGATTAGATGAATTAAAATTTCACACCTCTTGGGATTGGCTTATGCCCGTAGTGGAAAGCATCTTTGAAAGATTAGATTCAAGGGATAATTCTGCAACTGAAATAAAAAAGTATATGTTACTGTGTTGTCTTGATGAAACATACAACGCAGTAGTAGAATTTATTAACCAATACAATAAAAACAAATAGAAATTATG
>Ga0307489_10001070_pt1 | contig 17729 bp, 26 predicted proteins | sample SB12metaG_FD_202247 | JGI IMG/M metagenome (GOLD analysis project Ga0307489, IMG submission 202247) | Sea-ice brine microbial communities from Beaufort Sea near Barrow, Alaska, United States - SB 1.2 | ecosystem: Environmental > Aquatic > Marine > Coastal | place: USA: Alaska | collected...
AAAGTTTACTGGGTGCCCGCGCAAAATTTGAATGCGCCAGTCGGCGCGCTACGCGCCAGCCAGTCAGTCCAGCTTGACTACCCCCTGACCCCCCCGAATGCAAGCCTCTCGGCCAATCAGGGACGTGGGAAAACGATGGGCGGTCCGTTGACCAATCAGGGACCATTCACGTTCATGGTCAGAATTGGCGCGAAACGTGCAAAAGATCCAGCCAATCACATCTCAGTGAATCTGGCCTCGAGGACACTTGGAAAGTGGGCGAGTGTGTGCGGGTACACGGTACACTATGAGCAAACAGTCAGGGAGGGAGATGAGGCGAGTGTGTGCGGGTACGCCGGTACACTATGAGCAAGCAGTCAGCCGTCGCCGCGTCCACGGGTACACGGGTACACTATGAGCAAACAGTCAGCAGCCCCGGCGGCCACGGGTACACCGGTACACTATGAGCAAACAGTCAGGTGCCCCTCGCCGCATCCACGGGTGCACCGCTACACTATGATCAAACAGTCAGGTGGCGCCGCATCCACGTGTACACCGGTACACTATGAGCAAACAGTCAGGTGCCCCTCCCCGCCGCATCCGCGGGTACACCGGTACACTACGAGCAAACAGTCAGGTGGGAGGACGCGGCGAGTGTGAACTTTCACGCTGGAACACTATAAGCAAACGGCCACTACTTTCAGCATGCTCGACGTGAGCTGTTTTTGTCTCCTGAAACTCCCAGAAGCACCTGCTTTCAGGGTGTGAGACGGCTTAGGGACACTTTCAATTGGGCGCGTTTCGTGGATTCGAGGGCTGATTACGAATGCGTTCGCCCCTCATAAAGGCGCGCTTCGCGCGTCGTCTTGCACTGATTGTCGATTCACCCCTCACAAAGCCGCTCTTTGTGCGTACTCAGTACACAGTAAGAGACCGAGAGTGAGAGCAGCGAGAGTGACACTGATGGCATTGCGGGTAACGGCAGACGACAAAGACATCAATCAGTAACACAATACTAAAAGCAACTAGCTGCTACCCTCCGTGGTGTTTCGCCTCTTTCTCGGCCTGCTCCTCGTCCTCCCCTTGCACGCGCCAGAGCTGAATGCGGGCGCGCGGGAGGTCCTCCTCATCCGCCGGTTCGTTACGACCCCTCATCCTATGCATCCTCAATCGCGCCCTGCGTGTAGCGCCGCAACTTGAATTTCGAACCAACACTTGAAAGCGGATCATCACATTTTAGTTTCAAGCGCTCACATCCAGGCGCTTTCAACATGGGTTTCATCAGGTCAACCTGCGCCCACCTACCTGGGTGCGCCATAGCTGGATGCGGGCGTGCAGATCGTGCGCGGTAAGCAGCATGGACTCATCCAGCATCGAGCGGCTGAAGGGATCCGTGGCGTCCGACAGCAGGTGCCGCTTGATGGTGTCGCGGTCCACCACCTGCCCGCTGCCGGGCAGCACCACCGGGGAAGGGCTGACACTCCTTCACTTTTCGGCTCAACGTAATCGCTTACTGTGGGCCAGGGGGTGCATACAGGGGGTGCTTAGGGGGTGTTTGGGAGGTATGAGGGGGTATGAGGGGGTGTTAGGGTGTTTTTGTTTCAGAAACGGCTCAGGTTGAGCTGAGAAGTGGTCGTGTGTTAGCCCCAACCACCCGGTCGTCCATGACCGTCTGCAGGATCGGGTCGATGAACTCCTCAGGAATGTCGCGCGCGTCCTCCGTCTGCTGCTGCCGCTCGATGGCGCCGCGCGCCACCTTGACGCGGGTGATGAAGTGCCGCAGCCGGGCCACCCGCCATGGGCTTACACTCGTCCACTTTTCAGCTCAACTTGAGCCGTTTCTGACACAAAATACCCCCTGCACACCGCCTGACACCCTCTGATACCCCTTAGACACCACCTTAACAACCCCTAAGTGCATAAGTGCACCCCCTATCCCACACAAAGCGCTCAAGTTGAGCTTTGAAGTGAGCCAGTGTAAGCCCCTACCAGGCGCGACAGGCTGCAGTCCCCCGCGAAGTGCGCGCTCCACTCAAAGTCGCACAGAAACTCCAGCTGCGCCAGGCGGCAGGGTCATTGAGGTTTAGGGTATAGAGTTAGGGTCTAGGGTTTAGGGATGAGGGTTTCGAATCTATGGTTTAGGGTACAAACGCTCGATCGACGTTGAACGGAAGAAGAAATCCAATCCTCAAGTCTGTACGAGAGTTCACTGCGAAGCGACTGTATGAAGTCACGTTCCGATCTCAGATCGAGTGCCGTTCGCCGTTGTCAATGACCCACCCTGCCAGGTCGCAGTTGGACCCCGCCAGCTCCCTGCAGATGGAATCGGCCGGTCGGACATCAGCAGCCTCTCCTCTCGTGGCGCTGGCGTCGACAGCCCCGTGGCCGACCGCCGCCGCCACCCAGGGGCTTACACTCGTCCACTTTTCGGCTCAACGTGAGCGCCTTCTGTGGGGTAAGGGGCACCATTTGGTGTTGTTCAGGGGGTATTTAGGAGGTGACAAGGGGGTATTAGCTGGGGTATAGGGGGTGTCTAGGGTGTATCTTGTGTCAGAAACGGCTCAGGTTGAGCTCAAAAGTTGACGAGTGTAAGCCCCTGCCGCCACCGCGTCCGCCTGGTCCGCCGCCGCCGTGGCGCGGGCAAACGCTTCGTCGAGATTGAGGAAGATGCCGGCGATGGGCGCGAGCACCGGCGCGCGGGCCACCTTCTCCAGCGGCGCCGGCACCCAGGGGCTTACACTCGTTCCGATTTCAGCTCAACTTGAGATCTTCTGTCCACCGTATAACCTAAAGTAAGTCATGAATGTGTCCAGGCGTTGCTCACGTTGAGCTCTAACGTAAACGAGTGTAAGCCCCTGCCAGCGCCATCTTCAGCGTGGTGTCGAACAGCGCCGCGTCCGGCCCCGTCGTCGTGTGCCCCAGCACGAACAGCAGCGACTCCGTCACTCAGGGGCTTACACCCGTCCACTGTTCAGCTCACCGTAAGCGCTTTCCGTGGGACGGGGGATGCATGTAGGGGTTGTTTATGGGGTGTTTACGGGGTGTCAGGGGGTATTTCGGGGGGGGGGGGGGTTCTTTTGTGACAGAAACGGATCAGGTTGAGATGAGAAGTGAACGAGTGTTAGCCCCTGCCGTCAGTCGCTTCAGGTCCAGTCTCTGCGAGTTGAGGAACGCGGAGGGCATCTCCAGCGCCACGAACTAGGGGCTTACACTCGTTGCCATTTCAGCTGATATTGAGCGCTTACGCCCACCGTATAACTCAACTTAACTCATGAATCTGGCGCGGAGTTGCTCATGTCGAGCTATAAGGTGAACGAGTTTGAGCGCCTGCCAGGAACTCAAGCACGCGCTCCAGCGTGACGCTGAGCTCAAACATCACCGTGCACTTGCGCTGGTGCTGCCGCATGTCAGGGGCTTACACTCGTCCACTTTTCAGCTCAGCCTGAGGCGTTTCTGACAGGAAATACATCCGAAAGACCCTCTATACTCCCTGACACCTCGTAACCACCCCCTGAACAACCCCTAAACACACCCCCTATGCCACAGAAAGCGCTTACGTTGAGCCGAAAAGTGGACGAGTGTAAGCCCCTGCCGCATGTCCGGCACCATGCGGCGCCCCATGGCGTCCAGCATGTCCTTCATCGCCACGCTGAATTCGGTGATGGTCCAGTTCAGGGTGTTGAACAGTCGGTCCAAGAACTCGGCTAGGAGCTTGGGGTTCTGCCGGAGGAGAGGGCCTGGTATGACAAAATGCGTCAAAGTGTTACGAGCAAAAGCAAAAGCAGAAAGCATGGACCAATCACGGGCTCGCACAGGCTCGGAACGGCTTTCATCCGAGCCTGTGATTGGTCCATGCTTTTTGCTTCTGATTTTGCTCGTAAAACTTTGACGCACTTTGTCATAGCAATTGCTTAAAAGTCGCTTTTAGGACAACGGGGTGAGCCCGGGCCAAAAACGTGTTTTCTCGCAGTCGGGGAGTTGGTGGCGGACCCTGCCAACAGGTGTGGACGATGAGGTGCTGGAACAGGGGGCTGGCGCTGTCGGGGTGCGGGGCGGCGATGGCGCGGGCTACTGCACCGTCGGGGCCGCTCAACACGCCGCTGCCGCCGTCGCCGCCGCTCTAGGGCTGACACTGGTCAATTTTCGGCTCAATGTAAGCGATCTCTATGGGATAGGGGGTGCAATTATGGGTTGTCTAAGGGGTGCTCAGGGGGTCTTTAGAGGTATGAGGAGGTGTTTACGGTGTGTTTTGTGTCAGAAACGGCTCAGGTTGAGCTGCAAAGTGGACGAGAGTAAGCCCCTGCCGCCGTCGCCGCCGCCGCCGCCGCCGCCTCCCACCACCGTGGCGGTACCTCCACCGCCTACCGCACTGTCTCCTCCTTCCGCCGCAGATGTTCCTCCTCCTAGATCCCTTACCGCCGCCGCTGCCACTCCCGTTCTCAATGATCCTGCCGCCGCCGCCGCTTCCGCCGCCGCCGCTTCCGCCGCTGCCGCGGCTATCACCTCCCCCGCTCCCGCTCCCACTCCCACCGCCCTGAATCCCCCCCCTCCTAATGCCGGCGGCCCCGCGCCGCCCGTCCCCGCCACCGCCACGCCGCCGCCGCCCTGCCCAAAGCCGCTCCCCTTGTTGTAGCGGCGCAGGTTGAATTTGAAAGCAATTTTTGAAAGGGGTTTGCCATATCTCAGTTTTCAGAGATTCATTCCAGGCGCTTTCAATGTGGGTTTGATAGGGTCAACCTGCACCGCCCTACCTTGCACAAGCGCAGCAGGATGTTGGACACCGGGATCCAGAAGCGTGAGTCGAAGGAGCGCAGCAGCGCCGGCACCATCACCCGCCGCGCGTCCGCGTTGCCCTCGAGCCAGGGGCTTACACTCGTCCATTTCTCAGCTCAACGTGAGGACCTTCGGGACACATCGCTCACGTTACAGCTCAACTTGAGGACCTTCGGGACACATCGCTCACGTTAGAGCTGAACTTGAGCACCTTCGGGACATATCGCTCACGTTAGAGCTCGACTTGGGCATCTTCGGGCCACATCCACGGATGAATTTGGGTCATATGGGGGACAAGGTGAGCTTAAGTTGAGCGCAAAGTGGCAAAGTAAGCTCAAGTTGAGCGGAAGTGGGAACGATTGTAAGCCCCTGCCTCGAACACGCGCACGTACTCCTTGTACTGCAGCAGCACGGAGATGGACTGCAGCATGGTGTAGCGGCGCAAGTTGAATTTGAAAGCAAAGTTTGAAAGCACTTCATCATATTCCAGTTTAAGCGCTTAGTTCCAGGCGCTTTCAACATGGGTTTGATGGAGTCAACCTGCACCGCCCTACCATGGCGTCGCGGATGTCCGGGTTCACGATGCGCGCGTCCGCGAAGTGCCGCACTAACAAACTCACGATGTTGTGTAGGCCCCACGCCAGGGACAACCGAAACAATATAGGCCGATTCCGGTATATCGCCTGGGTGTAATGCCCATAAAGAGTTGCGGGCAAAAAAACAGCGCTCCGCGCGGGAAAGAGGGCGCCGGGTTGAATGCCCATACAGAGTTGCGGGCAAAGCGTCAGCGATACACCGAAATCGGCCTATTGCCCGCCACATCAACGACCCCCGACACGCATTTTGAACCCAAAATGCTTGAGTTCAACGGCATCCTAAGACGTGGCGAGCAATATCTTCCGAGCCCAACCACGCGCGCCACGCGCCATGGTCATGGGCGGGTCAGCTCGTCTCAAAGCGTGGAACGAGTCGATCAGAGCCTCCACGTGGTACGCCGGGATGTGCGGCAGAAGCTCGCCGATCTGATTGCTCCCACTCTCGCCTCCGGTTCCGTCGCCACCGCCAACAATCACTCCCATCCTGTCCTCCGTGCCCTCGCCCTCGCCCCAGGGGCTTACACTCGTTCCCATTTCGGCTCAAATTGAGCTCTTCTGTCCTTCGTATGACCCAACTTAACTCATGAATGTGTCCTGGAGTTGCTCAAGTTGAGCTGACAGGTGGATGAGTGTAAGTTCCTGCCTCTCCCTCGCCCTCGCCCTCGTCACCGTCGTCGCCATCGTCGTCGTCGTCGTTGTCGGAAGAGGAGGAGCCGTTTTTGGGTGTTTGGGCACCGCGGGCCATGGCGGCGAGGAGGAGCGCGGCGCCGTCGGGCAGGGGCGTACACTCGTCCACTTTTTGGCTCAAATTAAGCGCTTTCTGTGGGATAGGGGGTCCACGCAGAGGTTCTTCAGGTGGTGTTCAGGGGGTTGTTTGGTGGTGCCAGTGGGTATCAGGAGATGTCTGGGGTGTATTTTGGGACAGAAACGGATCAGTTGACGAGTGTAAGCCCCTGCCGTACGCGGCAGCCGCGAACATTCCGTCCTGTTGCTCGGGGCGGTGGAGCACCGCGCTGTAGCGGCGCAGTTTGAATTTGAAACCAAACTTTTAAAGCAGTCCACCATATTCTAGTTTCAAGCGCTCAGTTCCAGGCGGTTTCAAGTTGGGATTCACAGGGTCAACCTGCACCGCCCTACCGCGCGGTGCCACCAGCACAGTCGCGCGGCGTTGACCACGTTATCGCGGAGAGCGGTGCGGGCCTCGTGCAGCTTCCGTAGGAGCTCGGCGGCGGCGGCGGAGGCCACGGCGGCGGCGGCGGTGGCAGCCGCTTCCGCCGCGCCGTCCCCTTCACCCATCCCCCCCGCCGCCGCCGCCCCCTCCCCCGCCTCCGCCGCCTCTGCAGTGCCGTCCTCCTCACCCATCCCCCCCGTCGCCGCCGCCTCTGCACCCCACTCCGCCTCCGCCCCCGCCGCCACCGCCTCCGCCTCCCTCTCCCCCAACCCCACCCCCGCCACCCTCATCCTCGCCGCCTCTGCAACCCCTACCGCCGCCGCCGCCGCCCCCAACCCGTCCGCCCCCGCCGCCCCCGCCGCCCCCGGCACTGCCCCCCCAGCAGTCGCCGCCGCCGCCGTGGTGGTGGGCGCGGCAGCCATGGCCACGGCGTGCTGCTTAGACGCCGCCTGCGCCCGCACCAGCCGCCGGCTCGCGTCCTCCAGCCAGGGGCTTACACTCGTCAACTTTTCGACAAAACGTAAGCGCATTTTGTGGGATACGTTGGGTGCATGATTACCCCCCAGTCTATCAGACAGGGGAACACGGGAAGGTACGATAAAAAAACGGCTCAGGTCGAGCTGAGAAGTGAACGAGTGTAAGCCCCTGCCTCCAGCTGCTGCGCCGCCTGGATCTGCGTCTGGAGTTGGTACGCCGCTGCCTTGAAGCAGGGGCTTAAACTCGTCCACTTTTCGGCTCAACGTAAGCGCTTTCTGTGGGATAGGGGGTGCATTTTGGGGTGGCTTAGGGGGTGCTTGGGAGGTGCTAGGGGTTATTTGGGGCGTTTAGGAGGTGCTAGGGGTTATTTGGGGCGTTTAGGGTGTAATTTGTGTCAGAAACCGCTCAGGTTGAGCTGAAAAGTGGACGAGTGTAAGCCGCTGCCTTGAAGTGGTAGCTCACGCCCAAGTGGTACAGGAGCTGTAGGCAGTCCCACAGGCGAGGCAGCGGCAGCCACCGAGCCGCCTCAGCGGGCGTGCCCGGGAATGTGCCCGGTGCGATACCGATCAGAGCCATCGCCGCCGCCGGGTTGGCGAGTGCTGCCGTGGAGCAGGGGTTTACTCTCGTCCACTTCTCAACTCAACATAAGCGCTTTCTGTAGGACAAGGGGTGTCTAGAGGGTGTTTAGGGGTTAAGTGTGACGGGGATGGAGGGGGTCTCTGGCGTTTAGAGGGGTGTTTGAGTGTTAGAAACAGCTCAGGTTGAGCTGAGAAGTGGACGAGTGTAAGCCCCTGCCGAAGATGCGGGTGCCGCTGCCGCGCAAGCTGTTGCCGCATCCGCCGCAGGCGGCGCCAGGTCGCGGAGCATCGCCGGGTCGATCTCAAGCGGCGCCGCGCCGGGCGCCGAGGGGCAGGGGCTCACACTCGTCAACATTTCGGCTCAACGTAAGCACGTTTCGTGGGATACGTTGGGTGCATGAATTTCCCCCAGTCTATTAGACAGTGGGACTCGGGGTGGTGTGAAGTACTCCAAAACGGCCGAGATTGAGCGAAAAGTGACCGAGTGTAAGCCCCTGCCGAGGGGTCCGTCTCCGGCGGGAACGTCTTGCGCACATGGCTGACCGCTCTGTAGTGGCGCAAGTTTGAAAGCAGAAGTTGAAAGCAGTATATCACAATTCAGTTTCAAGCGCTTAGTTCCAGGCGGTTTCAACTTGGGTTTGATAGAGTCAACCTGCACCGCCCGACCGCGCCGCCGAACAGCGGCAGGTCCAGATCCGCCGCGAGCGAATCCCAAAACACAGCTGGCGGTGGAGCCGCCAGTTCCGTCCCCGCTGGCCAGGGCCGGGTCACTAAAGCTTAAGGGTTAGGGTTTAGTGTTTAGAGCTTAGGGTTTAAGGCACAGGGTTTAGGGATTAGGGGGCAGGGCCGGGTGACTAACGGTCGCCGCATTACACGTTGTGATTCCCCTTTCAAGTCATGTGTCGAATAAGCAGTGGCGGCATCCGCAACGGGGGGGGGGCATTATAGGGTGGTCAGGTGCCTATTATAGGGGGGTCAGGTGCCCCTTATACGAGGGTCAGGTGCCCATTGTAGGGTGGTCAGGTGCCCATTACAGGGGGGGCAGGTGCCCCTTATAAGGAGTTCAAGTGCCCATCATAGGGGGGTCAGGTGCCCATCATAGGGGGGTCAGTAATGGGCCTTGCCACCGGGTTCTGGAGGTGCGGGTGCAGCAGCGCCAGCAGTGCAAAGTACGCCGAGGCCATCACCGTGGGGCAGGGGCGTACACTCGTTCACTTCTCAGCTCAACTTGAGCGCTTTTCATGGGATAGGGGGTGCGCGTAGGGGTTGTGTAGCCCATGTTTCGGGGGGGGGTAGGGGGTGTTAGGGTGTGTAGGGTGTTTTTGTGTGTCAGACACGGCTCAAGTTGAGCTGAAAAGTGGACGAGTGAAAGCCCCTGCCGTGGGGTCCGACTGCCCCGGGGGCGGGGGCTGCACGCTGCGGGTCGCCGCGCGGTTCTTGTGCGTCAGCCACCGCAGCAACACCGTGATGTAGCGCCGCAACTTCAAATTGAAAGCAACGTTTGAAAGCGGCTCACCATAATTTCAGTTTCAAGCGCTCAGATCCAGGCGCTTTCAACTCGGGTTTCATAAGGTCACCCTGCACCGCCATACTATGAGCACACAGTCGCCGCCGGAGGGCTGCGACGGCGACGGGGGTGCGATGAAGCTGGCACTGCCCGGGAACCGGCGCGCGGCGGCGGCGCCCCCGAGTAAGGCCGGCCAGATATTGCTCGCCACGTCGTAAGATGCCATGTAGTCAATCATAGTGTTCACCACTTCTGCATTACGTGTCCGACCCCCTATGATGGGCACCAGATCCCCCTATCACAGGAATCTGCGCCCCCTACATTGGGCACCTGCTCCCCCCTATAATGGGCTCATGACCCCTGTGCATTGGGCACCTGACACCTTTAAAATGGGCCTCTGACAATCGAGCGTTCAAAATGCGTGTCGGGAGTCGAGGACGTCGCGGGCAATATGACACAGGACAGCCCCCCTACCCCCGAAGGAGCCCGCTGCCACTGCCGCCGCCGCCGCCCCCGCCGCCGCCACCGCCGCGCGCTGCGCGGCGACGAACGCCGCCGCCGTGGGATCCGCCGGCAGGCAGGGGCTTACACTCGTCCACTTTTCAGCTCAACCTGAGCCGTCTCTCACGCAAAATACAACCCAGACACCCCCTAATCCCCCCAATCACCCCCTGAACACACCCTAGATAGCCCCTAAATGCACCCCCTATCCCACAGAAACCGCATACGTTGAGCTGAAAAGTGGACGAGTGTGAGCCCCTGCCGGCAGGTCTTCCTCTGTCACCCCCGGGTTGTCGATGATGGGCGTGGGCGAGCACCCGCCCATAGGGCCGGGCGTATGTTGCTCGCCACGTCATGCAACGCACGTTGAACCCTCGTCTATCGAGTGAAATAGCACCCTATGAGGTGTTCATCCCAACATGCGCTACGACTGGGTTGGCGATTCGGAAACTCGGACGATTCGGTGAAGGGTCGGATTCGGCCAGATTCGGGGTGATTCGCTGAGCCCCGCAGGGCGGAATGTTTTTCAGTGTATGAGCATTTAGACTGATGCGAGCATTCGGACGATTCGGTGAATCAGTGAAGGGTTGGATTCGGTGCGAATCGCCCATATTCCTGCACTCTCGGAAACGAATCCGCCAACCAAGGGCTTCGGCCCTACCCGGCTAGGTCGTCGCAGTCGCCGGCGGAGTTGGGCAGCGGCACCGTGGCCGGCGACATCGCCAGAGTCTGTAACAGCACGGCGTGCAGCAGCGTGCTGCGCGCCATGGTGTAGCGGCGCAACTTTAATTTGAAAGCATAACTTGAGAGCAGTTCAAGAAAAAATTCACATTCAACCGCTTTGTTCCAGGCGCTTTCAATGTGGGTTTGATAGGGTCAACCTGCACCGCCCTACCATGGCTTCTGACAACGCTTTGCCCAGGCGCTTGGACGCCGCCTCGGAGCAGGGGCTTACACTCGTCCACTCCTCAGCTCAACGTGAGCCGTTTCTGACACAAAATGCCCACTCAACACCCCCTAATACCCCCTGATACCTCATAGGCCTCCCCTAAACAACCCCTAAATGCATCCCCTATCCCACAGAAAGCGCTTACGTTGGGCTGAAAAGTGAACGAGTTGAAGCCCCTGCCCCTGCCTCGGAGCCAGGCCCGCCGGGGAACCCGGCCCCTGCGGCGCCCGCGGCGGCGGCGGCGGCTGTCTCCTGAGGGGTGGAAGCCGACGCCGCGAAGGCCGCCTCCGAGCAGGGGCTTACACTTGTCCAATTTTCGGCTCAACGTAAGCGCTTTCTGTGGGATAGGGGGTCCATTCAGGAGTTGCCTTGGAGGTGTTTAGGAGGTACTACGGGGTATTAGGGGGTGCTCAGGGTGTGTTTTGGGACAGTAACGGCTCAAGTTGAGCTGAAAAGTGGACGAGTGTAAGCCCTTGCCTCAGAGGCGGTGCTGCCCGGCCACCAGGTGGCGGCGGCGGGGAGCATGACCGCCAGGTCGTCGGCGTTGGGAACGCGGCGAGTTAATAGACCCTCGGCGGCGGCGCCCCAGCCGCGGCGCTGCAGCCACGCGGCGCGGGCCGGAAAGTGCCGCACCACCGCAACGCAGGGGCTGACACTCGTCAACTTTTCAGCTCAACCTGAGCCGTTTCTGACACTCAACACATCCCCTAAACGCCTATACACCCCCTCCTCCCCCGTCTTAAACAATCCCTAAACAAACCCCTCAATACCCCTAGTCCCACGAAAAGTGCTTACGTTGAGCTGACAGGTGGACGAGTGTAAGCCCCTGCCGCCACAGCCAACGCCAACGGAGCGTGCGCTGCCAGCTGTGGAAGCTCCACAGCCAGTTTCCCGGCCCCGGCGGCGCCCGTCAATCAGAGGCGTACACTCGTTCATGTTAGAGCTCAACTTGAGCAACTCGAGGACACATTCAGGGTAAAGTTGGGTTACACGGTGGACAGAGGAGCTCAAGTTCAGCTGAAATCGGAACGAGTGTAAGCCCCTGCCATCATCCCGCTTGCCGCCGCTCCCGCACCCGCCGCTCCCGCACCCACCACCCCCGCCGCCGCCGCTGCCGCCCAACCCGCCCCCCCCCCGGCCGACGCCGCCGCCGCCTCCCTTGCCGCCCCCGTCACTGCCGCCTGGGGGTCGTGCACAACCAGCGGCGCAGACCGCACGTGCTCGGCCAGGCAGTTCATGAGCTCCGGCACCACCTCCGCCACCTCCGCGGGCTCCAGCGCCGCGCACAGCAGCCACACGCCGCGCTCGTACACGTCCACGCGCCCTGGAGGCAGGGGCTTACACTCGTCCACTTTTTAGCTAAACTTAAGCGCTTTCTGTGGGATAGGGGGTGCATTTATGGGGTGATTACGGCGTGTTTGGTGGGTGTTGCGGGATATTGGGGGGAATTTAGGGTGTATTTTGCGTCAGAACCGTCTCAGTTTGAGCTGAAAAGTGGACGAGTGTAAGCCCCTGCCCGGAGGGTACTCAGCCGCCGCCGCCGCCGCCGCCCTCGCCGCCACCACCACCCAGGGGCTTACACTGGTTCCCATTTCAGCTCAACATGAGCGCTTCTGTCTACCGTGTAAACCAACATAATTCATGAATGTGTCCTGGAGTTGCTCAAGTTGAGCTCTGACGTGAACGAGTGTAAGCCCCTGCCACCACCGCCGCCGAAATGTCAGTTGATGAAGCCTTCGTCGCTCTCCCGGCGGCGGCGGCTTCGGCCTGGTCGGCTTCGGCGTTGTCGGCGGCGGCGACGGCGACGGCGGCGGCGGCGTGGGCGTAGGTGGCGGTTGCGGCGCGCATCATGGCTGGCAGTAGGCAGCCCCGCACCAAGTAGCGCCGGGTCTTGGGGGCCGTCAGCCAGGGGCTCACACTCGTTCACTTTTCAGCTCAACCTGAGCCGTTGCTGCCTGCATACAACATGCATACCCCCTAATACAGCCTAATGCCCCCTGAACACCCCCTGAGCATCCCCTAAACAACCTCTGAATGCACCCCCTATCCCACAGAGGGCGCTTGAGGAGCCAAAAATTGGACGATTATAAGCCCCTGCCGCCAGCGCGCCCCCCACGTGCCGCAGTGCGGCGGCCAGCAGTAGCACCTCCTCATCCGCGCTCATCAGCGCTGCACCCGCCCCCGCCCCCGCGCCAGGGGCTTACACTTGTCCACTTTTCGGCTCAGCTGCAGCGCATTCTGTGGGATAGGGGTGGATTTAGGGTTTGTGTAAGAGGTGTTTAGGAAATGTTAGGGGGTATCAGGGGGTAACAGGTGGTGTATCAGGGCGTATTATGTGTCAGAAACGGCTCAGGCTGAGCTGTGAAGTGGAATCGTGTAAGCCCCTGCCCCGCGCCCTCCCCCTCCCCCTCCGCCGCCGCCGCCACCACCCCCGCCGGCCCCGGCCCCACCGCCAGGCGCTCAAAGACACCGACCGCCCGCTCCACCCTGGCCATCAGCCGCGGCGTCGGCGCATCCTGCAGCGGCATGTAACCGTCCACCGGGTACCGCATTGCAGGGGCTGACACTCGTCCACTTTTCGACTCAACTTAAGCGCATTCTGTGGATTCGGGGTGCATTTAGGTGTCGTTCAGGGGGTTTTTAGTGGGTGTTTATGAGGTGTCAGGGGGTATTAAGGAACATCAGGGGGTGTTCAGGGTGTGCTTTGTATCAGAAACGGCTCAAATTGAGCTGAGAAGTGGACGAGTGTAAGCCCCTGCCGCATGGGCGCGTCGCCGAAGTTGAGCGCAGCGCGCTCGCCGATGGAGAGGCTGACAGCGGGGAAGTACGCCAGGCCGGGTGCGAACCGGCGGACGCCCGTGTAGGCCACTACGCAGGGGCTTACACTCGCTCACTTCAGAGCTAAAGTTGAGGAACTTTGGGACATATCGCTCACGTGAGAGCTCAACTTGAGCACCTTCGAGACACATCCACGGGTTGATTTGGGTGATATGGGGAACAAAGTAATCTTAAGTCGAGCAATGAGGGGCAAAGTAAGGTCAAGTTGAGAGGAAATGGGAACGAGTGTAAGCCCCTGCCACTCCGAGGGGGATGCCGTTACGGAGGTAGGACACGGTGCCGCCGCGGGGCAGGGGCTTACACTCGTTCACATCAGAGCTCAACTTGAGCAACAACTACAGGCCACATTCATGAGTTAAGTCGGGTTACACGGTGGACAACAGAGCTCAAGTTCAGCCGAAAAGTGGACGAGTGTAAGACCCTGCCGTGGGGGCCCGGGGAGAGATCGATGCAGCAGGTGATGACGTCGCCGGCAACCCACGCCTGGCCGTACGGCTGGCAGCTGACGTTCCACTTGCGCACGCGGTGCCCGTCGTACGCGTAGCTGTCCGCCGCGTCACCGAAGCCCAGGGGCTTACACAAGCTCACTTCAGAGCTCAACTTGAGCACCTTCGGGAACACATCGCTCACGTTAGAGCTCAACTTGAGCACCTTCGGGACACATCCGGGGGTTAACTTTGGGTTACATGGGGGACAAAGTAAGCTTAAGTTGAGCGGAAAGGAGCAAAGTGAGCTCAAGTTGAGCTGAGAAGTGGACGAGTGTAATCCCCTGCCCACGCCCTCTTCGTTTGTGAACGGGCAGCGCAGCATAGGGCCGCACACCACCCACAGACCCATCCACCTCAGACTGTTTGCTGACAGTGTACCGGTGCGCGGCTGAGGCCCGGCATCACCCCCTGACTGTCTGCTACCCAGCGGCAGGGGACGTGAGGAGGCGAACGCGTACATGCGCACTGCAAGCGAACAAGGCGGGAACTGACGCCATGTCAGGTTCAGGGGAATGCGGGATGGGGAAGCCCTGCCGGATAGTGGCCCAGCCCAGTTGCATGATCCCCGAGCTCCCGAGCGTGGCTTCGTACGCCCGCTTCCAGGGGCTTACACTCGCTCACTTATCAGCTCAACTTGAGCCGTGTCTGACACCAGAAAACACCCTGCACACCCCAAAAACCCCCTTGACACGGGTCACACAACCCCTATGCGCACCCCCTATCCCATATAAAGCGCTCAAGTTGAGCTGAAAAGTGGACGAGTGTAAGCCCCTGCCCACTTGCCGGCGAACACGCACACGTTGGCGCGTACGCTGCTGAAGTTGGAGTGGCTGGTCACGGCCGTGCCCGTCTCGTCCAGCCGCGCTGCAGGGCCTGGCAGGCGTTGCGCAAAGTAGTGTTCGTCAGGGGCTTACACTCGTTACGATTCCAGCTCAACTTGAGCTCTTTTGTCCACTGTGTAACCCGACTTAACTCATGAATGTGCCCTGGAGTTGCTCAAGTTCAGCTCCAACCTGAACGAGTGTAAGCCCTTGGTGTTTGTCAGCACCATGTGAGCCCTGAAGCCATCGTCGTTTCCTTGACGAGTCAAGTGGCAGCCAGGGGCTTACACTCGTTCACTTTTCAGCTCAATTTGAGCCGTGTCTGACACACAAAAGTACCCTACACACACTACACACCCCCTATCACCCCCTTAACAAGGGCTACACAGCCCCTATGCGCACACCCTATCCCATACACAGCGCTCAAGTTGAGCTGAAAAGTGAACGAGTGTAAGCCCCTGGAGCGACAGCTGTAACGGCCCTACCGCACATCGCCCGCCAGGTGTGCGCGGTCCACCTCGGCGCGCGGCGGGCCGATGCGCCCGCCCGCGCTATTGTACACCCTCCGGTACTGCGCATCTGAGGATACTACCCCGCCCTCGCCGAAAAGCTTCGCGGTGAGATCTGATGCAGAAGTGCTGGGAGCCTTCACGCCGGCGGAGGCTGGGTCGGCGGAGTCGTTGTTGATGTCGGAATGGGAGGATGCAGCCGCGGGCGCCGCGGATCCGCCCGCGGCCGGTTCACCCTTGCCTTTAACCACGCCGTCGCCAGCGCGTCCGTTTGCGCCACCCTCGGTGGCGGCCTGCTCCTCAGCGCCAGCTTCCGACCCGTCGAACAGGGGTTTACACTCGTTCACTTTTCAGCTCAACTTGAGCCGTGTCTGACAAACAAGAACACCCTGCACACCTTAAACACCTCTAACACCCCCGTGACACGGGCTACACAGCCCCTACACGCACCCCCTATCCCATACAGAGCGCTCAAGTTGAGCTGGAAAGTGGACGAGTGTAAGCCCCTGCCGTCGAACGCGTCGAACGCATCTGCTGTCAGTGTGAGCTGCGCGTCCGCGACGGCGCCGACGCGCGCCCAGTCGATGCGCGTCACCGGCGAGCCCACGCCCACGCCCTGCCCGGGCACCAGCGCCTCCCCCTCCGCCGCCTCCACCCCCAGGACGTGGCACAAGTGCCGCCGCAAGTTACGCGTGTCTTGCGACGCGCCCGCGGAGTGGGTTTGTTTCTTGCCGACAGTGGGCTTGGAGACACCATGGGTGCTCTGTTGGTGAGGCTCCAAGGGGTCCTCCTCCTCCTCGTCGCTCGGGTGTTGCCCGTTGCCGCGATCAAGCGGAGGGTCACTGCCTATCCCCATTACGACCCGTCGTCGTTCAGGTGACACTGCTATATATGTGCGCGTTTGCCTGTTGGTGGTGCTGAGGGATATGATGAGCGGATCCTGAGGGACGCCCCCCAACCGGATCCGCACCGGCACTGCCTCTCGTCTTGCATATATGGACCCCGACTCGCAGTCCTGCAGAGCCTCACTCTGCCTCGCGCGCCGCTCCACAACACATCCACTGAGCACGTGCGCACGCCTCGATCAGAAAGGCGCTCAGCGCCGCTCGATCAGCGCTGGAACCAGATATTTGTTGTCCCCAGTTCGCCAAGGTCAGACGGTTGTGGATTGGACTGCATAGGATGCTGGCGCTGCGGAGTGCAGTCGGGCGCAGCGGGCGGCGCGGCGGGCGGCGCGGCGCGGGCCAGGCGGTAGCGCATCGCACGGGGGTTCGGGGACCAATGTCATCTATTCAGTTTAATGCTCACAATAATTCACGTCAGACTAATAAGTCCCATCCCCTTCCCTTAGGGCACACAACTGTGCGCCAAAACAAGAAATAGAGCTATCACAATAATTATTTCGCCTCCTGTGCTCGTGCGAACCCGCAGTTACCAGCCTCACCCGTGTCACCCCGATTTTCATCTGAGTACCCAACGTGGCGCCTGTGAACGAACAGAGTCTGAATGTCGTACTCGTATCTCCCCGAAGACCACTAAAACGCTAGGACACTGTGAGCAGTGCTTAGGCACTTTCACTTTCAAAATCACCGCCCCGATTCGATTATCATTTTAGTTTCCAAAAAACTGCTCGTTGTCCTCGACCGTTTTAGTACATCGCGAATTGCTCGTCGTCCTCGGGCCAGGGGCTTACACCCGTCCACATTTCAGCTCAACCCAAGCCGTTTTGGTCACAACTCCCCGTATGCCCCTGTCGAATGGACTGCGGGAAAACATGCACCCAACGTATCCCACAAAATGTGCTTATGTTGAGCCGAAAAGTGGACGAGTGTAAGCTCCTGCCTCGGGCGTAAGCGCGTCGAGCTCCGACGCCTTGGCCACGCCCTTGAGCGTGTCGCGCAGCATGTCCTCGGCGCGCTTAACCTCGGGCGAGAGACGGGTAAACAACGCTCATCACCGTTCGCATCATCCCACAGTTGGCGCATGGTGTGCCTTTACTCGCAGGGATGGCACACGTAAGCAACACGTGCCACGTCAAAGGACAGCGCATCACTCAACACACGAGGGTATATGACGTGGGTGATGACGTGGCTCCGCATGATACGTACATGCCACCTTGCTGTAGCAGCGCGAGTTGATTTTGAAAGCAAAAGTTGAAAGCAGTATATCACATTTTAGTTTCAGCGCTTAGTTCCGGGCGGTTTCAACATGAGTTTCATAGGGTCAACCTGCGACGCCTTACCTTGGGCATGAGCGGCGGCGTGAGCTCGCGGTTGGTCACCTCCTGCCAGTCGTACTCCGCGAAGAACGGGTGGTCCGTCGGTTAAGGCCAGCGCAATTTAATCTCAAGATCCGGTCAATTTAGGGGCTGTACAGGGGGTGTAAAGGGGGTGCTTAGGGGATGTATAGGGGTTGTATAGAGGGTGTATAGGGAGTGTATAGGAGGTGTATAGGAGGTGTATAGGGGGTGTAGGGGGTGTATAGGGGGTGCATAGGGGATGTATAGTGGGTGTATAGGGGGTGTATAGGCGGTGTATAGGAG
>Ga0307489_10001072_pt1 | contig 17712 bp, 12 predicted proteins | sample SB12metaG_FD_202247 | JGI IMG/M metagenome (GOLD analysis project Ga0307489, IMG submission 202247) | Sea-ice brine microbial communities from Beaufort Sea near Barrow, Alaska, United States - SB 1.2 | ecosystem: Environmental > Aquatic > Marine > Coastal | place: USA: Alaska | collected...
ATTCAACGAGTTTGGAACGGCAAGGTTGTGGCGAGTCAGCAGAGTTATTAAGCGGTGGCATGTATAAAAAGATGTATCTAAGAACTTGAGAGATCCAAAAGTGTTCCACAAGGAAAGTGGTAGGAAAGCCCAGCCAAAAGTAAGGCCAGCGATGACCCTTTGGAAGTCAGATCAGCCTTAATATTCTGAGCAGGGGAAAGCCTTGTACATGGCGAAGGAGCTGACAGTTATATCTAAACTGTAATAGATACATGTACCGGACATGCAGGGCTGGATAATGCATGAAAGCTGAATTGCAATTCATTACATTCGGGTGAAGCTGTGTCTGTAATTAAATGTCGCTGGATAGAGGAACGAAAGTAAGGTGTTTAATTATCGGACACGTGAAGGCAAAGTCTACACGAGTAAATATATAACTGAGGAGCCGGATGTGGTAGTTCTGCACGTCCGGATCTGTGTGGGGTCGGTCTGGCAACAGATCGCTCTACCACGATAGTGCCTGAAAAATTGAGAGGACGAAATAAATATGGGAATAAAACCTAGCCCTAATGACAACACTCACTCAGCTAGCCTTCTTCAAATCGTAGAGCCAGTTGAAGTTAATCGTCGCATGGCTACGGGTGACACTTTTGTTGTGAATGTAGTAACAGCATGGTGCCCGGATTGCACAGAAAGGCAAAAGCTACATATAGGTAGCTTTGCACAGAAAATGAAATCTCATGGAATAGATGTACTTCAAGTTAATGTCCAATTGCTAAGAGGATATTTTATTGATGCTGAACATGAACAAATTACCACTCAATTTGGTGGACACGGTTACCCAAGAACTGTGTTAATTAACCATGGAAATGTCGCTGATCAAAATAACGTTGAGATTATCACTGAAGATACATTGTCAGAGTTAGCTAGAAAATTTATTCAAATAATAGCTGAAGCGTAAGCGTCACATAATAAATAAGGATAGGTCACTAGCTTTTTTCGCGACTTAATCCTATTGTTGAACAAGCTCTGTGTTCAATAAATAGTGGTTAAGGTGTTACTGTTAGTTGTTTAACTAAGGGTAAATTCAGGTCGAATTTGGCCTTGATGGCTTTTGCTCCTTCGTCGCTATTATAATCAACTATTCTATTGCCCGTTATACGTATTTTGAGGTTAAATTAATTTATTAAATACTTGATATTTATTCTGGTTTTCTTTTTATATTCTTGCGCTGAGACTAATTCAAATAATATTAGTACTCATAATCGTCCAGGGAATATAGGCAATCTTATTATTGGTGTATTAAAAAGTAATGATAAAGCATCGAAGTGTGAACAAGGGCATGTTCAAGATCGGCAGAATTGCCGTAAAATAAAGCAAGCCTAGGTTGATGCTATTAATAGATCAATAAAGAAGCATACTGAGCAATAGTATGTATAACAAGCAATTGAAGGCGGATTTTAACCATTGGCTGGTTCAGTTTAGCTACAAATTTGTAGCTAGCAAGTCTGTGTCGTAAATACGAGGTGTTAGCTAAAGGGGGAGTTTTGGCAAAAGATAGAGATGCCTGGATCTTCGCAATATCAGTGGTTGCGATAGGATTTATGTTTGAATTATCTACTTTACTCAGTGGTAACAGTAATATAAGCGCTTTCCTATTAATTATTAGTTTGGTTATCTGTCTTGCTATTTCAGGCGTTGGCTATTTTTTAGGCCAACTTATATCTAAAAAGAATGCGAGGATTAGATACCTGGTAATGGGAGGGGCGCTAACAGTAGTATTGTCCAATAATACAATACGGATGTTTGACCTAAACGAGCAATCATCTTATTTAATATTTGTTATTACATTCGTACTGTCAGTTTTAATGGGATGGCGAATACCGATGATGGACAAAAATAATATTGATAGCTAACAAGTCGTCTACCTTCGTCGCAAACAACGCGACTGGGTCAAATCATTTCTGGGATTATTTTAATAACGTTGGCAAAGCGTTAGTTTAATGACGAGTAAACCAATTCTCTGTAAGCATCCATTTAAAAAAACCATAACAATCAACGTATTTTCGTTATTATGAATGACCTGCAAATATACTCCCTTAGAAAAAATAATGGACAATCAATCAGATGAACTCAGCGACAGCAATACGCTGTCATGTCGGTAACATCAACACCAGCCTGATACATGTCGAATAGCCTTTGCCTCTTTATCGAAGAAAAAATGCGCACAGTGGATAAATAAAACAACAAATATTTATCAGGCGCAATCAAATTAACCCTAAGGCCTTGGTTGGGCATTGGTCACCCTTTTTTCTGGCGCTAATGGCAAGTGCTGATTGATATATCCAACTTACCTCACACCGTATTACTCACCCTGCTTTATAGCGATTATGTGTTCCTGGCCATAGGTTGTGCTAGCGGGTTTAAATCCAACCCGGTCGCACTTTATAACGTTTTTTTTGTGGCTGCAGGGACTGTTTGTGTTTATGTGTTTTGTTTTTCTCGCTAGATGAGCAGCACAAAATTTGCCCGTATTGATTTAAAAATAAAGTTTGTGTTTTTTTTAAATCTTAAGTTTTCCCTAAGTTTGTCGGCATAATCTTATAACATAATTTATGTATAGGGCGTTCCAATGCTGTCTTTTAGTCGCAATATCAGTACAACAGAAATTGTTCATAAGCACGGATATGAAACTTTGTCTTTGGTTGCCAGACGTCAATCGACACAGTCAATGCTGAGTAAAAAGTATGCTTATCATATTGAGGTGTTTGCTAAACATGATGAGGGTCGTGAAAACGTAGAACGCTTTATTGAACAAGGTTTTTTGACAGATTACAACGCCACCATTTCCATTAGCATGCCATGGATATTGGCCATTAGTACGGGATGTTTTAAAGCTGCGTTAGGTATTCGCAGTGCAATTGATACGTTGTTTGTTGAGCAATATAGTGAGCAGCCCATAGAGTGTATTTTGCAAGATATGTATGCACCGGTTTTGCGCTCAGAGATTGCTGAAATCGGCCATCTTTATAGTAATGCCAAGAAATTCACTATCCCGCTATTTCTGACCACAGCGGTCTCGCTTTTTTGCAATCATTATAAATTTATGGTGTTTGCCGCCACTGAACATGTGCTTGATTTAATAGAACGCTCTGGGATTGCCCATCAGATGATCACCCCTGCTGATCCTGACAAACTGATAAAATCGGCCAATAACTGGGGTGCATATTACGATACTAATCCTAAGGTTGTGGCCATTTCTTTGTCTAATGTGATGCAGGTTATTAATCACAATAAAAAGTTTCGAATTATGTTTGAACACCTTGGTCAGCAGATTTCCTCAACGACGCAAAAACTAAAAGGCCATCAGTTATGAAGTCTATTATTGAGTCATTCGGCCATGCAAATTTTGATGATATCGCGGTGCAAACGGCCCATGAATATATAACCTATGGTGCTTTAAAAACCCGTGTTGAAAACCTTGCCCTGTGGCTGGTGAATAAGGGTATCCAGTCTGTTGCAATTCATGCCCAAAATTCATTGGATTGGGTGATGATTGATTTGGCCTGCCAGCATGGCAATATTGTTTTTACCCCTGTACCGCTGTTTTTCACCCCGGCACAATTTCAACGTGTGGTGTCTTCGGTTAAGCCGGATATGTTATTTAGCCAACAAGCTGCTTCTTATGGGCAGCCAATCAGCTGTGAGATGGTTTACCTCAGCGCCTGCCGGCTCTCTTATGCCGCGCTATTACAGTTGCCAATAGGCACATCTAAAGTGACGTATACGTCTGGCTCAACAGGTGAGCCCAAAGGTGTGTGTTTAAGCACCAAAAGTCAGTTAAACGTTGCCTTATCTCTGGTTGAAACCATTGGCATAGCCCGTCCTAGGCACTTGTGCCTGTTGCCGCTGCCCACGCTTTTAGAAAATATCGCGGGCATTTATGCACCTCTGCTGGCAGGGGGAACGGTTATCTTAGTTAACGATGAAGAGCGCGGCTTTGCCGGCAGCAAATTAGTGAATGCGCAACGTTTACTGTCATGTATTTCTGTGTACTTACCCAACTCGTTGATCCTGGTTCCTGAATTGTTACAGGTGTTGATAAGTGCAGCAAAGCAGGGCTGGCAGCCACCTGTGTCACTGCAATTTATTGCGGTGGGTGGCAGTAAAGTGGCCCCGGCGCTGATCAGCGAAGCAAGACGTTTTAAGTTACCTGTGTATCAAGGTTACGGACTATCCGAATGCTGCTCTGTGGTCAGTTTATGCCGCGCTACTGACGATACAAAAAGTGCCGGCAGGTTACTACCTCATATTCAGGCACGGCTGGAAAAGGGCGAATTGGTGGTGACCGGCAATACATTTTTAGGCTACTTAGAAGACCCGAAAAGCTGGTATCAAAACGAAGTTAAAACCGGCGACCTGGCCTCTTTAACTGGTAATGCCCTTTACATTGAGGGGCGCAGCAAAAATATGATTATCAATTCCTTCGGGCGAAATATTTCTCCGGAGTGGATTGAAGCACAATTGCTTGGCACGGGTCTGTTTTATCAGGCCGTGGTTATTGGCGAAAGTAAGCCTTTTTGCACCGCGCTTTTGGTCCCAGTTAGCGACACCTTGTCTGAGGGCGAAATTACGGCTCAGGTAGAAAAAATCAACAGCAGCTTGCCTGATTATGCACAAATTAAATGCCCGATAATATTGGCTCAGCTTATGGACAGTGAGCAAGGCCTTTACACCGAAAACATGCGACCAAGACGGGTTCAGATTGAGCAATTTTTTAAAGACGATATTGAAAAAGTTTATTCCCAATACCACGCTTAGGAGTCAAAGATTATGAGTTTGTACCAAAGATTATTAAATGAAACGAACGAAGAGCGTGAATATTTACTTTCTGCTCCTATTATTGTGCGCTGTTTCCAGGAGGATATAGTAACAAGTGACTATGTGGCCTTTCTCACTCAAGCCTACCACCATGTTAAGCATACCGTGCCTTTACTGATGTCGGTAGGTGCCCGTCTGGGGGAAGAAAAAGAATGGTTGCGCGAGGCTGTTGCAGAGTATATCGAAGAGGAGCTGGGGCATCAGGAATGGGTGTTGAATGATATAAGCGCTTGCGGTGTGGATAAAGAAAGCATTCGCCAGGGCCAGCCATCATTCGCAACAGAATTAATGGTGTCTTATGCCTATGATTTGGTTAACCGTATTAATCCATTAGGCTTTTTTGGCATGGTACATGTGTTGGAAGGCACCAGTGTTGTGATGGCCGATAACGCCGCACAAAATATTCAAAATGCCCTTGGTCTGCCCAAAAAGGCATTCAGTTACTTGCGCTCTCACGGCTCACTGGATATTGAACACGTGAAGTTCTTTGAAGACTTGATGAATAAAATCACCTGCCCCCATGAGCAAGCGCTTATTGTATCCAGTGCTAAAAAATTCTTTACCCTTTATGGCAATATTTTCAGAACCCTGAACGTCAGCCCCGCAATTACCAGCAAAGCCGCGAGCACTGGGTTATGAGCAAGCATAAAACCTGTTTGGTAACCGGGGCATCAGGAGGCATAGGGGGAGAGATAGCCAAGGCCCTGAGCCAGCAAGGCTATAGAGTTATTATTCAAGGTCGCAACCAAGGCAAGCTATACCGGCTAGAGCAACAACTATCCGGCGAGTCGTTGATAGTGCTTGGCGATTTAAATAACCCTGATGAGCGCCATCACGTATTAACCGAGGCATTTAAAGATGGGCCGGTAGACCTGCTGGTTAATGCTGCCGGAGTCTCTCATTTTTCAGCGTTTGCCTCTACACGTGACGAGAAAATGCGTGATCTGATGCAAACCAATCTGCTTACACCCATGATGTTGACCCAGGAATTTATCCGCTTTTCTCAGCCCCGCCATGGCGATAAAACTAGCCTTGGCGGGGCTGAACAGCAAAAGGTCACTATGGTAAATGTGGGCTCTGTCTTTGGGTTTATTGGCTATCCCGGTTTCAGTAGCTATTGTGCCAGTAAATTTGGATTGCGAGGGTTCACCGAGTCTTTAGCTCGTGAATATAGCGATACGTGTTTTAGATTCGCTTATTTCGCGCCACGGGCCACTCACACCGACATTAACACCCAAACTGTTGATGAAATGAACAGTGCACTGGGCAATGCGACCGATTCTGCGGCTTGTGTCGCACAAGCTTTTCTTACGTTTTTGCACAGCTCAAAAAGAGAAAATGTGCTTGGATGGCCGGAAAAACTATTTGTCACAGTCAATGGCCTGATACCCAAGGTGGTCGATAATGCCATCAAATCCAAACTACCAATCATCAAGCGTTTTATGGCTGCACAGGTGCAGTCTTAGAAAATCGGCAAAAAACTGAAGAGGAATATTTATGAATATTAGACATCTGCTGGGGTCATTAATGTTGTGTTTCACCCTGCTATACTCATCCCTTTCGATGAGTAATGAGCCCTTTGATGGGCAATTATTAGCCCTGCAACACCAGTGGGTAAAAGTGAACTATACCTTGACTGATGATGCTCAATCCGAGGGTTTCGAACAACTACTGGTACAAGCCAAAATAATGGCAGAGCAATACAAAGAGCGGGCTGAACCTCTGGTTTGGCTGGGGATCATCCAATCCAGCTACGCCGGTGCAAAAGGGGCCTTTGGTGCGCTTTCGTTAGCCAAAGAAGCCAGGAAATCTCTAGAGCGCTCATTGGCAATGGACGACCTGGTACTCAGTGGTTCTGCCTATACCAGTTTAGGCACACTGTTTCATAAAGTACCGGGCTGGCCGATTGGATTTGGCGATGACGGTGACGCAAAAATGATGCTTGAAAAGGCCATCACACTCAATCCAAAAGGGATCGACTCCCATTATTTTTACGGAGAATATCTTTTTGATAAACGGGACTACGCTGAAGCAAAAGAACATCTACTGTTGGCTCTGGACGCGCCAACAAGAGATAATCGTTCCCTGGCAGATCAATATAGACGAGCCGAAATACAGCAATTGATGGTTAAAGTAGATAAGAAATTACAGAAGAAGCATTAAGCCCATGTCACTTGCTGAGGGTGAATTTCAGTACACTTGAAATGTGAATATCGGTCAGGTTTAAGGTGTAAATATTTCCATGTCACAATGTTATGGCTTTTTAGGGCTGACATTAAAAATGCGGTTATGCAGCTAAGGGTAATAACTGTTTTACCCTTAGCTGACAGCTTGTATATTAAGGGGGTAACAGTCGTTGAAAATGAGTAAGGTTATACAGTGTTGGGGATCGAATGGGTTTTTATTCAATCTCCGGCGCGCGGATGATGTCTGCAAGTACGGGGTGTAATGGTCATGAAGCTGTGATGGTTCACAACAACCAAGGGAGGCCAGTGAAGGTTGCGCACTTCTACCAGGGGTTTGGGTATATACTCTTTGAGTATCCATGATCCAGTCACGCATCCAGAAAAATAATATGTTAAATAACGAATTCAAAAACCAATATTTGTGCACCCTTGCAGTCTGCGACCACACACTTTTTCGCCATCCACAGAGAACTATGGCCGATCGTTTACAGGCCATTATTCCTCTGGCTGCGCAATATACAGAGGCGGATTGTTATGGGCAGGGGGAGTTGGTAAATGAATTTGAACAGCAGATGGCTGATTTGCTGGGGCATGATGGAGCTCTTTTTTTGCCATCGGGCACCATGGCACAAACCATGGCTTTACGTATCTGGGCAGAGCAAAAAAACAGTCATAAAGTTGCCTTTCACCCTACCAGCCATTTGCAATTACATGAACAAAACGCCTACCACACTCTCCATGGTCTTGTCGCAACCCTGGTAGGCAAACCAGATGAAGTGATCAATCGTGCAGATCTGGATACTATCACTTTGCCTCTGGCGGCTCTATTGCTCGAACTGCCCATGCGAGAAATCGGGGGGCAGCTGCCCACTTGGGATGAACTTAACGCCCAACAAGCATGGGCCAGACAACAGGGTGTCGCCCTGCACCTGGATGGTGCTCGCTTGTGGTCTTGCACTGATTATTATCAAAAATCCCTGGCCGAAATTGGCAGTTTATTCGACTCGGTCTATGTGAGTTACTACAAAGATCTCGATGGTATAGCAGGGGCCGTGTTAGCTGGTTCAACTGATTTTATTGGCCAAGCGCGTATTTGGAGCCGTCGCTTAGGTGGTAACCTGATCACCTTATTTCCCGACATACTGGCGGCGAAACAGGGTTTGGCTGTTAATCTTCCCCTGATGCCTCAGTTTGTCGCTAAAGCCGGGGCCATCGCTGCACTATTTAATCAGCAAGCAGGTCTGCGTACCATCCCCCTAAATCCCCCTTGTAACCTTTTTCACTTGGTGATTGATCAAAATGCCAATGAATTAATGCCAAAAGTGATCAGGTGGTCAGAAAAGCATAAGATTGCCTTGTTGCCTCTGCCCAGAACATTAACCAGCACAAGCTGCCGCTTTGAATTAACCCTAGGCCAACATGCCTTAAAGGTCAGCGATGAGGATTGGCACAAGACCATAGCAAGTTTTGCCAACGAGATTGGCTAGCATAAGCCGAGCACATTGTTGTAAACAAAACATAATCAAACCTGCTAGGTGCCAGGGTGCCCATTATAGACGTTATTTTTCACCACACAGGGCATGGATAAAACCGAGATCAGCTGAAAAACCAAACTATAAGCACCAAGCCAAAACGCTTATGCTATTTGCAAGAGCCGGGCAGATGGCATGCCTTTACAGCCTTTACAGCCTTTACCAGCCACTACAGCATAAGGGGATGGGCAAGATAAGAGCATTATTCAACAGAGTTTACGCCAAGTTACTTATATTAGATCCGGTATTTTATGATGATCACCGGGGCATTTCTGCCCATTTAGCAAGCCCTTATAGTTCACAAAATGTCACTAAAATAAAGCAAAACTGAGAATGATTAACAAGTGATAATCTGCAAATGTCACCTATTATTTATTCAAGCAGGGAGCGATTTCATAGATTGATTAAGTATTTCTCGACGGTTGTGACTATTTTATACGCTCGACCAGGTTCTCTTTACTTGGATTTACACCCTTATCCATCCCGCGAATAAAGCTCAATTTTAATACACGTGAACTTCTTCTTGCAATAATAGGGGGTATTGTATTGTGATGGGGGCATCCATGTTTCGATAACCCCAATCCTTGTAGCCATAAAGTCTGGCATGTCTGAAACCGTTAATCCTCCCCCAGCTCATGTAAACGTTGGTGACGGCGTAAATGGATAACAAGATTGTAGCGTAAAACAGGGTAGCTTATTTTGGCCGTTTTCGGAGGGTCTTTTTTATCAGCGAAGTGCCATAAAAACATATCTATCACTTTGATTTAAAGAGTATTTAAATAACCTAGTAAAGGTCGCAAAACCTGGTGCATTAAGTCTCTTTATGAGCACGAAGTTATGGATACCAATACGGAAGACCTCAATGGTAACGTGATTATTTCTGCTAGCATCGCTTTACTCGCACTCAAGCATGAGACTGAAAATAAATGAATAAATATGAATGCTCTTTCAATTCTAAAAAGAATAAACTAGCTCCCGTTATACTTGCTATTACAGCCTTGTTTGCTGTCGCCTCCCACGCAAATGTAGAAGAAGGACAAGACGAAGAAGAACAGTGGGTACCTACGCTGTCAGAATTAGCGGTATTGAGCACCACAGCTGCGGTTACCTGCACCAACTCCACTATCGAGGGTAATGCGGCGTCTGCCGTAACGGTTACACAAACCAATTGTTACCAGGAAGGGGAGGTTGTCCTACCCGTTTCGGAAGAAGTCGTGGAAGAATTTAGCGATGAGTACTATCGGCTTGCTGATATTACCTGTGATCATTATCTGACCAATTTGGCAGGGCTAACGCTTGAGCCTGGCGTATATTGCTTCGATGAAGCATCAACGAACACAGGCGGTGTACTGACACTGGAGCCCAATTCTGACGATCCTGAACAGGGATGGGTCTTTAAAGTGGAGGTCGGGGCGTTCACCGGTACCGATTTTGTTGTCAAAATGAACGGCGACGATCCTAATGCTTGTAATGTCGACTGGTGGGTCGCCGATGCGGCGACGGTCACACGGGGTGACTTTATAGGGAATCTTTATGCAAGAGGACCAATCACCTTAACGGGTTCAGCACCCACCTCATCATTTCACGGTCGAGCGCTGTCCAACGCAGCGGTTACGCTTACTAACTCAGGGTTTATTGGTTGTGAAGGCCAGCATAAACCTGTTGTTAAAGATCCCACCGACTATTGTCCAGTTGAGGCGCAAAGTGACATTGCTTATGTGAAGTATACTTTTGACGGATACACGGATATAGCAGTCAGGACCCCAAACAGTAACATTTGGTATAAAGGCCAAATCATTCCCTCCGAGACTTACGATGGCGTATACTATGCAGAAGAAGTCACATTCGTAGGCGCTCCAATGACAGAAACGATAAAGGATGAAACTTCAGTTTATGCAAATTATCATGATGTTGACAATAATGATAATGATGTAAGATTTCATATAGACATGACTGAAAATGTGGTTAACGATTGTACGATTGAGGGCAATGCTAGCGTGTGTTCTACCTATCCTATCGTAGAAAGCGGATCATCTTTAACCCAATACCTTACAGATAAATTAAATACTTTTATTGAGTAATAAAAGCCTGTGTCAGGCTAGATATCACATGATCAAGCACTGTATGCCTGAATAAATTTATATAAAGCAATAATGTTGCCACTGTTTTAATCAATAAGTGGCAACAAGGAGCATCTGCCCATTGTGCAGATGCTTTTTTTTACTGCCCCTTTTTAGATAACAAGCATGGTGCCTTAACATTCTGCCCTAAGCCGTCAGTAGCTCAAAAGGCTTTTCTTAGCTCACTGCTGCTACTCAAGTCTAGTGTAAAGTGGTTGTTGAAAAAGGGGCAGTTGGCGTGTAAGCGAGCACAACCGGGTTCATTGATATTGCCAATAAGCTAAACAAAAATAAAGTTACGTGTCTGTTTTGTTAATTCCTTAATCTCCAAATCCTTTAATTTTCCACTCCCTGCTAATACCTTATTGTGCAGTATTTTAAATAAATTAATGTGAACTTAGGTAGGGTATAATTCGTATCTTGCGTAAAGCAGATAATACTTAATACACAAAGCAAAATTCTTTGCGTCTTTTGATCATTTTAAAATAGATAAAACAGGAAAGTCAGATGCGATATCGTGCTTGGTTAGCCGCACTAGGGTTTTGTATTGTTACTTTTTCCTTGCTTGGCTACATAAAATTTACACAGGTCAGTGCTGCGATTGCCTTTGGCGAGTCATTTCCTGAACCAAGTGAAACTGTGGTAGCTCATAATGCGACACTCAGTCAATGGCAAGCTCAATTGCAGGTGCTGGGTGAGGTAAAAGCCACCCGTTCTTTAGTTATTCGCAATGAGTTAGCTGGCGTTATTACCCATATTGGCTTTAGCTCAGGGGGTAAGGTTGGTAAAGGTGATAGTTTGTTAACCTTGGATAGCCTCAACGAACAGGCGCAACTCGATGCCGTTGAAGCCGAAATAACCTTAGCAAAATTAGACCTGTCGCGACTTGCCCAACTCGTACAAACCCGTGCATCGAGTCGTTCCCAAGTTGATGAGGCCAATGCCCAATTAGCGGTTAAACAAGCCAATGCTCGCTCTTTACGAGCCACTATCGGGAAAAAAACACTGCTCGCGCCCTTTGACGGCATCACAGGCTTACACGCGTTCGAAGTGGGGGCATTTATAGCCGCTAACTCTTTAATTATTAATTTAATTGGTGATGAGAATAAGGTGTGGGTCGATTTTTTTATCCCCCAATCTGAATATCAAATCAGCCCTGATGTAGAACTTACCGTTACCACTTTGGGTGACCCCGATACGCCAATCAATGGCAAATTACTTGCCATTGATCCGGTCATTTCAACCACTTCACGAAATTTACGTATTCGCGCCGAGCTTGATAACCAAAAAGCGCACCTTAAACCGGGCACCAGTGTTCAGGTCCGTGTGCCAATAGGTGAGATGAAAACGATTGTACGATTACCGAATACGGCCATTCGTTATGACTCTTTTGGTGCTTATGTTTATCTGCTCAACCAGGGTGAAGGGGGCAAACTAAGAGCGGCACGCAAGCCTGTTACTGTCGGTGCCCATGACCAAAAAGAGGTGGTTGTGCTCTCAGGACTGGATGTTAATGATGTTGTCGCCACTGTGGGATCATTTAAATTACGCCCGGGGATGTTGGTTAATCTCACTGCTGACTCTGCCCCCGGGAGCCAATAAAGATGGCTGAGCAGCAAAATACAAATGGGTTTCACCCGGATCAAACCGGGACTGCCTTGGGCCAGCGCCCATCGATCATGGATATTTTTTGTAAAAAACCCATACTGGCCATAGTTTTATCGCTGTTATTAGTTTTGGTTGGCTTGCGTGCTGCCAGTGATATTCCTGTTTTGCAGTTTCCACAAATCACCAGTGCCTCGTTGCAAGTTACCACCCCATATGTTGGTGCGTCTGCCGAAGTCATACAGGGCTTTATCAGTGAGCCTATTGAGCGTGTTGCTGCCTCAGTACCCGGTGTTGACTACGTTGAATCTCGCAGCACACCTGGGCTGAGCTCAGTTACTGTATGGCTGAAAATCAATCAAGATAGCACCAAAGCCCTAGCTGAATTATCCGCCAAGCTCGATCAAATTCGTTTTCAATTACCCCAAGGTGCAGAAGACCCTTCAGTGGAAGTCGTGCGTGCTGACCGTCCCTTTGCCATCTTCTATTTGGTGGTAAATTACAATCAAACCGATGAGCCCATGTCACGGATGGATGTGACCGACTATTTATCACGGCGAGTTTCACCGGCATTAGCCTCTATTCCTGGGGTGCAACGCATAGGTTTGGAAGGTGGGCGTTCACCCGCCATGCGGATTTGGCTTGACCCGGCCAAACTCGCTGCATTTAACATAGCCGCTGACGAAGTGATGCTGGCTCTGCGGGCCAACAACTTAATCGCCACCGTTGGGCAAAGTGAAAATGACCAACAACGTATTCCTCTGCTCACTGACACATCTTTATCAACTGTCACAGACTTTGAACAGCTGATTGTCAGAAATATAGATGGCGCACAAATCAGATTGTCAGATATTGCCAAGATTGAAGTGGGCGAAGAAGAAAGCGAAGTCAGTGCGCGTTTTAGTCACGACACTGTGCTGTTTATTTCTGTGTGGCCCTTACCGGGGGCCAATGAAATTGAAATTGGCGACAAGTTATATGCCATGCTGGATGAAATCAATCCCACCCTGCCTAATGGTCTGCGCATTACTGATGGTTATGACGGCACCCTGTATATGCGCAGTGCCTTACGTGAAATTTTTATCACCTTGGCTGAAACCATATTGTTAGTGGGCATTGTTGTCGTGGCGATGATGGGGTCTTTTCGCACCGCTTTAGTCCCTTTGATTACTATTCCCATTTCTATACTAGGAGCCATTGGTGCTATGGCTCTGATGGGCTTTAGCCTAAATTTATTGACGGTATTGGCCATAGTATTGTCGGTAGGTTTAGTGGTTGACGATGCCATAGTCGTGGTCGAAAACGTTGCGCATTATATGCGTAATGGTATGAGCCGTTTAGAGGCTGCATTAACCAGTTCCCGCCAGTTATTGGCCCCCATTATCAGCATGACCATTACCCTGGCAGCGGTGTATGCACCCATTGGTTTACTCACTGGCTTAACCGGTGCTTTGTTTAAGGAATTTGCCTTTACGTTGGCGATTGCGGTGCTGATTTCGGGTTTTGTGGCTGTTACCTTGTCGCCTATCATGAGTGCTTACGCCTCGCCTGAGGGAGGTAAAGAAAGTCGTTTAACCCAAAAGATCAATCGTGGTTTTGAGCATATTCAATACGCTTATAGCAAATTACTGCTTAAAACCTTGCAGTTTAAAATCCAAATATTGTTTATCGCAGTCTTTCTTGCCTTGTTAAACGTGCCGTTTTATTTGTTTTCCCTCAAAGAATTAGCCCCAACCGAAGATCAAAATAGTATCAATGTGGTGGTTGAGTCAGCCCCCGATGCCTCCCTGGAATATACCATTGAGCATATGGACAAAGTCGTTGATACCATGTTGCAGCTCGATGGCGCAAAATATATGTGGCAAATCGTCACTCCCGCCGGGGCCTTTGGTGGCCTGGATTTGGTTGACCCCGCTGATCGCGATCAGAAGGCACAAGATATGTTTTGGCAAGCCTTTGGCACCTTGTCACAAGTCCCCGGGCTTAAAGCGTTTCCGGTGATGGAATCTGCCTTACCCACGTCAGGTAATTTTTCTGTTGAGTTAGCGGTATTAACGACTGATCCCTATGTTGATATGAAAATTTATGCCGACAAGATGGTTGCCGCAGCGAATGCCAGTGGCAAGTTTTTATTTGCCCAAACCGATCTGAAAATAGACTACCCACAGGCACGTTTTAAATTGGATCGCCAGGCGATTGCCGATTTAGGCATGGATTTGGCCAGCGTCAGCGCTCAATTACAAGTGCTGCTGTCGGGTAACTTTGTTGGTCGTTACAATCAAGACGGTCGCGCTTATCGTGTGGTACCTATGGTGGATGATAGCGCCCGTGTAAACCCCGATGCTATCTTGTCGTTATCGATCCGCACACCTGCTGATGACTTGATCCCTTTGAGTGCCATTGCCAGTTTAGAAACCGAAATTGCGCCGCGCTTTTTAAGTAAGTTTCAACAAAAAAACGCCTTCAGAATTTACGGTGAAGTTATCCCCGGCACCACTAAAGAGCAAGGACTGTCTGCCCTGGAGCAAGCAGCAAAAGAGCTACTGCCCGCAGAATACAGTATTGATTACGCAGGTGAATCGCGGCAAATACGTCTGGAAGGTAATAGTTTAGAAGGGGTATTGATGGTGGCCCTGGTCTTTGTGTTTTTAGTTTTAGCCGTACAGTTTAATAGTTTTCGTGACCCCCTGGTGGTGCTGCTTGGTTCAGTGCCCCTGGCGATGGCAGGTGCTTTAATGTTTACCTTTTTAGATTTCACTACTATCAACATCTATTCGCAAATTGGCTTTATCACCCTGGTAGGGTTAATCGCCAAAAATGGTATTTTGATCGTAGAATTTGCCAATAAAATGCAAGAACAGGGTTATGCCAAAGCACAAGCCGTGCAACTGGCCGCGCAGGCCCGTTTACGCCCTGTATTAATGACGACTGCGGCTACGGTATTAGGCCACTTTCCTTTGGTTCTGGTGGTAGGGGCGGGCGCCGAAGCACGCAATAGCATTGGTATTATCCTGGTCGCCGGAATGCTAGTGGGTACCGCATTTACCTTGTTGGTATTACCCAGTATCTATGTAGTATTGGCCTCTGAACATGGTGCCAAAGCAGGAAGGAATGCATTGCCAAAAGAACATAAAACAGCACAATAAAACCGCATATTAACGTTATCAAAGGGGTGGAAAAATCTAAAGGACAGTGATTTTATGTTTTAATTTAGCTGTCTAATCCTAGCTTATCGATACCCAAAACCATTGACACTGCAGCCAGGCGGCACAGGAACTCAGCCCATGACCTTGGACATACTAAGTGCAATGCGGTTGGCGATAGAGGTGAGGGCAGCCAACGATGGTGCCGTTTTAAGGGAGACGTGTATATAGGTGCTATCATCGAGGTTTACTGCCGATTTCTGTCAATAATAAGTGGTGAAATAGATCTGACTACCCAAGTCTGTTATTTTTTTCGTTAAGTTTTGACCCTGATATTTTATTTTTAAGCTAGCCCGATCCTTTGGGGTCAGGAAATTTTCTTCTCTTTGTCTTTTTATTTTTCCCTAAGAGAAGGTTTTTAATCTCGCCCAATTCTAATAATTCTACTTTAGGAAGTACCTTTTTCTTCCTTACTTTTTTCCCTAAGATGAGATTTTTAATTTCGCCCAATTCTACGAGTTGTACTTCATCAGATGGCATACTGCCACTGCTATCACTGCTATCACTGCTGAGACTGCTGGGACTGCTGCGACTAATGTCACTGCTTCTTCTTCTTCTTTTTCCCTTTCCTCTTCCCCTTTTGATCTTCTTCGCTTCAACTACAATCGTACCTCTTGCAACAGAAATTCGAAATCTCAGGTAAATTAAGAAGATGATGCTGAAAATAATTCCTATAAAAATCAAGCCATAAAACCAATAGAAAAAATTCTTAGTCGACTCATATATCTTATATCGATCTTTTAACTTATCTGCCCAAGCATAAAACTTATATGAAAAGGATGTTGTATCTTCATATACCTTATCTCGCAGGTCTAGGTCACTTCCTAAAGGATGTTTTTGTAAGCTGGCCTCAATAGTTGGACTCAAAAGCTCACTATTTGCACGCATAAGTTTTGTATAGGTGAACTCAACTGGTTCGTTAAAAATCAGCTCGTTTTGTTTTGTAATATCCTCAAAAAAAGATAATTGTGTGGAATTCAGGCTAATTTTTTTTGAATGTTCTGATGGTTTTTGCTCAAATTCAGAGGCTTCTAAGCTAAGTTTATCCTCGAATGGCCTATATATAAAATCTTCTGAAATTTTCTGAAAATGAGATGATTGTTTACTAATATCGTACTGAACGATTTGAAAAGAACTATCAAGTGGAGGCTCAGAAAAATTGAGTACGTTGATAACTACCAAGCTTAATAAAATTGCAATTTCTCCAAGAAGTAGCATTTTAATCAGATAGTTAACTATAGCGACGTCCACTAGACTATGACGTATAATTCACTATAACTCACTAAAAGACGGTATTGATGTTGATTTTTAACTCAATCAAACTACAGGGTTAGGTCGTTTTTTAAGTCAGTTATTCATTAGGTTAGTTAATGAATAACACGGCTTTTTTGTCTGAAATTGAAAACAGTATTAGTTTGACTTACCAAATAAATGCAATAAGACTCAGATTTTTTCTAAAAAACCTTAAGCATTATATAGAGAGTTGTATTTTTTACTACACATATCGAATTGTCTGTATGTGCTGGCATCATTTGCTACGCAACACTTCAAGTTGACAAATTTCAGAAATTATATTGGTTACTTTTTTTTAGCTATTGCACTAAATTTATGGGCAAATTGGCGAGTAGCCTTGCCACCTGTCGGTTGCACTGCGGTGCGCTTAATTGAGATGGTTGTGGACGAAAATCCGCTAATAAAGAACATCGCTAAAAGCATAAAAAGCATAAAAAGCAAAATTAAAAATCTAAAAAAAACTGTTCACTGGATAATAAATTGTCTCTTGATGGACTCAAGATAAACTGTAGCCCAGAAAAAACCTTGTCATATTTAATGATGACGTCCTGTAAACCATGCGGTATGAAATAATATCTTAAAGGCGCTGATGGCAAAGATAAAAAAACATGTGCAATTACATTTAGGCTACGGGCGCCAAGCATATTTTACCCATCAAGGCGAAACATAAACGAGAGACCATTGCGAGGCAGTAGTTCAATAATATTATCGGTACCTGCCGCAACGATCACGACTATGTCAGACAGAGGTAAAATAAAGAATGGGTAAAGTAAAGAGAAAGCCAGTCGATTTGTTTTAAACTCGATTGAATTTGTGGCCGTCAACCAACTATAAACGAAAAAAATGCGGCCAAGATAGGCAAGTGAGAGCCTAAAAATCGATACCCTAACTCGAGGCAATGCGACTGTGTACG
>Ga0307489_10001073_pt1 | contig 17706 bp, 23 predicted proteins | sample SB12metaG_FD_202247 | JGI IMG/M metagenome (GOLD analysis project Ga0307489, IMG submission 202247) | Sea-ice brine microbial communities from Beaufort Sea near Barrow, Alaska, United States - SB 1.2 | ecosystem: Environmental > Aquatic > Marine > Coastal | place: USA: Alaska | collected...
CCCCGACTTGCCCCCGTCCCCACCGTCGCCCCCGTCCAGCCCACCCAATCCTCTCCCGGGTGCCCACTCAGCGTACTCGCTCCAGTGCAAGAATGGCGCGGGCTGCAGCCGCATCGGTGCCCGCCCGACCGGTGCCGCCAACATCGCCATGGCGTCAATGGCGTCGTTCCTGTCCTCCTCCAGCCGCGCCGAGAGCGAACGCATGTCCACCGCCACCGCCGCCGCCGCCGCCGCCGCAGCCGGAAGTACTGGTCGGTCGGTCGGATTGCCGTCTCCGGTGGGCGCGGGGGCGGCGGAAGCGGCGACTGCGTCGTCGTGGATAGTGGGGGTCTTGCGCCGCGAGGAATCCCTCTTGCTGCGCGGCGGCGCCGCCGCCGCCGCCGCCGCACTGGTGGTACTGGCAATGCTGTCAGTGGCACTGATGTCCGTGAAGTGCACCACCGCAACTTTGGCGGTCTTCCTCTTCTTCTTGTCCTTGTCGCCTTTCTTCCGTTTCTCGGCCGACGCCGCCGCCGCTGCCGCCGCCGCCCCTGTCGCCCCCGCCCCCGCTTCTTCCGCCTCCGCCGCCGCCAGCGCTGCTTCTAAGACGACGGGCGGCGGAGCGAACTCTCCCGACGGAGGCGGCAATTCTTCGCCGCCGCCGCCGTCACCCTCGCCACTGTCTACCGAGGCGGAGGAGGGCGCACGAGCCAACGCCGCGCCCCCGCTGCCGCCACCGCTGCCGCCGCCGCTGCCGCCGGCCCCGGCAGATTTCTTATGTGGGTTATAGAAGAAGAAGTTGGCCGAGGCTTGCGCGGTGGGAAACGCGCCCGCCGCCGCGTCCTGCTTAGCGTCGGCGGCGGCGGAGGAGATGGACGAGGAGGAGGACGTGCGGCTGTGGTGGGCCGAGGGGGGTAGCGATGAACGCTGTGAGCGATGTGACTGCTGCTGCGGCTGCTGTACAACATCGGCAGCACCAGATGTAGCACCACCACGACCACCACCACCACCACCACCATAATGCACCGGTACAGCACCAGCACCAGCATCGGCAGCCGGTGCACTATGCTGCTGTTGCGCCGCTTCCCGAGCAGCGGCGGAGGGGCGCGGCGGCGGCGGCGGCGGCGGCGGCGGCGCCTGCGCGGACCGCATCGGCGGCGGCGCGGACGCGGACACGGCCTGGGCAAAGAACGCCTCGTACTCCTTCAACGCCGCCGCTAGCTCAGCGCCCAACCCCCCATCCACCTGATCCACACCCCCATCCGCAGCCACCCTTTCCGCAGCCCCCCTCTCTGTAGCTTCCCCCTCCGCAGCCCCCCGCTCTGAAGTCTCCCTCAGCCCCCCATCCACCCCATCCACACCCCTCTCCGCAGCCCCCTTCTCCGCAGGTCCCCCGTCTGCAGGCTTTCTCCGCGCCGCGTTGCCGGCCTCCACCGCCCGCCTGGCGTCTTCCAGCAGCCTCGTCTCGGCCACCCGCAGCTTCGTCGCCAGTGTCACAGCACGCAGCATCTCGCCCATGCCCCGCCCACACGCATCCCTGGTAATCGCTCCAACATCTCCACTGCCCTCCGCCGCCGCGGCCGCGGTCGTCGCGTTGGCCTCCGCCTGGGTTGCGGCTGCGGCTGCCACGGCGGCGTCGGCGACCACGCAGACGAGGGCGCGCTCCGTGGGCGGGCTCTCCAGGCACCACACGCCGCCGCCGTGCTCCGGCGCCGCGAGCAGGAAGGCGCGGGACCCCACCACCGCCGTGGACACCACCCCCGCCGCCACCCGCTCCGCCCCCGCCTCCGCCAGCGGGCACCACTCCAACAAACTCGCCCCCGCGGCGAGGGCCAAGCAAGCAGTGCTCATCACGTCATGGTCAGGTAAATGATGCTCGTCACGATCGCGTCATAGGGTGACAAGGACTCAGTTTAACTCAACTGTTGGAAACCCGGTCGATGATGTGGCGAGCATTATACAGCTGGCACTACCCGCGACGTCGACCACCGCCAGCGCACGGTCGGATACGGCCAGCACGCACGGCCCCATGGGGTGCAGCTCCCCGAACTCCCACTTGCGGGGTTTGGCGCCGGTCGGGCGGACGGGGGGGCGGGGCGCGCCGGGGGCGGCGGAGGGCGGGGGGATCGCGGGGCGCAGGGTGACCAGCACGCGGCTGACGGGCACGTCGTCGTGGTCCACCCACGCCTCCACCACCCACAGCCGCCGCCCGGGCCGTGCCGCCAGGATGTGTTCTCGCCGCCGCGCGCCGCCGCTACCATTGTCGCTGAGTTCACTGTTATCGCCGCCGCCATTGCCGCCGCTGCCGCCGCCGCCGCCGTTGCTCCCACTTTCGCTTCCTACACTGTCTCCCCTGCCACCCCCGCCTCCTCCGCCGCCCAGCTCCTTGCGCCAACCTCCGGCGCCCTCATCGTCAACGGGCTGCGCACGGCCGCCAGGCCCAGGGGCGGAGGCGGCGGCGGAGGAGGCGGAGGTGGAGGCCGCTTTCTCTTCCGGCGTGACTGGCACGGCGGCGCGCGCGTGAGCGTGGAAGCAGCCGCCGTAGAGCCCCTCCCGGGGCTTGGAGCCCACTTTGGGGTGGATGCCGTTGGGCACTGACAGCAGGTTGACGGAGTCCTTGGTGGACAGGACGGCCATCAGGCTGTGGCGCGAGAACCCGGTCTGGACCACGTGGGAGCCCAGGCTCAAGATGTTGGAGGTGGTCATGTATTTCTGTATTTGTTTGGGGGCGTGCTCTTTACCCTCGCCGCCGCCGCGGCCGTCGCCGTCACCTCCGCCGCCGCTCCCGCTCCCGCCCCCGTCAACTCCGCCTCCGCCATCGCCTGAGCCCGCCGTGGCCGCGCCGCCGCCGCCGCCCCCCCTACCACCCGCCGCACCGGCGGCGCTGTAGGCTGAGATGTCCGTGACCGCCACCGTGCCCGTCTCGTCCCCGCTCAGCAGCTTGCACCCGTCGACGCTCCACTCCAAACAGGTCACCGTCTGCCCGCTGTGCGCGTTAGGAATCTGCGCTACAGCCTTTCCGCAGGGCCGTACACTCGCTCCCTTGCAGCTAAAGATGAGATGAAAAGAGGACGCCGTGTATAAGGCCCTGGACGGCTGCGACAAGCAGGGCGGCGGCGGCGGCGGCGGCAGCGGCGGTGGTGTACAGGTGCAAGTGAGCAAACAGTCAGGGAATGCTGCGAAAGGCCCTGCCTTCCCAGGCGAGCTCCGCCGCTCGGGCCCAAGTGCCAGGGTCGGGTATGTGATGGATTAATGCTCGCCACGTCAAGGATGCGATTTGAAACGAGGCTCGTCTAAAACGTGATGACGACGTGGTAGGCACCACGCACAAATTCTGACCCCTACCAAGCGCAAACTCGATGACGTGCAACACCCCGTTAGTGTACGCGATGGCGCAGAGCGTGCCCGCGGGGTTCAGCTTCAGGCGCGAGATGGCGGGCGACGCGGAGGATGACCGCGCGCGTGCCGATGCCGCGGAGGAGGAGGAGAGCGCCGAGGGCGTCGCTTGGCGCTGCGGCGCGTCGGCGGGTGACACCACCGTCAAGAATCGCAGTGGGCCTTCGGGGGCGTCGCCCTCGTCGCCGAATGGCGATGGGAGGTTCCGCGCCAGCGTGCGCAGGAAGACGTACACGCTGCCGGTGTTAGCGCCCAGGATGAGGTGCTTGGGCGACGCGTCCAGGCACAGGAACCGCACGCGCGGGCCCGCCACGCTCGCCAGCTCCGGCGCCTCCCACCTCCAGGGCCTCGACACAAGTACTCGTTCTCTTATTATTCAGCTCAACTTTCATCTCAGCTGCTCATCTTTGAGATGTGAAGGTGAAAACTGTTTAAGCCGATTGTCCCTGAAACCGCGTGAGTTCTCCCACAAGCACACGTCAAGGATGCGCAAGTTGAGCTGCAAACTCGTATTTGTGCAAGGAGTAAAGTCCCTGCCGCAACCGCGCGCCACAGCACACCCACCATTTTGTTATTTTCTTGTTCCAAAGGGCGGTTTCAACGCGGTGGGTGTGTTGTCCTCCCCCGAGATGCGAATCCACTAGGCCATGGCCAAGGCCTGGAGTGCGCGCGCCCCCTCCACCTGATACATGCGTGGATACGTTCACCGGCACGCGAGTTCCACTGCGTTGTGCGCCACGCTGACGCTGCAGGAGTGCCGACGTCGGGGGCGGGTGGGCGGATTCTAAAGTGCCGATACAGGAGCGGTCTTGTCTGCGCAGATCCTGTGGGGGGTCAAGAAAACGGGGATGGCGATGGCGCTTAGCGCGTTTTTGTCTCGATACCAGTTTCCCATATTGCCACGTCATAGACTTTACTGTACACTACCGAACCAATGACAACGTGTTGAGCAGGTCCAGTGGTCAGACTACCTTCGAATTCAGTTCTTTCCATCAGGGAGGACGGACCCGACCCGGACGCCGTGGAGCCCGCTCTGTGGCGTGCGTCTCGTTCACTCGTTACATTACCCGCTCTGTGGCGTGCGTCTCGTTCACTCGTTACATTACCCGCGTCAATGGAGAGTCAAAATTAAACATTCTCCGATTCACTGGCTCGCGCGCTTTCACATTCTCGGCGGTGCGCGCACCTTCCACGGCGCACACGCGCGGCCACACACGGTGACCCGTCGTCGGGCTGACTCGCGGCGCCGGTCTTACACGCGGGAGCGCCGCGTCGGTTTCGACCGGCGTCGGCTTTCATCGTGCGAGGGGCGGCGCGTGCCGATTCCGTCAGACCGTTTATAGGAAGTGCGACAACCGAAAGACGCCTGGGCAGGAAGGAGCCTATCGCACAAGATGGCCGTCGCCGCCGAGGAATGCAAGGAATGCGTGGAGGGCGCGGACCGCGAGGAGAGCGAGGACCATGAGGAGGTCGGGCCTGTACCTCGGCAGATACTGTTCGCCACATCGTCGACACGTGGTTTGACCCCTCGTGTCTTGCATTGATTAGCTTCCTCTCCTTGAGGATAAACGACGTGACGGAAGCGCGACGTTTCGTTCAACAACATTCTGCCTGGCCCTACTAGAGGGACAGCTTCGTGGAAGAGGACAGCTTCGCGGAGGAGCAGCAGCAGGAGGAGCAGGTGGTGGACAGCCGGCCCGAGTCGGCGCGGATCCGTGCCAAGATGGCGACGCCGGCGTCGACGTCCAAGGGGGAGGGCGTGAAGCGCATCACCACGCTCCTCGCAAAGAGCTTCGCGGGATTCTTCACTGCCTGGAAGTCGTATGTCCGCGCCAAGCGGGAGGCGGGGCTCGCACACCCGTCCCTCGGCCCCCTCACTTCTCGCTCATGGTGTACCGGTGTACCCTGGGCCGCTAGTAGTTGAGCTAGGAAAGAGGCGTGGTGTCAGGCCACGGACAGGAGGAGGATGCGGTGAGTGTGCACCGTAGTTGTACACCGGTATCCTATGAACGGACTATGAGCGAACTGTCGGGACGCCGTGTCAGGCCGGGGACAGGGAGGAGGATGCGGTGCGCGTGTACAGGTACACCGGTGCACGATGAGCGAACCACGAAGACGCCACGTCCGACCCTGGCGCGAGGATGAAGCGGAGATGGGCGAGCTGACAACCGTGTGCGACATCCTCAAGAGGCCCACGTGGCAGGGGGGTGCACTCCTTCCCTTTTCGGTGCTCAACTTTATACCTGAAAGCCGCCACCTGTCCCCGATATGGGAAATGTTGTGGGCAGGCAAAGGGTGTGGTTACTCAGGCATGCCCTGAGCACTGAGGCGGAGTGAGGTCCTACAAAAATGTATAGACGCTCACCTGCACTAGAGCCTAAGCCTTTGAGATTGAAATAAAAATAAAAATAAAGAGAAGTGGTGTGTGGGACCCTGGTCGGCGGCTGCGCACGCCCCGGGAGATTGAAGTGGTGCGCAAGTACCTTTGGCAGGGTGCTTCATACCGACTGCTGTCTCATAGTTTACTCGTTCACACTCGCCGCTTCCTCCTGCCTGGCCTGTCTGACCTCACTTCCAACATGCATTAAAAGCGATTGTTGAGTTACGTGTCATCCCATGACGCGGCGAGCGTCATTCTGTGGGCCAGACTCTGCTTCACGCGCACACACCAAGTTCGTGCCCACGCTAGACGAGGATGTTCAGATAGAATACTGCAAGTTGGCCACCGTGGCGGAGCTACCAGCGAAGTATTTACTTTGCCAGTCGGGCGACGTTGGAAAAGCGTTCTACCTGATTCTCCACGGCATGGGCTTCCACTCGTCCACTTTCCGGATCAATCTGAGCCGTATTTGACACTGTTACCACCCACGGTATACCACAAATAGTGCTCACATCAAGCCGAAACATGGACGAGTGTGAGGCAGTGCTTGACGGGCACCTGTCGGTGTGGCACGGGCGGGCGCCGGTACACGTCGGGCAGTCGTTCGACGAGGAGCAGCGCATCACGGGCATGAGCGCGGGCAGGGGCTTACACTCGTCCACTTCTCAGCTCAACCTGAGCCGTTTCTGACACAGAATACACCCCAAAAACAGCCCCTAATACCCCGTGAAATATCTTAAACACCCCAAAAACAACCCCGAATCGCACCCCCTATCCTACAGAAAGCGCTTACGTTGAGCCGAAACGTGGACGAGTGTAGGTCCATGGGCACGGGTGACTCATTCGGTGAGCTGGCGCTGCAGGAGGACAACGGCAAGCGGTCCGTCACCATGCGCACGGAGATGGCCACGGTGCTCGTCGTGCTCAGCAAACGTAATTACCTGCGGGCAAGGCCCCGGCACTCGTGCTCTGACTGTTTGCTCATAGTGCACTCGTACACCTGTGCACACTAGCCGCATCCTCCTTCCCGCCCTGGCCACTCGTTCCCTGACTGTAGACGGATGCGGCAAGCGTGAACAGGTACACTGGTACACTATGAGCAAACATTTAGGTTGAGCTGGAAAGGGGAGGAGCGGCGCGGCCCTGGGTGCGGACCATCAAGAATATGTTCGAGCTGGAGACGCGCGACCGCGTGGACTTCCTATGCCGGGTGGGGCCGCACTGTTCACTCATTGTTTGCATGTTTTGTAAACAGCGCGCGCCACGTCGTACACCGCGTGTGAACCCTGGTTTGTTGCAGCCACTGCGTTGGCGAAATGCCGACCCTTCGGGTATGGTAGATATTGCTCGCCATGTCATAGGATGACATTACGAGTAGTTGAATGCCATGCTGTGACGCGGCGAGGTGTTCCCCCGGTGGACCCTGGCTATGGGTGCCCGCGCTGCAGGACGAGAACCTGGAGAACATCCGCACCCTGGCGCTGTACATGACGGAGACCAAGCACGTGGAGGGCGCGGAGATCGTGGCGCAGGGCTCCGCGCCCGAGGCCATGTCCTTCGTGCTGTCGGGCAGGGCCCTCACACTCCTTCCCGCGACATCATTCCACCTCATGTAATTTTGGCGCTGAGCGCACGGAAAGCACGTGTGTATGGGATAATGACCCCGTATACACTTTTGCTGACCATCCTATGACGTGGCGCACTTTTGCCGTCACACTCCTAACACTCCTTTCCGCGATATCTTTCCACGTCATTTCGAGCTGTTTTGGCCGCCGCTGCCGCCGCCCGGGTGAAGCTACCTTGGGAACAAGTCTAAGGTCCCCCTGCTCTGCCGCGGGGTACACCAGTATCTGTGTGATCACTTGAGTCACACCACTTGATACCTGGAAGATGCCCGAGTTGAGGAGGAGGAGATGAGCAGTGCGAGGCCCTGCGGTCGGGCACCGTCGAGATCCGCATAAGCATGGACGACAAAATTGAGCGGGAGATGACGCAGCGGAATTGGAAGGGGGTGGGGCTGGGGGCATCGGTGAAGCTCGGGGGCATCGGGGGGATGATGGGCGCGGTGGGCAAGGCGGGACTGGGGGTTCGAACTGTGTCGGCGGGGACCCTGAGCGACCGCATCGGTAACGTCGGTGACGTGAACCCACGAGACTCGCAAACATCCGGCAGCGGCGGCGGCGGCGGGATTGGACTCATGGAAACGCTCCCTCGAAACTCTCTGGCGCCCGGCAGACTGAGCGCCATATTTAGTCCAGTATTGGAGCGCTCTGCCAGGGCATCCGCGGAGTCGAGAGCGGCTGCGGCAGCGGCGGCGAGGGGGGCGCTCCCTCCCGTTCCAGGGCCGGCGGGGTCACTCGCCGGGGCACTCGAGGCAGCAGGCCACGGGCAACTCGCCGGCAACTCGCCGGTGACGCCCCAGTGGATGTGCCTCGGGCGCCTGGGGGTGGGCAACATCGTGGGTGAACGTGCGGTGGGGAAAGTCAATAACGCTCAACATGTCATCCTCCACATCGCAAACCCTCGCTTCTTCAGGTATATGACATCGTACGACTATGCATAACCGCCGTCACCTACCCATGACTAAAGCCATCTCCCACCTGTCTCTCCTCAGTCATTTAGGTACTTCTTGCCTTTCTAAGAACGCGCTTCGATAGTCCAGGTGATTTGGTTGATCCGTCAGCCTCGTCTACTGCAGAATACACCCACCTGAGGCGGGTGATGCGGTGAGCACGCGGCCCGGGCGCGCGGTGACCCTAAACCCTAAACCCTAAACCCTAAACCCTCATACACCCACCTGACGCGGGTGATGCACTGTGCACGCGGCCCGGGCGCGCGGTGTGCACGAAGCGGCAGCACAAGTACGGCGTGGTGGCACACAGTGCAGTGCACATGCTGGTGCTGCCCTACCCCCTCTTCATCATCCGGCAGGGTGGGTGTGTTGAGATCAAGCACTCCACCGACGCTGAATCGGCGAAATGACCCTCCAGCCCTGACAGGGGGGCTCTCCAGAAATAAGCACTCCACTGACGGTGAATCTGCGAATCGAGTCAGCGCGTTTATCACAAAAAAACATCAAGCTATGAGCGATTCCAATACACTTCAATACATTTTACCACTGATTTTTGGTTGGTCGAGGGGACATATTTGACCTCTCGACCAGTCACAAATCAGTGAAATATGTCAGGATGTATCGCAATGTAATGGATCGTTCATAGCTTCACTTGTTTTATCATCAATCAGCATTCACACTGAAGTTAACCAGTAAGTCACGCTCCGATCTGAGTTCGAGTGGAAATTCTGAAGGACCCTGCTGATCGGCTGTCGCACAAGACACGCGAGCTGATGCTGTCACGCACGCATGCGCTGCCCACAGTGGCGGGCGTCACCGCCACCGTGCAGGCCGACGAGCAGTGGCGGGTAAGGACTCATGGATAGTGCTCGCCACGTCATCATACGCATTTCTTTAACCCTCGTTTCTTAGGGACTAATGAATACTGCTTGCCACGTCATCCAACGCATTTTACACCCTCGTTTCGTGAGTTACGTGGCATTTATGACGTGGCGAGCACTATCTATGAGTCCATAGCGGCGGGGCCGGCGCAGCGGTATCGTGGAGTCGGAGCTGGAGGTGCGGCGACGGCGGCGGGCGGCGGAGGGGCTGCCGGGCCCGCTCACGCCACTCAAGGGGCCGGGTCCGCCAGGGTTTGGGCCCGGGCCCAAAAACATAGTGAGCAGCCCGGCTGCGGCGGCGCCGGGGGGCATGCAGTCTTATGAAACTGCTGAGTCTCCATCGATTGCTCTGGCATCCGCCGCCCGCGCTATGGTTGACGCGCTCACGACGGACGGCGCGGGCGGCGGGGCGGGCGGCGGGACGGGCGGCGGGGCACAACGCCTCAGCGTGGTGGGGTGCAACGCATCATTCTCGCCACGTCATCGTCCACGTGTGTGACCCTCGTCTCCTCAGTTGAATGACATCGAGTGACGAGGCGAGTGTGAGTCACTGGGACCTTGTGGCGTCATCCACCACGTACTCGCCACGGCATTATCCATGACTCAAACCCTCGCGTTTATTGAGACAAATGACATCGAGTGACGTGGCGAGCGTTAGTCAACCGGCCCCACGCCTGCTCGCTGTGTCGTCCTCCACGTTATAGACCTTCGTTTCTTGAGTTATATGGCAGCTGATGACGTGGAGAGGGCGGTATTCACCCGGCCCTGCAGCGCGGCGCTGCCGGCGTCGCCGTCGACGTCGGCAGTGGCGTCACCCGGCGCGGCGGGGCGCCACTCGCCCAATCAGAAGGTCCTGGCGGAGAGAAGGACCCTAGAAGCTGCACGCGCCGCCACTGTCGGGTTCCGAGGCGGCGACCGCTCCTTGGACGAAACCTACGTGGACTTTCACACCGACGTGCCGTTCCTCACTGTGCTGCTGGAGGACGAGGCAGGAGGGGTGTTTATAACAGGCAACCGACTGACGTAGAATCGACGAACTCCTCCTCCGCGCGTCTGCATGAGGAGGTATTGAGAACAAGGACTCGACCGACGTTGAATTCTCCTCCTCCTCCTCCGCGCGTATGTATTAGTATTCACCCTGAAGTTTAGTCATGCGGGCACGTCCGATATCGGTGCGGGTGCTTGTTCTCAACGACCCTCCGGCGAGGTGCCCGGGAACCTTTTATCGATGGAGACATTCGACGAGCTGTTCCAGGCCTGGCACGACGAATGCCAAATTAGGAAACTTCTCTTCGTGCGATACACCCACTGCCGGTAGGACCCGATGTCACCTGACTGTTCGCTCATAGAGTACCAGTACACAGTCACCTCCTCATATTCTGTCTCCTCCACTATCTGCTCCCCTATCTCCTCCGCCCAAGGCCTGGTGTCAACCATGTCGTTATGGCCATTTCATCTGACACCGCACCAGTCAATGTTTTCCTTTTGAAACCAAGCAGCCTCGTTTGATACCGGGCCTTCACTGCCGGTGCGCGGTGTTTGACCCCCGTCTCCCGGTGACTTTGTCTGAGGATGAACGGGCGGACGCGGCGACCGACTTAGCGGAGATGATGCTAGCGATGCGCGACGACATTTGTGAGATGGCGGATAACGGTAGGGCGGTGCAGGTGCAGGTTGACCCTATCAACCCACGTTGAAACCGCCTGGAACTAAGCGCTTGAAACTAAAATGTGATGCACCGCTTTCAAACTTTGCTTTCAACTTCAACTTGCGCCGCTATATAACGGGTACTTGATTCGCAACAGAATCGGGATCCAGGGGAAGCCAAAGCCCCACGGGCAGGCGGCCGGGTCGGAGCCTGGTGCAGCGGGGGCGGAGGGGACGGGGACGGAGCCGGGGACCCCGGGGGCGCCGGGGACGCCGAGGGGGGCGCCTCGCAGGGCCTCGGTGTCGGATAACTTTAAACCCCGGACACCCGGGAGCTCGACCTCGAGCTTAAAGCCCGATCATCTCCCGCTTCCGCCTCCGTTGTACCTCGAGACAGACAAGGCAGGGGGGGTGTTGAGAACAAGCACGGGGGGCGGGCCGAAAGCCTGGTGCCTCCTTATACACGCGGAAGCGTCTCTCTCTGCCTCTCTCTCTCACGGGGACCATGGCGAAAGCCTGGTGCCTCCTGATTCACGGGAAAGTGTCTCTCTCACGGGGGGCGGGGCGAAAGCCTGTTGCCTCCTGATGCACGCGGAAGCGTCTGTCTGTCACTTTGTCTTATTGAGATGAAGCACTCACCGACGTTGTGTACCGACGAACCGAGTCTGCGCGTCTGCATGAGCATTCACCCGGAAGGCAGGTCATGCGGGCACGTCCGATCCCAGTTCGAGAGTTTGTTCTCAATGACCCTCCTCTCAGGACAAGGCTGATAAGGCGGCGGAGAAGGTGGGGTGCTGCACATTGAAACTCATGTTGAAAGCACAAATATCTCAGCGCTTGAAACTTAAACACGATAAGCTGCTTTGAAGTTTGGCTTTCAACTTCAACTTGCGCCCTTACAGCAAGGAAAAGGCGAAAGCGGACAAGGAGAAGGATAAGATCTATCAGGCGCACCGCGCGGAGGGTTCGCTCCATCATAAGTTTGGCAGGGACAGACACGTACTGATATTGACAGACCTGAGGGTCCATCCGCTTGAAATGGCGGGGGGGGTGGTAAGCTTAATGCTCACCACGTGAGCGCCTTGGGGCTTGATAAACGTTAGAAAAAGATAATACTGCTCGCCACACGTCATGTGATGCAAGTTGACTTTAGAAACGAGAACATTGGGTTAAGTGTAGCGCATGAAGGATCGACCACCGCCTCAGATGTTACCGTGTAGCGTACCAGCTCTGAAGGTACAGATTTGGTGGATGACGCGGCAAGCCTTTCATCGTTGTCCCTAAATTTCGGAGCCCATTCTCCTGCGCATTATCCCCCCGCAAAGCGAAATGGGCAGAGCGGGGGGGCGGCTATTATTAAAGGCAAGGGCTTCCACTCATCCACTTTTCACCTCAACCCGAGCCGTTGTTGGCACTGAAACCACCAACGTATCCCACGAAAAGTGGTTACATTGAGCCGAGAAGTGGAGGAGTGTAAGCCCCTGATGATCGAGCCGCGTGGGAGTGATGGGGAAGCGAGGCGGGGCCTGGCGGATGGTGCACGCCACGCCACGTCATCGACTTTCGACACGCATTGTAAACCCTCTTCTCTCGAGTAAACTGGCATCGTATGACGCGGCGAGCAGTATCTGCAAGGCCCTTTGCCCGCCACATCATAGACCCTTGACACGCATTTGAACCCTCGTTTCTTGAGTAACATAGCATCCTATGACCTGGTGAGCAATATCTTCTACGCCCCTAAAGCGAGGGCTCTGAGGATAAGCGTTGGCTCTGCCGCGTCCCCCGACTTATCCAACGCCGGAGACGCGGGAGATGACTGGGATGACGAGGACGAGGAGGACTCCGTGTCCACGTCGGGGTACCGCGCGGCGATGTGGGCGGGTCTGGCGTTTGGCAACCTGTTCGTGACGTACGACGCCAGGGGCAGCTTCGTGGGCTCCTTCTACGGCAGCGCCTCCGCCGCCGCTGAGGCGGGGCCGCGCACTCGCTCCCTTTTCAGCTCAACCTGACCAATGTACCCGTGCACACTCCGCCACTTTCTCCCTGTCCTTCAGCTCGTTCGATTTTCTATTCAGTTGGCAGCACCTTCGAGGTCGGAGGCAAACTGTTTGAGCGTCGAAAGGGTTTCACGTCACGCGCTTTGTCACTAACATGGGAATGACTATTTAATGGCTCTGTGCCGAGGCGCTGTTACTTGATGCGTATGCATCGACGGGCGGGGCACCGGGTGCGCGGGGCTCGAGCACCGACCCGCCCGGGGGGCAGCTTCGCGCGTCGCACGAGGTTGCTGAGGTGCTCAGCGCCAGCGTGATGCTGGACGAGGCGCCGGCGCCGCCGCAGCCGCCGCCTCCGCCTCCCGCGGGAAACCGCTCACGCCGGAACTCGATGATTGTGGAGTTGCCTCCGTGGAAGTCGGTGCCGCGGCGGTCGGCGCACGTGGCGGATATGGAGGTGAGGATTTGCTCATACTCTTCATGTGCCTGTGCGCACTCACCTCCTCCGCCTGCTCCGCTTCCTCCTCCTCCTCTTCCTCCTCTTTACCCTCCTCGTCCTCCTCCTCCTCGATCTCCTCCTCGTCCTCCTCCTCGTCCTCGTCCTCCTCGTCCTCCTCCTCCTCCTCCTTCTCCTCCTCCTCCTGCTCCTTCTGCTCCTCCTCCTCCTCCTCCTCCTGCTCCTCCTCCTCACCCTCCACCTCCTGCTTCTCTGCCACCTCAGTATCGTACGCTATCGCCGCAATCTTGGGCCCGGTATCATCCCATCCACGCCATTTTTGCCATTTTACCCAACATGACACCACTTAGTTTGGTCACTTTACCAAGAGCTCTGTTTGATACGGGGCCTTGCGCGGAGGAGCGAATGAACTGGGTACAGGGCCGGGCGCGGGGCCAAGGGGGCGCCGACGGGGAGGCGGGCGATGCGACCTCCGCCAACCAGCCCCTCGACGACGGCCAAAACCAGAAACCGTGCTTCATCATCCTCAGAAAAAGGGTGAGGCTCGCTGGATTTTGCTGACCGCATCATTCAACGCATTCACACCCTCGTTTCTTAAGACAATTGAGGCTTGACTGGTGACTGATGCTTGAGTTTACGCTAAGTGCCGTCCTGTGACGCGGCGAGCATACTGTGATTCACCGGGCCGTTGTGCGAGGTGGCGTATCGGGACCCGTACCGGAAGACGGGTTGGGCGCGGGTGCGCGCCATGAAAGGCATGATGGTCACCATGGCGCTGCTGTCCAACGCCATCCGAGAGAAGCGCATGGAACAGGCGGCGGCCAAGGTGGGGCCTGGCAGAAATTGCTGGATATGTCCTTCGTCTTCGACACCTTTGCCAACCCTTGTTTCTTGACTGAAACGCCACCCTGTGATGTTTTGAGCATTTTCTGCCAGACCCTGAGCCAAGGCTGCGGGTATGGGTGGTAAAGCCGCCGTGGTGGAGCGGCCGACATCAGTGCAATCGGCAGAGAATGGGGCGGTCGCGGTGGGGCGGTCGGCGGTGGGGCGGACGGAGCGGCTGGAGGCTGCGGCGGCGCTGCGGCCGGTGGCGCACCTCAAAGTGCAGGCGGGTCAGGGTGGTGCTGGCCAGGGGAAGCTCAAGGCGGCGGGGGCGGACAAATACAACACATATCCGCTATCGGCGCGATTCAATCACCAATTGGTGAAGCCGTTGGCGGCGGAGACTTCGGGGCGGTCGCTGGCGTCTGAGCCGTCGAGCGCTCGGTCGAGCCGCTCGGTGGCCAACGTCATGAAGGCGGCGGGGGGGGCGGGGGCGGCGGGGGCGGCGGGGGGGTTGCCGGCGCTGCGATCACCCGGACATGGCGGTGGCGGTGCCAGGGCCAAAGCCTCCAACATGTCGGTCTCTACCGTGTCAATCATAGCCTCGAACCTCGTGAAGGGGGCGGTGAAGGGGGCGCGGCACTTGGAGCGTACCAAGGGAGGCAAGGGAGGTAGGGTCGATCGAATGTTGATATTGCCGGCCACGTCATCGACACGCGTTTCAACCTCGCCTCTTGCGGTGAATGACATCATATGACGTGGCGAGCAAGAGCACTGTCAGCCAGGCCATACACGGAGGCGGCGTGGTGGTAAAGCTGAAGAATGGGCGGGTGCAGGTGAGGAAGGTCTCGAACGCGGAGCGCTTCCTTCCGCAGATATTGGGGCCGGGGTCACCTGAGTCGGGGAAGGGGCAGGGGGCGGGCCCAGGGCCGGTGGCGGGGCCAGGGCCGGGGGCGGTGGCGGGGTGGGCGGGGCCAGGGCCGGAGCCGGGGCCGGGGGCAGTGCCGGGGGCGGACGCGGACGCGGAGCCGGGGGCTGAGGATGGCGGCTGCGGGGACGACGAGTGCGGCGGTGCCGGCGAGCGGTTAGCCGGCAGAAGGCTGAACGTGAACGGTCGGGAGCAACCTAGGTTGTCAAGGTTGTCAAGGATGGCAAGGGTGTCGGAAGGTACCGAGGGCAGCGGCGAGGATGACGATGACGAGAGAGGCGGCGGGGCGAAGCACGTCAACGGCCCCGCGGAGGCGTTGGCAATGATGCACCACCGCCACAGCCCACCGCGCCATACCCTAGCCCCCCATGCCATATGGTAGCGATAGCACAGTAGGATTGTGACAGTTCAACTTGAGCCAGCTCAAGTTGATCAATGGTGTAAATAGTGCCCCTCGATAGGACCTTGGACCCAACAGACCGCTGGAAACAACTGCGGATGGGGTTGGTTAGTAGCGTTTACCTCGTGAGCGCCTTGGGATAAACGATGGCTGAAAAATAATTGAACGCAAGGAAGCACAAAATTTTACGCTCGCTCTCTCCCGCTCGTTGTTCTTCGCCAGCGCCCTTTGCTCGCTTGAGCCGTAGCTCGTCGCCTCGCCTTATTTTCGTAAGATCTGTGGGATTTGTCAATAACAACGTTTGTCCTACAGTCAACACCCTCCAAAGGCGCCGCCAGCTAAGCCGGCGTCACCAAAAAAACCCAAACCGAGCACCTTTGCCCGGCGCTTAGCGGTAGGACTTCTGGAAGCGGGCGCGGGCGCCGCGGCCACCGAACTTCTTGGGCTCCATGCGGCGAGGGTCGGCGACGAGCAGCGTGCGGTCGTACGACAGCAGCACGTCCTCAGACTAGGGCCGGACACCGCTGTTCGTGCTCAGCTCAACTTGTGCGTCAAGGTACTGCGTGGGGGTAATTGGCCGGTGCCTTGTCAACCAAACTTGGGCGTCTTCGAGGTACGAGGTGGGTGGGTTCAGGTACAACGGAACCAGTAGTTCCTCGTCAGCTCAACTTGCGCGTCGTTGAGGTATCACGTGGCATAACTTGAGTGCTTCAGAAACCGGCGCCGCCGCTGTCAAGTGGCGGAGCGATCCAACAAGACACGCTACCATCACGGCGCGCTACACAGCGCCGCCGCTGGTGGTTTCGAGGACACCACGGTAGACATGCCTGTGACGGGACGCCCTGTAAGAGGACGCCGCGTGATGGGACGCCGTGTGAGAGGACACCTTGTAAGGGGACGCCACGCAAGGGGATGCCGTGTTAGGGGAGGACGTCGTATGGTGAAGTTCCCTGCCTTGATCTCCTTCTTGCTCTGCTCGTCCACGTACTTCTGGTAGTACGCCACGATCGCCTTGGCGATGGCCTGGCGCACGGCTGTTGCAAGAGAGCACACAGGGAAGGGGCAATTAGCGTTTATGCGGGAAAGTGTTTCACCGCTGGTACCCTAAATCCCGCGTTTGACATCCCTCCTAGCCCCCCGTCAACCCTTCGTACTGGGACAGTGTTCTGGTGACAAGGGAGGCCCTTCGGCCCCGAAACCCCACATTTCACATCCGTCCCAAGCCCCCTGAACCCCGCGGGAGAGTGTACCGGGAGAGTGTACCGGGGACAGGGGGACCTACTCCAACCCTAAATTCCACATTTCCGACCCCGCCCCCGCCCCCCTGAACCCTCGTGCCCCCCTGAGGATCTCCACGCAGGAGGAGCCTGGCGCGACGAACAGCACCGCCCCCGCGATTCCCTGGAGCTAGCCCGTGGACCACGGCATCCCCCCGGTGAGAGTCCCGCGCAAGAGTCCCCCAGCCCGCCAGCTCCTGCCACAATCTTCTCCAGCCTCCCCTGCCGCTGCGCTCCCACTGTGCTCCCCGGCGCCCGTGCTGTGAGTCAACACTCACCATACATCTGCGACACATGGCCGCCACCCTTGACGCGGATGCGCAGGTCCAGGTTGGCGAAGCGCTGGCGGCCCAGCAGCAGCACGGGCTCGATGGCCTTGAACTTCAGCGTCTCGGGCTGAATCAGCTCAATGGGGGCACCTGCAAACCGTAGAAAAGAGCGAGTTCAGTCGATTGACGGAGAACGGCGGTGAGAGACGGCGAGGAGGCTCCCGACGCACGCGGTTGACGCTGTTGTACGCACAACACCCCCTCGTTACATCCCCTGGCACCACCGCCGCAGTGTACCGCGTAGGATCCTCACGCGGCCTTGGGACGCTGCGAGCCGGCGCACACTCTCACGCTGCCAAAACCCTATTTCGCCGGCAGTGGTGGAGCGGACTCCCGGGAAGCGTTGCGCACCGTTGAAGCGGATGACGCCCTTGCCGCGCTTGCAGTGCACGACGGCGACCGCGGTCTTCTGCTCGACATAGGCGTTACCGAGGGGGGAGGGTCAGTAACCAGTCAAGGATCAACGGCGCTCGGACCTCGCGCGCGAACACACACAGCAAACGAAAACGCGAATCTCCTCGGCCCGCAATAAATCAATCCCAGGAGCCGGCGAACTGTCGATTTCCGTACGACGTGAGCCCCCCGCAGTGAGGTGGCGCACCTTACGCCCGAAGGTCTGAACGGACTCCGCCATGCTGGACGAG
>Ga0307489_10001074_pt1 | contig 17705 bp, 29 predicted proteins | sample SB12metaG_FD_202247 | JGI IMG/M metagenome (GOLD analysis project Ga0307489, IMG submission 202247) | Sea-ice brine microbial communities from Beaufort Sea near Barrow, Alaska, United States - SB 1.2 | ecosystem: Environmental > Aquatic > Marine > Coastal | place: USA: Alaska | collected...
CCGCCGAGGGCGCCGTCACGGCCTGCAAAACTAGTAGGTGGTGCAACATGCCCGACAGCGACTGCCTCCGCTCGGTGCAGCTGATCCCGGTGAACAAGACCTGCCTGAACGACATGCAGCCGCCGGAGCAGGATCAGCCGTTGGAGCCGATGCCGCCGCCGCTGATCAATCCGCCCGTGGCCTACCCGCCGCCGCCCAAGAATCAGTGCTCGGAGGCAGGGGCTTACACTCGTTCACTTCTCAGCTCAAGTTGAGCGCTTTTCATGGGATAGGGGGTGCACGTAGGGGTTGTGTAGCCCGTGTTAAGTAAAGTAAGGGGGTGCTACGGGGTGTGTAGGGCGTGTAGGGTGTTTTTGTGTGTCAGACATGGCTCGAGTTGAGCTGAAAGTTGAACGAGTGTAAGCCCCTGCTCAAAGGGGAACATGGTGGTGGGCTGCGCGTGCGGGAGCGTGGACGGCGGGCTCGACCAACCCGACAACCCGACCGAGTCGTCGGGGATGTGCTGCAACCGGGCGACTAAACAGACCGTCATGGGCACGCAGGATAAGTCGTGGGCCTGGTGTGTGAAGTACTCGCCGCCGCCGCGGCCGCCGACTCTGATGCCGCCGCCGCCGAGCCCGCCGCCCGCCGATGTGTGCTCCAAGGATAGCATGGTTGCGGGCTGCAAGTGCGCGAGCCAGGGCTTCGGCCACGGGCTACCTGACAACCCGTCGTCGACGTCCGATCTATGCTGCGATCAGAAGACGAAGAAGACCGCGACGGGCGTGCAGGTCACGTCGTACGTCACGTGCGTGAACTACTCGCCCCCGCCTCGGCCGCCGCCGCCGATGCCACCTCCGCTGAGTCCGCCGCCCAACGACGTGTGTTCCACCAGCAACATGGTCGCTGGCTGCAAGTGCGGGAGCCGGGGCTTCGGCCACGGGTTACCTGACAACCCGCTCGTGTCGACTGGACTGTGCTGCGACCAGGCGACAAAGAAGACCGTCACGGGCGCGCAGATCACGTCTCGTGTCACGTGCGTGGTGTACTCGCCCCCGCCGCGGCCGCCGCCGCCGATGCCGCCGCCGCCGAGCCCGCCGCCCGCTGACGAGTGCAGCAAGGGCAACTTCTTCGCGGGATGTACGAAGTGCGGAGATACCGTCGGTGTGGACTGCCCGCCGAAGAACACCAGGCTCTGCTGCCACAAGGCCACCAAGGTTGCCGTCAAGGGCTCCCGCGCGATGTCGAGCAGGTGGTGTGCTAGCTCGGTCAAAGCTCCGAGCCGCCGGCACCTCCTCACGGGCGACTACGAGATTGACGAGAAAAGCTTGTCGCCCCCGCCCCCGCCTGCGTCTGGGATCCCCGACGCGCCCGCCCCGGTGCAGTGCTGCAACGCCAACGGCGACGACTGGGAAAGCATCACAGCCGGCGAGTGCTGCGACCAGGACACGCTGGCGCGCGTGCCCGGCGGCAAGCAGTGCGCAACAAGCGCCTGGTGCAATATCAAGGCAAGGCCTGCCCCTTCCTCGTCCCTCATTGGTCAGTAGCCTTACCTAACGTCGCGCCACTTACCGGTCATCTGACCAAACACCTCGTCCCTCGTTGGTCAGTCACTTCACATAACGTCGCGCCACTGGTCAGTCATATGTGAAACCACTTAGACACTTAGTGAGACTTAATGCTAAGTCATTCCGCTCGACCAATCAGAACGCTCCATTTGGACGACTTAGTGCTACTTGTTGCTAAGTGGCTAAGTGATTGCACGCACATTGTCATAACGAACACCTCTGCTTGATTCCGGGCCTCACAACAAGGACTGCAGAGACGCATTGACCATCGACGGCACCAAGGAAGCTGCTGGCGGGTGCATCGACGCGCCCGCGCCCGAATCGCCCGTGGAGGAGGCATGGCCTCACACTCGCGTATTATTTTGCTGCTTGTCGTCCCTTCAGTCGCTCTCGTTACCCATGTGAAGTCAGTGTCTGGGTGACTGTTTTCTGTCGCCCCTGGAATCACTGTCGTTTTCCCAAGTATGACCTCAGCAGTGTCCACCTGAGTTTCCGTGCGGTGATTGGTCGAGAGGCTGAATGCTCCCCAATATGTACCGGGTACAACGTGAGGAAAAAGGTTTGAACTGGTTCATGTCGATTCGATTCCGAACCCCACTTGATGCCTCTCGAAGGCGCTGTCAGTTGAGCCGAGGGAGGAAGAGAGTGGCTAGGCTATGGAGGAGCATGCAGCGAGTGCGTACAGGGACACCGGCACACTATGAGCAAACAGTCAGGTCGAGCCGGACCCTGCGCGTAGGACCTACCAGCGAACATCCAGCTGGTGGACGACGCGGACACGGGGGTACGGCCACACAGAAAGAACACTCGAGCAAGTCCTCCAACACATTCGCCAACCCACGTTTCTTGAGTGAAATACCAGCACCCCCTCAACACCCCCTGAACATTCCCTGAACACTCCCTCAACATCCCGTGAACACCCCCCTAAACACCCCCTAAACACCCACTAAACACCCCCTAAAAACCCCCTAAACACCCCCTAGACACCCCCTCAACACCCCCTCAACACCCCTTAAACATCCCCTACACACCCCCTACACATCCCCTCAACTCCCCCACCCTGTGATGTTTTCCTCAAATTATCTGCGGGGCCCTACACGGCGGCAGCGACCCGCGTGGAGCGCACGTACCAACTCGAGGTTGAGGTGGACGTCTTCTACGATGACGACAACGTGGCAGGGCGGTGCAGGTTGACCCTATCAAACCCAACTTGAAACTGCCTGGACCTTATCGCTTTGACACAAAAATATGTTGAACTGCTTTCAACTTTTGCTTTCAGATTCAACTTGCGCCGCTACAACGTGGCGCTTGAGTTCCACGGCGAGCTCGTCATCGGGGAGGGGTGCACGGTGGGGCGGTGCACGAGAAACCCTTAAACCTAAACCCTGAAACCGTAATCCTTACACCCTGAAACCCTAAGCCCTAAACCCTCAACCCCAAACCCTGAAACCAGTGCTGAAAGCGCCTGGTTCGAGCGCTTGAAACCAAATTATGATGAACCGCTTTCAAAATGTGGTTTCGATTTCAACTTGCACCACTACAGCACGGAGTACCAGCTGGTGGCTGATGTGGAGGTGCGGCTGGCCGACCCGCCGATGAACGCCACGGTCAGGCGGTGCAGCTTGACCCTATCAAATTAGCGTTGAAAGCGCCTGGAACTAAGCGTCTGAAACTGAGATCTGATGAAACGCTATTAAGTTTTGCTTTCAAAATCAACTTGCGCTGCTACAACATGGGCGACGTGGTGGTGAGCTGCCCGGACGCGGGCGGCGGGCGCACCTTCGGCCTCAACGTCACCATGTGGGAGTGGCAGATCGCGGACGGCATCAAGGTAGCGCCGTGCAGGTTGAAACCCTAAACCCTAAACCCTAAACCCTAAACCCTACACCCTAAACCTGAAACGTGTTAAAACCAGTGTTGAAAGCGCCTGGTGTCAGCGCTTGAAACCAATAAAATGATGAACCGCTTTAGAATAATGCTTACAATTTCAACTTACGACGCTACATTAAGGTGGTTGACGCGTCGATACAGATCAACGCCACCAAGGTGGGGCGGCGCAGGTTGCCAATATAAAACCCGTGTTCAAAGCTCATATGGTATCAGCGCTTGAAACTATAATATGATGGAACCGCTTTCAAACTTTGCTTCCAATTTAAATTTGCGGCGGTACACCAAGGCGCCCGGCATGGGCCTTGGCCTCGTGGTAGGGCGGTGCAGGTTGACCCTATCAAACCGACATTGATAGCACCCAGAACTAAGCGTTTGAAACTGTAATACGCTCAAACAGCTTTCAAGTTTTGCTTTCAAAATCAACTTGCGCCGCTACATCGCGGGTGCCATCACCGCCGGCGTGGAACTAGACCAGGAGCTGCTTCCTTCCGGTGTGGGCGGCGACTTCGACTTTGAGATCTCGCTCACGGCAGGGGCTTACACTCGTCCACTTTTCAGCTCACGTGAGCACTTTTTGTTCGTTGCGTTGGGGTGCTTTGCTGGTTTCAGTGACAAAAGCGGCTCAGGTTGAGCACACATGTGGACGAGTGTAAGCCCCTGCCTCACGGTCGACATCGACTTCAGTGAGACGGCGTGCCCGGCGCCGGTGGACGACCACCCCGTCAAGGACGACGAGCCCGATACGGTCAACGCCGCCGCCCCCGAGCCGGCGTACGCCCCTGATTACGCGCCGGCGCCGGCTCCGGCTTATGCCCCCGCTTACGAGGCTGCACCGGAGCCGGCTGACGCCCCTACTTACGAGCCGGCGCCGGCGCCGCCGCCGAGCCCGCCGCACAACGTGACGTCGCCGCCACCGCCCTGGCCGCCTCCCCCTGCTCCTGTGAAGACCCCTCCCGGCTGCTGCAACCCCAACAAGAACCCCTTCGGCTTCAGCTCCACGCAGTGCTGCGACCCCGACACGCTGTACGTCGTGGCGGGGAAGACGTGCATGTCCAGCTGGTGGTGCCTCAAGTCCTCTGACAGGAGCAAGTGCAACGCGGCACTGGCGAAGAGCAAGGGGGATGTGTGCAAGGTAACCACCCCCTATCTAACCCCCAGACTCTCTCAAACACCGCAAAACACCGGGTAAACACCCCCTAAATACCCCCTGAACGCCCCCTGAATACCGCTTAAGCACGCTATACTAATCACCCCCTGAACACTCCCTAAACACACCCATCCTCTGGTACCAAAAGCCGAACCTGCCATCCTATCGACCTGAACCTAATATCATGTCGACCCGAGCTTAACATCCGATCAACTTGTTCATCTCCACAGGTGAACCCCACGCTGAGCCCGCCGCCAACACCGGACACTCCGCCGCCGACCCCGGCTCCTCCGCCCATGGTACGGCGGTGCAAATTGAAACGTGTCGAAACCAGTGTTGCCAGCGCCTGGTTCCAGCGCTCGATGCTATGATATAATCAGATATCCCATAAATAGTGAACCGCTTTCAAGTGTTGCTATCAGTTTCAACTTGCGCCGCTACACGATGGTGATTCCTGCCGGGTGCTGCAACGCCAACACGGCGCCGGGCGGCGTCGAGCCCACCATGTGCTGCGACCACACGAAGCTGCACCTCATTCCACTTGGCGACGCGGGCAAGCAATGCATGAGCAGCCGGTGGTGCAAGGTCCTGAACACCGGAGAGACACGAGACTGCGTTGCTGCGGTCAAGACCTCCTTCACGGCCATCTGCAAGACGCGTCCCGCCGCCTTCCCTCCGCCGCCTCCGTCGCCGCCTCCGCCACCTCCGAAGGTAACCCCGCCGCCTCCTCCGATGTTGGCGCGGTGCTGCAACGCGAACTCCAACATATTCGGATACGGGGATGATCAGTGCTGCCATCCCGAGAAGCTGCACATGATTGGCGGCAAGCGATGCGGTTCCAGCACATGGTGTGACCCCGACCCGCTGCCCAAGGGCGCGGCAAACCAGGACAATGCCAACTTCATGAGGAGCGGGACTTCGACATGCATCGCATTCCTATCCCTCATCAAATCGGACAAGCGCTGCCTTTCATCGCCCAAGCTATTGGCGCCGCCTCCGTTGCCGCCTCCGCCGCCTGCTCCTTTAAAGCCGCTTCTGCCCGGCTGTTGCAACCCCAACTTCAAGTCCACTGGAATCTTTCCCGTTCAGTGCTGCAACTCGGCTACGCTCCAGATCAAGCGAGGCACGCAGTGCATGTCGAGCCGGTGGTGTGACGTGGGTAAGCCAGGCCAGGCGCACGCGAAGGTAGGGCGGTGCAGGTTGCCAACATGAAAACCCGTGTTGAAAGCGCCTGTGGTAGGAGCGCTTAATGCTAAACTATGATGAACCGTTTTTTTAAGCTTTGCTTTCAATTTTGACTTGCGCCTGTACACGAAGGAGAAGCCGTGTGACGTCGCGCAGCGCGACATTCAAATCTCGCAGCGATGCGACAAGCAGCCCGCGCTCCTGCCGCCGCCGCCGCCGCCGCCGCCCTCTCCTCCTCCAATTACGGCGGTTGCGCTGCCGGCCAACCCGGCGGGTTGCTGCAACCCCAACTTCAAGCCGTTTGGTTTCCAGTCCACGCAGTGCTGCCACCCCACCTCGTTGCTCATCCTCGAGGGCCAGAGATGCGGGTAAGACCCGATGTTACCCATTCGATCCTGTGTGGCGACTCAGTATACACGGTCCGACCCTCTACTTTAAGAAACTGAGGGGTAAATCACGTGAAACTCACAAGTGACCAATTTTGGGGCTTTGATAACTCAAGCAGGCACTGCAACTGTTCGGGCGGGTGCCAGTCGATGGTTAGACAATCTGAACTTTCAGACCCAAACCCCCAGTTTATTAAAGTAGAGGGGCTCCGTCGCGTTGTATGCTTGAACGCCACGGCGATGCTTTTGGCCATTTTACCAGATCCGCCTTGCGTTGCTACCGGGCCTTTGATGCGGGACCAGCTTCTGGTGCGAGGTGGGGCGGTGCAGGTTGCAACGTGTCGAAACCAGTGTTGAAGGCGCGTGGATTCAGCGCTTGAAGCGCCTATTGTCATAAACTACTTTCAAACTTTGCTTTCAATTTCAACTTACGCCGCTACACGGAGGAGCAGGCAAAGCGCTCCGGGGTGGGGTGCGCCGGTAGGGATTCACGAATAGTGCTCGCCACGTCATCCTACTCACTTTAGACCCTCGGATATTGAGTCCAATGGCACCCTGTGATGTGGCGAGGGGGGTATGATCCGTTAGTCCCTATGCGTCGGCGTCCTTAAAATCGCCCGGAAGACGAGGTGCGCGGAGCCGCCGACGGACTTCCCCCCTCCTCCCCTTGTGCTGTCTCCTCCGCCGCCCTCCCCTCCGGCGGCGGCGATCAAGCCCGGGTGCTGCAACGCCAACGCCCAGCCTTTCGGCTTCTACTCCACCCAGTGTTGCGAGCGCAACACCCTTCACATCATCGAGGGAGTGCAGTGCGGGACTAGCAGGTTGGGCCAAGGTATCATCCAGCCATCCATGGTTCAGTATGCTCCTCCGTGCACCTTGCACCTATTCATCAACATGACATCATTCAGAGTGGTAATAATTTCACCCAACAAATGAACCCTCACCCCTAACCCTTAAACCCTAAACCCGAAACCCTAAACCCTAAACCCTAAACCCTAAACCCGAAACTCTAAACCCTAAACCCTAAACCCTAAACCCTAAACCCTAAACCCTTTCCGGGTCCAGGGCCTTACCGACAGGTGGTGCGACGACGGGTTATGCACCCTGTCGGCGGCGACGCCTTCTTCCAAGAGATGCACGGAGGTTCCCGAGTTGAGCCCGCCGCCGCCACCGGTCAAGGTTCCCGCTCCGCCCGCGGACGTAAAGCCGGTGGCAATTCCCGCCGGGTGCTGCAACCCCAACAACAAGGACGTGAGCATGGGCGCGGACACGTGCTGCCACCCGTCTGGGATGTTCATAACGCGGGGCGAGCAGTGCAGCTCCAGTAGGTGGTGCGACCTCGGCGAGTGCGAGAGGTATCTCAAGTCGAGTGTCATCAAACGCACAGATAACTGCAAGGGTGTCCCGGCATCCCCTCCCTCTCCTCCTGCTCTTCCTCCGCCCCCCAAAACGCTGAAGCGCGCGGACATCCCGGAGGGTTGTTGCAACCCCAACGTGGACGACTACAAGAAATACACATACCAAAAGAACAATGTACATGACAAATATTGCTGTGAGTTCGGGACGTTCCACCTGGTCAGCGGGCAACAGTGCGCGTCGAGCCGCTGGTAAGGCCCCTTGGCCCGGCTCAAATGGAGATGTTTTGTAAAATGACCAATGGGCCAATTTTGGTATATCGCTTCCCGCGCCGAGCGCTGACGCATTGCCCGCAACTTTGTATGGGCATTCAACCTGGCGCCCGTTTTCATGCCCGGAGCGCTGACGCCTTGCCCGCAACTCTGTATGGGCAATTCACCCGGGCGATATACCGAAATCGGCCTATTGAGTGCAGTGCAATCATGTTTGTTAGGTGATATGACCACAATCTCGTGAGTGATACTGAGCCCTACCTGGTGGTGCGACCTCGGCAGCTGCAACACCGTCATGACAGACGGCGCGGGCTTGACGTGCGCCGCGCCGCCGCGCGCTGCCCGCTCGCTCCTCCGCCGGCGGGGCCTTTCATAATTTATTTTCAAATCTGGCACCTGAGAAACTTTGAGGCATTCAGTTGGATGAGCCAATTGGGTTCAGAAGCAAACGGCAACCTGAAATAAATATGCATGTAAGGGTAAGGCTCTGTACCTGGTATGATACCGTGTGAGTGTACTGGTACACTGGTACACCATGCGCAAACAACCCTGAGCTAAGAAACGGACTGCTTGTCAGGCCCTGGCCTCCGGCATCTCCTCGCGGGCGACTCCTGGCTTGACGAGGTTACCTCGCCCTCAACCCCCGCAGCTTCCGAGCCTGCGGCGGCGCCGGCCCCGAGCAGCAGTCTGACCGCCGCGCAGTCGGCCGAAGCGAAGGCCGCTGCCAAGGCTTGCAAGCTCAAAGTGGACAGCGTCGCCGTCGAGCTCGAGTTCTCCGTGCAGAAGGACAAGCCCGACGCGACCAACACCTCAAAACCTTTGTTCAAGATTGACGGCGCGATGAAGTTCGCGTACCCGTGCAAGCACGGCGAGAAAGCAGAGGCGAACGCCAAGTTCGAGCTCAACATCGGCGACTTCAGCATCCCTGACTTCACCGTCACCATGGTGTTTTACTGCGGCGTCGACGGAAGCGCTACTGAGCCGGTGTTCGAGCTCAAGGGGTCCAACGATAAGGCCATGAAGCTCGGCCCCGTAGTGATCGAGCAGCTCAACTTGGAGCTCGTGGCGTACACGTACGCGGAGGATTCCACCGAGGATCCGGCTGCGGCCGCGCCCGCTGAGGCCCCCGCCGCGGGGCCTGGTGCAGCCCCCGAGGCTTCGTTGGGCTGGTGGGGGCCCGCCGCCGACGCCGGCGCGGAGTCCCCCGGGCCTTCCGCGTCGAACGACACTGACACGAACGCGACCGCTACCAAGAAGCCGATTCACGTTGCCGGCATACTGACCGGGTACATCGTCGCCAACCTGACGGAGGCGCAGCTCGGGCACCCCGCGCTGATGGGCCTCTTGCCGGAGCAGGTCCCGGGTAGGAGCTGGCCAATCGTCCACTTTTCAGGTCAACCTGGGCCGTTCTCTTTGATACTGACACCACACAGCCAGACAACGTGATATCTGCAGAAATTGCTCTGGTTGAGCTGAAAAGTGGACGAGTATAAGCCCCTGGTCCCGGACCTCGGCGTGTCCTCCCTCACGGCCAAGGTTGTGCGGTGCAGGTTGACACTATCAAACGCACGTTTGAAGCGCCTGGAACTAAGCACTTGAAACTAAAATGTGACATACTGCTTTCAAGTTTTGCTTTCAAATTCAACTTGCGCCGCTACACCAAGGCTACCTTCGCGTTCGACTCCCGCACCAACATGTTCGCAATGTCCGCCGAGATCCGCTACGAGGACGAGTGCGTGCTCATCATCCTCCAAGCCGCCAGCAGGGCCCTCGCCACGCGTCCACTACGCGTTCCCTTTTCATATCAACAACCAGCCGTTTTGTCCCAAAGACCTCACTTGGCTAGCTCATCTGAATAGGCAACGGGACGAATCCAGCCGCTTTGTCCCGAACAACAACTCACCAAAAACCATCCAAATGTGCTGGCACGTTGAGCTGAAGCGGAACGAGTCCATCCGTCTCGTCAATGGATCATGTCAACACCGGAAACTACTCAAAAGTGTGGCGAGTTGATATGGAGACCATTGCACGGCCCTGAGCGCCGGCTCCAACAAGTGCAAAGCCGGGCAGGTGATGACCGTCATGGGTAAGGCCCGGTATCATCCACGTCATTTGGTCATTTATACCACTACGCAGTTCTGGAGTGGGGGGCGATGGGGATAGCGCGAGGCGCGGTCGGGTCATGATCGTTGAGTTAATAGACCCTCGCCCTTACGTTTTCAGCCTTCCGTGTACGGGAGGCTGATCTACACTGTAATTTGAACGAGCGACCGTCTATTAACTCAAAAAAATACAAATTTCCGTTTGACGCCCCCACCCGATCTGCATAGCACGTTTACGAAGTACGTTGTGGTCATTCACACCAAATGACGTGGATGATACCGGGCCGTAGTGATGGGCACCATCAAATTCAAGAAGACGAGCAATATTGAAGGCTTCGGGAAGATTTCCGGGGTGCGGCACTGCAGTGACGGTAGGGACTGACAATCGATGCTCGCCACATCACAGGATGTCATTCAACTCAACAACTAGGGACTGACCGTTGATGCTCGCCACATCACAGGATCTCATTTATCTCATCAACCGAGGGTTCATAATGCGGTTGATGACGTGGCGAGCAACATCTGTCAGTTCCTAAGTGACGGCGAGGGCGCCGCGGGATACGAGCTCTCCGCCAAGCTGGAGTGGCTCGAGTACACCACCAGCGATACCATGTCGCTGGAGATCACGGACACGCGGCTGCAGCTGCGGTCCGGCGCCGGGCTCCCGGACAAGGTGCTGGATGCCTGGCAGGGGTCCTGAATGTTTGCTCATAGTGCACCAGTGTGCTTGTACACCCATTGCGCTTTCAGCTCAACCTGACTGTGTTCTCATTGTGCACCAGTGTACCGGTACACCCGCTGCCCTTTCAGCTCAACCCGCTTGTTTGGTCATTGTGTACCAGCGACACGCACACACCAGCCGCATCCGTCTCCGCTACCTCCTCCGTCTCCAAGTGTATCCGAATCCACTCGCCGCATCCTCCTCACTGGCCACTCGTTCCCTTTCCAGCTGTCACCACCAGCCGCCGTTTTGTCCCTGATCCACAGGCAGTCATCCGTCTGAATACCTCAAAGTTGCGTATGCCACGCTGTATTACAAAGTGCGTGAAACCACTCAGGCACTTGGTGAGACTTAGTGCTAAGTCGTCCCGCTCGACCAATCAGAACGCTCCATTTGGACGACTTAGTACTACTTGCTGCTAAGTGTCTAAGTGGTTTCACGCACTTTGTCATACCTGAACAAGTGTAAGTAAGCACACGCACCGTAATGCCAGGGAGGCAGATGATGGCTACAAGCCGCCCGACGAGGAGGACGAGGAGGACGAGCAGAAGGAGGACGACGATGATGACGAGGAGGCGCTCCAGAGCGGGAGCGTCACGCCCGCGGAGCTCGGTCGAGCGAGGGTGGCGAGGGCGGCGGCGCGCACGAGGAAGCTCGCGAAACTGGGCGCGTTGGCGGACCGGATGCCGACCATCTTCAGCCTCCAGGGCACAGCACAATTCAAAATGTCAGGGAACGCCAACGAGACCGGCACGCCCACGGTCCCCAAGGTGGGGCAGTGCAGGTTGACTCGATGAAACCCGGGTTGACAGCGCTTGGAACCAATCTCTTGACACTAAAATATGATGAAGCGCTTCCAACTTTTGCTTTCAATTCCAGCTTGCGCCGCTACACCAAGGTCGACGCCAAGATCTCGGCCGCGCTTGCCTTCCACTGGGCACGGCCTGGCCACTCGTCCTCGCTTCACCTCAACATGACTGTTTGCTCATAGTCATAGTGTACCAGTGTGCCCGTACCAGTGTGCCCTTTCAGCTCAACCTGATTGTTTGTGCATACTTGTACAAGTACTCATATTGCACCTGTCTACCCGCACACACTCGCCGCCTCCTCCTTGTCCTGGCCACTCTTTCCAGTTTCAGCTCAACTTCCGGCACCCCAACATCTTCGAGGTATTAGAGCGGGATAAGCGCCAATGGTTTCAGTTAAGCATGTTGAGCGGTCAGGTGGTGTTTCAGGGATAATACAGCTGGCCATTACCCGGTCGGACTTTCGGCGACTCGGTCGGCGGGATTTTCACTTTGAACTCTTCCGATTGGCATTGGTCGAACTGACTGTCATACCAAAACTTCGATGGCAGGCCCGACACTGAGTTTAAGCTGCAAAGGGAACGAGAGTGTCCGGGCCCTGGCGTTGGGGCGGCGGAAAATCCTTCGGGGTTGACAGCGCGGCAATGTCGCTGGAGTTCGCGGCGGGGCGGCGGCCACTCGTTCCCTGTTCAACTCGTCCAGGCTGTTTGCGCACAGTCTAGCAGTGAACCCGTGCATATTCATCGCATACTCCTCCCTGGCCCGGCGTCTCGTCCCTTTTTCAGCTCAACCGCGGCGCTGTCCCTGAAACCACTGACATTTATCCTAAGTCAGTTCCTCGAACTTTTTGCTTTTAAGCTACCACGGGAGCGAGTGTCAGACTAGGGAGGAGGAGGAGGCAAGTGTGGACAAGTACACTTGTACACTATGAGCAAACGGACAGATTGAGCTGAAAGGGGGACGAATGGCCATGCCAGGAAGGAGCATGCGGCGAGTTTGCACCGGTACACTGGTACACTATGAGCAACAGGCAGGTTGTTTGAGCTGAAAAGGGGACTGCGCTTAATAAGGCCCTGGTCCGTGGTATCCTCCGCAGACAAGGTGTGAAGCGTTGCTATTTCAAACCAGTTGAAATTCGTAATGAAAGCGCATGATTTCAGTGCCTGAAACTAAAATATGATAAACCGGTGGTTTCAATTCTGCTTCAATTTTGCTTTCAAATTCGACTTGCGCCGCTACAACAAGGTGAAGCTGGTCAACGGGGTCAACGTGACCTCGGATCCGGTGCTCAAGGTGGAGGGCGTGGCCGACTTTGAGTACCCATGCGAGGAAGGGGGGCAGGCAGGGCTTACACTCGTCCACTTCTCAGCTCAACCTGAGCCGTATATGTCACCGAAACCCGGAAACCGAGCATCACATCCCGCCAAAGGTGCTTTAGTTGAGCTGAAAAGTGGACGAGCGTAAGCCCCTGGGGTCAGGTGGGCGCCGAGGTCAACACCACGATCAACCTGCCCAACTTTAAGATCCCTGTCATCGTCGCCAACGTCACATTCTTCTGCGGCGTCAAGATGGGTGAGCCGAATCTTCTGATTAAGCTTTACGTCGCCGAGCCTATTGGGCCCATCCACGGCATGAACATCACCGGCACGGAGCTCAGCGCCGAAGCCACCTATTGGGCAGGGCCTTTCAACAGTTCACCGTGAGGTGACAAATTGAATGAAGCTGTGGACGATGTCGATCGATTTTGACATTTCGAAAGACCTCCACGACGGCACGACCTTTTCTTCACCTGACCTCTTGGCTGTCATACAAATTAAACAACACCAACCCGTTGGCATCTCTAGACCCTTTTGAAAACCTGTAGGTATCGATCGATATCGTCCGTAGCTTCAGTCAGTCATAGCCCAACTAATCAAGTTATGGGAAACAGAGGCCAGTCTGCATCGAGTACTTTGCTCGGAGCTATGTGTAATTCTTGTCTGTTTCCGTTTACAGTTGGAGCTGAAAAGAGGTAGAGTGTTGCGGCCCTGCTACTGGGGCGAGGAGCCCGATGACGGCAAGCGGTGGTCGTTCGTGGGAACCATACAGGGCACCGTGGAGACGGCGGAGGACGACGCCACCGAGACCACGTCGGTTTCGGTGACGCTCATGTTCGACACCAAGACGGGCAGCATCAAGCTCACCGTGGAGGCAGGGGCTTACACTCGTCCACTTTTCAGCTCAACTTGAGCCGTTTCTGACATCAAATACGCCCTGTACAACCCTTGATCCCCCTAATACCTCCCACACACCCCCTCAACAACCTCTAAATGTACCCCCTACTCCACAGAAAGCGCTTACGTTGAGCCAAAGAGTGGACGAGTGTAAGCCCCTGCGTGGAGGTGAACTTGGACTGGGACAATTTCTCGATGGACCTCGTGATGCAAGTCGCCACGCGTGCCATGTGCGACGAGATCAAGGTAGAGCAGTGCACATTGACCTATCAGACCCACGTTGATAGCGCCTGGAACTAATCGCTTGAAACTAAATCATGATGAACTGCTTTGAACTTTGCGTCACTCTTGCTTTCAATCTCAACTTGCGCCGCTACATCAAGGGCAGCTACATCCGCGGCGGTTTTAACATCACGCTCGAGAACTCCACTAACACCTCCAGCGCCAAGTAATGAACCCGTGCACTTGAAGCTGCCAGCATGTCAACGTAAAACTGCCAGCCAGCCCATCCTATCCACTTGAACCTGACGGCCCATCGACTTGAACCTGCCAGCTTATCAATTTTAACTAGCCTATCGACTTGAACCTGCCAGTCTGACACCTTCAAACTGATAGCCTATCGACTTAAACCTGCCAGCCTATCAACTCGAACCTGACAGCCTATCAACTCGAACTTAACAGCCTATCAAGTTGAACCTGACATCCTGTCACCGTGCCATCCTTACACTCAGGGTCCCCAATGGGCCTAAACCCTAAATCCTACTAAACCTGAACCCTGAACCCTAAACCCTAAACCCTAAACCCTAAACTCTACATCCTCCCACGCAGGGTCCTGAATGGCACCATCTTCGGCGCCGCGCACTGCGACGGGCACCACTACGTCGCCGTGCAGCACGCCATCGAGGCAGGGGCTTACACTCGTCCACATTTCAGCTCAACTTGAGCGCTTTGTATGGGATAGGGGGTGCGCGTAGGGGTTGTGTAGCCCGTGTTAAGAGGGTGTCAGGGGGTGTTTGGGGTATGTAGGGTGTTTTCTTGTGTCAGACACGGCTCAAGTTGAGCTGAGAAGTGGACAAGTGTAAGCCCCTGCATCGAGGCTGTGGAGATCGGCGAGAAGACCAAGAATGTCCTCGGCAAGTCCTTCACGTCCGTGGGTGACTCGGGCGTCGCGCGCGGCGACTCTGCTGTCCATGTGTTCGTCCAGGATCTCATCGACGCCTCCCAGGCAGGGCCTTTAATTAAGTGTGAGAAAGGCCTGGTCTCTTAGCTGAGTAAGTTGAGTAAGTATGTAAGTCATCTGACGAGTTAATAACTCGTCCAAGTACTTATTAGCCAAGTAATCACTTACGGCTCACAGACGAGGCACTAGTCTCCCTCATCTCCTTGAAATCGAGGGTCCATTAACTCAAGAATCAAGACCCGTTCGGACTTTCGGCGAGTCGGTCGCTGTCATTTTCGAAATGGACAGTTTCTGATTGGTCGAACGGGGATTCGATACCATACCTTCGATACCAGAACCGACACTGAGTATAAAGTCTTTTCCGTGGCAACACAACTCGAGCACGGGGTCAGGGATACCTCCTCCTCATAGCGCGGCAACAGCTCCAAGATGTTTGTACTCGGTCGGGGTAACTGCCCGTGGTGTGAGGGATGACACGAACGGCTCGAGTCGAGAGTGCACGGCCCTGCTCACCGGATGCGCTCCCGCTGTATCCCAAGTACCAGTTCAAGGCTACGATCGAGGGTGAGGTCGCGCCGGGGTTCACCTTGCAGGCAGGGGCGCATACTCGTCCACTTTTCGGCTCAACGTAAGCGCTTCCTGTGGGAAGGGGGTGCATTTAGGGGTTGTGTATGGGGTTGTATTAGGTTTGCCGGGGTATGAGGGGGTGTTTAGGGTGTATTTTGTGGCAGAAACGGCTCAGGTTGAGCTGAGAAGCGGATGAGTGTAAGCCCCTGCTTGCAGGGGTCCTTCGCGCTTAACTCGGGCGGCAGCACCATTGTGCCTCTGGGCGCATCCACCACCAAGACCATCACGCAGCAGGACACCTGGCTCGGTAGGGCAGTGCAGGTTGACCCTATCAAACCCAAGTTGAAACTGCCTGGAACTAAGCGCTTGAAACTAAAGTGTGATACAATGCTTTCAACTTCTGCTTTCAAATTCTGCTTGCGCCGGTACAGCTCGGGGAGATGTTCGGCAAGGTCCACGTCGGCAAGCCCAAGAATGAGAACGAGGAGTCGCTGATTGCTAACTGGCCGATTGACGAGCTCCAGGTGCGGATGGCGGCGGTGATCCACGTGCAGAAGGGCGAGGGGCAGGAATTTACACTCGTCCACATTTCAGCTCAACCTAAGCCGTTTTGGTCACACCTCTCCGTGTCCCCGTGTCTAATAGACTGAGGGAAAATCATGCACCCGACGTATCCCGCAAAATGTGCTTACGTTGAGCCGAAATGTGGACGAGTGTAAGCTCCTGGCGAGGGGTGGAACCTCGGCGGCGTCTTTGACATCAAGTTCAAAGCGGAGAAACCCGACTTCGTCTTGTCCGGTACGATCCAGGTCCCGTTCGCGTACAACGGGTGCGAGCTCCCCGAGCCGGAGGATCTCGATGGGTACGTAGTGGTATCCAACGCCTCTGGGTGGAACGCGACTGAATACTACGATCAGATGGATGGAGAGGAGTCTCGCGTCCTGGTTGACCCTAGTCCCCAGTCGTGCACGGTAGAGTCCGGCATATATTGCTCGCTACGTCATCGACATGCACTTCGAATCCTCATTTCTCGACTTAAATTGCAAACTTTGACGTGGCGAGCAACATCTGCTGGGCTCTAGTGCACGGTTGATGATGTGTACGAGGGATGTAAGTGCGGGAGCGCGGGCGGCGGCAACGCGTTGCCCGATAACCCGTTGGATACGACTGGGTTGTGCTGCGACAAGCAAACAAACTTGAGCGCCGTGGGTGATCAGATGCGCGATTTCGCCTGGTGCTGGGAGATGATGTCCCCGTCCATCTCCCCTCCCTGGCCGCCGCCGCCGGGCCCGCCGCCGCACGCCGCCCGCTCGCTCCTCGCCTCCACATCCAAGTACACACCGGGTGCGGCTCCAGGGACAGCTTCCCAGAAGGGCGTGCCCGCGCCCATACCCTCGGCGGCAGACGACGCGTTCATGGCTCCGGGGCCAACTGTGAATGCGGGCAACGGCACAGACGTTGAGGGTGCCGACGAGAAGTTCGTGAAGCAATCCCTGGGGGTTGACACGATCTCCGTCAGCCTCAAGCTGCACCTGAAGAACATCGGCGAGAACGGCGGCATGCACTTCTCCGTCCATGGTAGAGCAGTGCAGGTTGACCCTGTGAAACCCAAGTTGACACCGCCGGAACTAAGCGCTTGAATCTGGAATATGATGGACCGCTTTGGTTTCAAATTCAACTTGCGCCACTACACAATGGCGAGCTTTATGTGAAGCCCACGCCCGAGGAGCACCTGGTCGGTCTCCTTCACGGTGGGGCGATGCAACTGAAAGCTGGTTGATATCTGTGGTAATAGCGCGTTGGTTTCAGCGCTTGAAACAAATAAATGTGATTAACTGTTTTCAAATCATGACGTCAAAGGGATTTTTGTTTCAAGATTCAGTCTGAGTCGAAGGGATTCTCTGCGTGGACCCACGGCTAATTTGCGTATTTTACGAGCTCTGCGCTGGATTAAACCGGAGCGATGATGATAGAGGTTGCGTTATGATTTTGCTTCCAATTTCAACTTGCGCCTCTACCCCACGGCCGGCTGGACGAGCCGCTCGAGATCGGCATCGTCACGCTGGCGTTCGTCGAGGTCACCGTGGGTGTGCACAGCTTCAACGGCTCCAAGTGGGTCACCGGCATGGCCTCACACTCAGCTTTCAACCAAGACACCACAAAATCCTATCATCCTGCTCCAAACCTACAGGATCATAGGATTATGGACAATCCTGGATATCGATGTTGGATATCTTGTCACTCTGCTCACACTCCCCCTCTTTGCATCTAAACCTGACTGTCTGCTCACAGTGCACCAGTGTGGATGACGCGGCGAGTGTGCACATGTGCAC
>Ga0307489_10001075_pt1 | contig 17701 bp, 14 predicted proteins | sample SB12metaG_FD_202247 | JGI IMG/M metagenome (GOLD analysis project Ga0307489, IMG submission 202247) | Sea-ice brine microbial communities from Beaufort Sea near Barrow, Alaska, United States - SB 1.2 | ecosystem: Environmental > Aquatic > Marine > Coastal | place: USA: Alaska | collected...
GTCACCTGACACTTAGTTGTACCGCTGCTGTTACTGAAAAGTCACCAATGATGGTTGAAGTAGAGCGCGAAGAGTCAGCTAAAACTGCTGACCGCAAGCCAGCTGCTGCACCGAGTGCACCGAAAGCTGAAACTGAAGCTGCTGCAGCGCCCGTTACTGAAGCCGCCACTGCCACAACCGAAGGAGCTGAATAGCCATGTCACGTTATTTCCGTCGTAAGCGTTTTTGTAAATTTACTGCCGAAGGCACCGTTCAGATCGATTATAAAGATCTAGAAACATTGAAAGAATATGTGACTGAGTCTGGCAAAATCGTACCGAGTCGTGTAACTGGTACAAAAGCAAGATATCAACGTCAGTTGGCTACAGCGATTAAACGTGCGCGTTTTCTGTCGTTGTTACCTTACACTGATCAACATAAGATGAAATAAAGAGGTTAGTGTCATAATGTTGGCACTCGCTAGGTACGCCCTAAAAGGGCCGTATCAAGCTGCCACAATAGTCGGTTTACTGGCTATCGTGGCGGTCGTATTGCCGTTAATGGGTGGAAGCCCATTCGCAACTATGATCATCACTGCGGCTTTAACACTGTTTTCTGGTGCTTTAGTTGGATTGATTATTCTAACTCAGGGATCAAGGTCAGGGTTGAAAGCTGTTGTTGTTTCGATTGTCGGGATAACAGTGGTAGCGACCATAGCTCTCGAAGCGCCGATGATTGGTATTTCTATTGGGCTAGCCCAGTGGTTACCCATCGTCATCTTAGCGCAGGTATTGCGATCAACAAAATCCTTGATATTGATGATGTTGAGTGGCCTTGTGCTGGCTTTGATTGCAATTACATTGCAATACTTAATTTGGCCTGATCTCGAGGCAAACTGGCTTAGAGTGATCGATCAGTCGGTCGCGCAACTGAAAGACTATCCTGAGTATCAAAATGTTGATATTGCTGATAATGCTCGATTACTAGTTCATTTTATGGTGCTAGTGTTGGGTCCAGCGTTGTATTCATTGTTTATTGGAATACTGTTGATAGCACGCTCGATGCAATCTAGGTTAGCCGAATCGGATGGATTTAGCACAGAATTCCGTGCCATTTCATTTGGTAAGCGCATTGGATTAGTCGCTGTAATATTGCTTGCTATCAGCTTTTGGGTCGATCAGGCATGGATTTCGAGCATATCACTGTTATTAATGACAGCATTTTTATTTCAGGGCGTAGCGGTAGTACACACAAAAGTATCGAGAAGCAAGCGACCGAGGTTGTTAAACACTTTGTTCTATGCGTTGCTTTTGATTTTCCCGCAGGCTGTTGTATTTACAGCGTTAGTGGGCTTGTTAGATAACTGGTTGATATTGCGCAAACCTGCGAATATCAAGTCAACGTAAACGTAAGTTAAGAGAGGATATTCGAATGGAAGTTATTCTATTGGAAAACATTGAAAACCTGGGTTCTTTAGGAGACAAGGTTTCAGTCAAGGCCGGATTTGCACGCAATTTCTTAGTGCCACACGGCAAGGCACAAATGGCGACAGTCAATAATCTGGCTCAATTCGAAGAACGTCGTGCAGACTTAGAAGCAGCGGCTGCCAAAGCCAAAGCTGAAAACGAAACTCGTAAAGCAAAAATTGAAGCACTGGGCATTGTTGTTATTACATCTAAGGTTGGTTCTGAAGGCAAACTATTTGGATCAATTGGTACTAATGATATCGCTGATGCAATTGTGGCAGTCGGTGGTGCCGTCGAAAAGCGTGAAGTGCGTTTACCAGAAGGCACCATTCGGACAACGGGAGAGCACGTTATCGACATTCATCTTTATACCGATGTTGATGCAGTGATTACAATCTCTGTTGTAGGCGAAGAGTAAAAACAAAAGAATAACTTCATTGTTTTAACAATGTAGGTTTTTTGTATTACCCTTTAAAGGCTGTCATTTCTTGACAGCCTTTTTTATGATCAGGATGAACGGTATGTCACGGGCGCATGGATGCGTAGGTGTGACGATGTTCAGGATGAACTGGGCGTTTGAGTGCTCCTCGACAATTGCTCCTGCATTGCTCTGATAAGTTACATCCATGTAACGATGTTTATTGATAATTATCCCCTAATATCACTAATTCCCATCATGAAATATTATTAGAAAACTGATTTAGTAAGGGAATCGTGAGCGCAAAAAGTTTATTATAGATAGTCAATGAAATCGTCCTATGAAATTAAAAGGTTCATTCTAAAATGTCAGAAATAACTTCCCGTGTAGCTGAGTTAAGTCAACGCGTTGATGACCTTAAAGTACCCCCGCATTCGCTGGAAGCAGAGCAATCGGTAATTGGTGGCTTAATGCTCGACAATCGAGCCTGGGATGACATCGCCGATGTCATCAATGAAAATGATTTTTACCGTCACGACCATGCTTTAATTTTTCGCGCGATCCATGATCTTGCCGCGAATGACCAACCTTATGACGTTGTTACGGTATCTGAATGGATTAGCTCTAGAAATGAACTCGATTCAATTGGCGGGCTGGCCTATTTGAGTATTTTGGCTAACGACACGCCAACTGCGATTAACGTCAAAGCCTATGCCAATATTGTTCGTGAATATGCAATTCTTCGTGCCTTAATTCAAGTGGGAAACGAAATTTCAGCCAGTGCCTTTAATGCTGATGGCCGTACCAGTAAAGAACTACTCGATGAAGCAGAGCGTAAAGTTTTCAAGATTGCTGAGCAAGGTGCCGGCAATAAAGAAGGCTTCGAGGCCATCAACGACCTGCTGACAAAGGCAGTTCAACGGGTTGAAGAAATGTATAAAAGCGACGAAGCGCTGACTGGTATTTCTTCTGGCTTTGCTAATTTTGATGCAAAAACCTCAGGCCTTCAAAAAGGCGATTTGATTATCATTGCAGGCCGACCATCAATGGGTAAGACCAGTTTTGCAATGAATCTAGCTGAAAATGCTGCCCTTAATACTGGCAATTCGGTTGCGGTTTTCAGTATGGAAATGCCAGGTGAGCAATTGGCGATTCGTATGATGTCCTCACTCGGGCGCATTAATTCACATAATTTACGAACGGGTAAGCTCGAAGATCACGATTGGCCCCGACTAATTTCGTCCGTTAACATGTTATCCAAATCAAAGTTATTTATTGACGACACGGCAGCACTGACGCCGACTGAACTGCGTGCCAGAACAAGGCGGCTAAAAAGAGAACACGGCCTCGATCTAATTATTATCGATTATCTACAACTGATGGGTGTTGGTGGCAATTCTGAAAACCGAGCCACAGAAATATCTGAAATATCGAGGTCTCTAAAAGCACTCGCAAAAGAACTAGAAGTCCCAGTAATTGCGCTTTCTCAGCTTAACCGTAGTGTTGAGCAACGCCCCGATAAACGACCAATCATGTCTGATTTGAGAGAATCAGGCGGTATTGAGCAGGATGCCGACGTCATCTTATTTATCTACCGAGACGAAGTTTATAATCCCGATAGCGCCGACAAAGGCACCGCGGAAATACTCATTCGAAAACAACGAAACGGTCCTATTGGAATGGTGAGACTCGCTTTTCTGGGGCAGTATACCCGCTTTGAAAACCTCGCAAACGAAGATGCTTATGGCGGAGGAGATTTTGAATAGTCATGGTCAATACAGACACTCAAGAGTTAGCATTGATCTTAGTGCTATACGCTACAACTATCAAAAATTAAAAACACTCTCAGGCGATAGTCAACTAATAGCGGTAGTCAAGGCAGATGCTTACGGCCACGGTGCAATACAAGTCGCAAAAGCATTACCCAATGCTGATGCTTTTGCGGTTGCTGCAGTCGGCGAAGCGGTTTCGTTAAGAGAAAGTGGCATTACTCAAAAAATTCTTATCATGGGTGGATTCATTAGCCCAACAGAGCTGCAAGTCTGCATTGATTTGCAACTCGATCCTATTATTCATCAGCAATTCCATATTGATTGTTTGCGCGATAATCCGTCACTGAATCAAATCCAAGTTTGGATGAAGGTCGATTCAGGTATGGGCCGGTTAGGTTTTTCAGCCAACTCGGTGAACAACGCGATAGAACAGTTAAAAAAAATACCGACACTGGGTCAATTACGAATGATGTCTCACTTTGCCAGTGCAGATGAGGTCGATAATGACCAAACCGAAGCACAGATGAAAACTATCAATAACCTTAAACTAGATGAATATGAATGGGGAGTATCAAACTCTGCTGGTATTATTGCTTGGCCACAGTTACATAAGACTTGGGTTCGATCAGGTATTGCTATGTACGGTGCCAACCCAATGTCAAACCGCAAACAAGTTCCCCTGAACCTTCGTCCAGCCATGACGATGACGACATCAGTACTTTCAGTCAACCCGCATAACAAAGGCGATGTAATTGGTTATGCCGGGTCTTACACCTGTCCTGAAGACATGACGATTGCCGTAATAGCGGCTGGTTATGCCGATGGCTACCCCAGGCTAAAAACTAAATCTAGCCAAATCAACATACAAGGCCAGCTGTGCAATATTGTGGGTCGAGTGTCTATGGATATGATAACCGTCGACATTAGCGTTTTGAAAGGTGTCAAAGTGGGTGATGAAGTTTGCTTATTTGGCGTTAATCCAGAGGCTGAAGACATAGCCGATGATTCATTAACAATTGCCTATGAAATATTTTGTAATGTTGGTGCGCATGCTAAACGGGTTTATATCAATATAGCCGAATAATTATTCAAAATTGACTAGTAAAACGTAGGATTTATCCGTAGAATCCTGCCTTCAAATATGCACCTGTAGCTCAGCTGGATAGAGTACTCGGCTACGAACCGAGCGGTCGGGAGTTCGAATCTCTCCAGGTGCGCCATATTATAACCCCTGCTAGTCAATGACTTGCAGGGGTTTTTAGTTTCTAGATCCCAACCTTTTTTTTGCCCCCAGATTTTCATAGAAAGATAAAGGGCAGGCACTCTTAAATAACATCTAATCTACAGCCAATAAAAGCCGTCTGTTTCAGAAAATAAATAACAGTTTGTGATTAAAAATGGAATTTAACCTAAAATTTGGTTTTCCGGGTATAGCTGTCCGCGAAAGCTCGAAGCGTTCTTAACTATTAGTTGGTTATTGCGAGTTAGGCCGTGTTTTTCAGGGGTCGTCGCTTTTTAGCAAAATGTAAGGCTTACAGCTTTTCAAACTGCTGGCTTTTTTGGAGCCATTGCTGCTGGTTAATCGATGGTTTTTCAAGTATTGGGAATTGCACCTCATTTATCGGTTCGAATCATTCGGCCAGTCGTTTCCACTGATTGCAGGTAGTCTTCCAAGCTAAATACAATACCGATTTGTTCCCGAGAAGTCACATTACCTTCGAACTGAGCGAGTGGCTTTAGGGGTAAATTGAAACGTTGTGATCGCTTCTGTTTGATTTCGTCATCCGTCGTTTTCTTTAGATCAAAACTCGGGACGATACGCTCTTTAATGCTGGTGTGATCAGATGCTTCAGGTGTGTTGTACATATAGGAACGTACAGGGTTCAGATCGACATAAGCCATACACGTGATTTTTTCTGGGTAGGGTCATCGTAATATCCTTTAACGATTGAGGAAAATCCATTCTTCCTTGATATTTGCGTTAAGTGGCTAGTGGTATATTGTCAATTAAAGAGTGCCTGTCTTTTATTTGTGTTTGAAAAATGCTGAGTTACCCGAAAAAACAAGCATTGGCATCTTCACTGACAATGGTTAGAAACTCTTCGAAATATTGCACACTTGGCGCGGGCTGGTAACTGTGCCATTTTAAATCTTGGCGGTGCCAGTATATTTTCTAGAGTTTCTCCTTTTTAACATACGTAGCTTTGGCAAAAGGCTGTTCCATTTTTTTTTGGCTCTCGCTAATCAAGACAAATTTCAATTAACTCTATATTTTGATTTTCGATGCGATAACCAAAATCTAATTGGTTGCGTACATGTGCTGGCGGTCTCTTAGCTACAAGAAACTTTTCAAGTTCACGTTTACATCTTTTTACTTCAAATTCACTGATTGCCATGATATTTCTTAATTATGATTTGCATATAACGCTTCAAGCGTGGGCGCAGCTTTGCTGCGTCCCTTGGCTTGTTAATAGTTCGGCCACCGGAGTACTCAACTTTCAATTTGCACGGAGTACTACTACACAACAGGGAGTTTCCCGTAGAAATAGCCAGGGTGCAAAATCTATCTGCTAATGCTATCAAAGTAAACATCAACAACATTAACAGAAAACTGGGTGTGAAAAATAGGGTTATGCTGGATATTTTGATTGGCAGTGCATCAAATTGAAGCGTATGTCAGAAAAGTGAGGGGCTAGTCGGGTCTGAAATTCGTATCATACGTTAAAGACTTGTCCCTTGTGCTTTTAACCTATCAAGTCAGATCAGCGTGCCAGGTTAGGAGCTATGGGTCAAAGAATAAAACCTGTTACTATAAAAAAAGCATTTGGGTGATTTTTTGACTAAATAATTAGCATAACAGTTTGGCAGACGTCAAAAGGAAATTAAGGAATGGATAGTCGCGTTAACCAGTTTCTACTCGAGCTCGGTAAGCTCACCCGTACCGTATCAGCCGAGAAATTTAAGCACTCAATATTTATCGAATTGCAAAACCTAATTCGGTTTGATTCCGGGCTATGGATAGAGGGCCGGGTAGATATTGAGATGTCCGAGCACTCACGTATGCTCTTTAATCAACCCGATGCAATGATGGAAAACTATGCTAGGTATGGCGCAGAGGATTATTTGCGTTCTGCTGCCACTAACGACGCTGGAATTACGATAAATCATGACGATTTATTAACACGGACGGAATTTTACGAACTGGAATTATATAAAAATCACTGCAAAAAATATTGCATGGAACATGCGTTAACGACTGCGGTCACAGACCTTAAAACTGGGTGTTTCAGTTTTTTTTCATTCTACCGAAGTACCAATGGTGACGGCTTTTCCGAACAAAGCCGAGCCATAAAGCAACTGTTGATGCCGCATCTTATCTCCGCTTATAAAACAGCTGTATTTATCACCTCTAAAACAGCATCGTCAAACAACTTTAACGAAACACAACCACTCGCCATTGTCGATCGATATGGCGTGACCTACCAGCAAACTGAAGGTTGGATCGGGGCCATGCAAAAATTGATAAAACACTGGCGGGGACCCCAATCACCAGGAGCCATCATTACCTGCCTCAAACCCGGCATACACCGCCTTGGTGTTATTAACCTGCGTGTCAAACAACTGGAAAACGAGCTACTACTATGCGAAGCCTTAGAACCACGCAACCGAACCAAACTCTCAAAAAGGCAACGAGAAATTGCAAAGCTATACGCCAAGGGACTAACCCGAATAGAAATTAGTAACAAGCTAGGCATTACCCAGAACACGGTTGTCAGCCATCTAGACAAAATCTTTGAAAGACTGGAAATCAATAACAAAGCGCAACTCACTGGATTGATGCTGGGGAAATAGAACAGGAGATGAGCTTCACAGTTTTGGATTGACTGGGTTGTTTGACCCATAGGCATGTTGGGATTTGGCTGGTAGATTGTGTGGATCGGTTTGGTGTTTCAGAAAGGGCTGCTCGGGTTTTGGTGGGTATGGAAATTCTAAAACGCAATTTTTTGAATTGCGTTGCCAGCTATTTACTGACTTTTTGTCTTTAAAGGGCTTTGATCTCTTAGCTGATTAAGGTGCACATTAATAACGTATATAAAAAACTGTGTCTAAGTAGCAAGGCCGAGCTAGCCCGGTTGATGGGTTGTATTGATTGAGTAATATGACCGTTACAAGAATGGAATGCATTGGTTGGGTTTGGGTCAGAATAGTTTGTTTGGGTTATATGTGGGTGTTGGGTAACTCGATATAATTTAGTTGAAATGGGTGGAATAGGATTTTGGTGAGGTTTAATGAGAAATCATAAATCAAAGACTCTAGATTCTTTTAAAATAATAAATATCGTGAATGTAAACGCTAATTCACAAAGTTATATGGTAGAGAGACTATGTTATTCAACCGTTTAAAAAATATTGCGCTTGTCCTAAGCCTGTTTTTAATGATCGTTTCGTGTGGTGGAGGTGGAGGTAGCGATGCCCCAGCAGGAGACGGAACGACTACCGATACCAGTTCGGATGGCACCGTAACTGTTACCCCGTCAGATGGTACTGTTGTTGATGAAGCCGAAATAACCCTGAATAATTTAGGTAAAGCGGTCATCAGTGCAATCGCAACTTCAAATACAACCGTTATTGTCTCATTTCATACAGCGATGAGCGCCACGGTTGAAAGTATAGATAACTATTCCATCACTCAGGAGAATATTAATTCTGAGGTTGGTAAGGTTTTAATACTCGACGCAGTTTTCGTCGCAGGTAGCAATAACCTGAGTGTCGAACTCACCACAACGCCACAAAACGAAGTGTTTTACCGACTCAGAGTATCCGGTGTGAACATCAGCACGGGTGAGTCGCTACTTGCCAGTATAGAACTCGCGACAAATCAATCCGATGCGATCAACACTCTTTTTGCTGGTACTGCACCCGGCCTCCAAAACCTCACTGTGGTTGCTGGAAATGGCTCTGGTGGTATATCCGGCGAATGGATCGACAGCAATGAAAACAACCTGGTGGATAACGGCGATTATTTTCAAAATGGGGATGGTAGCAGCATCGAGCTTAGTGATTTTACCGGCGATGGCCTGATTGACAACTGGGTTGATACCGATAACAACGGTGCTATTAGTGTCAATGATATTGTTACTGGTTTTCAAGATAGCGATGGCGATGGTATGCCTGATAATGTAGAGCTATACGGCGTTAATATACAGATCAAACTTGCTAATGGCGAATTCCAGATCGTGAGTGCGACCAGCAGCCCGATTTTGGCTGATACTGATGGTGATGGTATGGACGATTTTGAAGAATTGGGTATTGGTTCGAACCCAAGAAATGTCGACACAGACGGTGATGGAATCTCTGATTACATTGAGTTTAATGTGTCTTATAGTGATACAAATGCGCAGGATACCGACCTGGATGGTATTGCAGATAACCTTGAACACAATTTTTATCATACTTCTCCTTTATTGGCAGATAGTGATGGTGATCAGCTTACTGATTATGTTGAGATTTTTGAGTTAAACCGTAACCCACGTGTTGCAGATATTCCTGGTCTTAGTATTCAAGTAGGGGAGGTGCGCCTACAAATAGACGAACGCTATAGCTATACCGATGAAAACGGTAAAACAGTGTCACAAGAATCGAGTTCTTCTAGCACATTAGCAAGCAGTGAAAATACGTCGTTCGCACAATCAAATGGTGCTGTTGCTGAAGAAACCAACAGTCAATCACTAACCGCTGAAGTGAGTGTGGAAGTTCAATTTGGCACCGAACCAACCAACACCATTGGAGGATCAGTTGGGGGGACCATTGATCAAAGCGAAACTGACTCTACGTCTTGGCAAACCGATACGACTTCTGCTAGAGAATCTCAAGAAACGTATGAAAAATCAGTTGCTCGGGGTAATGAAATCAGTCAAGTCTTTAGTGTGAACCGAGAAATAGTCGGAGCTCGTATAGATGTTGATTTGACTATAATTAACGTTGGTGAAATTCCATTTACGGTCAGTAATATCGAAGTGACAGTGCTCGAACAATCAGGTAATCGCGGTAAATTTATACCAGTTGCGACCCTAGTCTCTAATTATGAGCTTATTACTGGCTCACCGTTGCAAGTTAACCTTGGTGCTTTTACGACCGAACATGGTCCGTTCTTATTTGCCAGTCGTGATGTTTACCCTAACTTGATTGATAGTTTAATGCGAAATCCTTCGGGGCTCGTGTTTCGAGTTGCGAATTACGACATAACGGATGAAGAAGGCAGAAACTTTACTTTTGCTAACCAAACGGCACGTGATCGTACTGGAGGAATCATACTTGACCAAGGTGATGCCGAAGCCGCTAAGCGCTTTTTAGTAGCAACCAATGGCGCGATGGATGCCAATAATGATGCCGGTAATGCAGAGGGTGGCCGTTATGTGGGCGGGTTTAATACCAGCAATGGAACTTCTATTGGTTTACCAATCAACTATGTATTACAAAATATTTTAGGCTTAAAGCGTCATGATACTACACTGGATACTGTGGTAGCAGGAGCCGATGGTACGCTTCAAACGACTAAAGCGGTTAGTGATGTTGTTAATAATGGAGTCATTAGTGCGGGCGCTGATGGTTGGTTAGAATCAATACCCAGTGGAGATGACTTTATCTACAACCCTACAGCTATTAATGGAATTGTTGCAAGCCTTAATAAAACAGCAGACAGTATTGCCGCAGGCGATGATATTCAGCTCGTACCAGTTAGAACTACGGGCATCAGTATAGGTACTATCGTTATCGACCCAGGTGAAAACAAAGTGCTCGACTCTGTCCCTCAAGGAGACGATACCATTGAATTTGTTGGAGGCTATGAAACCAGCAAAAGTTGTTCTGCTCTGTCTAACAAGGCGGGTGATGTTTGTCGCATCGATACCGATTGTGCATGTTCTGCAAGTGATAGTGATAGCGACACACGCTGTCCTGCAGCGGCTACTACTGGTTTCTGTACGGGCCCCCAACGCCTTGTGCGTGTTAATTCATTACGTAATGGTGATTATAATCGTGCCTGGTACATACTGACTTCTGACATACGTCCCGATGCAGCAGATTTTGACCTGATTACGGTTGATCCTGGTGCTGATATTACGTTGGCTTTTTTACAAGACCTAGATGGCGATGGTATTTTTGCTCGAAATGAGTTTTTATTAGGCTCAACAGATAGCGGAAAAGATGAACTGGTGAATGCCGACTTTGGCTTATCCAAGAGTTCTCTGACACCTTGCCCTAATCTGATTGGTTGTGATGGTATTCTCGATTCAATCGATAGTGATCGTGATGGCTTGAGCGATTTTTCAGAGGCATATGTTGGTTGGAAGGTCTCGGCCGATGGCGGCGCACTAAGAAATGTATACTCTTCACCACGTTTTGGAGATACCGATGGTGATGGCCTTGAGGATTGGTTAGAAAAAGATCTTCGCACTTTTTGTTTTGATGATCCTGATCCACGTCAGGACGCGCTGTGCGCCTGGCAAACAGCGGCTCCAGTATCTCTGGATGACGCAATTGGTATAATCGCGGGTCCTAATGGAACGGCCGATACTGAAGCTATGCCGTCTGACTGTACTATATGTAATGGTACAGATGGTCCCCGCGGAGACCAGCAACTGCTCCCATTTGGCGAATACTCCACAGACCTTAATGCTATGGGTACAGCGGTAGTTGGGCCAGGTGTAGACGGTAAAATGGAAACACTTCCTCTTGGTGATGACATCCTGATATCGAAATATGCTGTTCAGCCTGCAACTGACCCTACATCTCGCGACACTGACCTGGATGGGATTTCAGATTATGTAGAGCTACTTGGTTATGATGTCGCTTCAGTGATTACGGATGGAGGCAATAGAATAGCCGAAACGCAAATATTGGGCGATGACATTGCCAAAGCATTCTTGAACAGTAGAGTGCTTCCAGGTGCCACCATTATATTGCCGGGAGAAAATGGTGTTATAGATAGTGTTGCATCTGGAGATATTGATCCAATTGTTGCTGGAGATGATTATCAAGCTACAGCTACTGACGGAATCGATTATATCTGGTGTGGAGATGATGGCATCGTCAGCACTTCCGTAAAAGGTGACGATTTATACTGGCCAGCATACTTTGAAGGAGTTGGCTCAGCTTGTGTAAGTGGCGACCCAATTATAAGTCCGGGCAATAATGGCTTAATAGATTCTTCTGCTAGTGAAACTGGCGGAGATGATTATTTTCAGGCAGCCACTTATGTCGTTTCTGATCCATTAAGACGAGATACAGATAGTGACTCCTTTACGGACGGTTATGAAAAAGACACGGGCACGAATCCTATACAGGCTGATGCTCAAAATCTTTCCGATAGAGATCAGGACGCTCTTACCGATGGTGAAGAAAATTCAGGTTGGTTAGTAACAATTGATAATGGTTCTTATCAAACTGTAACCTCTAGTCCATCTCACCCAGATACAGATTTTGATGGCTTACCTGACTTTATTGAACGTGATTTACGCACTAACCCAAATAAAGCAGACAGCGATGGTGATGGTCTGAGCGATTATGATGAAGTGAAAGATTTCAGTAAATACATTGCCCTAGCCGCCATCTACCCTGGGCTTAATATTCCATCGAGCAATCCTGATGGTTATGGCACCAGCCCAATAACAAAAGACAGCGATGGAGATGGTCTGAGCGATAAACAAGAAGTGATCGATGGTGCACGTTTAGTCTTGCCGGGTAATACGGCTTCTATGGTGATTAGAACAGACCCAATGCAGTTTGATACCGATGGAGATGGCATTAGTGATTACTCAGAAATCAACCGTGTTGGTGGTGCCACTAATCCATTGTTGGTCGATACTGATGGCGATGGCTATAATGATGGGCAAGATATCAGTCCTTTAGTCTTTAATGTTATAGCCGATCCAGTTGCGCCAGAAATACCGATCGTAGTAAAACTCAGTATGCAACGGTTAGATTTATTGAAAGTTCCTAATGACGGCAGCGAAGTCGAGTTAGGTTGGTTTTTTACGGTCGAGGGCCCTGATGCAAATGTTGATCTTATGTCTTATGCTGCAGCTCAGACTTCCAAACTTGTAGCCAAAGATGCTTGGGCCCGGTTCCCCCCCGCTCCTCCTAACTTTAATACCTGTTGGTACATATCTCCAAGCGCCGGTTCGATTGCCAGTATTCCTTTGTTACCTAGGACGAACACAACTACGCTTCTTCCAGGTGAGAGTATTTCATTTCGAGGCATGATTGGTGAAATTGACGGTGTAGCCGATGATTGTATGGCGTGGCCAACATATATACCGTCATGGATATATGCTACTGACGGGTGTGTGGGCCTGTTCGAAGAAACAATCAATTATGATGATTTTAAGGATGGTGTTGCTACAAAAAGAAAAACAATAAATATTCAGGAAGCATCATGTGAGTTCGAGGTTGTCTATGAAGTTCAGGGTCAACCTCAGTAATATTGAATCCTGGAGATATATAGACTCTAGTTTTAAATCACGGATTAGATTAAAAGTGTGAATAAGCCACCAGCTAAAAGCTGGTGGCTTCAAGTTATGGCTGAAAGCCAGCTATTCAGGCTAATGCCGAGGGCTTTACTCATCCCTAATGTCGACTTTAAAACATGAAAATACTACTGTTACTTTTGATCATTTTTAGCGCCACTGTTCAGCCTCTATTTGCCACTAGTATATTGCGAATCGACACAGTGCAGCTGGCTAATGATGCTGAACTGGTATTTGAAGGCGAGGTGCTGGCCACTCGATCAGAACAGGCTGGCAGCGGTTATATTTATACCTATGTCGACTTTCTGGTCACCGACATGGTGTTAGGTGACGCCGAGGCGGGGGGGATTATTACCCTGAGATTTACCGGCGGTGTGGTCGGAGACTTAACACTCGATGTCGGTTCCGACATACCGTCACTGGGAGAACGCGGTATTTATTTTGTCGAAGCTCAAGACGCTGGTTTAACCAACCCCTTACTCGGCTGGTCACAGGGACAGTTCGAAATACAGGACGACGGCAGTTTAATGGCCGGTAATAATCAACGGGTGACAGGTTTCGATATTGTCCCTACTAACACACCTGGCTTAAGCCGCGGCGTTGCGAAAGGTGTGATAACAACTCTACCTGGTCATTCGTCAAATAATTCGACCGCAAATAAAACAATCAGCCCGCTAACAGTCGATCATTTCAAACGAATTATAAAGTCATTAAAACAGTAGCAATGAAGCCTGGCCGACTATTTCGAAATCTATCGTTGTCACTCGGTCTATGCTACCTGCCATTAGGCAATAGCCTGGCCGCTGACTCTGGCCTGTCCTGGTCCGAACCGTCGGTTAGCTTTCATATAGGTAATTTAAACGGTGCAGACAACCTGTGGAAAACGGCCTTCGAAGAAGCGGCACTGCGCTGGAACGATGCCGCTACCCAGTTCAGGTTTAATACCACGAGAGAGCCAGGTAGTGGCTATTGCACAAACCTCGGAAATAATAACGTACGATTCTCGACGACTAACTGTGGTGACGCCTGGGGTTCCACTGCGCTTGGCATTACTACTTTCTGGTCTAATGGATCGCAGTTGACGAAAGCGGATATCAGCTTTAATAATTCTAGGGACTGGAATGTATACGATGGCAATCTAAAATCTTTTGCAGTCGATTTTCGGCGCGTCGCCGCTCACGAAATGGGACATGCTGTCGGTTTGGCCCATTCCGTTGCCACCAATGTATTGATGTCTACGGCGGCGAACAATACTTTTTTACCAGCACTAGACGATGTCAATTCGCTAAACGATAAATATGGTTCGAAAACACATATATTAACCATCGAGAACTTCGGCGACGGTAAAGTGATATTTACACCCAAAGTCGCCGGTACTGGGGTGAAGGCTCTAAATACATTCCATACTTCAAATTACACCAGCTTTTTAGACTGCAAGGAAGCTACCTGTCAGATCCCGGTACAGGATGGCTTGCGCCTGATAATGACTGCGGTTCCCGACAGTGGTGCGGTATTTGTAAGCTGGGAGGGCACAACAACACGAGAAGACACTGTAGCGCTGTCGCCAATGACATCGGATCGCAAGTTGGTTGCTAATTTCACATATCTCGATGGTGCCGAAGATCCAGCCACTAGCGACGTAGATCCAGTCACTGCGCAGGAATTTTCGACTGCCGGTGGGGGTGCTTTGCAATTATATCTGCTGATCTGGCTGCTGTTCATTAGTGCTATTAGGGGCTCCAGATCGTATTTCAGTTAAAGGGTTGAGTTAAAGTACGAGTTAAAATAAACCTTTTAAAGACACCCATCAAAATAAATTGACATAAAATCTCCGTCTGTCAGGTTATTTCTCTGAACTCTCACAAAAGGATACTGTGATGCCAAGATCTAGGAAGACTCAAGTTTCTCTCGACGCCACCCCCTATTACCATTGCAGCTCCCGTTGTGTTCGCCATGCCTTTCTGTGCGGTAACGATAAATTCACCGGCCAGTCTTGCGACCTGTTTTTTCTCCTCGACAACTGCTTCTGCGTTGTTCTAATTAGTTACGTTACTGTAACGATGCAAAAAAGACATACACCGGGACGCCGGACCGTTCCATCCCTGTCAATAAACACCGCCGACAATTAATCGACGGTAAATTACTAGAACTGGCGTCTATCTTTGCAATCGATTTATGCGATGTTGCACAATCATTATCACGTAGTTTTATTTATCGATAAAGACTGCGCAGAACATTGGAGTGAGCTTGAAGTTGCTGAACATTGGCATCAGTTATTTGGTGGCAACACCTATAGTCAACGCTTTCTAAATGGTGAGTCATTGTCTGTAGCAGAGCAGGCTAATTTCTCTCGATCTACCGGCTTATGGCGAGCGCGTTTAATGGATATCAGTTGGTTCATGCGAATTCTGAATGACAAAATCATCTGGAATGATTTTGAACAGCTTTGATGGCCCCGAAGGGGTGAGTATCAAGACGATACGAGTAGCGTATCGCGCGCCTGGCCAATCGGTAAGATCATTGTACCGGCCGGTTTTGGGAGAGCCGTTTCTCAAGCCAGGCATTACTCGATGAAAAAGCATTAGCCGCCTGTGCTAAAACCCAATCACAAGAATCAGCAAGCGAGCTGCTTATTGCCTTTTGTTGGTAATCCCCGAGCCCATATGCCCAATGGTTTACCGTTTCGACTCACCGATTACCTTGAGCTGGTGGACTGGACCAGACGTATGCCCAGAGACGATAAACGCGGTTCGATACCAGAAGAGGTGCCACCCATACTAGTGCAATTAAACATAGACCCAAAACACTGTTGTTATCTAAGTCAACATTACGAGAGTGAGTTTAAATTGCTGGCTGGTACGGTTTACCATGTTAAGGCGGCGTGTAAACAATTCGGGTAACATTGGGCGCATGGCATACGTGCCTGTCGTTCGGCTTTTCCCACCTAGCTATTGAATCACTGTTTAATTTAAATCCTTAAATTATTTCTCATTACCTGTCTGACAAAAAGTTGATGGGGGGCTATTGCTAAATTTCAGATATTTCGATTTATAACAGTCACTCATGATATGAAACTGACGGTTTTTATTGGTTCGCGCAAGTCTATTCAAATCGAAGTCTGCGGAATGGTTATTTGGCTGGTTTGCTATCTTTGAATAGATGGGTGATGAGATGGACGCTCCGTGAAACCGGTGTCGTAATGCGCCAAACTGTTAGAGTGGCATAGGCTGTTTCTAGTTAACTTCGGATGAGCATCCATCATGAGTCAGCATAATTTGATTTCGATTGATTTAGCCGAAAATGTTTTCCAAATATGTGGCGTAACAGATCGACAATCGGTTATCTTTAATCGTCAGCTCAAACGTAAAAATTTAGTCGCGTTTATGATCAACCAGTCACAGGTAGAAGACGCTATGGAGGCCTGTTACTCCAGTCACTATTGGGGCAGGCATTTCGTGTCCATGGGCCATCAAGTGAAGTTGATTCCCGCACAACACGTCACAACATTTGTCCGTGATAACAAAAGTGATCATAACGATGCCATTGCGATTGATGAGGCGGCTCGCCGCCCTAACCTTAAGTCTGTTCCAATCAAACTCGCAGACTGCTGAGCGAATATGGCTTTATTGGAGCAGCAGGGCATAAGGCTTTTTCAAAGCTTATACGCGAAGTCATTGCTCCTGAGTATGAAGGGTTGTCTCCATTGCTTAAAGATCCATTGAATTCCGTAGCCGACGAACATTGCTATCAGAATCTTCGGATTCAGGAGTACAACTGTATTTTATCTGAAATGGCCCATCAGCATCCCCTGTGTCAAATATTGTTAAGCATCCCAGGTATCGGTCCGATTAATTCGACCGCCCTCTATAGCGCCATTGGCAATGGTGCACAGTTCAACAGTGGTCGACAGTTCGCGGTGTGGATGGGACTTAGCCAGCGCCAATCGGGCGGTGGTGATAAGTTCACCAGTGGCGGGATTCCCAAACGAGGCAACCGCTATCTACGCAAACAATTGGTCCATGGCGCACGAGCTGTCTTATTTCGTAGCAAAGGTAAAAAGGGTCCGTTAAATCGCTGGGCTCATAGCGTAGCAAAGCGACGAGGCGTACCTAAGGCAAACTGGCAGCCCGGCTGGCCCTTTTAGCTTGCACATTGATGCAAAAGAATACAATGTATCAACCTAGGTTTAAAAAGCTTTGTAACACTCTAAACCTTGGTAACTGACACTATAATGAATAAAAGAGGTTATGTTCCACCTGACAAGAGCCTGGTTTAGATGCAGTTTAAATAAAGACTGAATGGTTGTTTAAGGCGGTCAGGTGCGGATCTCATTAGGGCGCGACAGTGAACCCGACAATAATCACTGTCAACAGACACCGCATAGATGTCTTCGTTACCGCTATTTTTTATTAAATGTTTGATTTATCAAAAATGCTGGAGGCACTAATTGCCAACTGAATTTCTTAATAAATATTTTGGAATAGGCCTTCTTGATTATTGGAGAGCTTCCATATGTGTCTTTGATGTCTTTGATGTCTTT
>Ga0307489_10001076_pt1 | contig 17698 bp, 27 predicted proteins | sample SB12metaG_FD_202247 | JGI IMG/M metagenome (GOLD analysis project Ga0307489, IMG submission 202247) | Sea-ice brine microbial communities from Beaufort Sea near Barrow, Alaska, United States - SB 1.2 | ecosystem: Environmental > Aquatic > Marine > Coastal | place: USA: Alaska | collected...
GAACGCCGGGAAAAACCGCGCGGTACAGTCTACTTGACATTGCCTGTCACGTCATCGACAACACACATTTTGAAGTTTGAACCCGCGTATGTTGAGTTAAAACGACACTTCATGACGTGGCGATCGATACCCGCCAGGCCCGCTGCCTGCCAAGTCATTGACAAGCGTTTCGAGCACTTGTATCTTGAGTTACACGGCATCCTATGACGTGGCGGGGGTGATATCTGCCAGGCCCATTGCCCGTCACGTCATGGACACGCATTCTGAGCTCTCGTTTCTTTAGTTAAATAGCATCCTATGATGTGGCGAGCGGTACATGCCGGGCCGTACCGCGCGAAGGAGTCGACGCCCGCTCCAGCGCCGGCGGCTCCGGCGGCCGCGGTCGGCGCCGGCGCCGCGACCTGGACGCCGGTGGCGATGGCGTCCTCCACGTCCGCCATCACGATCCGCCCGCCCGGCCCGGTGCCCTGCCAGGAGGGTCCTTGAGAACAGGCACTCGAATCGAGATCGGAGCACGACTTACCCGGTACATCCAGGGTGAATGCGCACAGATGCGCGGACATGGGGGAGGAGGAGGAGGAGATTGAAGGTCGGGGGAGTGCTTGTTCTCGACACCCCCCCTGCCTGGACCTGGTTGATGGCGATGCCGGCCTCTTTCGCCATGCCGCGCGCCGGGGTGTAGTGGCGCAAGTTGAAATTGAAAGCAATGTTTGAAAGCGGTTTATCACACTTTGGCCTTGAGTACGGATACCAGGTACGGTCAATCCGGGGTCAACCTGGGTCAACCTGCACCGCCCAACCCGGGGCGACGCGAACACGCGCTCGCCAGCCGCACGGGGGGGCGCGGGGGCGGCGGCCGCAGGGGCAGCGGCGGGGGCGGCGGGGGCGGGGGCGGCGGCGGGGGCAGCCGGGGCGGGGGCGGCGGCGGGGGGAGCGGGGGCGGCAGCGGCGGCGGCGGGGGCCGCGGCGGCGGGGGCGGCTTTGGGCGTGGCGACGTAGTTGGCAAAGGCCGCCACGTCAGATTCCTCATCACACATGATACCAAGGACCTCGTTGTAGCGGCGCAAAAGTTGAATTTGAAATCAAAAATTGAAAGCGGTTCATCACGTGGTAGTTTCAAGCATCTAGTTCCAGATGCTTTCAACATGGGCTTCATAGGTTCAACCTGCACCGCTTTACCTCGTTGACCAGGAGGTCCTGCGCGCCCGTGGGCTGCAGGATCGCCGCCAGGTACCCGTCCTCCACGTACGGTCGGGCGGACGTTGCGAGGCACACGTCATGGGATATGCCGTTGAACTCAAGGAACAAGGGTTCCAAATGCGTGTCGATGTCGACGACGTTGGCGGGCAGTGGGCCTGGCAGATATTGCTCGCCACGTCATAGCATGCCGTTTATCTCGAGGGCTGGCAACGCGTGTCGATGACATGGCGGGCAATATATGCTGTTGTGCATACCAGGGGCCTACACTCGTCCACTTTTTGGCTCAACGTAAGCACTCTTTCGTCGGATGCATCGGGTGATGTCGGTGTAGAAACATGTCGGTGTAGAAACGGCTCAGGTTGAGCCGAAAAGTGGACGAGTGGAAGCCCCTGGCGCCTACCTCCATGGACTCCAGGGCCATCGTGGCCTTGTCCGTCTCGATGTCCGCGATGACATCGCCGGCGTTTATCTTGCCGCCCACCTCCAGCTTCCACTCCGCGATATTGCCCTGCGTCCAGGGGCTTACACTCGTTGACGTTAGTGCTCAACTTGAGCAACTCCAGGACACCTTCATGAGTTAAGTTGGGTTATACGGTGGACAGAGGAGCTCAAGTTGAGCTGAAATGGGAACGAGTGTAAGCCCCTGCCTGCGTCATCGTCGGCGACAGCGCCGGCATGGTGATCTCCTGATACGGCGGATCTGCGGCGTCGCGTCCACGGACGGGCGGGAGGGGGACTGCGCGTCAGCCGAGGTGTACGTGTGGGGAAGAGATTGATTTGATTCTCAACCCGTGGATCAGCACCACGAGGACGAGGCGTTCGATGAATACACGCGCATTGGCAAGCAAGCGTCCTCACGCTTGCCCGTGATATCCCAACGCTGGCAAACCCGCTCATGCGTCTTTGCTTTTACGAAGACCGAGTACCCGAGGCGTGGCGTACTGGGAGCACCGACGAGCGCGAAAAGCACAGAAGTATCAGAGCCTGGGAGGCCCCCAGTGCGGAGCGAGGTTTGGGTTACCGAACGGGGGTGCGTCTGGTTGCATGACTTTGTGGAGTTTGGTGGGATGGGGTGCGGGGGGTCAGCACTCACACTCAGCGGCGGCAGCGGCGAAGGGCCGTGCGGCGGCGGCACCGCCCGTCCTGGTGGGCGCCCGTCGCCGGGTGACCTGCGAGGTGAAGCCCCGCCCCCATCCCGCCCCCGCCCCCGCCCCTACCCGCGCGGGACCCGGCAAGCACGGCGCCGCTGCCTCGCGCGCCGCCGCCGCCGCCACGCGCTTCACCACGCTCCGGAACGCCATTCGGTGTTCCAGGAGCAACCGACGCTACCAGGTTACCGTGTGTGTGTGTGGATGTAGGGCGACGTTTCATGGGCTGTTCAGGTTCGCGGCCTAAATATCTCGTTGGGGAGGTTTAGGGTTTAGGTTTAGGGTTTAACCTGGGCCACCCATTCCTGCGCATATCTGGTGGGGGGTTAAAATTAAACGGCAGTCGTCCGGATCCGCGCAGACCGAACGCGAACGCGAACGAGATCTTCGTCCATTTTTCACCAGAATCGTTGTCTTTGTCTCTGACTCCCCCATTTATACTCGTCACCGTCGGGGTGCGGCCGTCTTCGACGCGCGGCGCCGGGGACGGGGGACGTCGGTTGCCACAGCGCCAGCCGCGCCCGCCTCAACGTCGGATAACCCGCCGTTCGATCGAGCGCGGGGAGAGGTGGTATCATATCAAAGCAAGTCAACTCGAGGATTTTGTCGCAGCCAACGGCCACCTGTAGAAGATAAAGTTTTGCCACGTTTTCCAACGCGGAGCTGTACGCGGCTGGATGCGCGGCGCGCTGTAGAGGGGAGGGTTTAGGATTATGCCGCGAGCGATCACGCCCGGCGTCAAGCCGGAGGCGCCGGAGCCCATCCCTTGTATGAGGAAGGATGCGGGCGCTTACTTCGGGCCCTTTAGGTGAGTCGCCCTGTGCGTCGAATCGAATCGTATCTCGGTTGCGCGTTGCGGCTTTTGCCTCCCAGCTTTCCCGCGCCCGCGCCAGCTGGCTCGCCCCCCAGTCGCCTCGCGGCGATGCGACGCGGGCGGCGGCGGTTCCCTGCCAACAGGAGCGTGTGCGAGACGACACGCCGCTCCTGGGCCCAACCGGGGAGCTAAGCGCCGCCCCCGCAGCGCTCACCTCCTCGCTCAGCGGCCACCTGTCGCATGTATTTTCTGGGCTCTGGTATCATACTCATAACGCTTCGTTTTTTGCGTGCACTGACGCGGCTGCCACTTCCAACTCTGCACCGCGACCGGAACACGACAGGGACAACATCCGCGCGTTCCTGGAGCAGGAGGCGGTGTGCGACGAGCACCACGTGGAGGCCGGCGTGCTGGGGCACACGCTCACGCTGGCCAGGGTGGGGTCCCGGCGCGCACTTTGATCCCGTGTTGAACGATATCGATACTTGATGCGCCTGCGTCCATTGTCCAGCGAGTGAAACGAAAGTATGATGCAGCTGCTTTCAAGGGTTACCTTCGGACTCAGCCAGCACCCCTACAGTACGGGCACGAGGTATGCGGCGACGCTGCGCGTGTACGAAGCAGGGACTCACACTCGTTCACGTTAGAGCTCAATTTGAGCAACTCCAGGACACATTCATGAGTCAAGTTGGGTATAACGGTGGACAGAGGAGCTCAAGTTGAGCTGAAATGGGACCGAGTGTGCGCCCCTGGTACTCGGAGACGATGCTGGAGTCGAAGCGAGTGCACTGCGACTGCTGCCGGTGCATCGGGTGGCATCACCACCCGGTGACGCGACGGTAGGGGCTTACACTTGTCCACTATTCGGCTCAACGTAAGCGTTTTTCGTGGGGCTAGGGGTGTTTGGGGGGGGGTGTTTGGGGTATTCATGGCGGGGGTGGAAGGGGTGTTTAGGCGTTCAGGGGCTGTTTTGATGATTACAAACGGCTCAGGTTGAGCTGAGAGATGGACGAGTGTAAGGCCCTACGCGGCGCCAGTACCACTTCATCATCCACACTGACTTCCGCACGGACCTGAAGCCCGAACTGAAGGGCAAGCGGATCTGCCAGCTGTGCACCGCCGCGCTGGACGCGCGCGACAAGGTAAGCCGGTTCAGGTTGCCAGTATCTAAACCCGGGTTTGCAGCGCCTACGGTTTCAGCGCTATAATAGCAGAGACTGCTTCCAACTGTTGCTTTCAGCATCAATTTCAACCCTCAACCCGAAAGCCTAAAATCCTAAACCCTCAACCCTAAATCCTACTTGCGCCGCTACAATAAGGTGTGCGGCAGCTGCGGCGAGAACGACAGCAACACGTCCATCCTGGAGTACCAGACGCACCTGCTGCACGGCATGCTGCACGCCAACGGGTGCGGACACCTCAAGCGCATCAACGGGCGCGAGGCGGGGCCTTACTCTCGTCCACTTTTCGGCTCAACGTAAGCACTTTTCGTGGGTTAGGGGGTTGTTTGGAGGCTGGCTAGGGGTTGTCTAGGGGTTGTCTAGGGGGTGCTAGGTGTTATTAAGAGGTGTTTAGGGTGTGTTTTGTGTCAGAAACGGCTTCAGTTGAGCTGAGAAGTGGACGAGTGTAGGCCCCTGGCGCGAGGCCGGGAGCCGCGTGCTGTCCGGGCAGCAGCTGATGGGGGTGTGGGAGAACATCTGCAACACCCTGCGCGTCCGCGAGGTCAGCGTGGAGGTAAGGCCGTAACCCTATGCCCTAAACCCTATGCCCTAAACCCTATGCCCTAATCCCTAGCCCTAATCCGTATCCCCAGCCCTAATCCCTAAAACCCTAAACCCTAAACCCTATGCCCTAATCCCTAGCCCTAATCCCTAGCCCTAATCCTTAAAACCCTGAACCCTGAACCCTAAACCCTACACGGCCCTGCGTGCGGGACGTGAGCCAGAAGTACGGCGTGGAGTTCCGCCTGCTCAACCCCGTGGCGTGCGGCCACACGTGGTACGGCACCTACGGGTAGGGGCTTACACTCGTCCACTTTTCGGCTCAACGTAGGCGCTTTCTGTGGGATAGGGGGTGCATTTAGGGGTTTGTTTTGGGGGTGTTTAGCGGGTGTTAGGGGGTGTATTATGGTGTGTTTAGGGTGTGTTCTATGTCAGAACCGGCTCATGTTGAGCTGAAAAGGTGCACGAGTGTCAGTCCCTGCCTACGGGTACGCCTTCGGCAAGGGGTCCTTCGGCAACACGGCGGCGTCGCACCGGCGCGCGGCGGAGCGCCTGCGCGCCTTCCCGCTGCAGGCAGGGGCTCACACTCCCCCACTTATCAGCTCAACGTAAGCACTTTCTGTGGGACACGTTGGGTACCTTCAGTAGATGGATGGGTCATATAAACTCGTGACAAACTGGACACAAGGCGGCTCACTGACCGAAACGGCACAGGTTGAGCTGAGAAGTGGGCGAGTGTACGCCCCTGGCTGCAGGCCGTCAAGGCGGACTTCGCGGGCCTGGCGGCCGCTGGCGGCGGCGGCGGCGTGGCGGCGGCCGGCGCTGCATTGTTGGTGGGCAGCGGCAGCGGCGGGTCTAGTGCCGGGGCTGGGGCCGGCGCCGGGGCAGTGCTGGGTCTAGTGCCGGGCTTTGGCTGGGACGGGAGGGCGGGCGCAAGCGCGGGGGGCGGGGGCGGGGGCGCGGGCGGGGGCGGGGGCGCGGGGGGCGAGGCGGCGGAGACGGGCGAGGAGGCGCTGGAGGTGATCGCGCGGTACGAGGCGCTGCTCGGGCAGTTCGCGCCCGTGACCCTGGGCGGGCTGGTCAGCATGCTGCTGCGGCTGCAGCGCATCGTGCGCCGCAACGACAAGGAGGGCAGGGGAAAGGAACAACAACAGCTGGATCAAAATCAAAAGTTGAAGGGCGGGAAAGGGTCAGGTCGGGGAGGCAGGGGCTTACACTCGTTCACTTTCCAGCTCAACTTAAGCGCTTTTGGTAGTATAGGGGATGCGTGAGGTGTTGTTTAGGGGGTGCTTATGGGGTGCAATGGGGTGCCAGGGGGTGTGTAGGGGGTGTTTTGTGTCAGACACGGCTTAGGTTGAGCTGAGAAGTGGGCGCGTGTAAGCCCCTGGGAGGAGGAGGAGCAGGTGGGGCGGTCGGGGCGGGCGGCGAGGGCGGGCCGGGCAGCGCGGACAAGGCTGCGCGGCGGCGCGATACGGAGTCGGCGGCGGCGGCGAAGCGCAAGGCGGCGTCCTCGCTCTTCGAGCCTATCAAGTTCGAAACCAAAAATACCAGCAAAGCCCCGGGCGCCAACCCCAAGTCGCCCCCGGCCCCGGTGTCGATCTCCCGACCCGCCTCCGCCGCCGCCGCCAAGCCCCTCCCGCCCTCGACCCGCCCCTTGCGGCCCCGCGGCGAAGGCGGAATAGGTGAGACCGTGCAGGTTGACTGCAGGTTGACCCCAGGTCGACCGTGCTTGGTTTCAGTGCGTGAAGCTAAAATATGATGAACCGCTTTCAAACGTTGCCTTCAAATTGAAGCTGCGCCGCTACAACTAGTGGAGCCCCTCCGTGACATCAAGCAGGAGCAAGCCCCCGACCCTGACGTGCAGTACATTCCCAGCCCGCGCCCCGACCCGGTCAGCCCGGTTCCCGCGGAAACGGACTCGTACAAGGCGGTTGCACCCGAGGTGGAGCGCCTGCACAGCAGCAGCGTGAACCGTGGAGGCGGGTCGTCGCGGTGGAGCGCGGCGCGCATCGAGATGGCGTCCAACGCGTGCGTGGAGGTGCTGCGCCAGGGTGCCGGCGCGTGGATGCCGCGCCAGGAGGTGCGGGGCCTCGCGCGCGACAAGGTAGGACGGTGCAGGCTCAAACGACTTGAAACCCGTGTTGAAAGCGTCCGTTGTTTTCAGCGCTTTGAAACTGTAAGATGAGGCAACAGTAGCTTTCAAGTCCCTATGCCCTAACCCCTAAACCCTACCCTAAACCCAATATGTGAGCCTAAACCCTAAACCCTAAAAACTTCAAAGTTGTGTCGCTACAACAAGGGCGTGGGCGACACCGGGCTGCTTGACCACGTGCTCAAGTCCATCGGCCACCAGCTCGTCATGCTCGTCAAGCAAGACGCACACAAGAAACCGGCAGCGGCGGCGCTGGCGGTCAAAGGGCCGGCCGCGGGGGCAGGGGCTTACACTCGTCCACTTCTCACCTCAACCTGAGCCGTTTGTGTCACTCAAAACACACCCCCTGAACATGCCCTTGACACTCTGTGACCCCCCCTACATACCCTTCAAAAACCCCCTATCCCACAAAAGATGCTTACGTCGAGAGCCGGAAACTGGATGAGTGTAAGCCCCTGAGCGGGGGTGCGCGCGAAGATCACCCGGCGGCAGAACAGCTCGTCCGGCCAGCTGGAATACAAGCTGGAGAGCGTGGCGGGGATCGCGGGCATGCGCGCCCACATCGTGATGGGGAAACAGAAAACCGCGGCCAGGGAAAAGAAGATCGAGGTCAAGGCAGGGCGGGTCATTGAGAACAAGCACTTCACCGACGCGACGCTGAATCTCCTCCTCCTCCCGCGCGCGTCTGTATGCGCGCTTCAACGGGGTCATTGAGAACAAGCACTCGACCGACGCGACGTTGAATCTCCTCCTCCTCCCGCGCGCGTCTGTATGCGCGCTTCAACGGGGTCATTGAGAACAAGCACTCGACCGACGCGACGTTGAATCTCCTCCTCCTCCCGCGCGCGTCTGTATGCGCGCTTCAACGGGGTCATTGAGAACAAGCACTCGACCAAACGACGTTGAATCTCCTACTCCTCCTGCCACCTGTGCGCGTCTGTATGCGCGCTTCACCTTGATGGTACCAGTAATTCATGCTCGATCTCGGTTCGAATACCTGTTCGCCACGACCTTCCTGCGCGGTTGAAGGCAAGGCGGCGAAGGTTGAAAGCGCGGCCAAGGGCGGGAAGCGGGCGATGGCGCTGGGGGAGGCTATGGCGATGGAGGCAGAGGCTTACACTCGTCCACTTCTCACCTCAACCTGAGCCGTTTCCGACTCTCAAAACACCCTCTAACGCCTAAGCAACCCCTCCAACCCCGCCATGAAGACCCCCTAAACACCCCCTGAACACCCCTTGTCCCACAAAAAGCGCTTACGTTGAGCTGAAAAGGGGACGAGTGTAAGCCCCTGGATGGAGGCGGCGGCGCGGCGGCTGTCCAAGGGTGACCTGGACCGCGACGTGCGCGTCGTGTACACAAACCTCCTGGAGAGCTACAAGGTATGGCGGTGCAGGTTGATCCTATCAAACCCACGGTGACAGCGCGTTAAACTCAGCGCTTGAAATTATAATAGGTTGAACCGCCTTCAAACTTTGCTTTCGAATTCAACTTGCGCCGCTACAACAAGCCCGCGCGGGCGGCGCCGCCCGTGGGACGTTCGCTTGGACAAGTCGGCGGCGGCGGTGGGGGAGCGGGTGCGGGACGGTCGATCGGACAGGTGGGAGGCCGCGGTGGCGGCAAAGCGGTTGGTGCGGCTGGGGGGTCGGTTGCACCGGTGGGCGGCGGCGGCGGCGGCGGGGGACCAAAGCGGATGACCTTTGTGATGAAACCCCCGGCGGTGAAGTGCCAGGCAGGGTGGTGCAGGTTGATCCAACTCTAAACCCTAAACCCTAAACCCTAAACCGTAGATCGCACCTGCGTCGAAAGCAAGTGGAACTAAGCGATTGAGACTAAGACATGGTGAACTGCTTTCGAATGTTGCTTTCAATTCCAACTTGCGGTGCTACAGCCAGGGCGCGGACCTGATCGACGCCGCGCGCGTGCTGCTGGACACCAAGGTAGGGCGGTGCAGGTTCAACCCATGAAACCCATGTTGAAAGCGCCTGGAACTAAGCGCTTGAAACCATCATATGATGAACCGCCTTCAAACTTTGCTGTCAAATTCACCTTGCGCCGCTACACCAAGCAGTTCGTCAAGACCTACATGCCGGTGGAGGAGCTGTTGAGTCTGCGGGGGGCGCCGGCGTTTGCCGCGCCGGGGGGCGGGGGACCGGGTAGGGCGGTGCAGGTTGACCCTATCAAACACGTGTTGAAAACGCCTGGAAGTATGCGATTGAAACCAAAATATGATAAACTGCTTTCAAACTTTGTTTCAAATTCACTTGCGCTGCTAAAACCAGGGGGTGGGAGCGGGGGCGGGGCCGGGGCCGGGGCCGGGCGCCCTCCCACGCAGGCCCGCGGCGTGCGGGTGCTTGTGACGGCGGTCATTGACTCCAGGAACCGCGGTCCCAAGGTGTCCGGCATGGTCCCCGCGGGCGGTGGCGGCGGGGGCGGCGGGGGCGGCGGCGGGGCGGAGGGCTGCTTGGTTGGCACCAAACGGGCGGCGGTGCAGGGCGGCGGATCGTCCAAGGTGGCGAAGCACGCGCACGGCATCGAGACGAAGCCGCCGCCCGAGGTGGTGATCCTGCCGCCGGACCCCGTGCTGGCCGACCTCAAGCACGCCGCGGCAGGGGCTTTATGCAACTCGTCCACTTGTCAGCTCAACCTGAGCCGCTTCTGATACTGAAGACATCCCTAAACGCCTATACACCCCTTGTCCCACTAAAGCGCTTAAGTTGAGCCGCAAAAGTGGACGAGTGTAAGCCCCTGTGCGGCGGCCAGGTGCTTCCAGGACCTGTACGTGGTGCTCGCCAAATTCAAGGTGACGCTGGTTGTGGGCTTCGAGGGCGTGGGGGACAAGGCAAGGCGGTGCAGGTTGACCACAGGTTCACCCCGGGTTGACCGCGCTTCGTGTCAGCGATTGAAGCTTGGAAACGATGAACTGCTGTTGAACTTTGCTTTCAATCTTTAATCTTGCGGCGCTACAACAAGGCGGTGGTGAAGAAGCGGGTGGCGGGGGCGGCGCTGGAGGTCCACGGCGAGGGGCAGGGGCTTACCCTCGTTCCCATTTCAGCTCAACTTGAGGTCCTCTGTCCACCGTATGACCCGGCTTAACTCATGAATGTGTCCTGGAGATGCTCAAGTTGAGCTCTGACGTGAACAAGTGTAAGCCCCTGGCGAGGGGGCGGACCTGGGCAGCGAGTTCCGGTACCAGGCAGGGGCTTACACTTGTTCATTTTTCGGCTCAATCCGAGCCATTTCGTCACTAAAACCTCCCTACGTATCCCGCAAGAAGTGCCTACGCTGAGGTGAATAGTGGACGAGTGCAAGCCCCTGGTACTAGGGGGGGCTGGACCAGTGGGTGGTGCGCTGTGTGTGCGGCACGTGCGACGACGACGGCGAGCGCATGATCTGCTGCGACGGCTGCGAGGCAGGAAGACCCCATGAACACTTCTTAAACACCTCTTGAACACCTACCAAAGCCCCTTAAATCACCCCCTAAACTCCCGCCGAACTCCCCCTAAACACCCCCTAAACACCCCCGAAACACCCCCGAAACACCCCCTAAACACCCCCTAAACACCCCTTAACACCAGGGTCTGCAAAATGTTGCCCTCCATGTCGTATGATGCCCTTTCACTCAAGAGACCAGGGTTCAAAGTGCGTTGGATGACGCGTCGAGCGATGTCTGGCGGGCCCAGGTGTGAGGTGTGGATGCACACGCGGTGTGTGGGGATCTCGGCAGGGGCTAACACTCGTCCACTTTTCAGCTCCACCTGAGCCGTTTTTGTCACACCTCCCCGTGTTCCCCTGTTTTATAGACTGGGGGAAACTCATGCACCCAACGTATCCCACAAAATGTGCTTACGTTGATCCGACAAGTGGACGAATGTAAGCCCCTGGATCTTGGACGCGCAGTCGACGCCGCGGCGATTCACGTGCCCGGAGTGCGAGGCGGGTGCGCAGCTGGTGGCGGCGGCGGCGGCGGCCGCTGAAGCCGCGCGCCTGCGGCCGCCGCCCACAGTGCGCCGTCCGCTCCCAGAGAAGGTCCGGGGCACCAAGAGGCAGGGGCTTACACTCGTCCACTATTCTGCTCAACCTGAGCCGTTTTTGTCACTGAACCTCGACAACTACTCCCCCCGAAAGCGCTTACGTTGAGCTGAACAGTGCACGAGTGCAAACCCCTGCCCAGAGGTGACCCGGCTGGACCCTCGGACGTACCCTCGGGCGGACCGCTCTGTGCTCCGAACGTTCCTGCGCGGGCTTGTGGCTGTGGTCAGGTTTAAGGTGTCCGGACGGCCGGACTGTCCGATCGAGCGGGGACGGTTTGAGAGCTACCCGGTCCAACCACAGAGGGTTGGCTTGGGCTGGGTCTACTGAAGGTCGGCATCTTCTGGGTTGATCGAGAGATGGCTGCGGCTGGGTCCACCCAGTGTCTTACCTGTAGAGAGTAGTCCACACTCCGTGGATCACTGCAGTGTTTTGTCACTGTTGGTGAGTTGGCCAAAACTCAAATATTCATTCTGGTAAGTCAGCAACTCGAGTCGACAAAGGGTTGGCGACCGCTTGATCGGGCGCTGTTGGTTCGACCGAGAGTTGGCGTCCGATTGATCGGGCGCTGCGGTGCTTCGCTCGTAGCGGCAAGCGCGTAGACGCTTGCAGAACCTATTTTTTACTGGGGCAAGAAATATTTGCCAATTACAACCAAACAATGAATCGCGTCGCGACGTCGAGTCTACTCCTGCGCTCCGTGCGCTATTAACATATAGTCTCCCCCGCTCGTGCGCATAATACATGCGCTGCGATACTGTTTGAGTATTACTTTGCCCCCCCGCCCCCACTCCACCTCCTCTGCCGCACCACACACCTGCAAACCTTCTCACCTTTCAGCAGGCATGCCCAGACGCAGCTCACGCCTCTGCAGTCATGAGGCTCACCGTCCAACCACTCTCAGCCTCCGCAGTCATGAGACACAGACATCAACACCCTCTCTCTCGCCTCAGAATCAGACACCCACACCCTCTCCCTCTCTCGCCTCAGACACATACACCCACACCCTCTCTCAAAGAAGCACACACACGCACGACACCCGATCGAGGCGCTGCCGCTCACAGCCTCACTCTCTCTCCCTGTCTCGAAGCAGCACCTGCCACGAGACACCCGCCCGGGGCGGCACCGCTTACAGGCGCTGCGCGGTCTGCGCCTTCATGTAGGACGTGGGCAGCATGGCGAACTTGGCGAGCTTGGGCACGTAGGCGCGCTTGCTGAAGTTGTCGTAGTCGTTGGCCTCGATGGCGTCCTGGATGCAGGGGCGCACACTCGTCCAGTTTTCAGCTTAATGTAAGCGGTTTCGACTTGAAGGGGGGTACTTGTAAGGGTTGTTTAGGGGTTGTTGGGGGGTTGTTGGGGGTTGTTGGGGGTTGTTAGGGGGTATTGATGGGCGTTTGGGGTGTGTTTTTGTGTACGAAACGGCTCAGGTTGAGCTGAGAAGTGGACGAGTGTGTTCGCCTGCCAGGATGTTACGGTACACGTCCAGCGCGGACCACACCGGCCACCGCGCGTCCTTGTGCAGGCAGTTGACGCCCGCCTCCGCCTCCGCGAACACCGTCCGCGCGCGCTCTATCTGGAACTTCATGAAACTCCGCCACCGCTCGTCCACCTTGCCGTCGGCGTCCACCAGCGTGCCCCGCACTACCTCAGACTCCTCGATGCCGAACTCCTAGGTGTAGCGGCGCAAGTTGAAATTGAAAACAATTTTCGAAGCGATTCATCACATTTCAGTGCCAGGCACTGAAACCAGACACGCTCAATGAAGTAGCACGTGGTAAGATCACAGAGTATCATACTCTGGCTGTGAGTCGGAGACCCAGGGCGGATAACGTCTTATTCCGTGCTTGCACACACGGATTTCAACCTGCACCTCCCTACCTTGAGCTCGTTGACGGGCACGTAGATGCGGTTGCGCTCCTTGACATCCTCGCCGACATCGCGCAGGATGTTGGTCAGCTGGTTGGCCAGCCCCAGGCTCAGCGCCGCCTGGTACCAGGGGCTTACACTCGTCCACTTTTCAGCTCAACTTAAGCACTTTGTGTGGGCTACGCGCAGCCACTGTTCGGCATGAAGTGACCACTCCTCGTGGGTAACTCATAAGTTGCCAGTGTCAAAAAACGTCACAGATTGAGCTTAGAAATGGACGCTGGATGTGGCTTCAGTGTTCAGAAGCGGCTCAGGTTGAGCTGGGAAGTCGACGAGTGTAAGCCCCTGCCTGGTACACCTTCTCCAGGTCGCCCTCGTATTCGTCGTCGCAGCCCATGATGGGCATGCTCATGAGCCCCACGGTGCCGGCCACGCGGTAGCAGTACTCGTACAGCTCGTCGAACGTCTCGTACCGTGGCTTCACCAGGTCCATGCGCATGCCGTCCACTAGGGGCTCACACTCGCCCACTTCTCAGCTCAACGTAAGCACTTTTTGTGTGATACGTTGGGTACCTTGAGTATGGAGATGGGTCATGACTCTCGTCACAAACAGGACACACACCGGCTCACCGACCAAAGCGGCTGAGGTTGAGCAGAGAGGGGGACGAGTGACAGCCCCTGCCGTCCACCATGTCGCGGAAGGGCTGGATGTCGACGGGGAAGCGGCTGATGGTGTCGCAGAGCGCGGCGTCGATGACGTCGGCGGGGCGGCCCTCGAAGATGCCCTCCAGGCGCGCCTCCCACTGGTCCAGCGCCTCGGGCGTTATGTGCGACGCGTTCGGCCCGTCCACCAGCTCGTCCGCCACGTATGGCCTCTGATAGAGGAAGTTTCCGGTAAGGTGAAAGGCGGACCACGGAGCACACGACACCTTAGGGTTTTTCTATATGCGGCTTGAGAATCGGGTCCGTGGGTGTGGGAGAGTTCACAGACTCCCTTCCTCGAGCCTCGCCACGTCGTCCAAATGGCTCTGAACCCGAACCCTCGTCTACTGATTCAGACGGCAAACGGCATTCTACGAGGTGGCTTGCAACATCCGGCAGGCCCTGCCGTGCGGCGGCACCAGACGTAGATGGCCCAGATGGCTCGCTGCTTCTCGGGGGTCATCAGCTTCGTGCCTGCGTCACGTGGCGGGCGGCGGGGAGGGGGGAGCGTCAGTAGGTGGGTGACGGGCGGGCCGCGGGGGAGAGGAGCATCGGTCGGCGAGCGAAGAGGGACCGTCAGTCGGTGAGGGGCGTGTGAGCGGGGGAGCTTCACTCAGCCTCTCGGGCGGGCCGGGGGTCGGAGCGTCACTGGGCCTGAGGGTCCGCCACGTGGAAGATCCGCCCCCGTCCCCCCGAGGCGCGCGGCGGGCGACGGGCACGTGGGGGGGGCGCCAATGCGCGACTAACACACTATGACGCGTGCGCTAGTAAGACGCGGTGCGTCATGGGTGCGCGCACGGGGAAGGGCACGGCAGGGGGTCGGGGTTAACACGTGTGTCGCCAATGCGTATCCACTGCAACATACCAATACACAATATTCTTTGGATACGCTTTTGATACGCTTTACGCTGCTGTCCCTCACCCAATGCCCCGAGGGACGCGCTCGCGGCGGGGCGTGCGGGGCGCGGATTCGAGGGAACGGAGGGAGTTTGCCATATTTGGGTTGTTTTGGGGGGAGTTGGGGGGTGGGGGGGGGAGGGGGGGGAGCGGGGAGGCAGAAGGAAGGCTATCGGGGATGCATTGGGTAGCCTGTGTGTGAGGTGGCAGTGTCCCAGCAGCTGGAGGACTCAGTTAGCGGAGGGAGGCAATGGGGAGGCATCGGGGAGGCAGGGGGGGGAGGCAGTGGGGAGGCAGTCGGGAGGCAGCGGCGGGGGTGGAGGTGAGGGGGGGGCGCGCACCGAGGTAGAAGGTCTTGGCGTACTCCCCCGTTACCTCGCGGCACCGCTCGTACGCACTGTCAAGCATTTCCTGGGGAATCTGAGGCTTGGGTGTACTGCCCCCAGAAAGCTGGCGCTTCACGCACGCTTGCAGCGCCAGTTGCTCCACCTCGCGCCCGTTCGACGCCACCACGTCTTCCGGCCTCCGCTGGTAGGTGTTGGGCTGTTCCATCAGGGTCGCCACGCACACGCCGCCGGGTGTTCGAATCATTTTTGCCTGTGCTCCGATAGATTTTTGCCGGATGTTTGACGTCATCGGTCTGGAACCCAAGCGTACGGCGCCGCGAGGCGCCCGCGCCGCCGCGGGGGCTCTGGCGCCCTCGGCACGTCCAGATACACTGCACACCCCTGCGAACCGGCACCCCATCGCCATCGCGGCCCCCGCGGCGGCCATACTACGGAGAGGGTTTGTGAAGGATGCCGTAGCCATCGATACGGTTTATAAAGTCCAAATGTGACCACGTCGCGAAGCTGGGATGGGATATTCCGGTGGGGGGGGGTGTGGTATTGTTGAATATTGCTGCGTATCTGGATCGCTTGCGTATTCGCGTATTCTGTATGAGCAGATATCGTCAAACATTTCGACACTAACTCAATATACTGGCCGAAAATTTTCGTGGCGCTTCCCGCCGGGTGGGTTGAGTATTCTTGGGTATTTCTACGTATTTTAAACCGGCGTTTCTTGAGTCAATTGTCGCCATGCAACGCTTCTTTTGATCTCTGTTTCGTTGCCCAAATATCGCTGCAGGTGCAGGAGCAGATCATCTCATTCGTGACGTGTACGTGTCACCTATTTTCATTGGCCGGTCTTTTGGAGGTCCCGGATTTGCTCATTTTATTGGACTATGCCGATCTGCCGAAGGATAGGGTGCGGATGGGAGGCGAGCCGATTCACGTTCTGAGCGCAGAAGCGTTTCTTCACCTCCTGTACTAATAGCGCGCGCGACCCCAAACAGTGCGCCCAGGAGGGCGCGTGCAGCCGACGGAGCCGGCGCAGGGTATACACCGCACGCGGGATGTCGGTGGTGGGGAAGCTGCGGAGCGACGCGGCGCCCGCGGCGGGATGGCGACGTTCCCCGGCCGAGAGCATTCAGGACGGGGCCAAGGCTGAGTCGCTTTCGGATTCGCATTCTCACTCGCCGCCGTATTCGCCACCGTTCGCCGGCCGCGAGGAGGAATTCCACGTGCACCTGATGGCGTGCACGCTGGGTGACGCGGACGATGCGCGGCGCCGCGCGAGCGACGGCGGCCTCGGGTGGGTAACCGCACACACTCGCATTCGCGTTCTCCTCCACCTCCCTCACTCTACTGCCCACTCGTCCGACCCCTGACTGCTCACAGTGTACCAGCTCATCCGTACACACCACTCGCCGCATCCTCCTCCCTGGCCTGGCGACTCGTTCCGTGCATGTTCGCTCACAGTGTTCCGATTCATCCGCACACACCGCTCACCACTGGCCGCATCCTCTTTCCTGGCCTGGCTACTCGTTCCCATTGTCAGCTCAATTTGAGCCGTGTTGCAGCTTGTGTTATCCCTGAAACCACTCGAGTCACCCTCGGGAGGGTGTAAACGCCCTACCCTCGTCCCCCCTCGCAGGCAGGAACTTACACTCGTGCACTGTTCAGCTCAACGTATGCACATTTTTCGGGGTAGTTGTTGTTGAGTGTAAGTGACAAAAACGGCTCAGGTTGAGAAGAATAGGAGGAGTGTAAGCCCCTGCTTGCAGGTACGTGGCGTGCTTCTTCTCCACCATGCAGATGACCCTGCGCCACCCGCGCACGGCAGGGTGGTGCGACGCAAGTTGTATTTGAAAGCAAAGTTTGAAAGCGGTGCATCAGATTGCGGCTTCAAGCCCTGATACCATGATCGCTTTCAACATGGGCTTTGATTCTTTGATAGGGTCAACCTACCACCCTAACAGGGGCGGGACACTCCTCCACTCTCACCTCAACCTGAGCCGTATTTGTCAGCGAAACTCTTCAATCACCCGGCCAACGTATCGCACAAAAGGTGCTCACGTGAAGCCGAGAAGTGGAGGAGTGTGCGGCCCTGGTGCACGGGCGCGGTGATTGTGACGCTGGAGCTGCGCGATGTGATCCGCTCCGAGGCAGGGGCCGGGGCTGAGGTCAACCTGGGATCAACCTGTGGCCAACCTGTGGTTAACCTGGGGTCCACATGGGGTCAGCCTGGGGTCAACCTTGGGTCAACCTAGGGGCACCTTGGGGGCAACCTGGGATCAACCTTGGGCCAACCTGGGGTCAACCAGGGGTCCACATGATCATAGCAGGTATTACTTGCCACGTCAAAGGATGGCGTTCGAAACGCATGTCGATGACGTGGTGGGCAACGTGCCTGGCGGATCCTTGGCTCGCCACGTCATAGGATGGTGTTTGACTCAAACAAATAGGGATCAGAATGCGTGTCGATGTTCGGTTGGCCACGCCACAGGATGGCATTTCACTCAAGCAAGGTCTTCCTGGAAGCAAGGAGGGTTCACAATGCGTGTCGATGACGTGGCGGGCACTATCTGCCAGACCATGGTCCAAGGAGGCGCCGCACGGCTCCGGCGTGGCGGCGCACCGTGCGGGCGCCGTGGCCTTCAACGTGGTACGGCGGTGCAGGTTGAAACGAGCAGACTCCCGAGTTTGAAAGCGCGTTGGTTTCTTAAATGGGGGATGCCCCCTATGGACCATTATTTCCTCACTCTGAAAATTGGGCGAGCCCCCCTATGGACCATTCAGCGCTTGAAAGCAAAATGAGATGAAGCGCTTTCTATTTTTGCTTTCAA
>Ga0307489_10001077_pt1 | contig 17696 bp, 27 predicted proteins | sample SB12metaG_FD_202247 | JGI IMG/M metagenome (GOLD analysis project Ga0307489, IMG submission 202247) | Sea-ice brine microbial communities from Beaufort Sea near Barrow, Alaska, United States - SB 1.2 | ecosystem: Environmental > Aquatic > Marine > Coastal | place: USA: Alaska | collected...
TCGTCGATGGGGACCGTCATGAACAGCACCTCCACCCAGGGGCTTACACTCGTCCACTTTTCGGCTCAACTTCAGCGCGTGCTGTGAAATAGGGTTGAACGAAGGGGTTGTTTGAGGGTGTTTAAGAGGTTTCGGGGGGTATTCTAGAACAGCAGAGGGTGCTCAGGGTGTATTTTGTTTCAACAGCGGCTCAGGTTAAGCTGAGAAGTGGACGAGTGTAAGCCCCTGCCTCCAGGCCGCGCTTCTTGAGCTTCTCGATGAAGGGCGAATTCTCAACCGCCTTGCGCGACTCGCCGGTGATGTAGTAGATGTCCTTCTGGGACTCCTTCATGCGGGTCACGTAGTCCTTGAGGGAGGTCATCTCCTCGCCGCTCTTGGTGGAGTGGTACCGCAGCAGCTCCGCCAGCTTGGCGCGGTTCTGGGAGTCCTCGTGGCAGGGGCTTACACTCGTCCACTTTTCAGCTCAACTTGAGCGCTTTGTATGGGATAGGGGGTGCGCGTAGGGGTTGTGTTGCCCGTGTTAAGGGGGTGTGAGGACGTGTTTAGGGTTTGTAGGGTGTGTTCTTGTCAGGCACAGATCAAGTTGAGCTGATAGGTGGACGAGTGTAAGCCCCTGCCTCGTGGATGCCCAGCTTGATGTTCTTGCCGAAGGACTCGTAGAACTTGGTGTAGTCATCCTTGTTCTCGGCGATCTCGTTCATCATCTCCAGGCACTTCTTTACGATGTTCTTGCGGATGACCTTGAGGATCTTGTTCTGCTGCAGCATCTCGCGGCTGATGTTGAGGGGCAGGTCCTCGGAGCAGGGGCTCACACGTTCACTTTTCAGCTCAACTTGAGCGCTTTGTACGGGATTGGGGGTGCGCGTAGGGGTTCTGTAGGCCTTGTTCAGGGGTTGTTAGGGGGTGTTTAGATTGTGTAGGGTGTTTTCTTGTGACAGACGCGGCTCAAGTTGAGCTGAGAAGTGGACGAGTGTAAACCCCTGCCTCGGAGTCGACGATGCCCTTGACGAAGGAGAGGTACTCGGGGATGATCTCCTCGCAGTTGTCCATGATGAAGACGCGGCGCACGTACAGCTTGATGTTGTTGGCCTTCTTCTTGCCGTCAAACATGTCGAAGGCGGCGCGCTTCGGCACGAACAGCACCGACTTGAACTCGAGCTGCCCCTCAAACCAGGGGCTTACACTCGGCCACTGTTTTTGCTCAAAATAAGCACTTGCTGTGGGATACCCTTGTTGACGTGAGTCTGTCAATGGCGGAAACGGCTCAAGTTGAGCTGAACCGTGGACGAGTGTAAGCCCCTGCCTCCACCGCGAAGTGCTTCACCGCCAGCTGCTCCTCCCAGTCGTTGGTCAGGCTCTTGTAGAAGGCGCTGTACTCGTCCTTGGAGATCTCCTCGGGCGCGCGCATCCAGATGGGCTTCTGCTTGTTCATGATGGCCCACTCGTGCGACACCTCCTTCACCTTCTTGGTCTTCTTCTCCTTCTCCTCCTTGATCCAGGGGCTTACATTCGTCCACTTTTCAGGTCAACTTGAGCGCTTTGTGTGGGATAGGGGATGCGCGTAGGGATTGTGTAGCCGGTGTTAAGGGGGTGTGAAGTGGTGTTTAGGGGGGTGTAGGGTGTTTAGGGGTGTCGACACGGCTCAAGTTCAGCTGAAGGTGAACGAGTGTAAGCCCCTGCCTTGATCTCAGTGATCTTGCCCTCCTCCTCCTCCTCGGCGGCCTCCTCCTCCTCGTCATCATCGTCATCGACCTCCTTCTCGGTGGTCTTCTCGGTCCAGAGAGAGATGGGGTAGCTGATGAACTCAGAGTGCTTCTTCACCAGGTCCTTGAGGCGGCGCTCCTCCAGGTACTCCAGCTGGTCATCCTTGAGGTACAGCACCATCTTGGTGCCGCGGCTCATGGGCTCCTCAGCGTCCTTGGTGCAGGGGCTTACACTCGCTCCCTTTTCAGCTCAACTTGAGCCGGGTTTGTCACAGACACCCTACACGCTCTGTATATCCACTTACCACGGGCTACACAACCCCTACGCGCCCCCGCTATCCCATGAAAAGCGCTCAAGTTGAGCTGAGAAGGCAACGAGTGTAGGACCCTGCCTTGGTGACGGTGAAGGAGCCGCCGGCCTGGGACTCCCAGCGGTACTGCTCGTCGTCGTTGTGCTTGGTGAACACGATCACCTTCTCGGCCACCAGGTAGGCGGAGTAGAACCCCACGCCGAACTGACCAATCATGGAGATGTCCGCACCCGCGGTGAGCGCCGGAGAGCAGGGGCTGGGTGAATAACGCACGGGGGTCGTTTAACAGAGTGTCGAGCGAGAGTGTAAGAGTGGGGACCAGCTGGATCTGTCGCTCGTAGTCTAGATGCAGGCTGCACCATTAACACTGCTGACATAACAACCAATGGTCACGACGTCGTGGACAACATGGAAGTATTTATGCCGTGGTGTGGGTCTGTGGCGAGCACATTTACAATGCCCGAAAAAGTGAGCAGCGCGTGGGGTGGTTGGCCCTGCCTCCATGAAGTTCTTGGTGCCGGAGCGCGCGATGGTGCCGAGGTTGTTGACGAGGTCCGCCTTGGACATGCCCACGCCGGAGTCGATGATGGTCAGCGTGTTGTTGGTCTTGTCCGGGACGATGTGGACGAAGAGCTCGGGCTGTTGAGGGAGGAGGGAGAGGGAAGGTGGGAAGACGTCAGTCGTGGTCAGGTGATGCAGGTGATGCGGGGCGCGGCGTATGAGCGTGCACCAGTGGGTGGCGGAGCCTAGTTAGCCAGGTCACTGCGAGTGGGGAGCGCCGCGTCACGCGTGGTCGCAGCGTTGACACGTCAAGTCGTGTTGGATCCAGCAGCGGGGGCGCGGGAGAAAACAGCGGGGCGGCCGTACGGGCGCGGGCGTACGCGCATACATCCCGCGCGCCGAGCGGGTAAGGCGTAGTCATGCAACGCGCGCGACCAGGGAGCGCGCGAAACAGGAGATCGCAGGCCGCGTAGTGGGAAGCTTGGAACGTTTCGCCCCGCCGCCTGCGCAGATCGGTGGATTCCCCGGAACAATTTCCGCGACGGGCTGGAAATATTGAGGAGGCGCACCTGGCTCTCAAGCTGGGCCTTGTCCGTGAGGCCCTCGAAGCGGATCTTGTCGAGCGCATCGGATGAGTTGCTGTGGTGTAGAACGGAGGCGCTGGGTCAGTCGCTTGAAGAAAAGACAGGACCGGCAATCGTCGACCGCGTGAACCAGATTGTGAGTTGATCCGCGCCGGAGACCAAGGAGCGGCGGTCGCCGGTGCAAAAAGGCGCTCACCTGATAAGCTCGCGAAGGAAGATCTCCTTGTTGGAGTAGAAGGTCTGTAGGAGGGACGGTTGGGAGGGAGGGTCAGTACGCGGCAAGCGTGCCGCCGGCGACGGGCGACAAGACGCGAGAAGCAAACAACAAAAAACAGATCTCTAGAAGTCGGTTCCGGAACGCGTGGAGGAAAAGAGCCCCGACGCACGTTGATGATGAGACTCAACAGCTGGTTGATCTCGGCCTGGAAGGCGAACGTCTCGGTCTCCTCCGCCATGATTGACGTCGGTTGTGTGGTAGGTGGGGCCGTGAAGGCGGTGCGGGGAAGTGACTCTCCAGAAGCCGCGCGATCTGTAGAAAATCGCGAGAAAAGTGTGAACGCGAGCCGAGTTTTCGTTTTTGCAGCCACACGTGTTTTCTACGACTTTGCTTGCACACACTCTAGCAGTTGGGCTGGCAGACCACAGCGCTTGTCAGCATATCACGTGTCAAACGATTTCTACGCAATGCGTCAGTTCAGTGCAACACGTGGGAGGCCAGCAGTCGCACTCCTCCCCGTTGACCCTCGTGAGCAGATCCGGTTGGGGGGTGCAAAAGAATGGCGGCTTGGCTGGGCACCTTTTGTCAAACGTCTGCTGGCCCCATTCCACTCTGTCTTGCGGCGCCCGCGGCGACGCTGTGGAACGCCCTGAGCGGAGACAGTGCCGGCACGTTGCTGTGGTGTGCCGCTCGGAGTGAGTGAGCGGCGAGCGGCGGCGCGCGGCGCGGTATGGCGAGCCTGGCGGGCGCGGAGGTGTCGTACGAGGACCTGTTCGAGGTGATCGACAGGGACCCGGATGGGCGGCAGGGGCTAACACTCGGCCACCCTTCAGCTCAACTTAAGCGCCTTCTGTGTGACAGGGGGTGCAGTTAGTGGTTGTTTCGGGGGCGTTAATGGGGTGGCAGGAGGTATGAGGGGTGTTCAGTGTGTGCTTTTGCGACAGAAGCGGCTCAAGTTGAGCTGAATAGTGGACGAGTGTAAGACCCTGATGGGCGGAGGTTCGACAAGGTGAGCCGCTTCCGATGCCGCAGCCAGTTCGAGGCAGGGGCGTACACTCGTACACTTCTCAGCTCAACTTGAGCCGTGTCTGACGCAAGAATACACCCTACACACCCTAAACCCCCTACAACACCCCCTGAACACGGGCTACAGAACCCCTACGCGCACCCCCTATCCCATACAAAGCGCTCAAGTTGAGCTTAAAAGCGGACGAGTGTAAGCCCCTGATTCGAGGCCGAGCTCATGCTGGACATCAACGTCGACATCTATAAGCTCGAGGTGCGTGCCGCTGCCTCCCACCTCACTCGCCCGCAACACACCAGAATAACGCTCCTAGGATGTGGAGAGCATGTCATCAGTCTAACACTCCAAACGCCCTGCAAAACCCACTGTGTTCTGTTGCCCCTGACGTGTGCGGCGGGGACCAGGTAGCCGGTGGTTGAGCGGCGATAGTGGCGTCCCGTACAGTCGATACACACAGGCGTTCTTCACTACTCCACACGCTCCCCCGTTTGATTTGCAGCACACTCCAGTTGAGACGTACAAAAAAATGCCAAAATGCCCAAAACTCGTGCTCCCTTCCGAGGACACCCTGGGGTAGGCTGACGGCTGACGGCGGGACCCCTGTTGACGCAGGTGGGGACACGGTTCACGCTCGCGCTGGCGCCCACGCTGTCGCTGGACGGCACCCCAGAGGACGGCTCCTACGATCAGGTAAGTGCGCACCTCTGCAATCGCTTTCGTTTCCCGATTCTGGCCAAATCCCTACACACGCTGGTCATCGTCTCATCGAGTCCTCACACATCTTCTGCACTTTCCTCTCACTTTCAGAGTGGCAAGGAGAGTCTGGCGGACTCGTACGAGTACGTCATGTACGGCAAGGTGTTCAAGAAGGAGGATGAAAACAGCGGCGGGATCCAGAAGAGGTGGGGCTCTGCAGCTCAACCTGACTGTTTGTTCGTGGTGTGCCAGCGCACCCGCACACACTCGCCGCATCCTCCTCCCCAGCCTCACACCCGTTCCCTCGCTCGTCAGCTCAACCTGATTGTTTGCACATAATATACCATGCTCGGCCCACGCCACCGCGTGCTCGTGTCATCACGACCCCTGCATCGACGTCTTTCATCGCATCCCTCCCCGGCTTCGGCTTCACTCGCGAACGTTTCAACGGCACTCTCATGTACTCCGCCGTGGCGCCTACATGACCCTCCCCCCGGTGCGGTGAACATTTCCTTCGGCGGGCTGCTCATGCACCTCAAGGCGGACCCCAAGAACCTCCAGGCAGGGCCTCACATGGCTAGGCCGAGCAAGGGCCGGTAAAGTGACCCCATGAATTTACTAGTTAACAGACTGTAAAAAGTAATTTAGGGTTTAGGGTTTAGGTCTTAGAGTTTTACTTTCACGAGATGACCCTCCTAATACCCCCCTACTACCTTCCTAAAATAAACTGTACCCCTCTCAACTGGTAAATTATGGGATCACTTTACCGGCCCTTGGTCGGACCTAACGGCGTTCCCGCTTCGGCTCAACCTGACTGATTAGGCAAGGCTAGGGAGGAGGATGCGGCGACTGTGTACGGGTGCACTCGCACACCCTGAGCCAACAGTCATGTTGAGCTGAGAAGAGAACGAGTGGCCGGGACAACGAGGAGGATGCCGGCGAGTGTGCACACACTGGTACACTAAGAGAGCGAATAGTCAGGTTGAGCTGAAAAAGGAACGAGCGGCCAGGCCAGGGGGAATGATGCGGCGAGTGGGCACGGGTGCACTTTGAGCAAACAGTGTTGGAACGCGTGACCATGGCCAACTCTAAACCTTAAACCCCAAACCCTAACCCTCAACCATAAAGTGGCCAGGCCCTGCTACCAGGGGGTGGACATCGATAACCGGCTGTACATCCTCATTAGGAAGATTTCATAGGCGAGGCGCGGGTGTTGAGGGTGAGGGTTTGTGGGTTGAACGGGTTGGGAGGCGGGGTGGGGTGCCTTTCGAGGCGGGGGCACATAATACTAGCGCAATGCACGGGTTGAGAAGACGAGTTGGTGAGCTACGGATATAGATTGTCATCGCATTAATAATATCACGTCGCGCTCTTCAGCATCCAAAAGCTTCCACAAGATCTCCACCGCAATTAAATCCGGGCTTATAAATCCCAAGCAGACTGGTCGGGCAAAGATTTGAAATTGTGAATTCAGCTGCACCGTGGTGCCCGTCATCTGCGTGTGTGCTGTGCGGCCGCGCCGCCCGCAGCGCTGGAAGGAACGTGAGAAGAAGCGTTCTAGCTGTTACATTTCGTTGTGATGACTATTGTGATCGGTTGCGTTCTGTTTCTCAAGCACTTCCTCTATTCATCGTCACTGGAAAACTCCCCCAGCACCCATCATTGCCCCTTCTTCGCCGTCCCGGTCCCGGTCCCCGCCCGTGCCCCGCCCCGCGTCCGTAGCCGACCCAACGCAGTCGCCAGGCAAGAAGCAACCCCAACTTCAGATTGTCCGGCCGGTCGACATCAACACGAAAATGCATCCGGACATAAAGAGTGAAATTTAGGGTTGGGCCGTACGTGCGCTGTAAATGGCAGCATTCTCACCGCCGCGCCGCCGGGTAGCGGGTTCACAATCGCGGCGCCCAGACTCAGCGGGAGTGCGCATGGAGACGCGATCCACGAAGCGTGACGGTGGCGGGGGTGAGGCGGGGGCGGGCGGAAGCTTTGGGGCGATGGCGGCGGGTGGGCATCCCCTTGAGGATAGTACTAGCGATGCCGAGGAAGGCCCGAGTAGCGACGCCCCCAGCGAGCTGCTGGGGCCCCTGCTCGAGGAGTGGCGCGACGTGCTGGTGGCGCACGTGCTGTCGCGGCTGGACCCCAAGGACTGCGCCATGCTCGCGCAGGTGGGGAAGCCGTGGCTGGCCGTGGTGGTGGCCAACAACCTGCCGCGCGCGGGCAAGGAAGGGGCGGTGAAGCTGAAGATCGGAGATTTCGTCGGGTCCGTCGCGGAGTTGGCTTGGGCCAAGTCGAACGGGTGCCCGTGGGAGAGACAGACGTGTGAGTTCGTCGCTGGAGGTGGGCAGCTGCAGGTGTTGAAGTGGGCGCGGGAGCGCGGCATTCCTTGGGACGAGTGGACATGTGCACTCGCCGCTCAGGGCGGGCACCTGGAGGTGTTGAAGTGGGCGCTGGAGCAAGATTGCCCGTGTGACGCGGGGACGTGTTCGAACGCCGCTCTGGGCGGGCAGCTGGAGGTGTTGCAGTGGGCGCGGGAGCACCACTGCGAGTGGGATGAGAGCACTTGTGCAAACGCCGCCGTGGGCGGACACCTGGAGTTGTTGAAGTGGGCGCGCGAACAAGATTGCCCGTGGGATGAGAGGACGTGTTTCAGCGCTGCTATGCGGGGGCAGCTGGAGGTGTTGCAGTGGGCGCGGGAGAACCACTGCGAGTGGGATGAGGGCACTTGTGCACACGCCGCGGCGGGCGGGCACTTTGAGACACTGCAGTGGGCGCGAGTGAACAATTGCCCGTGGGATGAATCGACCTGTGCAAAAGCCGCTGAGGGCGGGCAGCTGGAGGTGTTGCAGTGGGCTCGGGAGCACCACTGCCCGTGGAATTTCTGGACTAGTGCACTTGCCGCTGCGGAGGGTCACCTGGAGGTGTTAATGTGGGCGGTGGAGCATGGCTGTCCGTGGGATGAGGACATCGAAGACGGTTCCACCGACTGCTGTGCGCTCGCCGCGAAGGGCGGGCACCTGGAGGTGTTGAAGTGGCTGCGGGACCATGGCTTCCCGTGGGATGAGTGGACGTGTAGATGCGCCGCTGCGGATGGGCGCCTGGAGGCCCTGAAGTGGGCGCGGGAGCACGATTGTCCGTGGGATGAGTGGACGTGTGCGCACGCGGCTGCAGGCGGGCATCTGAAGGTTTTGCAATGGGCGGTGGAGGGCGACTGCCCGTGGGATGCAGACGATTGTGCACGAACCGCGGATGGGGAAGGGCACGTGGAGGTGGCACAGTGGGTGAGGGCCCAACCTGTGTTATGACCGGCACGCACCCGCCGGCCGCATCGAAAGTGAGTGCTAGTAATGCCAGACTAGACATCAAACATGACATGCACTCCAACTCGTTACACAAACTGCAAATCACGTTTTGTTCACGTTCGACAAGGAAATAGAATGCGGCGTGACAATAACCGGAAATGACAAATATCCACACTCACATCCAAGTCTCAGCGAATGGCGATCACCATTCTACTTCACTCACCCTCTAGCTGATTACAAGTGCAGAGCACTCCCTCCAAACACATGCCCCCAAACCGGACTCCCGCTTCGCTTCGCCTCGCCTGGCTTCGCCAGCTACTGCGGCGCCTTCAGGTCGAGCCTATTAGGCAGCACTGCAAACACAACCCGCGCCGCCGCCCCCAGCACCCGCCTCACAGGTTCATATATAAGTCCTTCGTCCAGCTCAACGCTGGGAATATCAAGGTATCAATCGGGATCACTCATAAGCGTTGACTTCAGCTCAACTCAAGGACGCTCAACTTAAGGATCCCTGAGATATTCAGTGAGATATCTCATAAGTATTGTTTTCAGCGCGACTTAAGGACCGATAATGTTTGAAACGGGATAAATCAAGTGGTTCAAGGGACACACGGCTCGAAGTGGCATGCTAGGTGAAAAGATTCCTGGCGGAAACGGGTAAGGCCCTGCATCAACGCGGCGAGTGTGTACAAGTAAAGTGAACGACTATGAGCAAACAGTCAGGCCCTGCCATCCCAGCGCCGTCGCCGCCGGGCTGGCCGTGGCGGGCCACACGCCCAGGAAGTCCGGCACGCGCCTCTTGCCCTTGTCCGCCCGACCCACCGCCGCCGAGGGCCTGGCATATATTGCTCGCCACGTCATACGCTGCCATTTGACTCAAGATGTCATTTGACTCAAGATGTCATTTGACTCAAGATGTCATTTGACTCAAGATCTACGGGACTCAGGCCCCTATGTCGTAAGAAAATGGCGTTTTGGTCGGCCGGTCCCAAGTGTGGAAACCACTTTCACGCGGCCGAATCCGGTCGGCGATGGGACGAAATGTCGATGTCAACACCAGATCTCTGTCCTTGCGCCATACAAATCAGGTCATTTGAACTGCCGTATGGTTTGTTTTTTACGACACAGGGCCCGGAGTCCCGTAGATGTCATTCGATTCAAGAAACGCGGGTTCACAATGCGTTGGATGACGTGGCGGGCAATGTTTGCGTGTCCCCACCGCCGCCATCTCCGCGGCCGTCAGCGACCAGCTTCCGTCCGCCGCCGCTGATGGCCAGATGGATCATGCTCGCCACGTCATCGCCATAGGATGACATTTAACTCAATTAACGAGGATCTCCAACGCGGCGGATGCAGACGGATAATGCTTGCCACGTCACAGGATGACGTTTATCTCAACACACGTGGGTCTCGAATGAGGTGAATGGCGTAGCAGGTAATGGTCCGATCATAGCATGACGTTTGATATAACACAGGGTCTCAAATATGGATGACGTGGCAAGCATGATCCACCTCCCCACCGCCGCCAGGTTCCCCGCCAGGTGCGACTCCGAGGTGCTCTTGGGAATCACCACCACGCCCCGCTGGACGTTCCACCGCAGCGCCACGTCCTAGGGCCTGGCAGCTGCTCGCCGAAACCCTAAGCCCTAAACCCTAGTACTCACGAAACGAAGGTTTAGAATGCGTGTGGATGACGTGGCAGGCATCATCTGCCAAGCCCCACCACATCTGCGGCGGTCTTACCCGGGTGCGCCGCCGCCACGGCCGCCAGCGCCGGGTGCTGCATGATGTGCGCATCGCCCTTACCCGCCGCCAGGGCCGCAAAAGTATTACGCATACACGTCTTGCGAATCTGGTAGAAGGCTACTGCAACCCTAACCCTAAATCCTTTCGAGGGGGATGTTAGATTTGTAGATGTGAGTGCGCTCATGTCATTTCATCTTTAGCATCTAGCTAGGCTGGCGCGCGTACACTCCAGTATTGACTGACACGCTTTTATAGACAGCACAGTAGTGGCTGGCTTTGACGTTCGTTGGCACTATACACAGTAGCGTGCGAGGTGTGCTTCTGTAGAGTGAGGACCTGCCCAGCGGGCTCCACGCGGTGACCAGCACCCCCATGCCGCGGCACGCCGCCACCAGCCCCCCCTGCTGGTTCAGCGGGTGCGCCTCCATCTGGTTCACCGCCGGCGCTATCCGCGCCCCCATACCCACGGCCCGCCAGATACTGCTCGCCACGTCATAGGGTTACCTTTAATACAAGGCACGGGGAACGAGATTTAAATGCGTTGGAAGACGCGGCGAGCAATACCAGATGCTGCTCGCCACGTCATAGGGCTACATTTAACTCAAGGAACGAGGAACGAGGTAAACAAACATGCGTTGGAAGACACGGCGAGCAATATCTGCCGGGCCCGACCCGCCACCAGCTCCCGCAGCTGCGCCTCGTCGAAGTTGGAAACTCCGATGGCTCGCACCAGGCCCTCGTCAACCAGTCGCTCCATCGCCCGCCAGCACTCGGCGTGTGGCGTGTGGCCCGGGCACAGCACGGTGCCTTTGCGCCAGTCGATCGGCCAATGCACCAGGTTGTAGTGGCGCAAGTTGAATTTCATAGCGAAACATGAAAAAAATACGCCATTACTAGTACAGCCTGTATCTATATAGCTACCTAGGAGCTACGCTCCTGTCTGCTCCTTAATCATCATGACTCGCACCTTTGCACGTGTTCTAGCACACGTATGGCTAGAGTCTTAGCGTTGTAATACATCCATCGACAACGTTGGCAGACTGGAGCAGAGCGTCGCCTAGATACCACTTCAAGATATTACAGGTTCAAGCGCTGAAACCATAGGCGCATTCAACACGGGTTTTGTTGCTGTTAATGACCTGCAGCGCCCTGCCAGGTACAGGTCCAGGTAGTCGAGCTGCAGGTGGGCGAGCGAGCGGCGGCATGCCGTAGCCACGTCCTCCGGCGCGTGCTCGTCGTTCCACAGCTTGCTCACGATGAACAGATCCTCGCGCGCGATTGGCGGCACTGATGCCACTGACGACGACGCGCCGGGTTCGCCTGCTCCAGCGCTGGCGCCGGCGCCCGCAGCGATGCCGTGGATGGCCGCGGCGAGCTCCTCGCCTACGATGGACTCGTTCCCATACACTTTGGCGCAATCGATGTGGCGATAGCCCGCGGCGAGCGCGGCTCGCAGAGCGGCGCGGCCCTTCTCTCGGTACAGGTGGGCGGTGCCCAGGCCTACCAGGGGCATACTCGCGCCCGAGTTCAGACGCACCATCTCGACCTGAGGAGCCGCCGACGCCATGCTACAAGTTGACTAGGGTTCGCTGGGTTCGTGGCTCTGCTGAATCAAACGCCTCAAAGTACGCCGTCCACTATTTCACTGGGGTTCTGGCTCGGTCAAGGAATGCAATACACGGATGCTACAGCTATCTCGCGGCGGTGGCGGCGGCTGGACGAGTGCACGGCGGCTGGTCGTGGTCGTGGTACTACTATGTCTACTGGCGCGCGGTTGGGCGGCTATGAGGGGATTCGAGGGATGGGGAGTGAGGGGAAACTGCGGACGCAGGTCCAAGCGGAAAGTGGGCACCCCGTGCGACAGGTGGCCACTGTTGACTGGCTGAGGATCTCGTGCTATCGAAAAGTTAGTTTTGCGGGCACGACTAGTCACACAATTACACGCGCAGGTTCCGCCGCCCCCCCCTTGCTGCCCGGCTACTCCACGAACAAATTAACCATGAGCTACCCTGAAGGTGTCGTGTCCTACCCCGCCGACGGCGTGCTCCTCGCCGGCGAACTCCCCCTCGAACTGATCAATAACTGCATCGACGCCGGCGTAAAATCCTGGCTGTACCTCAACGAGCTCACCGACGTCCACTGCCCAAAAGCCCTGCTGTCTGACTTACACCAAGGCGTCCCGTTTACGTGCATCCCCGTCGCGGGCCCGGGGCTGACCCCCGCCACGGTGAAGACGCTCCTCGACTACCTCGACGCCGCGGCGCGTCCCGTCATGATCCAGTGCAGCACGGTACGCTCTCATTCTGCGTCCCCTCGAAAGGCAAAAACACCAATTTGCATTTTCCCCTCTCACGCCCCCAACCCTCCACCTCAGCCAACCCCCAACCCCGCGCAAAGGCCGAATACCCCCGACATCGTTTGGAACGCTCTTCCACAGTGCGGCGAGAGCGTCAACGCGCGGATACGCCCCTCGTCCGCAGCGCGCTTTGATGCTCAGCAGGTACCGATGCTGATTTGTTTTCCGGTCTGTGAACGCTGCAGGGCACGCGCGCTGGCATCCCCTTCCTCCTCCACAAGGCGAAAGCCCTCAAGCTCCCCTCCGCTAGCGCGCTCCAAGCTGCGGTGGGGCCGCAGGCAGATGTCACCTGCCACGTCATCGAATCGCATCGCAGACCATCGTATAAGAGTTAATTGGCATCCTATGACGTTGCGAGCAGTATCTGCCGGTCCCTGGTGGGCGGCGGAGATGAGCCCCCCGCTGAAGTTTGTGGCGCGGCCGGCGCTGTGCGACGTGGTGGCGGCCGCACTGGCGCCGCCCACGACCATGGTCTTCCGCCAGCTGCAAGACACCTCGGGCAGGGCCTCACTTCCCTATCCTGAATTCTAAGCAACACTTTCGGGCAGCAGGGCCTTACCCCCCTCCTGACAGCCTGTTTTCTTGCAACACTTTTGGGCAATTTTGTCCCTGAAACTACTTTGATAGCTCCCTCCGCAATACCACAAACATGATTAGCAACCCCCTTTCAGCTACTCGTCAGCCATCCCGGGTCCGATACCTTGAAGATGCTTCAGCGAGCTCCTGTTTGAGCCACTCGACCGACTTGTGTTCAGATCTCCCCACTTATTCAGCTGGAGCTGACGATGACGCATATCATCAAAAGTATGAGGTGGTGTGCGGCCCTGAGCGGCGGGTCATCGACGTACACGTACCTGATGGCGGAGGGCCCCGGCGGCGACGCGGTGCTGATCGATCCGGTGCTGGAGATGGTAGGACAGTGCACGATGACCCTATGAGACCCAAGTTGAAACCGCGTGAATCTGAGCGCTTGAAACTAAAGTGCGATGTACTGCTTTCCACTTCTGCTTTCAAGTTCTACTTGCGCCGCTACGAGATGGTGGACCGAGACCTCAAGCTGGTGCAGGAGCTGGGCGTCAACCTCAAGTATGTGGTCAACACGCACTGCCACGCTGACCACGTCACGGGCACCGGCCTCATCAAGTCTAAACTCCCGGGGTAGGGACGGACCAGGGACAGATCAGGGAAGAATGTGTAATGTATAACGCTCGCCGCGTGGATGCGCTGCGGCGATATGGCGTATTTAGGATGGGTACCGACGTTATCCACCATGTTATCCACTTAATACCACGTCGCCGCGTTATCCACCACGTGCTAAACCCTCGTTCATTGCACCGATTCCATGACGTGGTAAGCATGATGTCCTCGGCCTTACGACGAGGGTGCAATCCGTGATTTCCGCGCGCAGCGGCGCGGCAGCGGATGTCAAGGTGGGGCAGAGATAATATTGCACAACTTCATCTGCTTTCTATATGTGCAAATATTGCCTGCCATGTCATCCACCACATCATACTGACCCTCAGTTCTTGAGGTATATGGCATCCAGTGACGTGGCAAACATGATTCCTGAACCCTAAGCCCTAAACCCTAAATTCTAAACCCGAAACCAACAACCCTCACCCGAAACCCTAAACTCTGAAACCCTTCATTCGCCCCTACGTCGTGGTGGATCACGGCGACAGGATCGAGTTCGGGTCGATGGTGCTGGAGGTCCGCGCCACGCCCGGGCACACCGCCGGGTGCGTCAGCTACGTGTGCGCCGGCATGGTGTTCACGGCAGGGGCTTACACTCGTCCACTTTTCAGCTCAACGTAAGCGCTTCTTGTGGTATAGGGGATGCGTATAGGGGTTGTTGAGATGGTGTTTCGGGGGTGTCATGGGGTGTCAGGGGTTTTTAGGGGGTGTTTTTTGTGTCAAGAACGGCTGGGGTTGAGCTGAGAAGTAGACGAGTGTAAGCCCCTGGTTCACGGGCGATACGCTGATGGTCCGCGGGTGCGGTCGGACGGACTTCCAGGAGGGGTCCTCCGCCGCGCTGTTCCATTCCGTGCGTGAGCAGATCTTCACCCTGCCGGACGACACCGTCGTGTACCCGGCAAGGCCCTCCACACGTCACATATGCTCGTCAGATTGGTACCACAGAGTACTGGTCGATTTGTTGCCCACGAGGTGCGGGGTCCAGACGCAATTTCCATCATTCAATTTGTAACCCGTCAGCTCTGCATGGGATGGTATCGTGTTAGGTGAAGCGACCATGCTAAGTGCAGGACCTGTCGGATGCACTCGTCAGACGGGTACCACGGTGCACCGATTACCTGATTATAGCACGGGTTTGCGGGTTGAGGTTTTAGGGTTTACTAAACCCTAAACCCTCAGCCTTAAACCTGGAAGCCCTGTTGAACCATACTGACGCGGATGGGGGATGATGCCGGGCCATGGCAGTGGGCGCACGACTACAAGGGGCACCGCAGCAGCACGGTAAGGCGGTGCTGGTTGATCCCATCAAACCCACGTTGAAAGCGCCCGGAACTGAGCGCTTGAAACTATAATATGATGAACTGCTTTCAAGTTTTGCTTTCAATCTCAACTTGCGCCGCTACAGCACGGTGGGGGAGGAGAAGGCGCATAACCCGCGGCTGGGGCTGGCGCGGACCCAGGTAGGGCGGTGCAGGTTGACCCTATCAAACCCAAGTTGAAACCGCCTGGAACTGAACGCTTGAAACTAAATTGTGATATACAGCTTTCAACTTCTGCTTTCAAATTCAACTTGCGCCGCTACACCCAGGCGGAGTTCGCGGACATCATGGTAGGGCGGTGCAGGTTCAACTGATGAAACCCATGTTGAAAGCGCCTGGAACTAAGCGCTTGAAACTATATATGATGTACTGCCTTCAAACTTTGCTTTCAAATTGAACTTGCGCCGCTGCATCATGGGCGGCCTGAACCTGCCGTACCCCAAGAAGATCGACGAGGCCATGCCCAGGAACATGGTGTGCGGCATCCAGGTAGGGTGCTGCAATAGGCCGATTTCGGTATATCGCCTGGGTGAAATGCCCATACAGACTTGCGGGCAAAGCGTCAGCACTCCGCGCGTGAAAGCGGGTGCTAGCTTTAATGCCCATACAGAGTTGCGGGCAAAGCGTCAGCGCTCAGCGCGGGAAGCAATATACCGAAATCGGCCTATTGAAACCAGTGCGTTGGTGCGCATGGTTTCAGCGCTCCGAACTAAAATGTGGTGGACTGCTCTCTAGTTTTGCTTTCAATTTCAAGTTGCGCCCCTACATTCAAGGATTGATAAGTGCTCAAGCAGCTCTTTGATGTATGATCCAGACGCACCGCATACATGCACACAGACAAAAGTAGATAGGCACAGCTCTGGTGAATGGGGTTGATTGTATGCTCGCCGTGTGAGCACCCGGGGGCGCGATACACGCTAGTTAATCACGCACACGCGCACGCACGCGCGCGCGCATACATGCAGCTGCAGTGTTCTGCAATGTAACACGTGCACTGTTTAGGCCGCGGGAGCGCTCCACGGAGCGCCCCCACCATTGTTCGATTTATGGTTTGTAATACAGCTACATTTTTCATCTTCTTACAAGAGCAAATCACCAGAGTGGGTGATGATAGATTGAACCACTTTACGGTAATGCCCTGGAAGATTAGCCATAGTGACATACTTGCGGCAAGTGCGCGTTCAAAGTTCATATCAAATGTTCACCAGCTCTTACATCTTTTTGTGAAGTCAGGCTGCCTAATCGATTCCAAATGAATAACTGGCAGAGGCACACTTAGCAGGGGACGCTTCACGCACACCCGCCCACGCAACGATAAGCGTGTGCACTGCTTCGCTTGTTCCACCTTACCACACCATAAGATCGATCGTTTCCACGCCCACCACGCCTTCGGTTGGGTTGGGGGCGCTGGCGGCGGAGGCGCTGGGGGTGGGGGCGCTGGGGGTGGGGGCGTTGTCACGCTTGACCGTGCATTTGGGGCAGCATCCAGCGTTCGTGCAGTGCGTGCACCATTCGATGCATGTGCCATGGCGGTAGCACCCCACGCAAATGGCTTTATTAGGCTCGTCTCCGTTGAGCGCGCACTTCTCAAAGAACGTTGCGGCACACTCCTCGTCAGCGTGTTGGACCCACGTGCACGGGAGGCATGTGTAGGAACCCGAGGCTTGCGGGTGGCCGGGAGGGTCTCCACAGGGCTTGCAGTCCGTGCAGCGCATCTCGCGGTCATTGTGTCCGGACCATTGCGCAGGGCCAAGTAACGAGCGTTCGCCACGTCATATGGTGACATTCTGACGCTCAATAGATATTCGAGAGTTGTATGACGATAACGATGAATGTGACGATGAGGAGACGAGTAGTAATTACTCAGCCCTACCAGTCTTTGTACGGCACGGTGCCGTTGCAGTAGACGTCGCGGCACACGTTGCAGCGGACGCACTGCGGCACGTCCTCGGTCCCGGGCCTGACGCTGGTTCCCTTCTCAGCTTCAGTGTTTGAATCATAAAGGTTTCAAACTGAACAACAGAAATGGTATTCGGCATTAATAGGTTGCATGAGAGCTGGAAAAGGGTACTAGGGCTAGCTAGTGTAAGGCCCTGCCTCGTTCCACGCGCAGTCGCCACATCTCAGGGCCGTATATTCACTCCTTCCTGTTTCCACTTGGTTCAAAAATCCTTGAAGCAGCTCTGTTGTGTTTGGATAGCTTGTCTGAGCGGTTTCACGGATGAAACGGCTTAAAGGGGAGCGAGTGTAAGTTCCTGCCGCAGATTTCCTTGTCGCATTCTTGGTCCCCTCCGTCGGCTCGAGCGCAGTGCACCTTCCCGGGCCCGCATTCGTGGCACCAACTGGAACCGCAGAGGTCGCAGACTGTGGCGCCGGCGCCTTGTACGTTTGCGCAGGTCTCATGATAAACGATTGTTGTGCCCGTCCAGCCCGTGCCCACCCACCCACCTGAGCTCTCAAATCTAGAGGTAAGGCCCGTAATCCACGATACATGTCTAGCATATGTCCACATCGAGTGGCTTCACAAGGTACAAAGAGAAAAATGATTTGCTCATGCTTGATGCTGGGCCGCTGATGGAGGAGGTAGAGGAGGAGCAGGTCGACGCAGATGTCTACATGTACGGTATGTTCCAACAGCCAGATGATGCCGGGCCAAGGACAGAGAAGGCAGAGTATGAGGAGGAGGAGGAGGAGGAGGAGGAGGAGGAGGAGGAGGAGGAGGAGGAGGAGGAGGAGGAGGGGGAGG
>Ga0307489_10001078_pt1 | contig 17682 bp, 31 predicted proteins | sample SB12metaG_FD_202247 | JGI IMG/M metagenome (GOLD analysis project Ga0307489, IMG submission 202247) | Sea-ice brine microbial communities from Beaufort Sea near Barrow, Alaska, United States - SB 1.2 | ecosystem: Environmental > Aquatic > Marine > Coastal | place: USA: Alaska | collected...
GTTTTCGCGACAAGCTTCGCCGCCTGTTGTTCGATGCCCCTGTCGGGCGTCTCACCGAGCAGCTTTCGGGTTCGCCAGCTAGATGTCGGTGATGTGGCCTTCTTATCGCCATCCACGCCGGCATCGGCGCCGGCGTCCTGGCCCGTCATCGGACTGCCATCGGACTGCACGCAGTTGCTCGACAACGGGGGGTACGCGGAGAACCGTTCGATGGGCGCCACATCGCAGGGACCACAACACAATGCTCGGACCCTAGGCGGATACTCAGCATAGCAGAGCAGAGAACTCAGTCCATCTTAGTCTGGCAGCAGCACGTGGTAAGATCAATGAACACACATCACACTCATGCATTCAGTCCGAAGCACCAACGACGTCTTTAAGGTCTTCTGATGTATCCCGAGTGCCGGATCCGAATGTCAAAGTTGTGCTCGTGCTCGTTGACAGCGCCTCACCATGAAGTCGCGGCGGCCGTCCGGGCGGTGGTGCGGCACGAACGATGCCATCTCCTGCCACTGTCCCGTGAACGTGGCGCGCCCCAGCAGCGTGTACGCCACCGGGTTGTAGCGGCGCAACTCGAATTTGAAAGCAACGTTTGGAAGCGGTTCATCACATATCAGTTTCAAGCGCTGAAACCATAGGCGCTTTCAACCAGGGTTTTGATGCTCTCAATCCGAACCGCCCTACCGGGTCGTTCGCCAGGTCGCCGGCGGAAAACATCATGACCGAGGCGGGCGTGGCATACTGCTCCAGCGTGAACTCCACCTCGCTGTAGAGGTGCAACTTGAAATCGAAAGCAATGTTTGAAAGCGGTTCATCCCATTTTGGTTTAAAGTTTGGAAACCAGGCGTGCTTTCAACTCGAGTGTTTATGCCGTTAAACGGCACGACCGCTCTACCTCACACGACTTGGCGGCGCCCATCGTAGTGTCCAGCCATGTGGTGTCCACCGTATCGTCCAGCAGGTTGGCGGCGCCGTGCTGGGCGGGCGAGGACCCCTTGGGGTTCGCCGCGGAGTGGATCTTCATGATCGCGCCGTGCTCGTCGTGGAAGCGGACGCCGCTGAGCGCGCAGGTGCTGTTGGCCTGGTCGCCGGCGCGCACCTCGTCGATGACGAGCTTGTACCACTTGAAGTGGCACACGCTGGGCGGCGGGGGCGGCGGCATGGGCGCGTGCGTCACCGGGAGGCGGTTGCTCGAGCGGTAGAACATCGCGCGCATGTGCGCCCCGGTGGTGATGGCGATGGGGAAGTCAGCGTCGCGCGTCCCAGGGACGGACAGATATTGCTCGCCGCGTCATAGGAGGATGGCGCTCAACTCAAGAAACGAGGGTTCAAACGCGTGGCGATGTCGTGGCGAGAAATATACGTGTCGATATCGGCGAGCATCCATCGTTTCTTCAGTTAAGTGCCATCCTCCTGTGACGTGGCGAGCAATATCTCATATCCGTCCGTCCCTACCGCGTGCGCGTCTCGACATGGATGCCCAGGAACCAGTCGCCTTGCGGCGGCATGGTGCGAAGCGCGGGCGGCAGGTTGAGCGGGCGGCACTGCGCGATGAGGCGCGGGGACATGACGTGCGCGCGGCACGCGGAGGACACGTGCGGCGCCATGGCCGCCACCACCTCCTCAGCGCTCAGCCGGCAGTACGGCTTGCCAATGTGCAGTGGTGCAAGTTGAACATGAAAGCAACACTTGAAACCAGATCATTATAATTTACTTTCAAGCGCTGAAATCATAGGCGCTTTCAACATGAATGTTGATACTGTCAACCTGCAGCGCCCTACCGATGCACAGGCGGCGGAACACCAATTGCGTGATGGCCAGGTCGGGCACGCACTCGTGCCCGCCGTCCTCCACCTCGCGCTCCTCGCACATGGACGGCGCCTCGTCGAACATCCACTCCTCGACGTGGTCCACGGGCGTGTACGCCGCCTGGATGATGTCGGTGATGATTTGGTCCTCGCCGCACACCAGGTTGAGAAGGTGCGGGTGACCGATGGCGCAGGTGTAGCAGCCGTTCGCGCACCCCTCGCCGAACATCTCGATCACCTCCGTGGCCACCACTTTCTTCACGCTGAAGCCCTCCGCGCACACGGCGATCACGCTCACCGCCAGTGCGTCCTCGGTGCCCCGGACGTTGCCTAGGGAGCTGGTGGTGGCTTCGAAGGTGCACGTCTTGAGACCGCGGCACTTCTTGACCAGCGAGCGGATGGTGGAGGAGCGGTTCGCCCTTACCATCGTGTCGCCGGTGTCGATGGTCGAAAGGCCGCACATGCCGGGAACGGAGTCGAAGAGCCACTCGGGCTGGTTCGCGTCCTCGCCCCACGCCGCGTCCATGATGTCCGCGATGACAAAGCTCGACGACATCGAGCAGTTGACACTGATGGTCTGCCCCTCGAACGCGCGCGCGCACGACGAGCACAACACCTGGGAGCAGTTGATCCCAGTTTTCACCCCCTTCTTTTGCGCGACCTCAGATACCATCAGATCATCGAACGCCACCTTCGACACCGCCTCGCTGGAGGGCCATTACGCACGCCGAATCTCATCGAGTTCGGACGTGCCCGCATGAGGTTACTTCAGAGTGACTGCTCACGCGCGGGTCGTTGGTCAATGCACCGTCGGTCGAGTGCTACCAGTAACCACCCTGCCTCGCGATCGCTCTGTGCCGCGTCGATCTTCGCCATCACTGATTTAATTGAGATCTTGTCTTCAACAGTGACGCCCCGGATGAGGGGCTTACACCAGATTGATATTTTGTGAATGTCCGATGAGAATTTGGATTCCCCTTTCAATTTGAACCTGGGCTAGACATTGGAAGCGTTGTTCAATGTCATCCTATTCGTCCACTTTTCAGCTAAATCTGAGCCGTCTGTGTCACTGAATCACTGACCGTGACGCCACACAGCGTATCCCACATGAAGTGTGTAACGTTGAGCCGAAAAGTCGACGAGTGGCCAGCCCCTGCCCCGGATCTCCAGAATATCAAAGCCGCCAACAGTGAGCTTGACGGGGTCAATGTACACCGGCAACCAGGGACTACCCACTAGTCCACTTTTCGGCTGAGCGTAAGCACTTTCTGAGGCGTGCGATGAGTAGCTATATACGCGAAACAGCTAAGGTCGATGCGAAAAGTGGACGAGTGGCCAACAACCCCCACCTGTAGAGCCAGCTCGCCGATGGAGGGATTAATCAAGAAAAACACCTTTTGGGCGACGAGGAAGTTCATCCATTTGAAGTTTCGGATATCCAGCACTATCCCGGGGCGGATGGTGGTGCCCGAGTAGAGCGACACTGGGAACGCCATGGTGTAGCGGCGCAAGTCGAAATTGAAAGCAAAGTTTGAAAGCGGTTCAACACATTTTAGTTTCAAGCGCTGAAACCAGGATCGCTTTCAACTCGAGTTTGATAGGGTCAACCTGCACTGCCCCACCATGGGGTTGAAGGAGATGAACATGTAGTCGAACGAGACCGTCAAGTCGCGGTGTAGCGGCGCAAGTTGAAACTGAAAGCAACGTTTGAAAGCAATTCTTCACATTCGAGTTTCAAGCGCTGGTGTCTCACACCAGGCGCGCATTCAAGTCGGGTTTGGATACTGTCAACCTGCGCCGCCCCACCGAGGAACGGGGTGAAGATCGCGAGGATCCAATACAGGAACTCGAACAAGTCCAGAGGCGGAACCATGATGTACAGTAAGCGCCCGACGCTGAACATGCGCATCTCCACCATGGTGTAGCAGCGCAAGTTGAAATTGAATGCAAAGTCTAAGGCAATTCATCGCATTTTAGTTTCAAGCGCTGATTGCAGACAGCCGGCGCGCTTTCAACTCGGGCTTCGATGCTGTTAACCTGCACCGCCCCACCATGAACACGGAGTTGGTGGGCATGTTCAAGTCGAGCGACATCGCCATTTTGAACGTCATTGGGATGATACTATACGGGTCGCTGGAGGAGCACCTCGATGTAGTGGCGCAACTTGAATTTGAAAGCAAATTTTGACAGCGGTTCAGCACATTTTACTTTCAAGCAATGAAACCATGCGCTTATAGATCGTATGTTCTCACGGTTAGCTTGCACCGCCCTACCACGGCCCGTGCCACTCGGGGATGCCGAGGGCCGCGGCCGCCGCCGCCGCCTCTGCCGCCACCTTAGGGATGAGCAACTGTTGTTGTCGGTGCAGCAGCGTCGCCTCATGCTCCGCCGCCACCGCGTCGCCTAGCGCCGCCTTCTCAACACGCAGCTGCCGCCCCACTGCCTGCATTTCCGCCTTGGTGCAGAGGCGCAAGTTGAATTTGAAAGCAGTGTTTGAAAGCGGTTAATCACATTTTAGTTTCAAGGGCTGATTGGTGATTGCGACCCAAAGTGGTCCATGTGGTATAGTGCGGCAGGTGCGAATGTTGCGGACATCAGGCGCGCATTCAACTCGGGTTTCGATACCGTCGACCTGCACCGCCCTACCTTGGTGGGCGTGCGCCCGAGCATCTTGCCGACGCGCCAGTCGATGTCGAAGCCCAGGCCGTCGGCGCCGCCGCCGCCGGCCAGCTGCGCCGGCAGAATCTCGTCCAGCTTGGCCAAATACGCTTCGCTCTCGCCGGGGCGCCTGGTTGTAGTGGCGCAAGTTGACTTTTGAAAGCAAATCTTGGAAGCAGTGTATCATGATATAGTTTCAAGCGTTGCTTGCAGACACCAAAGACGCTTTCAACACGGGTTTTGATACTGTCAAGCTGCACTGCCCCACCTGGTGTTGGCGGACACGGTCACGTTGCCGACGCTGCCGCTGCCGAGAGCGCTCGAGGCGGTGGCCATGCCCAGAATGCTCATGAACCATTTGTTGAAGACCTCGATGTAGCGGCGCAACTTGAAATTGAAAGCCAACGTTTGATAGCGGTTCACCACATGTCAGTTTCAATCGCTGAAACCAGGCGCGCTTTCATCTCGGGGTTTGATACTGTCAACCTGCACCGCCCCACCTCGATGAACTGCTCCCCCTCGTCGGCGAACAGGTACGAGCACCCCGCGAACCCGACTTCCAGCTCAAAAAACGTGGGAATCGGGAGCCCCGCGGTGTAGCGGCGCATGTTGAAATTCAATGCAACATTCGCTAGCGGTTAATCACATTTTAGTTTCAATCGCTGAAATCAGGCGTGCTTACAACACGGGTTTTGATGCGGGAGGCCTGCACCGCCCTACCGCGGCGTAGGAGAACGACAAGCCGATACCCAGTGTCAGCGGCATAAGAACTGCCACCTTGGGGAGGATGCTCCAAGGTGTAGTGGCGCAAGCTGAATTTGAAAGCAAAGTTTGTAAGCGGTTTTTTACACTTGAGTTTCAAGCGTTGAAAATGTAATAGGTGCTCTCCACACGGATTTCGATACTGTCAACCTGCATTGCCCCACCAGGGGTTCCTAAGCCAGGTGTCCTCGGTGTAGTGGCGCAAGTTGAATTTGACAGCAAATTGTGAAAGCAGTTTATCATATTTTACTCATCAGCGCTGAAACCAGAGGCGCTTTCAACTCGGGTCTTGATACGAGCAACCTGCACCGCACTACCTCGGTGCGAGTCAGCACGGCGGAGCTGAGCATCCTGAATTCGAGTCCGACTTTCTTGATGAGCACCGAGATGTAGCGCCGCACATTCAAATTGAAAGCACCGTTTCGACAGCGGTTCGTCACATTTCGGTTTCAAGCGCTGATTGCAGACACCAGGCGCACTTTCAACTTGGGTTTTGATGTTGTCAACCTGCACCCGCCCCACCGAGACTTCGGTCTCGCGCAGCATGGTCTTCTTTTTGCCCATGCCGAACAAGCGCGCGATGAAGCCGTCCTCGTACATGTCGAGCTCCTCCGTCATATAGCGGCGCACGTTGACATTGAAATCAAAGTTTGAGAGCGATTCATAACATTTTAGTTTCAAGGGTTGGAACTAGGTGCGCTTTCAACTCAGGTTCTGATACTGTCAACCCGCACCGCCCCACCGTGAGCTTGATGACCACCCCGATGAAATCGCCTCCAATGCACACGCCAGGTCTGAACGCCATGATGTAGCGGCGCACCATTGAAAGCAATTTTTGGAAACGGGTCATCACAATTCAGCTTCAAGCGCTGAAACCAGGCGCACCTTGAGCTCGGCGGTTGATACGGGAAACCTGCACCGCCCTACCATGAACCGCTGATCGGGCGGGAAGAGGGGAATGCCGATTTTATTCGTTACCGGATTCCACATGAGGAACGAGTGCGCGACGCAGATCGACGACATGCTGAAGGGAATCTGCATGACAAAGTTTTGCATCATCTCCTTCCCGAAGTCCCTCGCCATCTTCCCCGAGAACTCCGGGACCTCTTCCGTGTTGTAGCAGCGCACGTTGAAATTGAAAGTAAAGTTTGAAAGCGGTCATCACATTCATCTTTCGAGCGTTGATTGCAGACACCAGGCGCAGTTCCAACTCGGGTTTTACTATTGTCAACCTGTACCGCCTAAGCAGCGTTTGAAAGTGGTTCATCACATTTTGGTTCCAAGCGCTGAAACCAGGCGCGCTTTCAACTCGGGTTTTGATGCTGGCAACATGCACTGCCCTACCGTGTCGGCGTCTGGTATCTCGGAGTCACTGACTTTCACCATTGAGGTGCTGACCTCGTCGTCGCCACCCAACAAGTTAAGCGTGATCGCCAGGGTGAGCCCCTTGGTGCAGCGGCGCAAGTACAAACTGAAAGCAAAACTTGAAAGCGGTACATATCATATTCCAGCTTCAAGCGCTGAACCAGGCGCTTCCAACACTAGTATCAACAAGTTTGAACACGTCTCAACACGTTTCAACTTGCATCGATCTACCTCATCCATGTCCTCCAGACCGCGTGGTAGCAGATCCTCAGCCGCTTTGGGAAACATCAGGAACTTGTCCGAGATGTAGCGGCGCAAGTTGAGTTTGAAGGCAAAGTTTGAAACCAGTTAACGTATGGTTTCAAGCGCTGAAACCAAAGGCACGTTCAACACGGGTTTGATACAGTCAGCCTGCACCGCCCTACCGAGGCGTATATAAACCCGACGGACTTGACCACCGGGCTGAGGAAAATGAGCCCGAAGTTGATGAGCTCCTCCATGGCGTAGCGGCGCAAGCTGAGATTGAAATCACAGTTTAAAAGCGGTTCATCACATCTTTGTTTCAAGCGAGTACTCTGATTGCAGACACAGACACCATGCGCGCTTTAAACTCGGGTTTTGATGCGGTAAACCTGCACCGCCCCACCATTACTTTCGCCCCGGGCCCGAAGATTGTGGGCAGCTTGACCACCTCCGGGACCATGATGTAGCGGCGCAAGTTGAATTGAATACAAAGTTTGAATGCAGTTCATCACATTTTAGTTTCATCAAGCGCTGAAACTAGGCGCGCTTTCAACTTGGGTTTTGATACTGGCAATCTGCATCGTCCCACCATGAAGTTAAGCAAGAAGAACCACTTCTTCCTCCCGCCCACTTTGGACATGATGATCCCAACGTCGAACTCCATCCATTCGATTTTAAGCCCCTTGACGGAGCGGCGCAAGTTACAATACAAAGCAACGTTTAAAAGCGGTTCATCACATCATACTCTCAAGAGCTGAAAGCAGGCGCGCAATCAACTCGGGTTTTGATACTTTCAACCTGCACCGCCCCACCATGGCCCAAACGATTAGGTGCTTGCCATCGTCGTCCATCGTGAAGCGGATGGTCAAGAGCCGAATCGAGATGGACCGGATCGCGGAGGCTATGAAGAAGAGCGGCGTTGAATCCAACAGTTCGCACGGGTCGGGGAAGAAGCCGCCCGGGAAGGAGCCGACGATGTCCTTCATGTAGCGGCGCACGTTGACATTGAAAGCAACGCTTGAAAGCGGTTCAGCGCATTTCAGTTTCAAGCGCTGATTGTAGACATCAGGCGCGCTTTCGACTCGGGTTTTGATAGCAACGTTTGGAAGCGATTTAGCACATTTCAGTTTCAAGCGCTGATTGCAGACACCACACACCAGGCGCACTTTCGACTCGGGTTTGATACTGTCATCCGGCACCGCCCCACCTTCATGAACTGGCAGATGTTGTCGTCGCGGAAGTTCACGCCCAGCTTTAGCGGCGCAAGCTGAGATTGAAAGCAAAGTTTCAAAGCGGTTCATCATACTTTAGTTTCAAGCGCTGAAACCGGGAGCGCTTCAACTTCGGCTTTTTATACTGTCAACCTGCACCACCCCACCCAGTGTCACCGATTTCTCCGGACCGGAAGAGAAGTTGGCGAAGAGCATGCCGGTCTTGCCCAGCTGTAGTGGCGCAAGTTCAATTTGACAGCAAACCTTGAAATAAGTTTATCATATTAGTTTCAAGCGCAGAAAACATGGCGCTTTGAACTCGGGATGTGACACGGGCATCATGCACCGCCCTACCCAGCGGTTGTTGGAGGCCGATATCGAGCTGGCCCGGCGACAGGCTCTGCATGCGCAGGTCCAACTTCGGGAGTTTGATATAGATCGACGGAAACACTTCCATCCCGCGGGGATCCAAGGCGTAGCGGCGCATGTTGATATTGAAAGCAAAGTTTGAAAGCAAGTCATCGCCGTTTAGTTTCAAGCGAGTACTCTGATTGCGAAGACCAAGCGCGCTTTCAATAACGCAGGTTTTAATAGTGTTTAAATTGCACCGCCCCACCAAGGTATCTATGGAGAGTATAATATGTACCCGCCATCGCGGCCCGCAGTTGTTTTCGTACGTTGCTTCGCCGTGGAGTATCAGCACGTTCCCGAACAGCTTCAGCCCTGAGACGGTCGCGGAGCCGCCGACCGCGAAGTCCCCGACCTCCTCGCACGGGAACTTGATCATTCCGTGGCCGGTCAACTCCAGCAGAACATTGCCGCTGATCTTTTTGGTGTACGAAACGTCGATTGACACCGTCGTGTGGTCGTCCAAATCGTCTCGCCCGTCCGACCCGTACACGAATGACACAGAAGCCGACACGTCGAGCCCCTCGATGATGCCGGGGATTGTGCCGGTAATCGTGCCGTTGTAGTAAACCTCCTTTGATCTGTCCGTGTCCTTGGCCGTGGCCGTGGCCGTGCTCGTCTCCGTGTCCGTGTCCGTGTCCGTCTCCGTATCCGTGGCCTTGCTCTTGTCCGTGGCCTTTGTCGTGCCCGTGGGTTTTTTCTTGGCCGTCGTTGTTTTCTTGCCCCCACCCATGTTGGCCGTGTTGCCGTGTTTGCCGAGTTGCCCAAGCCCACTTTGTTCCTCGTCCTCGTCCTCGTCCTCGTCCTCGTCCGGGGAATCGAACTTGTAGGTCGAGGAGATCTCCATATCCACGGGCCCCATGCTGAAGAAGCCGACTTCGATGTTCTCCAACCGGCCATACACCAGGTACTTTTGGGCGTCCGCGGCGGGGGGCGCGCAGTACATTTTCATTCCGACCGCGAGGTCGTTGATTTTGAGAACGCTCAAGTCGAGGGAGACGCGCACCTCCGCGGACGCGTAGTCGTCCTCGCCGCACGGGATGGCGGCGTGGAATTCGCCCTCGAGGGACAGCACACCGGCGTCGATGGCGAACGCGCCGTCCAGCTCGACTTGCGGGCTCTCGCTCGTGGCGTCGCCGGAGACGGCGCACGCGAGGCCGAAGCCGTAGGACTGCTCCGCGACGGCGGCGGCCGCGGCGGCGGCGCGCGCGTCGTCATCCTCGATGGCGCTGACGTCCACGCAAGCGTCCTCCACGCACGCCAGGCCGGCGGCGCACACCTCGCCGTCCGCGCAGCTGTCGCCGTCTTCCGCGGCGTAGTGGCGCAAGTTGAAATTGAAAGCCGAGGTTGAAAGCGGTTTCTCATGTTATAGCTTCAAGCGCTGATACCATTGGCGCTTTCGCAAGTTGCAATTGAAAGCACAGTTTGAAATCGGTTTCTCATATTATAGCTTCAAGCGCTGCTACCATAGGTGCCTGTTTCAACACGTGTTTGATATTGGCAGCCTGCACAGTCCTACCGCGGAGCAAGCACTGTCCTTTTTGTCATGGAGTTCGTCGGGGAGGGCCTTGAGTGCGGTCTGCATGTCCGAGCCGCGCGGCGCGAACGGCCAGATCAGTTTGAGCTTCACCGAGGCGGACATTATACCGCTCGGGACGCCGGCTTCTGCTTCGCCAAACGACACGGCGCCCTCCACCGCCATGCAGCGGCGCAACTTGAAATTGGAAGCACGGGTCTAAAGCGGTTCATCACATTTTACTTTCAAGCGCTGAGACCGGGAACTTTCAACTCGGGCTTTGATACCTGTCAACCTTGGGCTTTCAACTCGGACTTTAGTATCGTCGACCTTGAGCTTTCAGCTCGGGTTTTGATCTTGTCAATCTGCATCGCCCCACCGTGAGAATCCACGTCAGCTCGTTCATGGATCGTGTGGAGTTGTCCAGATAGTACCCCGTGAGGGAGATGACGAGGTAGTCGACATCGAAGCCCAGGCCGGTGCTCATGCCCAGATGTAGCGGCGCAATTTGGAATTGAAAGCAATGTTTGAAAGCGGCTCCCAACACAATGTAGTTCTAAGCGCGGATTGCAACCACCAGGCGCGGTTTCAACTCGGGGTTTGATAGGGTCAACCTGCACCGCCCTACCGAGAGCGGCTCGCGGTGACTTCCCGGGCTGCTTCTCGTGAGAGTAATCCGGCGGCTTCTTGCTGCTCTTCATGGGCAACCCGAGCGCGGCGGCGGCGGCGGCTTCGGCTTTGGCGGCGGCTGCGTTGTCCTGGGCGGCCTCTTGGGCGGCCTCCCACGCGGCGCCGTCGAGCGAGGCGCGAATCGTCAGCACCTCCTTGATCCACGGCTGGCAGTGCTTGATCGCCGTGATGTCGACGTCCGGAAACGGTATCGGCAGGTCAGCAGCGAACGTGAGGCTGCCGGACAGGAACGTGCCTTCGTCGGTGCACACGTTGCCGAAGGTGCCGGCGGCGCTTACCGTGATGTAGCGGCGCAAGTTGGATTTGAAAGCAACGTGAATGCGGTTTACCATAGTTTAGTTTCCTGCGCTGAAACCAAGCGCGGTTTCAAGTCGGGTTTGATAGGGTTAAACTACACCGCCCTACCGTGAAGTAGTCCGTCTCGTAAGAGATGAACACCGTGGCCGTGATCTCCTTGGTGTAGCGGCGCACGTTGAAATGTGCAGCAAAGCTTGAAATTGGTTCATCACAAGTTAGTTTCAAGCGCTGATTGCAGACATTAGGCGCGCTTTCAGCTCGCGAAGTGATATTGTCAACCGGCACCGCCCCGCCTTGGTGTCGCTGTTGAACGTCACGGTGCCGCCGGCGGTCACGGCGCCCCCGAGCGCTGCCGCGTCACGGTCATGGGGGGTCGGGCTCGACGGCAAGATGCCTAGCGCGGCGGCCTGCCCGATGTCGAAGCCCACCTCGGCGGTCAGCGTTCCAATCACGTACCACTTGATCTTACTGACGCCATCGGTGGTGACATTCTTGCTCGACGCGTCCCCGGCCAGGCTCACCGTGCCCATGTTCACCGAGCCGATGGTGATGTCCTCCAGCGTGGCGCTCATGCTCACCTTGGGCTTGCCCGGCGCCACCGGGGTAGGGTACAGAGTCAACATCGCTTCGAAGAACTTGACTTGTAGGGGGCCGAGGTCGATGGAGCCCTCCGCGGCGCACACCAGGGGCTCCGAGTTGGCGGGAACCAACGTCACTTCGACGAAGATGGTGAGGTCGAACACCGGCGAGCCGTCGCCCGTGTCGCCGATGGCGATCCCCGCGGTCACGTTCAGGTACAGCGCCGTCAGATCGCCCGCGGTGAAGTCCACTTTGTAGCTGCGCAAGTTGAAATTGAAAGCAACGTTTGACAACGGTTCATCACGTTTTAGTTTCAAGCGCTGATTGCAGACACTAGGCGCGCTTTCAACTCGGGTTTTGATACTGTCGACCTGCACCGCCCCACCACTTCAGCTTTGAAGAAGATGTCCAAGCTCATGCTCTGCAGCGCGTCAGGGAGCCCCCCCACGCCCAGGGCGCGGCTCAAGGCGTCGAAGTCGACCACACGCGCGCCGCCTTCGAACTTCGCGCTCCATGTCATGTTGGAGGTTGTGTTCTCCTTGGTTCCGATCTGCTTGCCCACAGCGTCCACCTCCACTTCGTACAACTCGAAAGCACCGTCGTGAAGCGGCGCATGTTGAAATTGAAAGCAACGTTTGTCAGCGGTTCATCAGATTTCAGTTTCAAGCGCTGAATTCAGGCGCGCTTTCAACACGGGGTTTGATACTGTCAAGCATGCTGCACCGCCTGACCGTCAAACATGAGCATCGACTGCATGGACACCTGCACGGACCACACGTGTCCGTACAGCCGCATGGCGTCGGCCGGCGCCTCGCAGTGCTTCACCACCTTGGTGAAGCGGCGCACGTTCAATTGCAAAGCAATACTTGAAAGCAGTTCATCAGATCTTTGTTGCCAGCACAGAATCCATAGCTGCTTTCAACATTGATGTGTTGTACTGTTGATGCTATTGATACTGTCAACCTGCACACCCCACCTGGGCGCCCGCGTGGACCGCCGCGAACGGGGAGAGGTCCAGGTACATGTCGCCGCGCATGACGTACCCGATCTCCTCGCCGTAGCGTCGCACGTTGAAAAGCAAGGTCAGAAAGCGGTTCATCACGGCGGGTTGGTGCACGATGAAACTCGTGTTGAAAGCGCCTGGTCTTGTCGCTTGAAACCCTAGTATGATATGACATTTAAGGTGTCTCGCCTTGCGCATTACTTTCAGTTTCAAGCGCTGGTTGCAGACAACAAGCGCGCTTTCGACTCGGGTGTCGATAGTGACAGCCTGCACCGCCCCGCCGTGCACATGTTGTACTCGAAGGAGCCCGCAGCGTCGACGGCGAGGAATCGGTTGGAGTACGCCGCCTGCAGCACCACCTGGGCGGACATGTCGCGGGTGTCGAACGTCACGGACGCGGCGACCCACAAGCCCGATACCAGGGGCGTAACACAGCGCTCGTCCACTCTTCGGGTGACCGTTACTCTCTTTACGTGAGAAACGCTTGGTGACGTCAGTCATTCAGAGACAGCAAAAGGACTCAGGTTGAGTTGGAAAGTGGCGACGCCCCTGCCTGGGATGGCGCCGGGGATGGACGCGACGCCGGTGATGAACCCCGTGCTGTAGGGGGGCACGCTGAAATTGAAAGCAAGGTTTGAAAGCGGATTATTATGTTTGCGTTTCAGGGACTGAACGCAGTCGGTTTCAACGTGGGCTTCAACGGGTGCAACCTGCTAGCATCACCCCACCGTGCTGTACTTGGTGCCGTCGGCCTGCTGCAACATCTTCGCGGCGATTGCGATATTGGAGAGGATCAGGAAGTCGTTACCGATCGAGATATCCTTGTTGTAGCGGCGCAAGTTGAGAATGGAAGCAAAGCTTGACAGCGATTCATCATATTATAGCTTCAAGCGCTGAGACCAGGCACGCTGTCCACTCGGGTTTTGATACCGGCAACCGGCACCACCCTACCTTGTTGGTTCCCGCACGGAACTCCGCCACCAACCCCTCGCCCATGATGCCACAGTGGTACTTGAGCGTTGCGAAGACGTCCATGGAGAGGAACCCGCCGAGGTTGTTCACCGCGAGGCTCGCCGAGGCCTGCACCTCGTGGCCAAACACGCAGGGCACGGGGAACGCGGCGGACGCCTGCAGCACCACCGTGGGCGCGGTGGCCGGCCCCACGCGCAGCGTGGCGGTGGCCTTGACCATCACCGAGCCCACCAGGCTCGGCATCTCCCCGGGGGGCTTGCGCCACGCGATCGCCGCCGAGACCGTCCCCTCCAGCGAAGGCAGCGACGCCAGATCGCTCAGCGCCAGGTTCACAGTCCCCACGATGTCGCCGTCCCAGAACGCCTCCTCGGGCCTGAAGTCGGTGTCGTCATCCGATCCCACGGATGCCTCGCGGCAAACATCGAGGTTTTCAGCGGACAGCACGAAGGTCACGCACCCAGCGTTGGAAAGCTTGAAGCCAATACACCTCGGCTTCGCCACGCTGCAGCGGCGCAAGTCAAAATCGACAGCAAAGTCTGAAAGCAATTTATCAAGTTTTAGTCTCAATCACTAAAGCTTGGCGCTTTCAACACGGGCTTCAACTGAGTTCATCATGCGCCGCTCTACCTCGCACTCCTTCTTGATGCCGTAGGTATCCACCCCCCCGCCCAGCATCGCGGCGTCGGCGTTCAACTCAGCGCCGGGCGCGCCGCGCGCGCCCCACGGCCCGGACGACCGCTCGGTGCTGTATGCGAATTGCGACTGCGACAGCAGGCCGCGGCGCCGGGATGCCGACGCCTGGACCGAGGACCTCACGGATAATGCCGGTCACGTGATCCTCCACATTTAGACCCACGTTTCTTGAGTGAATCGGCATCCTATGACGTGCAGTGGTCGAGAATTATCCGTGAGGCCCTACCTGGACCGGCCCACTGACCGAGCTAGCGCACCACCGTGTTGTCATCGCGCGTTTTCCCTCGACGGCCACCTCGGTGTAGCGCCGCAAGTTGGAATTGAAAGCAGAGTTTATAAGCGGTCCATAAGCGAGTACGGGATACTCTGCAACCTGGTGCGCTTTCAACTCGGGTGTCGATATCCCATAATGTCATGTCAACTTGCACCGCACCGCCCCACCTTGGATTTCTTGTGGCAGCAGAGCCCCGTGTTCTCAGGCGGGCAGTTGACGCCCACACTGGTCCCGCATTTCTCACAGCCCTCGATGTAGTGGCGCATGATGAAATTGGAAGCAACCATTGAAAGTGGCTCATCACAGTTTCCTTTCAAGCTCTGAAACCAGGCGCGCAGTCAACTCGGGTTTGATGCTGTCGATATGCACCGCCCCACCTCAAAGAAGTTATCCTTGGAGCACCAGTTGGTGGGCGGCGGGCTCGGCGGCGGCGGCATCGGCGGCGGCGGCCGGGGCGGCGGCGAGTACTCCACGCACTTGACCGACGACTGCATCTGTGCGCCCGTGACGGTTTTCTTCGTCACCTCGCTGCAGCACAGCCCAGTCGACGCAAGCGGATTGTCTGGTTTCCCGTGGCTGAAGCCGTCACTTGCGCACTTGCAGCCCGGGATCATTTTATCTTTGGAACACACGTCGGCGGGCGGGGGCGACGGCGGCGGCGGCATTGGCGGCGGCGGCCGGGGCGGTGGCGAGTACTTCACGCACTTGTTCGATGTCATCATCTGCGCGCCCGTGATGGTCTTCCTGGTCGCCTCGTTGCAACACAGTGGGGACGTCGACGGCGGGTTGTCGGGCTTCCCGTTGCCGAAGCCCTGGCTCGCGCACTTGCAACCCGCGACCATGTTGTCCTTGGAACACACATCGCCAGGCGGCTGGCTCGGCGGCGGCGGCATCGGCGGCGGCGGCCAGGGCGGGGGCGAGTGCTTCACGCACTTGACCGACGACTGCATCTGCGCGCCCGTGACTATCTGCTTTGTTGATTCGTCGCAGCACAGCCCAGTCGACACGAGCGGGTTGTCGGATTTCCCGTGGCCGAAGCCCTGGTTCGCGCACTTGCAGCCCGCCACCATGTTGACCGTGGAGCACACGCCGCTGGGCGGGGGCAACGGCGGGGACGTCAACGACTTCGGGGGGTGGGGCGAGTGTTCTTGGGGGGGTTGCGCCAGAGGGCTCGTCGGCGTCGCAGGCGGGCTCGGCGCGCACGCACCCTCCTCTTCCTCCGCCACGTCGTCCGCAAGGCTGCATTGCGTCATCATGTATGTCCCACCTTCGCCGCCGCTTTCGCCGCCGCTTTCGCCGCCGTCGTCGTTGAAGACGTACGTGCGCAGCTCCGACTCCGCCGTCGACTGCGTGCCGAACACGTTGAGGTTCACGTCCGTCAGCATGATGGCGCCGTCGAGGATGCTCAGCTTGGGCACGGCCAGGCGCAGCTCGATCATGGTGTAGCGGCGCAATTTGAAATGAATGCAATCTTTTATCGCGGTTCATCACATTTTAGTAACAGCGAGTAGTGTGATTGCTGACGCAAGGCGCGCTTTCCAACCCGGGGTTTGGTACTCTCAACTTGTACCGCCCCGCCATGGGGAAGTCACGGTTGGTCACGTCCGCGATGGCGTTGAGGCGCGGGTCGTCGGGCGCCGCATCGCGCAGCTCGTCGCGCAGCGCGCCGTACTCTTCCTGCGTCTCGTTGTCCGCAAGGTTACCCCAGTTGTTGGAGTAGCGAGGCAGGATGGTCTTGTCGGACACGTCCACCTCGGTGGGAAACCCGCAGGTGCCGGTGTGCGCGAAGCATACCATGTTGTAGTGGCGCAAGTTGCATCTGTAAGCAAAACTTGAAAGCAGTTTATCATGTTTTACGTTCAAGCGCTGATACCGACACGGGATTTGATAGCCGTCAACCCGCAGCGCCCCACCATGTCGTCGTGCCAGCACACCGCGCCGCCACGGCGGGGCCCGCACAGCGACACCGTGTACTCGTACGACCCCAGCGTGGTCTCATTCGAGCCAAGTCGGGGCTGCCCCGCGTGGTGGTAGCGCGCGGCGGGAACGACCGCCACCTCCACCGTGCGGCCCAGCGCGGCGGGCCCCTCGCACACGTCCGACACCACGCGCGCCAGGTCGCTGTCCTTGACGGCCGGGAAGGGGAAGACGCTGCGCTCGACGCCGGCGATGGCCGTTGCGCGCGCCTCGGAGCAGGGCCCAACCACCCGTCAACTTTCCAGCTGGACGTAAGCCGTGTTTGCCACTTATAGGCTGACCATGATGATGCCACCCGGCGAATCCCACAAAAAGTGTGTAACGGTGAGCCGTCAAGTGGACGAGTGGCCAGCCCCTGCCTCGGTGACGCACACGTGGCGCGCCACCGGCTTGAAGAACCGGCGCAGATCCAGGTCGGCGGCGACGGTGCCGGCGGCGGCGGCGATGCAGGCGTGACCCGCGGGGCACACCACGTGTTCGTGCGCGCCAGGGGTGTGGCCGCAGGGAGCACCCTCGACCGCGGGCGCGCCGGGGAGCCGCGACCCGCGCGCGCAGCGCGCGTGCGTCAGTGCTGACTCGTCGGCGAACTCCGCAGACTCCCCCAAAGGCGGGTGGCGGCCCCAGAGGTGTCCGGAGACGTGTCCCATGTGTAGCGGCGCACGTTGAACTTGGAACCAACGTTTGGGTTTTCCACATTTTAGTTTCAAGCGCGGGTTGCAGACACCAGGCGCGCTTTCAACTGGGGGTTTTTTATACAGTCAACCTGCACCGCCCCACCCAGGGTGGCACGCAGGTGGCGCGGGGTGGACTGAGATCCGAGCGCCCCGTCATGAAGCTGCGACTGCGACAGCAGGCCGCGGCGGCGGGACGCGCCCGCGCCCGTGCCCGTGCCCGCGCCCCAAGCGGCGGCGACCTTCCGCGTCTTGCCGTCAGTGCACGGGCTCTTCAGGAGGGTTTCTGTCTTGCACCATGTCCGGGATATAGCGGCGCGACTTGAACTTGCCAGCAAAGTTAGATAGCCGTTTATTGTATTTTGGTCGCAAGCACTGAAATCAAAGGCGCTTTCAACACGGGTTCTGATACTACCAACCTGTACCGCCCTACCAGGACATGCACTGCGCGCCCGCCGCGACGAACGTGCGGCTGCCGCGGTTGCAGCAACCCTGATTGGTGGAGGGGTTGTCGGCCAAGCCAGAGCCGCCGCCGTATTTGCCGCACTTGCAGCC
>Ga0307489_10001080_pt1 | contig 17672 bp, 21 predicted proteins | sample SB12metaG_FD_202247 | JGI IMG/M metagenome (GOLD analysis project Ga0307489, IMG submission 202247) | Sea-ice brine microbial communities from Beaufort Sea near Barrow, Alaska, United States - SB 1.2 | ecosystem: Environmental > Aquatic > Marine > Coastal | place: USA: Alaska | collected...
ACCCTATCAGATGCACGTCGAAAGAGCCTGGATCTAAGCGCTTGAAGCTGAAGTATGATGAACCGCTTTCAAACTTTGCTTTCAGTATCAACTTGCGCCGCTACAGCATGGGGGAGGCGAGGCGGTCAGTCGGGGGGATGGGCACCAGCCTGAAGCGGGGTAAGCTCCCGGCAGGGGCTTACTCTCGTCCACTTCTCAGCTCAACCTGAGCGATTTTGCCACTGAACTCACCAAATCTACCACACAGAAAGTGCTTACGTCAAGCCAACAAGTGGACAAAGTGTAAGCCCCTGGCTCCCGGCGCTGGGCAACGTGGGATATGCCAACGCTCCCCGCGGGTATGTCGACCCCACGGCGGCGAGAGGATGAAATAGACGAGGCGACGGATTATACGAATCTAGCATAGCCCGCTCCGCCCCTTGCAGCATGCCTGCGCCACACCACCTCCACACCAGTAGGGTTCAGGGTTCAGGGTTTAGGTTTAGGGTTTAGGGTGGATGGGGTAAACGCTCGCGGAGACCATATGCTGCGGCGGCGCCTTAGGGGTCCATGAACTTCAGAGAGTAATTTTGGGAGGACCATAGCATAGCCGTAGCAGCGCGGTCGTTCGCACCAGTAGTCGCGCGCGAACCGGTGTGAGTTGATGCGAGGTGTTTAATTTAGAGATAAATATAACGCACCAGCCAAAATGTTTTCCAGTCCTAGATAAGTTAACAACGCCCGCTTCGGGCTCTAGGGTCGGCTCGAGGATGCAGGTGGCGTGCAGCCGACCGGCTCGGGCGCGACTGGTCTATAGAAGGGGGGGTTCGTCATCTCAAAAGATTTAGTCTACATCGACGAAGGTACTCAGATGCAGCCACTGGTCTAGAGGATGGACGTCCGGCCGTCTGCCCTGTCCGAGATGCGGCTGACGAAGTCCTGGTACCAGGGGCCTGCACTCGTCCACTCTCAGCTCAACCTGAGCCGCATTTGGTCACAGAAGCCACAGCAGCGTCCACTTCTCGGCTCAACCTGAGACGGTTTTGCCTATCCAACATTCCAACATAACCCACAGCAAGTGCTCACGTCAAGCCGAAATGTGGACGTGTGTAGCCCACTAAAACCGCTTACGTTGTGGTGAGAAGTTGACGAGTGTAAGCCCCTGCCTGGTACCCGATGAAGCCCGCCCCGTGCGGGTCGTACTTGGTCCACAGGCGGTGGAACGTGTCCTGGTCTGGGAATATGTTGAGCCGCTTCAGCCACGCCTGCACCCAGGGGCTTACACTCGTCCACATCTCAGCTCGACTTGAGCAAATTTCGATCTTTGAAGCCACAGCTAGCGTCCACTTCCCAGCTCAACCTCAGCCCTTTTTCCCACTTAAATACACTACCTAGGCCACAGAAAGTGCTCACGACAAACTGAAAAGTGGAAGTGTGCAGCGCTGCAGCCCAGAAAAAGGTGCTTACATTGAGCTGACAAGTGGAGGAGTGTGAGCCCCTGCCTGCAGCTCCCCGGGCCTGACCGTCCCGCGGTGGTCCCAATCCAGCTCCCGAAACACGTTGCGCGCTGACCCATGTCCGTCCGACCGCTCACGGATCTTTTCCGAGATAAGTGTTTCCATCTGGCAGGAAGGTCATTCACATTCGAAACAAGCACTCAACCGAGTCAACCGAGATCGGAGCATGATTTACATTTTGGGTGGATGCTCACACAGACGCGCGAAGGAAGAGGAGCACATTCAACGTCGGCCGAGTGCATGATGTCAACAACAACTTCCTGGGGTTGAGAATTTACAATTTTAGGGTTTAGGGTTTAGGGTTTAGGGTTTAGGGTTTAGGGTTTAGGGTTTGATGTGAACAAGTCCCCTGCCTGGTTGACGTACAGCATGTGGCTGACGGGCATGATGTTGGGTGGCTTGGGATCGTGGTGCGCGATGGACTGCCAGCTGTCAGCCACGTACCCTGGGTGCTCGTGTTCCGGCATCACCCGCCTAACGAACTCGTTCCACTGGATATACCCGTCGCCATCGGAGTCGTAATACTCCACGATGCGCCGCCGGTCAAGGGCTTACACTCGTTCCCAATTCAGCTCAACTTGAGCTCCTCTGTCCACCGTACAACCCGACTCAGCTCATGAACGTGTCCTGGAGTTGCTCAAGTTGAACGAGTGTAAGCCCCTGCCGCCGGTCCGCCAGCCGCGGGTCGATGTTCATGCGTAGCATTCCCTTGGCGAACTCGTCGGCCGAAACCTCGCCGCTGTTGTCGGCGTCGAGAAACTTGAAGAGCTTGCGCAGCGCCACGAGGCCGCGCCCTCGGACGGACATCCAGTCCAGCAGCTTCCGCTGGAACTCCTTGATGTAGCGGCGCAAGTTGAATTTGAAAGCAAACTTTGAAAGCGGCCCATCATAGCTCAGTTTCAACACGCTTAGTTCCAGGCGCTTTCAACGTGGGTTTTAGGGTCAACCTGCACCGCCCTACCTTGACGGTCATCGCCTGCCGCCCCGCGTCGTACTCCGCCGAGCACCAGGGCCTAGGGTTTAGGGTGTAGGGTTAGGGTTTAGAGCATCAGGGCCGGGCCCACACTTCACGCAGGCGTCACTGGACCTCAACTGGACCGCAGCGTGGGCCGCTTAACATAAGGTTCACTGGAGCTGGTTCAGGTTTGTCGTTGATTCGTCCCTGAAACGTCTCTAGTTATCCGTCCTCTCGTAGAGATTTTCAGTTGAGCTGTGAAGGGAAGGAGTGGAAAACCCTGCCTCGCGAGCCTCCGCCGCCGAGTGTGCCCCCGGCCCCCAGGGTGTAGCGGCGCAAGTTGAAACTGAGAGCATCGTTTGATAGTGGTTCATCGTATTATAGTTTCAAGCGCTGAAACCATAGGCGCTGTCAACACGGGTTTTGATACAGTCAACCTGCACCGCCCTACCCCGGCCCCAGCCCCCCCGCCCCCCCCGCCCCCGCCAGTCCCGCCCCCCCCGCCGGGTCGTGCCGCCGCTGCGTCCCCTGGGACCCGCCCCGCGTAGTAACGACACGCAACTACCGTCCGCCACGTCATCGACACCCGAGACGTACTTTTTAAACCCTCGTCTCTTGAGGTACACAGCATCCAATGACGTGGAGGCAATATCTGCCAGGCGAGAGACGCTTCCTCGTGTACTCTACCAAAACAGTTGGCTGAGATGTTCGGAGAATCTCGGGTCAGACTGTATGCCCATAGAGGTGATTTAGAGGTGATTTAGACCAAACCCTGTTTAAAATGGTCCTAAGGAGGCACCAGGCATTCGACAGATGATATGGCAGGCCGTGCCTCGAGGCCCTGGGCGTCGGCGCGCCTTGCCACCTCCCGCTGTACCTTGCCGGGTCCGCCCCCCCCTCCACCGCGTGCGTATCCTCCTCTGGCGCGATGCACGCCAGCATCTCCACATTGTAGTGGCGCACATTGAATTTGAAAGCAAAATTTGACAGCAATTTGTCATAGTTTAGCTTCAAAGCTCTTAGATACAGGCGCTTTCAACTTGGGTTTGATAGGGTCGACCTGCACCGCCCCACCACGTAGTCGATCTCCCCGCTCCCGTCCACGTCGTACTTGCGCATCAACGCCGCCACCACCCAGGGACTTACACTCGTCCACTTTTCGGCTCAACGTAAGCACAATTTGTGGGATACGTTGGGTGCATGATTTTACCCCAGTCTATTAGACAGGGGGACACGCGGAGCTGTGACCAAAACGGCTCAGGTTGAGCTGAGAAGTGGAGGAGTGTAAGCCCCTGCCACCACCCTGGGCGTCGCCGCGATGTTGAAATGCGACAGCGCGGTTTCAAACTCCTTGCTGCAGGGACGCAAGTGTTGGAACTTAAAGCGAAACATGAGAGCAGATTATCAAAAATTAGCTTAAACTCAGTGTCGGCCTCACATGTCAGGTCTATCTCCTCGAAATCGAGGGTCTATTCACTCAAAGACCGCGTCCAGGTCGGACTGTCGGCGTGCCGTTTGGTGGGATTTATGACACGTTCTGTTCTGATTGGTCGAACGGGAATCAGTACCAGGTTTTCGATACTAGACCCGACACTGTGTTTAAGGAAACCAGTTGGTTTGAACTGGGTGACAAGGTGCAGCACCCCACGTTGCGGTCGACGCCGCCGCTGCCGTCGCGGTCGAAGTACTTCCACGTGCGGCGCGGGCCCGTGGTGTAGCGGCGCAGGTTGAATCTGAAACCAAACTTTGAAAGCGGTTTATCATATTTAAGTTTCAAGAGCTTGGTTCCAGGCGCTTTCAACGTGCGTTTCATAGGTGCAACCTGCACCACCCTACCGTGGCGCTGCGCCCGTTGCTCATCCCGTGCGATTGCGCCTTGTCGCGCAGCAGCCGCTCCACCTCCGCAACGCTGGTCACCCAAGGTCAGGGGCTTACACTCCTCCACTTCTCAGCTCAACCTGAGCCGTTTCTGACACTCAACACATCCCCTAAACGCCTAAACACCCCCTGCACCCCCGCCTTAAACACACCCTAAATACCCCTTGTTTCATCAAAAGCGCTTATGTTGAGCTGACGGGTGGACGAGTGTAAGCCCCTGCCCACGGCACAAAGCCCTCCTCTGAGGGGGCCTGGCAGTAGGGTCATTCAGAGCAAGCACTCGAACCGACATCGGATCTGTTTTACCTTGAGGGTGAATGCTCATACAGACGCGCGGAGGAGTAGGAGGTCGAGTGCTTGATCTCAATGACTATGACCCCCGTACCTGGTCGAGATGCGAAGGCTGGTTGAGGTTCGCTAGGGTGCCGGCGATCCGCGATCGGTCGTACCCCCCCCAGCGGTCATTCCCGTCCGCGCCCCACCGCTGCATGCCCCCCGCCCCCGCCCCCGCTCCTCCTCCGCCGCCGGCGCTGTGATTTCCCTCATCGCACGGTACCAGCGCTTCACTGAGCGGGCCGTAGCTGACAAACCCCGAGGTGCAGTGACACGAGTTGACTTTGAAAGGAACACTTAAAAGGAAAGTATCATTTAGCAGTGTTAAGCGTTGAAAGCAAAAGCGCTTTCAACTTGGGGTTTGATACAGTCAACCTGCACCGCCCTACCGAGGCAGTTGAGTCATACTTGGCCGCAAACGCGGCGAACGCGGCGTCCGTCGGGTCCACGTTGTAGCGGCGCACGTTGAAATTGAAAGCAAAATTGAAGCAAAACTGAAACCACTTTAACATATTTTAGCTTCAAAGCGCTTAGTTCCAGGCGCTTTCAACTTGGGTTTGATAGGGTCAAGCCGCACCGCCTTACCACGTTGAGGCGCTGGAGTGCCAAGCGGAGTGACGCAACGCTGATGACCCCCTCGCGATCGTTATCGAAGAATCGAAACATCCGGAACGCGTCGGCGGGCGTCGCGACGCCCCCGCTAGTAGGTACAGATACACATAGTGCTCGCCGCGTCATCCACCGCATGTTGACCTCGCCCTCGCGTGAAACACCTTGCACCGTAGGACGTGGCGAGCAGTATTCAAAGTGCCCACACAGGCAGTGTAGTGGACTTAGTGGCAGTGTGGTAGACGTAGTGGCGATGTAGTGGACTTGGTGGCGGTGCAGTGTTCACTGGTCCCTACGCATTGCCCCCCCGCAGCTTGGTGAGCACGGCGGCCTCAATGTGCCGCACCGTGAGGTCGTGCTCGCCGCCAGCGGTCGGTCGGTCGTGCCTGCCGCCAACGGTCGGTCGGTCGTGCCCGCCCCCGCCGCCGCCGCCCTGGTACCAGGGGCTTACATTCGGTCACGTTAGAGCTCAACTTGAGCAACTCCAGGACACATTCATGAATTAAGCTGGGTGATACAGTGGACGGAAGAGCTCAACTTGAGCTGGGATGGGAACGAGTGTAAGCCCCTGCCTGGTACGCGCCGTAGTGCCCGCCTCCGCCGTCGTGCCCACCCCTGCCGCCCGCACCCGCGGCCGTGGGGAAGCGGCGCAAGTTGAAATTGAAAGCAAAACTTGAAAGCAGTTCCTCATGTTTTAGTATCAAGCGCTTAGTTTCTGGCGCTTTCAGCTTGTTTTTGATAGGGTCAACCTACACCGCCCCACCGTGGCGGGACGCGCAACTTCCTCCGCCTAGGGTCCGACAGATATTGCTCGCCACGTCACAGGATGGCACGAAACGAAACTCAAGAAACGAGGGCTAAAAAAACGTGTCGTGTCGATGACGCTGTCGCTGCCGGCAATATCTGTCAGGCACTACCTCTGGCGACATCCCGTGCATCCGCGCGTCGCGGCCCTGCTGCCGCCGCTGCTGCATCATGCCCGGCGACTGCGCGTCGTTTGTGTAACTCGAAACCCCGGTCGCGGAAAACCCTGCGGGCTCTACCACCCTACTGAACACGCCGTTACTGTGGCCGTGGCCGTTGTCGCTGCTGTAACTTCCGTTGTCGAGGGCGTGAATGTTGGCTCCCGCGTCGATTGCCCCCGGCCCGGCCCCGGCCCCAGCTGTAGCAGCGCAAGTTGGAACTGAAAGCAAGGTTCGAAAGGGCTTCATCACATCTTAGTTTCAAGCGCTGCAACGAGGCGCGCTTTCAACTCGGGTTTTCATACTGTCAACCTGCACCGCCCCACCCAGTTCCGGGCCCGACCGCGGACGCCCTCTGGAAGTCGGAGGGCAGGAGCGCACGAACGAACTCCGCGTGGTCCATCACCCCGCTGCCGTCGGTGTCGTACTTATCGAACACCTGCTCCAGGGGCTTACACTCTTTCACTTTTCAGCTCAACGCAAGCGCTTTCTGTGGGATAGGGGGTGCGTTCAGGGGGTTGTATAGGGGGTGTGTAGGAGGTGTGTAGAGAGTGACAGGGGGCATTAGGGGGTGTGTAGGGTGCATTTTGTGTCAGAAACGGCTCAAGTTGAGCTGAAAAATGGACGAGTGGAAGCCCCTGACCTGCTCCACCACGCTTGGGTCCGCCGGGTTGATGTTGAGACGCAGCAGCGACGCGCGGAACTGCGCCAGGTTGTAGCGGCGCAAGTTGAATTTGAAAGCAGAAGTTGAAAGCAGTATCTCTAACTTTTAGGCGGTTTCAACTTGGGCTGGATGGGGCAACCTGCACCGCCCTACCAGGTCCAGCGCGCCGCCATAGCGCAGGGTCGTACTCGCCATGGTGACCGTTGAAGCTCAGCCTCACTGTTCGCTCATACTGCATCCGTGCACCCGTGCACCCGTGTACCCGCGCAAACTCGCCGCACACGACAAACTCGCCAGGCCGCTCGTTCCCGTAGAATCCCGTAGGGCTCGACCTGACTGTTTGCTCATGTTACGTTGGGAACGGTGGGATAGGTGGAGAGGTTTCAAGGACAAGACGGCTCGAGGGCTTGCGATATCGGGAAGGAAGGGCGATGGCGCCGGCCCTGCCGCGAGCCGCTCGACCGCCGGCCGCATGCGCGCTGCTGAGGATGCGCATCGCGCGGCCCACCACGTCGCTACCCGCGGAGGTCCGCGCGATGAGCTGCGAGCGCAGGGCGTCCTCCACCTGCCGCGCCGTCATGCGGTCCGGCGGCGGCGCGTGGTCGAACGGCAGCGGCGTCACGGGCGGCACTCCGATGTTGGCGACGCGGCCGGCCGCCGCGTCCGCTGCACGCTCCTCCTCCCACCAGGGGCTTACCTCGTCCACTTCTCAGCTCAACTTGAGCCGTTTCTGACACAAACTACACCCTGAACACCCCCTGATACTCCTTCATACCCCCTGAAACCACCTGAAGTCTCCCTGCACATTCCCGAAGTATGCCCCTAGCCCACAGAATGCGCTCAAGTTGAGCCGAAAAGTGGACGAGTGTAAGCCCCTGCCTCCCACCTGGGGACGCTGCTCATCCCATGCTGGGGCGATGAGGAGACCCCGGCGCCCGCGTCCGGGTGAAAGTTGTCGTACATGAGGCTGTGCGGGTCCGACCGTGCCGGTGGCGGCGTCGGGCTCGGCCGGCTCCGCTCCGGATACTCGTAGTCCGGGTCGTTGGGCCCCCGCGCCATAGGGGCTGTCAGATGTAGCGGAGCCACGTCATAGGATGCCATTTTACTCAATACCGAGTAGGATTCAGACGAGTGCGTGGGATGAGTGGCGAGCAGCGGGCCTGGCGGACGTTGCTCGCCACGTCACAGGATGTCACGTAACTCGATAATCGAGGGTTTGAAGTATGGCGGTGGATGACGTGGCGCACAATAGCAATATCTTCCGGGCCTTACCACGCCACTCGCTCCCGCGCGCGCTGGTGCACGTCGACGGTGACGCGGGGGATAGACTGGCCCGTCAACGGGGAGGGCGGAACACTCCCATGCCCATGCCCGGCGCCCGCGCCGCCGCCGGTGCCGCATAGCGCCAGGTTGGAGAGGCGGCGGGAGAGCGCGCGCATGGACAGGTACCCCGGGGAGCCAGGTGTTATACACCCGGCGGTCACGGCGTCGTAGGATGCGTCCGTGACCGGAACATTGAACTCGGCGATGGAGCGTCGAAAGTCCACAGAGAGAATACTGTTGGGCGGGCTATGGTCGGAGTAGCGGACGTGGCGCTGGAGGTACCGCAGGATGCCAGAGCTGCCCGCGGCTTTCTGTTGTATCTTGTCCGCAAGCGTGAACTCCCAGGGCGCCGCCGCCGGGCCCGTCGCGTCCTCCATTGTCGACAACACGCCGCGCGTTCAACAATGCAATTCAGCTTCCAACGGTTGGAAGACTTCGTGGCTCTGGATGCGGTGTGGATATGGTGTCGAAAGCGTGTAGCAAGATCACTGGTTATTCTACTGGACAAGACCGACCGACCTATTTTGCCACAATCTATCGCGTTGAGGTTATCGCGCGCACCGAAACGCAGCTCCGACACTCGGCGAGCGCGTATGGCGCTACGGACCGTCGAGCCCGAGCGTAGGGCACGAACCGCGTCCGAAACGTCGAAGGGACGGCGAAGATATGCGCGATGGGGTATTCTGCTCGCCCATTCGAATCTGTCACCGACTGCGATGGCTTCCGCGCGGTCCCAGCGGGTCTCGCTTGCAGAAACGTCTAAAGATATGTCGGGAGAGCAACTCTCTCGCCGGGCGCGCGGGCTTCAGCGCGCGAGAAGGCGGCGCAATTGGCGATGCCGCTGGCGCAGCAAGAGTGGGAAAACTTTCACACTGATGTGGGACACATTCTGCGCCAGGGCCGTCGCTAAATGCGTCGCATTTCCCGGTGGTGATGCGCGCGCGCCCGCAGAGATAGTTGTTCTCCCCGCAAATTCTTTATCGGGAAAAAACGGTGGGCGCAGCTGCATCTGCGCGCGCAACCTCGAAGTGCTCACCCCGGAGCCGAGCCAGAAGGAAATGTCCAGTTTGTCCCGAAAAAATAATCAGTGATCTTGCTACACGCTGAAGCCAAAAAAACGAATGTGGCCTCATCCCACGGGCAGCCGTGCACCCGCGCCCACTGCAGTACGCGACGCTAGTACACGTCTTCCTATCCCACTGGCAACCGTGCTCACGCGCCCACCTCAGCACGTCCAGATGCCCGACTCCTCGCTGAATATGTCCTCCAGTTCCACTCGCAGTCGTTGTCCATCGCCCACCTCAACACTTCAGGTGTCCGCCCCCAGCGGCATATGCGCAACGTTCGATCGTTCAACGGGCAGCCATGCTCCCGCGCCCGCCTCAGCGCCTCCGGGTGCCCGCCGAGGGCGAGCGCTTCGTACGTGGCCGCAAGTTGCCACGGACAGCTGTTCGCCACGGCCCAAATGAACTATGAACATCGATAGGGACTTGCGGCCAAACTGCGCGATACCGACCCGCGGCTCCTCCGCGCTGCCGCCGACGCGCGGCAGGCCCGAGAGCTTCACGACGGTGCGGACCGCACTTCCCGTGCGCCCGAGCAGCGCGAGGTGGAGGGGGTCCACGCGCTGGAGCACCTGCCTCTTGAAGAGGTCGGGGAAGTCCTCGACCAGCGCGAGCATCGGTGGCAGAGCGGGTGCGGGCGCGCCCGCGCCGGCGGCCCCCTCGGCCGCCACTGGCCCGGACCCCGGCGGCGGCCCCGACGACGCCGTTGCATCGCCCCGCGACGCGGCGAGGAGTTTGGCGAGGAACCCAGCGTCATGCCCTGCGCCATACCCGGGCGATGGATGCTCGAGCTCACCAACGCCGGGCAGCGACGCAGAACGCCCCCAAGAAGTCTCACCACCCAGCGAGACCGTGGCAGCGCTTCCCCCGACGCAGTGCTTCTCCCGACTGGGCAACCAAGTGATGACCTCCACCGCCCCCGCCCGCCCCAGCACCACCTCCTCCTCAAGGTACCTCACGCGGGCCTCAGATTATTCTACACGCTGCAACCCATCAAAAATGAGAATGCAGTGATGGCATTTACCTCACCGTCCCGCCCTTCCCGCCCCATCCGGCGGTTTCGCAACGCTGGCGGTTGTTCAGGGGCGGGTTTCCAAAGGGATGCCCATAGCCAGGGCCGTCACATAAAGTACATTTGAGGTATTGAATTCGATAAGTCATATGCCTTAGCTCACCATCTTCGAGGAATTAGGTGGGATGACTCAAGTGGTTCAGTTCACTATCAAATGGGATACTGCTTGCGCATCTAAGAGGAATCAAGTGGGATACGAGTAGCGTAACTGGTTTCATGAATAGAAATCCCAGCAGGCGATGACCGAGGGCGCTCGTCGGAGAGGTGTGTTACCTCCACCAGCCTCCGCGCTTGCGCTCAACGTTAGTCACTTCCAGCGCACACTCCCTCTCCACCACCCAACACACGCACCCACAAACAGCATGGCCACGCCCCACTTCACCCTCCTGCTCGTCTGCGGCCTCGCCGCCGCCGTCCTCTGCCCCACTCACAGCCTAGCGCAGGTGAGCTCCCCGTCCCCGGTCCCCGCCCGCACGCGTTCAACCTTTGTTCAACCTTTGTTGAACGCGTGCAACCTGAAGCAGCCTTCCGCGTACGGCGCGGGTCGAGCAAGCGACGCGCGCCCGCGTGCCCGCCCCCACCCGCCGACGGTCTCCTCCTCTCCGCGGTGTCCGTCCCCGGCAGCGCTTTCGCCGCGCCGTTAGCCCCCGCCGCTCTGCAAGGGTACTTTCTCGCCGCCCCGAGACTTTCGTTTCGTTTCGTCTCGGAACGCGTCATGCCCCCGCGCGGCGCACCGAGCGACGCCCGCTCGCCCCGCGCCCTGCCACGCCCCCTCCGCGACGCCTCTTCCAGCCCGGCGTCACCCCGCCTCCCTCGCCGCACGCCCAAGAGCCAGACCCCCTGACTTGACGACACTCTCGGGACGATGAGATCTCTTGGATCTCGGACCAGTCGTGACTCTCGAGACGTCCGAGAAGCGTCGAAACGGCCGAAACTGTCGAAACGGCCGCCACCCGCATCGGGTACCGGCTATCCATCTTCCGGTTAATCTCCACGCTGTGCACCCCCCCCTCTCCCGTCGGCCCCACACCGCAACCGCCGCGGGCCTCCTAACGCTCCCCGCGCTCGCTCGTATCGCCGCCGCCGCATCCTGTTACCGCCACCCAAGCTATGTGCACGGGGTTTCTCCCAGAACCGCCGCCACCGAGCCCACCCCCTCCTACCCCCCCGGCACCTTCGTCGACGACGTATGCCCTCGCCCCACCGGATGCGACCAGCACCACGCGCAGAAGCAGCCAAAGTCCGGTTGGGGGTCCCTCCTCGGCGTGGGGTCAAAGCCCGGGAAAATAGCTAAGCAATCCCCGCAGCCCCTCCCGCAGTACACCAAGTTCGTCGACATATCGCTCCCCCTCGAGACTGGCGCGAGCTCGGACCCCGAGGGTATATGCCGGGCGAAGATAAAGTACTTCGATCACCAACAGGGTTTCTACGACAGCGCCATCGGTAGGTACGAGTAATCACCTGCTCACCATGTGATCCACCACACTCACACTTTTGTTCATGGCGTTACCTGACAGAGAGAGACGCTTCCGCGTGTATAAGGAGGCACTTGGCTTTCGCCTTGGACCCCGTGTAGTGGCCCACACATAGCGGTGTGGGGAACGGGCCGTTAACCACCGTACATTATCACATCTCCATCTTCTGTGCGCGAGTCACGCTGCATCGTATGACGTGGCATGCACAATTCGCCGGATGACCCGAACCGTCGGCTTGCAGCAGTTATTCCCGGGGTTGGAGGCAGAGGATGTACCGGGCCGCGACGGCTGGGCGCTCGAGAAGGTGGGGATAGACGAATGAATCAAAGTGAAGTGATATCCAACATCGATATCCCATATGACCACGTTTATTGACATATTGCAAGTATGGACCTAGATGTCGCCCCACAGCTGGGATGGCGGTTCGAGATTCGGACGGATTCGGTGGAGGGTCGGATTCGGACGGATTGGTGCGGATTCCGAGCAGCCCCGCAGAGATTTGTTTGCGGTATTTTACAGTACATATGGGTATTTCGACCCTACAGAAATGGGTTCCGGATTAGGACGGATTCGGTAGAGAGTCGGATTCGGACGGATTCGGACGGATTCCAGGACCCCAAATATGGCCAACCCAGGCCCACAGTGCATTATGACATCGTCATATCTTGTCACAGTGTGAATGATGCTCACAACATCATACGCGTATTCACGGCTCAAGGATTTAGGGTCAAAAAGTGTGGACGAGAAAGGCGAGATGCTTGTATATGGCCAAATTCGAAGGTGGAAATGTGCACACACTCCGGCACGCACGTGGACGCACCGTGGCAGGGCGGCGCAGGTTGACCTTAGGTTAAACCCCAGTTGACCCCGGGTTGACCCCGGGTCCCACGGTTGACTGAGCTTGGTTTCCGCGCTTGAAGCTAAAATGTGAAGACTGGTTCCTATTTTGCCTTCAAATTCAGCTTGCGCCGCTATACCTTGGCACTACAGCGCCACTATGGCGGACGGCTCCAAGCCACTCACAATCTCCGAGGTGCCTCTGGACTGGTGCTTTGGGTTGGGCCTGGCATATACTGCCCGCCACGTCTTTTCAATTACACACTGGAGTGAAGGCAACGTCGGCTAAAGAGCGTATTGGTGATTCAAAAGTCACCTCCATCAATGTTATCCCCATACTCCGTTTCATGCGCACAACGGTGTGGGGTACGAAGTAAGGACTGCCGTTTGCGATCAGTTTCGCAATAGCGCAATAGCGCAATAGCACGTGAGCAACCGGTTGTGGCGATGTTGTATTCGTCGACGCCAGGCGCGCCGTTCTTTCGACGGAAGCGCGCGCTCGCGAGCTTTTGTGACGGGTCCCCGGTTTGTTACTCACTGGCGCGCCTTCGCAAAAACGGCGTATGGCGCCGGCACAGATGGTGTCCTGTCGGCCCAGAACCAAAAGCTCTGCTGACGTACTCTGAGTCATTTATATGGGAAAACACAATGCGCGCCGCCGACGCCGTCGCGCCGAATTTGGCGCCGCCGACAGAGGAGCGCTGTCCCGTGCGTAAAACAAAGCCTTTGTACCAGTGGAAGTACCGCCGCCGCCGTCGCGGCGCTCCGCCATGCCGCCATGCAGATTGCCGATTACAGTGGCGTTTCCTTCATTTTCGTGCCTGCGCCCGGCCAAGGATTTTGGAGAGGGACGATATATGGCGAATCGACCGTCTATTAACTCAAAAACTTTACCGCAATGGGTATATTCATTTCCGATATTCCGATTCCCCAGGCCGATATATGGGCGCCATCGACGGTCTATTGACTCAAGAACCCGCCCCGGGAATATTGATGTGAGGGGGCAAGCACTGCCGACACTGCCAAAACATTGCCAAACGGCACTGCCGCGGTGGTCCGATGTGCGAGGGCTAACCCGGACATCTGATTGGTCGAGCGGCAGTGCCGTGGCAGTGCGGCCAATGGCAGTGCTTGGAAGTGCTGGCAGTTCCTCGCCCGGGGGAGTCACACTGCTGCCTGCCCTCCATGCGGTAGTGTTGGCAGTGATTGGGTGGCAGTGTTGAGGGCCAATCAGCAGTGTTGTGGCAGTGTCGGGGGGTCACGTGGCATGGGTTCGACCAATCTGATGTCCGGGTCGGCCCTCGCACATCGGACCACCGCGGCAGTGCCGTTTGGCAGTGTTTTGGCAGTGTCGGGAGCGCTGCCCCCCTCACATATTGTGGCTAATTTGGGGTGTTTTGGCTCCGGTGGCGACCTGGCGGACCTGGCGGCCCCCGGGGGTCCACGTCAGCAAGACCCCCTTGGCTGGGATTATAGTGTGAAGGGATTGTTGTGACCCGGGGGGGAGGGGCGGGACCCAAGGGGTGTATTCCCCCCCTCTAGTGGTTGTGGATGATATGTACGTCAGCATTGCAGTTGTTTCCTTAAACTCAGTGTCGGCGTCTCCGGAGACGCTTATAGCTCGCGACGTGATTGGCTGAGAGGTTGACTGCTCCTGTAGTGTACCGGGTACATCCGCATTTTTGCTTTTGATTGCTACGTTCTGATTGGCCGAACAGCTAAGATTCGATACCAGACCCGACACTGAGTTTAAGGTCATGCGCCTGTAATTACTGGAAATTACGAGTTTCTGCCAAAAATATTTACGATCATCTTTTTACTCAGGATTCTTGAGTTATGTTTTCGTACATTCAGCCAAAATAAAACGCGCTGTAACTACAGCCGCGCGCGCGCTGCGCCGCCGCCGCTGCGCCCACGGCCCTGTAACTTTGGATACCTGATCTTGTGCCAGCTGCCCGCCATCTTCCCGAATATTGAGATTTGTCAGTAATAGGCGGCGCGGCGCGCCCAGTGGGCGGTTTACCCATAATCGCGAAAACTGGCGAAGCGCCCACTGGGCGCGCCGCCTATTACTGACAAATATCAATATTTGGGGAGATGGCAGGCAGCTGGCACAATATCAGTTATCCAAATTTACAGGGCCGTGGGCGCAGCGGCGGCGGCGCAGCGCGCGCACGGCCGATGGTACAGCGTGTTTACCTTTGGCTGAATTTACATTAATTCAAATGAAGAATCCAGAGTTGATTACTCGTAATTTCCAGTAATTCCAGGTGCATGAACTGAACTCAACATGACAAAGTGCCGCAAAGTGTCTTGGCATCTTTTGACATCTTTTGTCATCTTTGAAAAATGTGTTGTCCTGGCCAATCAGACGACGCCAAGCGGCAAAGATGTCAAAACACTTTGCGGCACTTTGTCATATATAACTCAAGAACGACGAACGAGCAAATGTATTCTGGATCTGGGCTATGCTTTAAATGTCACATCTAATTTTATTTATTCCAGGTGCACGTTTGCGTTTCGGGCTCACATGTTCTTACACGAACGTTACAGTTTCCCCGTACGAGTCAACGTCACGGGTTGCGTCACAGTGAATGTAAACATACTCACGAAACGAGGGTATACAATCTCTACAGAAAGCAGGTTGACGCGGCAGGTGAGTATATTTTTGTGCAGATAAATTCTTTCGTGGTCCTGCTTATGGTTTTGTTGTTTCTTATTGCAAGCATTGGGAGAGTATGTAGAGGTACTGGTAGCTCTACACGTATTGTGAGAGTATGTAGAGTGTCTGGTACACTATGAGCAAACAGTAAAAACACTTAAGCCCCACCGGTGCAGCACTCCGCGTCCTTCGTGCACGGGCGGGACACGAAGTTGCCGGCAAACTCTAGCGGCGGCGCATCGTCTGTTGTGTTGCGTTGCCGGACGCTGACACACTCATCGCCGAGCACCCCGTCGTCGGGGTGCGCCAGCCCAAAACCACGTTGTAGCGGCGGAAGTTGAGATTGAATGCAAAGTTGGAAAGCGCGTCATCATACTGTAGGCTCAAGCGCTGCTGAAAGCAAGCACGGCAATCCCGGGGTCAACCTGGGGTCAACCTGAGGTAAACCTGGGGTGAACCTGCAGCGCCCTACCACGGGCGGCGCGCGGCCCGGGCTGCGGCCGCCGCGGTCGTTCCCGTCGTCTCCGCCGCCGGCGCGGTCACGGAGGAGGGCTCGGCGGTGGTGGCAGGGGTCGGAGGCGCCGATGCACTCGGAGGTTGTGGAGGACTCGGAGGCGGCGGACTCGGAGGCGGCGGTGGCTCGACCGCAGGCACGGACGGCGGCGCCGGAGGCGCCTGCCCCGCGGCGTCGGAGGCCTTGAGCCAGGGCCTTCTACTCTTTCGTTGAGCTCAAGTTGCAGAAACCGCGAAGTCGCAGAAACCATTCAAGTTTTGGGCTTATGTGATGCCCCTCGATATGACCATAACCCTTGACAGACTGAGGTCTGTCCGCTTGAAATTGCGGAGAGGGTTGGTTAAGCTCACCATGTGTAGCGCCGTGGGGCTCGATGAACGTTAAAAAAAAAAGAAAAAAAAGGGCTTATGTGCAGCTCGACTGGCGCCGTTGTTGTGTCTCTGAATCTCTGAGCTGAGCTGTAAAGGGACTAAGTGTCAGGTATGCCAGGACCGGCGCGGTTCGCGTAGGGCTGTCGTTGGGGACATGCCGGGGTTGCGGCTGCGGCTGCGGCTGTTAGCTTCCACAGAGGGGCGGGGGTGACAGTGGGAGTGGGTGTGGGAGTGGGTGTGGGAGTGGGTGTGGGAGTGCCCTCTTCCAGCCGCGCGCGAGCCGGCGCAGCGCACAGCGCCGCCAGCACGACCACGACGCGGGGCAGGAGAGCGGCAAGCGCCAAACACGCGGGGATGGGTTGGCGGGCGTGAGCGCGCGCCTGTGCCGGGCCGAGCCGCAGGCGGGGTTATTGCGAAGAGAGGTGGAGAAGGATCGTTTAGCAGATCCGAGTCCGAGAAAGAAACTGTTTCTCGCGTGACGACCGCAGCAACAGCTCATGCAACCAGAAAATGGGTCCAAAAGAAGCACAACCCAAACACGCCCATGCCACAGTACATGTGCGGAGCGAGGTGTGTGCATCCAGCCCCGCGTCTTCATCCGTTCAGCCCTTTCATCATTTTTGTGTGTGCCCATTCGTTCCACATTCGTCGAAGTTTCGGTTTGCAAACCTACGCGTTGTGAGCGCCGTGTTCAGTGTTTGATCAGAAGCTGATTTGTTTATTAAAAGGATGATGGATCATTGTAATGACCCAGCGTGTCAGTACAATGCTTCAAAGCGAAGGTGTAAGATCGCGTCGAGTAAAAGGGCTACATCGGCGAGATTGTACTTGGTTCAGACAGGGTATTCTCTATGGCGATCCTAGTCGGTTCTCTATGGCGATCCAAGTCGGTCAGTGGGTCATCAGATGCCCCGTACCCGTGGAAGGATGCCATAAGAGGAAGGGTAAGGGGGATGGGAAGGAAAGTGATGCGGATGTGCTGTACATGTGCGGAGCGAGGTATTGCATCCAGCCCGCATTTTCATCCGTTCATCCGTTCATCCGTTCATCCGTTCATATGTACAGCGGCGTCGCGCCCCCGTCCTCGTGAGACAGTCGACGTCCATTTCTTGAATATATACATTTCGCCCCGGCTGCGGCACAGCGTGCGACGCGCGTTGCCTCCAGGTATGGCATGGCAGATGTTGCTCACCACGTCACAAGATTTCATTTGTTTCACAATGTTCATCGAGCCCCAAGGCGCTTCACATAGTGAACATAAACCAACCAACCCCCTCCATTTCAAGCGGACAGACGCTAAAGTCTGTAAGGGTTAAGACCGTATTATGGGGCACATAGGAATCGATGTCATTCAACTTAATGAACGACGGTTCAACATGCGTGTCGATGCCAAAGCGAGCGACATCTTCTAGGCCCTGCCCCCAGGTTCATTTATCCAGAAGTCCATTGCGGAATTA
>Ga0307489_10001082_pt1 | contig 17652 bp, 8 predicted proteins | sample SB12metaG_FD_202247 | JGI IMG/M metagenome (GOLD analysis project Ga0307489, IMG submission 202247) | Sea-ice brine microbial communities from Beaufort Sea near Barrow, Alaska, United States - SB 1.2 | ecosystem: Environmental > Aquatic > Marine > Coastal | place: USA: Alaska | collected 2017-05-06
GCGTCATCCACCACATAGTGTTCCGGTGCTCGCCGCGTCATCCACCGCATAGTGTTCCGGTGCTCGCCGCGTCATCCACCACATAGTGTTCCGGTGCTCGCCGCGTCATCCACCACGTTGTATTCCGATGCTCGCCGCGTTGTCCACCACATAGTGCTCGCCGCGTCATCCACCGCATAGTTCCGGTACTCGCCGCGTCATCCACCACATAGTGTTCCGGTGCTCGCCGCGTCATCAATCACATTGTAAACCCTTGCTTATTGGGTGGATTCACGAGCTTGACGTGGTGTGATGCGCGCTTAAACCCTAAACCCTAAACCCTGAATCCAAAACCTGCATGGGCCCTGGCACGCGGTGTACCGCGGGCAGTCACTGGCGCGGACGGACCAGCTGCGGGAGACCGACCACATCCCCGAGGTGCTGCTCAAGGATTACCAGCGGCTGCTGGGCAGGGGCTTACACTTGTCCACCTTTCAGCTCAACTCGAGCGCTTTGTATGGGATAGGGGGTTCGCGTAGGGGTCTTGTAGCCCGTGGTAAGGGGGTGTCAGGGGGTGTTTAGGGTGTGTAGGGTGTTCTCTTGTGACAGACACGGCTCAAGTTGAGCTGAGAAGTGGACGAGTGTAAGCCTCTGCTACTGGGCAGCCAGCCGGCGCGGCGCTACAACCCCAAGAAATTGGTTGAAAACAGCTCGCTCTTTGCTAATAAGCTGGTGGAGACCATCACCTTCCTGGACAATTTGACGCTCAAGGACTCCATTGAAAAGGCAGGGACACGAATGTACCTTCTGATTGCTCGAACGGCTTCCTTCGGTACCAAACCTGTTTCTGATTGGTCTGCACAGCTTCCCGTATATACCAAACCCGTTTCTGATTGGTCGAACGGCTTCCTTCGGTACCAAACCTGATTCTGATTGGTCTGAACAGCTTCCCGTGTATACCAAACCCGTTGCTGATTGGTCGAATGGCTTCCTTCGGTACCGAGCCCGACACCCGATTTAATGGCAACGGTTGATTAGGCGAGCATCGTTTACTTGTCCGTACGAGGGGGAGCAGTTCTTCCGGCACCTGCCGCGAGTCCTGGAGGCAGGGGCTTACACTCATCCAATTTTCAGCTCAACTCAAGCCGATTTAGTCACACCTCTCCGTGTCCCCCTGTCTAATAGACTGGGGGGAAATCATGTACCCAACGTATCAAACAAAATGTGCCTACGTTGAGCCGAAAAGTGGACGAGTGTAAGCCCCTGCCTGGAGGGCCTGGCCAAGGCGCCCGTGGAGCGCAAGATCCTGCCTCAGATATGCGAGGCGCTGGAGTTTGGGTCCGCCCCGGCGCTGGCGCTGCCCCCCATGCTACAGGCAGGTGCTTACACTCGTCCATTTTTCAGTTCAAGTTGAGCCGTCTCTGACACAAGAAAACACCCCACACACCCTTAAACAACCCCTAACACCCCATTAACACGGGCTACACAACCCCCAGGCGCAACCCCTATCCCATGCAAAGCGCTCAAGTTGAGCTGAAAGTTGGACGATTGTAAGCCCCTGGGTGCAGGCGGCGCGCGACCTCCCCACCGACGTATTCGCCAAGAAGGTGACCCCCTGCATCGTCAAGCTCTACGCCTCCACGGATAAGGCAAGGCCCGATATGACAAAGTGCGTCAAAGTGTTACAAGCAAAAGCAAAAGCCGCCCTGATCCGAGCCTGTGATTGGTCCGTGCTTTTTGCTTATGCTTTTGCATGTAACACTTTGACGCACTTTGTCATATGAGACGTGGTATCTGACTGTTTGAGCATACTGCACCGGTACACATGAATCCAAATGAAGCGGCGGCTCCTCTTCGCCCGCCTTAGGACCGGTACCTGATTCTTTGCTGACAGTGCTCTGGTACAGTATGACAAAGTGCGTGAAAGCGCCCAGACACTTAGTGAGACTTAGTACAAGTCGTCCTGCTCGACCAATCAGAACGCTCCATTTGGACGACTTAGTGCTACTTGATGCTAACTGTCTATGTGGTTTCACGCACTTTGTCATACCTGACTTTTTGCTGACAGTGGTCTGGTACAATATGACACCACGCCACCCTAAACCCTAAACCCTAAACCCTAAACTCTTTGCTGACAGTGGTCTGGTACAGTATGACACCACGTGACGGCGGTGCGCGTGGCGCTGCTGGAGAACCTGGGCAAGTATTCGCACCACCTGCCGGAGAAGATGGTGGACGAGCAGGTGTACGCCCACATGGCCACGGGCTTCACGGCAGGGGCTCACACTCCTCCACTTTCCAGCTCAACTTGAGCTGTTTCTATCTCAAAATAACCCAATACACCCTCTAACACCCTCTAACACCCCCTAACACCCCCTAACACCCCCTAACACCCCCTAACACCCCCTAACACCCCCCAGCACCCCCTAGCACCCCCTACACACACTCTAAACACCCCATAAACGCACCCCTGTCCAACAGAACGTGCTCAAGTTGAGCTGAAAATGGACGAGTGTAAGCCCCTGGTTGACGGACGAGGCGGCGTTCATCCGCGAGCTAACCCTCAAGTCCGTGCTGACGCTGGCGCCCAAGCTGACGCAGCGCACGCTGGGCTCCAGCCTGCTCAAGCACCTGTCCAAGATGCAGGAAGGGCACTGCGTATCTGTATGAACACTTTGCAGGTCCAAGAGGTGACCATAAGTGGGGTTAGAGATCTGCCCCTGAGGGGGGCAACCTGTCCGCGCTTTGGGGGAATCGTCGAAATCAGATCGGCCGTTGTCTGTCCTTTGTCCATACTCGTACGATATTTCACTTTTTCCAAGTCACCCGGATTCGATTTGCACGATCAGATGAACAAAAAAGATGTGTACCGGTACACGTTTTATAGCCATACAGAAAGCCCTAACTGCACTTATGGTCACCTCTTGGACCTGCAAAGCATGCACCTGTGTGTGTCTCTGCGTCTGCATCATCATGCATCTGTGGTGTATCTGTATCTGCATGACAACGTATCTATACTAACATCCATGTCAATAGACCGATTTCGGTATATCGACTGGGTGAATTGCCCACACAGAGTTGCGGGCAAAGCGTCAGCGCTCCGTGCGGGAAAGCGGGCGCCAGGTTCAATGCCCATTCAGAGTTGCGGGCAGATCGTCAGCGCTCGGCGCGGGATGTGATATACCGAAATCGGCCTATTGTAAGGTATACGTGTCATCAGTCATTATTGTGGGTGTCCCTCGGCGCAGGTGGATGAGGAGCCGGCAATCCGCGCCAACACCACCATCTGTCTGGGCAACGTGGCGGGCTACCTGGCAGGGGCTTACACTCGTCCACTTTTCAGCTCAACGTAAGCGCTTTCTGTGGGATAGGGGGTGCATTGAGCGTTTGTTAGGGGTTATTTTGCGGGTGTTTAGGAGGTGTCGGGGGGATGTTGGGGGGTGTTGGGGGTTTAAAGGGTGTATTTCGTGTCAGATACGGCTCAGGTTGAGCTGAGAAGTGGACGAGTGTAAGCCCCTGGAACCTGGCGGAGGCCACGGCGAAGCGGGTACTGCTGAACGCGTTCACCCGCGCGCTGCGTGATCAGTTCCCCCCGGCGCGCATGGCGGGACTCATGGCGGGGCATCATAAGGGTTTAAACCCTAATCCCTAGAACCCTAAGCCCCAAACGCTAAACCCTAAACCCCAAACCCTAAACCTGCTGCATGATCAGTTCCTCCCCGCGCGCATGGCGGGACTCATGGCGGGGCGTCATCCAGGCATCTACAGGGTTTTTAGGGTTTAGGCCCTAAGCCCTAACCCGAAACCCGAAACCCTAAACCCTAAACCCTATAGTCAGATACGTCATATTCGGTCATCTTACCGTCATCAAGGCATCTAGTCAGACACCTGAAGTTCGGTCATCTTACCGCGCGCGATTACTAACGTGTTGTGGGGGGAATCACATGGAATAAGCCGTTGTCGGTGTGTGGTATTCGGTGATGTCACTCCCTCACTCCCTCACTCCCTCGCTCCCTCGCTCCCTCACTCCCTCACTCCCTCACTCCCTCACTCCCTCACACTCCCGTGCCCCCTACTTGACGGCGCTGGTGGCCACAATATCGTACTACGAGCCGATGGAGGCGGCGAGTCGCGTCATCCCCGCCGTGGCGCCCCTCATGGTAAGGCGGTGCAGATTGACCCTATCAAACCCAAGTTGAAACTGCCTCGAACTAAGCGATTGAAAGCAAAATGTGATGATCCGCTTTTAACTTTTGCTTTCAAACTCAAGTTGCGCCGCTGCATGATGGTGGACCTGGAGAAGGACGTGCGCGACCAGGCCTTCAAGTGCATCGAGACCTTCACCGTAGGGCCTGCTACATGGTGCCCGCCACGTCATCGCCACGCAATCTGAACTCTCGTTTATTGACTTACAAGTCATCACGAGCGCACTCTGTAAACAATGTCCTGAGCCCGGTATGCACCCTAGATGTTCCGGAGGTTTGAGGCCCTGCACGAGGCGATTTCGGCGGTTTTGTTCATTTTTGGGCGATTTTAGCGTAGGTACGCTCCCAAAAAACACCTAGTTTGCAGGTTCTGGGGTGGATATGGAACATTAATTAAAGAGTGCACTCGTAATGTGGCGAACAATTTGTACGAGGCCCCACTGAACGGTGCTGCTGAAGAAGCACTCGGTGCGGATCGAGAAGGGCGGGCCGGAGGCAGGGGCTTACACTCGTCTACTTCTCAGCTCAACCTGAGCCGTTCCTGACACAAAATACACCACCCCATACCCCCGACACTCTCTATACAACCCCTAAACAACCCCAACACAACTTCTGGCCACACCACCTATCCCGCTTACGTTGAGCTGAAAAGTGGACGAGTGTAAGCCCCGGGCCGGAGGCTGCGGCGGCGGAGGCGGCGCGGGAGGCCAGCGAGGGCATCGCCGCCAAGCCCTCGGTAGGGCGGTGCAGGTTGACCCTATCAAACCCACGTTGAAAGCGCCTGGAATTAAGCAATTGAAACTATAATCTGATGAGCCGCCTTCAAAATTTGCTTTCAAATTCAATTTGCGCCGCTGCACCTCGGGGAATGTGCTGCGCTGGGCGGTCAACGCCGCGGCCAAGCGCATCGGCGGCAGGGCCTACACTCGTTCACTTTTCAGCTCAACTTGAGCCGTGTCTGACACACAACAACACCCCACACACCGTAAACACCATAAACACCCCCTGGACACGGGCTACACAATCCCTACGCGCACCCCCTATCCCATAAAAAGCGCTCAGGTTGAGCTGAGAAGTGGACAAGTGTTAGCCCCTGATCGGCGGCGACAACACCAACGGGTACGACGCGGAGGGGCTGGCGGGCAGGGGCTTACACTCGTCCATTATTCAGCTCAACTTGAGCCGTTTCTGACACTGAAGCACACCCGAAACACCCCTATCACCCCTACCACCCCCTAAACACCCCCGCAACAACCCCTAACTGCACCCCCTGTCACACAGAAGACACTTAAGTTCAGCTGAAGAGTGGACGAGTGTAAGCCCCTGCTGGCGGGTGGCGCGGTCAACGCGGAGGCGGCGGCGGCGGCTTCGGGAGTGGACATGGTAAGGCGGTGCAGGTCGACCCTATGAAACCCAAGTTGAAACCGCCTGGAACTGAGCGCTTGAAACTAAAGTGTGATATACTGCTTTCAAACTTCGCTTTCAAATTCAACTTGCGCCGCTAACACAAGGGAGCCAAGGCGTTCTCGTCCGCGGCGCCGCCACCGCGGCTGTACGGCGAGGCGTATACACCCAACACAACACCCGGCCCGTCCCCAGTGCCCTCGCCGTATAAGCAGGAACACGCGGGGGGCGGCGGCGGTGGCGGTATGGGTGGCGGCGGCGGGCGCGCGGGTGGCGGGCAGGGGCTTGCCCTCGTCCACTTTTCTGCTCAACTTGAGCGTTTTGTATAGGATAGGTGATGTACGTAAGGGGTTGTGTAGCCCGTGGTAAGGGGATGTTAGGGGGTGTTTAGGGGTGTGTAGGGTGTGTTCTTGTGACAGACACGGCTCAAGTTGAGCTGTGAAGTGGACGAGTGTAGGCCCCTGGTGGCGGGATGCCAGCGGCGCCTGACATGGACCAGGACCAGGCGGACGGGTGGGGGGACTTGGATGATGACTTGGGGGGCATCAGCATGGAGGACGAGGCTGAAGTAGGTCGCACCACTCTCTGCCAATTAAACCCTAAACCCTGAACCCTAAACCCTGAACCCTAAATATTGCGGCATATACGCGTGAACTCTTTTTTTGTCTTTCAATACCAAGGTTACATGGAGGTATACGTCTACGTGTTTCATCAGCTCCCCTCTCTGAATAACCCTACCCATCGTATCATCTTGGACGACGTGAAGCTCACGTCTTATCTGCTTGCATTAACATCCTATGAACTTTCGGGCTGCAACCCTTGGCGGAGGCGGCGGCGCGCTCGAGGCTGTCGGGGCGCGGCGCCGTGCCCGCTCAAGCCAGGCCCGCCCCGGCCCCGGCCCGGGCGGCTCGAGCCCCGGCGGCGGCGGCGGTGGCGGCGGCTCGAGCTGCTGCGGTGGAGGAGGAGGAGGAGGGCGGCGGCGGCGGGTGGGCAGGGGCTTACACTCGTCCACTTTTCTCAGCTCAACTTGAGCCGTGTCTAACACACAAAAATACTCTGAACACCCTAAACGCCCCCTAAACGCCCCCTAACACCCCCTAACACCCCCTAACACCCCCTTAACATGGGCTACACATTCCCTACGCGCACCCCCTATCCGACAATAGCGCTCAAGTTGAGCTGAGAAGTGAGCGAGTGTATGCCCCTGCGGGTGGGGCGATGACGATGACGACATGTTCAGCGCCGACGTGCCGGCGCACATGTCGCCCACCCCCGCCGCCCGCCCCGCCGCCGCCCGACCCGCCGCCGGCCACGTCGGCATCGGCGGCCGGGGCGCAGCGGGCAGGGGCTTACACTCGTTCACTTTTCAGCTCAACCTGAGCCGCTTGTGACACAAAATACACCCTAAACACCCCCTACTAATCCCTGACACCCCATAAATACCCCCTAAACAACGCCTAAGTACACTCCCCTATCCACAGAAAGCGCTTACGTTGAGCTGAAAAAAGAACGAGTGTAAGCCCCTGGCGGCGGGCGGCTCCCGCGGGGTCACGCGGACGGCGAAGCCTGCGCCCATGAAACTCGGGGCGAAGAAAATCACCGCAGCTGACCTCGACCTCGAGTCCATGCTCAACTAAAACGTGGTTTCGTATTTGAATCCATTCCAAAGCATTGCTAGCTCTATTATATACTCATCTTCGATCTCTGATGCTAATCCAGAACTAATGAATGTGAATGCGAGTCCGCGGCAGCTAACAGCGCGCGCAGAACGTCCGCCTCTGCAGCCATTTCCGCCGGCGTGCGAATCACGCGCTCAGCGTCTAGGTTGAGCCGCTGCCCCGCCCCCGCACCCGCCACTGCCCCTGCGCCTGCCCCCGACCCCGCCCCCGACCCCGACCCCGCCCCCGATGATGCCCCCGCCGCCGCCTCGCTTCCATCCCGCTCGCCCGGGAGCCAGGGGCTTACACTCGTCCACTTCTCAGCTCAACTTGAGCCTTGTCTGTCACAAGAAATCACCCTGCACACCCTGCACACCCCATTAACACGGGCTACACAATCCCTACGCGCACCCCCTATCCCATACAAAGCGCTCAAGTTGAGCTGATTAGCGGACGAGTGTAAGCCCCTGCCGGGAGCTCGCCGCTGGTCTCAATCAAGTCATACACCTGGTCGTTGTCGGGGAAGTCCCCAGGGTGAAGCGGCGCAAGCTGAATTTGAAAGCAAAAGTTGAAAGCAGTACATCACACTTTACTTTCAATCGCTTAGTTCCAGGCGGTTTCAGCTTGGGTTTCATAGGGTCAACCTGCGCCGCCCTACCAGGGCGCCGCGGCAGGATGTGTATGTGCACGTGAGGCACCGTCTGCCCCGCCGCGGGCCCGTCCTGAATGGCGAACGTCAGGCTCGTGGCGCCCAAGTGCTGCTCCAGGATCCAGGGCCTGGCAGATACATCGCTTGCAGCTTCGGAGAGACGCATTTGAAACCTCGTTTATTGAGTCAAATGGCATCCCATGAAGTGGCGAGCAAGGCAAGAGTAAAAGCAAACAGTATCTGCATGGCTTTTACCCTACCAGGGTGGTCCCAACTCTTTTGGCGAGCTGCCAAATGTCCGCGGTTTCATCCGCAGTGAGGTCGGCGAAGCGCGCGGCGACGCGGCGGGAGAGAATCAACACGTGGCCGGGCACCACGGGCTTCAGGTTGACAAGGCCGACCGACAGGAGCATACACTCGTCCACTTTTCGGCTCAACATAAGCTCGGTGGGATAGGGGGTGTTCAAGAGGTGTTAGGGGGTGTGAGGTCGGCTCAGGGTGTATTTTATCTCAGAAACGGCTCAAGTTGAGCTGAAAAGTGAACGAGTGTAAGCCCCTGCCGACCGACAACGTGGACTCCACGAAGACCTGCTTGGGAGGGATTTTGATGGGTCCGAAGCGGTGCTCGGACGTCGAAGCTTCGCCTGGGGGCAGGGGTTTACACTCGTCCACTTCTCAGCTCAACATGAGCCGTGTCTGTCTCAAGAAATCACCCTAAACACCCTCAACACGGGCTACACAACCCCTGCGCGCACCCCCTATCCCATGCAAAGCGCTGAAGTTGAGCTGAAAAGTGGACGAGTGTAAGCCCCTGCCTGGGGAGCTCGCCATGGCCCTGTAGCGTTGGACGGTGTTGGCGGCGGCGGGGAAGGGAGCACGGGCGGCCAGACGAGGAAACGAGAGGCGCACGCAGGATATCGCGCCGTGCATCTGGTCCTGCGGTGGCGCGGCGAGAGGAACTGGTAGCGGTGGAATGCAGCATCGAGGAGGTGCAGCTCACCGCCAGGACGACGTATTAAACCCTAAACCCTAAACCCTAAACCCTAAACGGCTGAAGTCAAGAAGGGATCGATTCACTGACGGTATGACAAAGTAAAGCACGCGCGCGCTGAGGCGACGAGACGGGGGATCGCTCCCACCGCGCGACACCGTCCGACTCGTCCCGCGAGGTTGACGCGGGGCGCGGAGCGTGGAAGCTGCGGCTGGCCTGCCGGACGAGTTACGGTTACTGGTCACCGTTGCGGCCAGAACATTTGTAGAAGATGGCGGTCTACTTCGCGAACCGCATTTCGTGCCCCGCGGCCGGCAAGAATCCACCGACGCTTCAGGCGTGGTCGCGGCATGCGCCGACGCGGGGGTCGCCGGGCAACGGGAGCCCGCTGCTCGCGGTGGCCTTCGCCGGCGGCACCATCGGCGTCTTTACCGAGGAGGGAGAGTCCGTGGACCGCGAGTCGGATTTCGTGATTCAGGGCAACGGTAACTCCGTGGAGAAGCTGGTGTGGCACCCCACGCGCCCGCTGCTCACCGTGGGATGGCACGACGGCACCGTGTCCTTCTGGAGCGTGGACGACCGCCGCGTCACCGAGGACAGCAGCGTGCACGAGGGCGCCGCAGTCAGCGTGGTGGTGTGGTCGCCGGACGGGGAGCGCCTGGTCACCGGCGATGACAACGGCAAGGTGGGCGTGTGGAAGGTGGACTCGCGCAACCGCCCGGTGCCCATCATCCAATACACCGAGAAGAACGCGCGCGTGACGCACGTGGTCATCCCGCCGCGCGCCGACGCCGAGGTATGCGGCGCCGCCGAAGCCTCCGCCAACGCCGCCGCTTCGGGCAGCGGATTGTTGGATAATGATGACTCGGCCCCGGCTACGTACTTCTACTATGCAGTGTCTGGCAGCGGCAAGGGCGCCGTATGCCGCGGTGACGACCGCGGTGCATCGTCGCGCCTGTACGACCTGGACGCTGAGGCCGCCGCGTTGCTGCACTATGACGGTAAGGGGCATATCGTGACGGTGGGCCTCAACTCCATGCTGTGCCTCCACGAGGCGCTGGACGGCGGTGCGATGTGGCGGCAGCAGAGTGCCATGAAGCTGCCCTCCGAGGGCGCCGCAACCGTGGTGTGGGCCACCCCAGGCTGCCTCGCGGTGTCTAACGAGAAGGACCCCAGCTGCGCCGTGCGGATGTTCGACCTCGGCAGCGGTGAGAACTTCGCTCTGGTGCCGTCGACCGACCGCCCGGCGGACGGCGGCGGGTCGCAGGCGGACCCCGCCGGGCGCCGCGTGTCGTGCCTGGCGTTCAACCACGCGACCACCGTGCTGGCGTGCGGTCAGAAGGACGGGCACGTCACCATGTGGAGGTACTTGGGCGCCCCTCCCGCGGCGCAGCCCGAGGAGGAGGAGGTGCCACCGGAGGACGCTTGGCAGAGCATGGCTGGGATTAATGTGATGGGAAAGCTGGCGCATATCGCGTGGGGCCCGCAGATGCGGCTGCTAGGCGCGCTGGGCGCCGACGGCGTCAGCGTGTGCAAGAAGGTTCGGCTGCACGACAAGGTGCGCGACGGGAACTCCATCGTGCAGGTGGCGGCCGACCGCGTCATGGTGGAGGCGGTGGACGGCAGCCGACCGCCCGCCGCGCTGCAGCTCAACATGCAGGTGACGGGCGCGGATGCAACAGACAAGCACCTGCTGGTGTGGAACTCGCGGAAGGCGGAGGTGCACGAGGTCGGCCCCAACGGTTACGTGCCCATCGCCAGCTTTAACAGCGCGAGCGCCGCCATGGCATTGCACCGCGAGAGCGTCTTCCGCGCCGGGGCGTCGATGGTGGAGGTGTGCACACTCGCGGGAGTAGTGAAGACGACGCTGGTGTACGACGAGCAGTATGGGCAGGTGGAGCACATGGACGTGTGCAAGGACTTTCTGGCGGTGTCGACGGCGGCGGGGTACATCAAGCTGTGGCGCCTGGGTGGCCGGGAGCCCAAGAGTCATGGCCCAAGCGGTGGCCGCAAGGTTGACGCCCCGGGCATCCCTGATGACGCCAACATCGAATCCATCAAGGTGAACTGCAACGGCACCAAAGTCAGCGTCCTCTTCTCGCTCCCGGGGTCCGCCACCACGCACACCATGCTGGCTGTGTACTGCCTGGACTCGGACAGTTTCCGCACGTTTGACTTCGCGACGCGGGGGCGGGTGCCGGAGTCGCACTCATGGGACTACGAGGTCCCCATGCTCTTCGGTGTGCAGACGGTGGCGGGGGCGAAGAGCGATAGCGAGGTAGCAGAGGCGACCGGTGGTGGCGGGCGGCCAGGAATTGGGGTGGGTGGCCGGCCAGAGATCGGTGGCGGCCGGCCAAGGACCAGCGCCGGCGAATTGCCGACGCAGCCGTCGACGGCAGCGGCGGCGGCGGCAGCGTTGGGCGCCAAGGACGCGGCCATACCGGGGCTCCTAGTGTACACCCTGTTTAGCTCGCCTGAGGCTATCCTGGTGCAGGAGTCGCACCCTGTGCCTGCGGGATTCGAGTCGCTGCTGGGGCTTTGCGTGCCGAGTTTGTACGTGTGCAAGAAGGCGGCAGCGAATGAGGGGCAGGGGGTGTGCTTCAGCATCACCATGCGCGACTTCTTGGGTATGGAGCAGGTGGACCCGGTGACGCGCAACGCGCTGCTGTCTTTCAACTTCCACCTCTCAACGGACAACATGGACGAGGCGTTCAAGGCCGTCAAGATGATCAAGAACCCCACGGTGTGGGAGAACATGGCGCACATGTGCATAAAGTCCAAGCGACTGGACGTGGCGGAGATGTGTTTGGGCAACATGGGACACGTGCGCGGCGCGCGGGCCGTCCGCGACGCCGGGGAGGAGCCCGAGCTGGACGCTCGGGTTGCCGCTGTCGCCGTGCACCTCGGGCTGACGGAGGAGGCCGAGCATCTATATGCGCAGTGCGGGCGCTTCGACCTGCTCAACAAGCTGTACCAGGCCATGGGCCGCTGGGAGGAGGCCATCGCCGTAGCTAGCACGGAGGACCGCATCCACCTCAAGACGACGCACTATAACCACGCCAAGCACCTAGAGTCGATCGGGGACGTGAACGGGGCCATCTCGGCGTTCGAGGCGAGCGGGAACCGCGCGGCGGAGGTGCCGCGGCTGCTGTTCGAGCGGAACATGCTGGAGGAGCTGGAGCATTATGTAGGCGGCGCCGCGGACCCCAAGCTCACCAAGTGGTGGGCGCGGTATTGCGAGTCCGTGGGCGAGTTCGAGAAAGCGCTCGGCGCGTATCAGGCGGCCAACGACTTTCTGTCGCTCGTGCGCGTGTACTGTGCGCAGGGCGACTTCGCGGTGGCGGCGGAGATTGTGGAGGAGTCGCACGATGCGGCGGCGGCGTTCCATTTGGCGCGCACCTTCGAGGCGCAGGACGCCACGGCGGAGGCGGTGCGCTTCTTCGCGGCGGCGGGGCGGCACGGGCACGCGGCGCGACTGGCGCGCACCGCGGGAATGGATGCCGAGCTCATGAACCTGGCGTTGCAGTCGCCGCCGGATATGATGTTGGATAGCGCCGCGTACTTTCAGGAGCGCGGCCAGCCGGAGAAGGCGGTCACATTGTTTCAGAAAGCGGGCAACATGAATCGCGCAATGGAGTTGTGCTTCTCCGCGCAGCTGTTCGAGCCCTTGGCCACGCTGGTGGAGGCGCTCGGCAGTGACAGCAACGCGGACCCCGCGCTGTTGGCCAAGTGCGCTAAACACTTTTTGGACCACAACCAGTACGCCAAGGCCGTGGACCTCTTCATCAAGGGAAAGCAGCACGACCACGGGCTGCAGCTGGCGCTGGACCACGACGTGATCATCACCGAGGATATGGCGGAGGCCATGACGCCGGCCAAGGGCGAAGTGGAGGACGAGATGCGCAAGGAGCTGCTGATGAAGGTGGCCAAGGTGTGCAAGCAGCAGGGCAGCTATCACCTGGCGTGCAAGAAATATACGCAGGCGGGCGACAAGGTGAAGGCGATGAAGGCGCTGCTCAAATCAGGCGACACGGAGAAAATCATCTTCTTCGCCGGCGTGAGCCGCAACCGCGACATCTACGTCATGTCCGCCAACTACCTTCAGACCTTGGACTGGCACAACGACGCCGAGGTGATGAAGTCCATCATCAACTTCTATACCAAGGCGCGCGCGGTGGAGAGTTTGGCGGGCTTCTACGAGAGCTGCGCACAGATAGAGATCGACGAGTACCGCGACTACGAGAAGGCGTTGGGGGCGCTGCGCGAGAGCCTCAAGCACCTCTCTAAGGGCCGCATGGAGGACAAGGGGGAGCGGATGGAGTCGCTGAACGCGCGCATCGACACGGTGGAGCGATTCGTGCACGCGCGCAAACTAATCAAGGACGACCCGGACGAGATGGTGCGCATCTGCGGCGCCATTCTGGACGACCCCGACATTGGCGCCAATGAGATGGAGTCATCCATCCGGGTGGGTGACGTGTTCGCGCTGCTCATCGAGTACTGGTACGCGCAGGGCAACCTACAACAGGCGTACACGCTGGTGGAGCGCATGCGGGACCGGGGCATCGTCATCGCGCCGTACCTGGACGGGGAAATGGTGGACACCATCTACAAGGAGATGGGTGTGGAGCCCGTGCCGCAGCAGGGCGGAGGCGGCGGTGGGGGCGGCGGCGGGGGCGGGGGTGACGACGGCAGCGACGGTTCCATGGTGGAGGAGGACATTCCAATCGATGACGATGACGATCTGCCGGGCTTCTGATGGACTGAGGAGGTGGCGGCGGCGTGGATCAGTTTAGGGCACTGCTTTGAGGCGGCGGGGGGGGCAGGGATGGGGGAGGCGGCGGCGTGATATTGTGCTGAGGCACTGCTGTGAGGCGGGGATGGGGGCGGCGGCGATGTGGAGGAGGACGTGTCAGCTGAGATGTTGATTCTCTAAGTTGGCCGCGAATGACGTGGCAGATTGAAATTCAAATCAAGGGGGCAACCCGCCGGCGGTGGATGACAATAACGCGGCGAGCACCGATAATTTATGAATAGTTTATGGCCTGTAGATGGGAAGCTCGTATCGACGTATCGCGTTGCGCCGTGAGGTATATTCAGATGGAATACGAAACCTTAATTACGGTACATAGCACCTTCAAGCAGCGCACCCTCGCGGAACAGAGGTGTACGTCACCGTCACCTTCCTGTGCTGCGTAGCACTGTGGCAGCCGCCGGGTGCCCGCCGTCACGCGTTGCCGGCGACACTAGAACACTGCTGGGAAGAATGACCTTCCGGGCACCCGTCAGAAATGGCAACGATTATTACTCTGACGACAAAGGAAAAAGTGAAGGAGGGGGAGGAGGAGGTGGCGGAGGCAGAGGGGGAGGAGAAGGGGGCGGATGATGAGGAGGAGGATGAGGAGGAGCAGGAGGAGGAGGCGGCGGCGGAGCAGGAGGAGGAGGAGGAGGCAGCGGAGGAGGAGGAGGAGCAAGAGGCAGCAGAGGAGGAGGAGAGGGAGGAGGAGGAGGAGGAGGAGGCCGGTTTTGTTCCTGAGCTCAGCAGGCGCTTGATCATGGCCCCGCTTGCTCTTCTCAGTTCAAGGGCGTCATTTGGAACAATACCTACGGAAAATGGACTGCGAGATGCCGTGGAAAACATCTGGGAAGCCACGCCACGGAGATGGATGCGGCGAGAGCATACCGCAAATATGTCGAGGATGGCATCGTTCCTGTCAAGAAAACGGCATCTCAGTACACGGGCGTCTACCGGATGACAGAAGCGAACCAAGGGAAGGCATGGAAGGCAGTGTGCAAGCTCACATTCCTGATACCTCGGCTGTCACGCTACGGAGGATGATGCAGCGCGGGCGTACAATGTCGAGGCTGCGCGCCTCGGACTCACCCTCAACGTCATCCCGCCCGCCGGCGCCGCGGCCGCGGCCGCGGGCACGGGCGCGGGCCGCAAACGCGCTGCGCCGAAGACAATGGCGAGTCAGAAGCACAAAAAGGCGAAGCCGGCTCACACCTCAGCGGTAGGGCGGTGCAGGTTGACCCCGGGTTGACCCTGGCTTGACCGCGCTTGGTTTCAGCGCTTGAATCTGAGATATGATGGACCTATTTCCAGCTTTGCTTGAAATTTCAAGTTGCGCTGCTAGACATCGGGCCGGGAAGCGGCTAGTAAGATGAAGGAGGAGGAGGAGGAGGAGGGGGAGGGGAAGGAGGAGGAGGAGGAAAAGGAGGAGGTTGAGGGGGAGGAGGAGGAGGAGGAGGAGGAGGAGGAGGACGACGACGAGGAGGAGGCCGATGGGCTTCATCTCTGGAAGCGCGGTGGACCCTGCCCCACTGTTTCATCTCAGTTCAAGGGCGTCAGCTGGCATAAGTCCCGCAAAAAATGGGTCTCACGGTCCACCGAAGGAAATCACTTGGGTTGTCACGCGACGGAGCAGGATGCGGCGCAGGCAGTCGACAACTACGCCAAGCACGGAATGGTTCCGGAGTCCACGAGGTAGGGCGGTGCAGGTTGACTCAATAAAGCCCACGTTGAAAGCACCAGGATCTGGGCGCTTGAAACTGAAATGTGATGAAACGCTTTCAAAATTTGCTTTCAAATTCAACTTGCGCCGCTTCAACGAGGTCCTCGCAGTTCACGGGCGTCTGTCTGGACGGAGGTACGGACAAATGGAAGGCACGATGCAAGGGGGTATATCTCGGCTATCACGCGACGGAGGTGGAGGCAGCGCAGGCATACAACGTCGAAGCCGCGCGCCTCGGTCTCACCCTCAACATCATCCCGCCCGCCGGAGCCGCGGGCGCGGGCCCCAAACGCGCTGCGCCCAAGACACCGGCGAGGCAGAAGAACAAGCAGATGAAGCTGGCTGACACCTCATCGGGTGCTGCAGGTTCGGCTGGGGCGGGTGGCGTGATGCGGGTGACGCCCGCGCAATGGGCGAAATTGGAAGGTCGGGTCTATGCGTTCCAAAACCGGGGCAAAGGCTACTCGTAACCACTAATCTCTAAACTAGCTTAGACTAGGGTTGCTTACCCCCTCCCTTGACCAGAACTAGCCTGGTACTCGCAGCTAGCTGCCCTCGTCGGGTATACACAACAAGACGCGTTGGTATTCCCACGAGCGCCACGAGCGAGGCCTGCACGGTGGGGGTTGGGCGTTCATAGCATACTCTCCGACCCCGTCCTGCTCGAATCGAGAGGTGATGATTATCAATGCCACACATGTGCTTCCCCCGGAACGCAGCGCAGCGCTGACTGCGTCCGAATCGACGCGAGCGTTCTCTGCTGATATTAAGCAGGTGGAGCACCGTGCTCCACCGCCCACTGCAGCAGCTCCACGTGTCCTTCCTCCTCAGCGAATTGGCGCGTCCTATGGTCCCACGGGCAGTGGTGCTCCCGAAGCCACTGCAACACCTCCAAGTGCCCGCCGTCAGCGGCGTAAGCGCAGTCAATTCAACCCACGGGCAGTTGTGCTCCCGCAGCCACCTCAACACCTTCATGTGCCCACCTCAACACCTTCATGTGCCCACCTCCAGCGGCGGTTGCAAACGTCGACTCATCCCACGGGCAGTGATGCTGCCGCAGCCATTTTAGCACCTCCAGGTACCCTCCCGCAGCGGCGTTGGCCCACGTCTTCTCAACCCAAGGGCAGTTCTGCTCCCGAAGCCACTTCAACACCTCCAGGTGCCCGCCCGCTGCGGCACACGTACAACAGTTTAGGATATCATTGGCGTCATCCTCGTCCACCTCAGCCCACGGGCACCCGTGCTAACGCGCCCACTTTAACACCTCCAGATGCGCGCCCTTAGCGGCGAGTGCACAACCGTCTCTCATGATCGAGTCCGCGATGTCCTCATCCCACGGGCACCCGTGCTCCCGCGCCCACTTCAACAGCTCAAGGTTCCCGTTCTGAGCGGCCTCCGCACAGGATCCTCGTCCCAATCGCAGCCATGCTCCCGCGCCCACCTCAGCACCTCCAGGCGCCCGCCCTTAGCGGCGGTGCACACGTGTTCTCCACCCACGGGCAGTCGTTCGCCTTGGCCCAAGCCAGCCGCTCGACGGTCCTGCAAAACTCCTCCAGGTGCAGCGGTACACCCTCGCCCACCCCCGCGCGCGGCAGGCCAGAAGCCACCACCACCGCCCGGCTCGCCGGCCCCACCCGCGCGAACATGGCAATATCTGTGGGGTCCAGCTGCGGCAGCACCTCCGCTGCCAGGACGTCGAGTCACTCCTCGATCAGGGGCCTGAGCAGCGGCGACGGGTAGGTTATCTGCTCCCACTCCCTCAACCTCCACAACAAGTCGTCCTCGGGTAGCTCGGCTCCCTCGGCGGGGCCCAACAGCGCGGCGAGCGCGCCCGACAGGCGCACGACGTAGCGATCAGCGGAGAGCGCACGATCGGAAGCGAGGGACTGCATGGCGGTGGCGAGGGAACGTTGTCGCGTGTGTGCGGCGGCGTGTGGCGGCGGGTGTGGGGGGTAGTGGCGGCGTCACCTTTCTTTTGCCGAAAGCAACAACCTATCAGCTTTTTGTTTTAGCTCTTGTGCGTGTGTCAAGTTGGCCGACTGGGGACCGACCGACCCAACGCAAATAACATTAGCTGACCGGCTTCGCCGTTCGGGGTTGGGAGGTTTTTTGTTTGGTTTCGAGCTGTCGATCGATCGGAGTCAGCAGCTTCCGGTATGGATGGTTGTAGAAGGTTGAAGAAGGTTGAAGAAGGTGAGGGAAGGGAAGGGAAGGGAAGGGAAGGGAAGGGAAGGGAAGGGAAGGGAAGGGA